>Ga0222662_1000136_pt1 | contig 68052 bp, 52 predicted proteins | sample AntAcemetagen600_FD_179821 | JGI IMG/M metagenome (GOLD analysis project Ga0222662, IMG submission 179821) | Saline water microbial communities from Ace Lake, Antarctica - #600 | ecosystem: Environmental > Aquatic > Non-marine Saline and Alkaline > Saline | place: Antarctica: Ace Lake... | reverse complement strand
CGACGACCTCGAGACCACCTACCTCTCGACCCGCTCGACCCTGACGAAGCAGGTCGAGGCGCTGGAGGCCGAGCTTGCAGCGGCCCAGGCCGAGCTCGCCACGGCGAAGAAGGATCTCGACGCCCGGGACGCGCGCATCGCGGAACTCGAAGGCCGCATCAGCAAGCTGGAGCGTGAGCGCGCCGCCCTGCTCGCCGACAAGTCCGACCTGACGGCCTCCATCGACGACATGGCCGCCGCCCTGGCGGAGCTCGAGCGCCGCCGGATCGCGTCCGAGCGTCGCGTCGCCGCGTTCCAGGACATGCTCGCCCGCTTCAAGAAGCTCATCGACGCCGGCACGCTTCAGGTGAAGATGGTGGACGGCCGCATGGTCGTGCAGCTCAAGACCGACATCCTGTTCGACTCCGGCAGCGCGAAGCTGAGCGACGACGGAGCCGCCGCCCTGACCGAGGTCGCCGAGGTGCTCCAGAGCATCCCCGAGCGCAAGTACCAGGTGGAGGGTCACACCGACGATGACCCCATCAAGACTGCGCAGTACCCGTCCAACTGGGAGCTCGCGTCCGGCCGGGCGCTGGTGGTCGTGAAGACGATGATCGACAACGGCCTGAGCGCGCAGCGCGTGAGCGCGGCCAGCTACGGCGAGTTCAAGCCGACGGCGAGCAACGAAGACAAGGCCGGCAAGGCCCAGAACCGTCGCATCGAGATCGTGGTGCTTCCCGACCTGTCGGACCTGCCCGGCTTCGAAGAGCTCCAGGGCATCGGCCGCTGATCGAGGGTCCCCACCCGCCATCGCTGCTCCGGGTGACACAGCGTGCTTCCGCCGGCCGTTCTGGCTGCTAGGTTCCGCCCGGAATGAACGCTCCCGTCCCCGACAAGCCCACGCTCAAGCAGCTCCTCGAGGAGCGGTTCGGCCACAGCGCGTTCCGGCCCGGTCAGGAGCCGGTCATCCGACACATCGCCGAGGGGGACGACGCCCTGGTGATCATGCCGACCGGCGCCGGCAAGTCGCTCTGCTACCAGCTCCCCGCGCTCTACCGCGACGGCATCGGCATTGTCGTCAGCCCCCTCATCGCGCTGATGAAGGACCAGGTCGACGCCCTGACCGAGAAGGGCATCGCCGCCACCTTCATCAACAGCTCCATCGACACCGCCGAGCGTGAGCGCCGCATGCAGGCGGCCATCGACGGCACCATCGAGCTGCTGTACGTCGCGCCCGAACGGTTCAAGGGCGGCGCGTTCACCCGGCGGCTCCAGCAGGCCAAGATCGGCCTCTTCATCGTGGACGAGGCGCACTGCATCTCGCAGTGGGGCCACGACTTCCGGCCCGACTATTCGCGCCTGGGCGAGGTGCGTCACGCGCTCGGCGATCCCACCACGGTCGCGGTCACCGCCACCGCGACGCCCGAAGTGCGACTCGACATCCTGCGCGCGCTGGACCTGCCCAACCCGGGTGTGTTCGTCACCGGGTTCGACCGCACGAACCTGCGCATGGGCGTGGACGAGGCGCACACCCGCACCGCCAAGGATGAGGCGCTCGACAAGGCGCTCAACCGGATGAAGCGACCGGTCATCATCTACTGCGCGACGCGCAAGTCGGTGGAGCGCGTCTCGGATCGCGTGGCGCGCGCCGGCGAGAGGGTGGGCCGGTACCACGCAGGGCTCGCGCCCGACGAACGCACGCGGATCCAGAACCGCTTCATGGAGGGCAAGGTGCCCGTCGTCGTGGCGACCAACGCGTTCGGCATGGGCATCGACAAGGACGACCTGCGCGGGGTCATCCACTACGACATCCCCAAGACGGTGGAGGCCTGGTACCAGGAGATCGGGCGCGCGGGCCGCGACGGCCGTCCCGCCGACATCGCCCTGCTCTACAAGCGCGGCGACCGGGGGATCCAAGAGTTCTTCATCGACACCACGCACCCGCCCGAGAGCGTGGTGCGGGCGACGTGGGAGGTGCTGGCTCAGGCAGGCATCAACCCGGTGTTCCGGTCCCACAAGTCGGTCGCCGAAGAGCTGGGCGGAGGCGCCAACGAGCGCATGGTCGGAGCCTCGCTCATCATCCTCGAGCGTGAGGGGTGGCTGCGTCGCATGCCGGTGCGCGAGGACCTGTCCGAGGTCCGCTTCGCGCCGCCGCACGTCATCAACAACGAGTCGCCGACCCGCTCGGGCTTGCCCAAGGAGGTGTGGGGAGCCCTGCAGACGTTGCGCCGCCGGGGCGGTCACGCCATGTCGGGCTTTGGTGGGGGAAGCTGGGACGCGCCGCCGCCGCGCACCGACGAGTTCATGGACGGGCTGGATCTGGTGCCCGCCGAGCCCACCCCCGAGCCCTCCCAGCCGGACGCCATCCCCGTGCACCTGCCGACGTTCGCTCGGGAGATGGGCGTGGAGCGCAACCGGCTGTCCACGGCCTTGCGTTCCCTCGAGGACAAAGGCCTCGTCCAGATCGCCACCGGCGGCCGCGCCTCGGGCACGCGCCTGGTGCGTCAGGGCCCGCTGGAGCTGGACTTCGCGCATCTGAGAGCCCGCCGTGACCATGCGCTGGCCAAGCTCGACAAGATGATCGAGTTCGCCGAGCGCGACTGGTGCCGGCGCCGCGCCATCCTGGAGTACTTCGGAGAGACCGCGGACTACGAAGGCTGCGGCAACTGCGACGTCTGCATCAATGGCGGCGGCACAGACCCGACCACGGCGGAGCCCCTGTCGAGCGAAGCGGAGACCGTGGTGCGCAAGGCGCTGGCCTGCATCGCGCGCATGGGCAACGGGCACTCGTCCACCCAGGTCATCAAGGTGCTCAAGGGCAGCAGCTCTGATGCGGTGCGAGCCCAGGGGTTCAACAAGCTGTCCACGTTCGGGATCCTCAAGCGCTTCACCCGGGACGATCTGGTGGCGCTGCTGCGGGCTCTGGTCCTGGGCGGCTGCCTGGTCGAGACCGAGGTGAGCCGCGAGATCAAGGGGCGCAGCGTGCGGTATCGGGTGCTCAACCTGAGCGAGCTCGGAGCGCGGGTGATGCGGCAGCAGGAGCCCGACTTCCGCATGATCTTGCCTCCGCTGGCGGCGCTGGGGCGAGGGCGCGCGCGGGTGTCGGGCAAGTCGAAGATCAGCGTGACCGCCGCCGACGTGCTGTCGGGCGATGACCTGTCGCTCTACGAGAAGCTGCGCGAAGCGCGGCTGGCCCTGGCGAAGTCCGAGAACGTGCCGCCGTACACCATGGGCGGGAACAAGCTGCTGCGTCAGATCGCATCCGACCGCCCCGCGGGGCGCACCGAGATGATGGCCCTGCACGGCATGGGCGAGACGATGTGGGACAAGGTCGGGCGTCACTACCTGGAGGTGGTGCAGGCGTTCGCCCCGTGAGTACGCCCCCCGACCCCGACGAGGCTGCGCGGCGGGTGGACGCGGCGCTGCTCGCGGTGAAGGCCGCGGGGTTGAACGTGCAGGCGGTGATGGACTCATCGAAGGCGACCGAGGTGCTCGATGGGCTCGACGTCGGCTCTTGGCCCAGCCTGCTGCTCCTCGGATCTACCGGACCCACGATGTGGGAGTCGATGCTGTCCGTCGGTTGGATGAGCCGGCCCGATCCCGTGGACTCCTGGTGTGCGGCGCACCTCTCTCGCATGCGACAGGCCCTGCCCATGCGGGCGGTGTTCGTGTTCCCGTCGCGGGCTCCGGTGGACGTGCTCGCGCTGGGCCGCCTCGCGGGGTGGGCGCATCCCAGCCCAATGGGCCTCGGGATTCACCCCAGGCATGGCCTGTGGGTTGGGTATCGCGGGGCCGTCCTACTGGGCGCTCATGTCGCCGAGCGCGGTCTGCGAACGGAGCCCTCTCCCTGCGAGTCGTGCGTTGAGAAGCCGTGCATCAGCGCGTGTCCCGGCGGTGCCGTGCAGGTGGACGGGCTCACCCTGGCGACCTGTTTTGCCCAGCGCCTCGCGAGCACCGCCTGCACCACGTCGTGTGCGTCGCGCCGCGCCTGTCCGGTGGGCGACGGCTCGCGCTATCCGGCCGCGCAGCTCGCTCACCATCAGGCATCCGGCAACCGGCTGTACCGGGCCTATGCCGAGGCGGCCGACTCATGAGCCGGTGGGTGGCGCTACTCGCGCTGGGCAGCGTGGCGCCGGGGACGAAGAAGCTGGTGCCCGTGGACGTCGGTCCGCCGGGTGCGCTGCGGCCCACCCGGCTCCTGGTCGTGCACCACAGCGACGGCTCGGTCCATGTCGTGGATGGTCGATGCCCGCACGAGGGCTACCCGCTCAGCGACGCGCTCGTGGACGACGGCTGTGTGCTGACCTGCGCTTGGCACAACTGGAAGTTCGACCTGCGCACCGGAGACAGCACGCTCGGCGGTGAAGGCGTGCAGCGCTGGCCGTCCCGGGTGGTCGATGGGGTGGTCGAGGCCGACGTGCAGGGGCCGGATCCCCTCGCCGACCGCGCGGCGCGCTTCGCGTCCTTGACCGTCGCGCTGACCGAGGGGCGGCTCGGTCGTGGGCTGCGGGACTCTCTGCGGCTTCTGGTGGCGGGGGTCTCCGCGGTGGAGATCTGCGCCCACATCGCGCAACACGACGCTCTGTATGCCGAGTGGGGCACGACTCACGCGCTGCCGGTCGCCGCGGACTGCGCGCGCCTCGCCTCGCAGATCAGCGATCCCTTCGAGGCCCTGCACAGCCTCGCGCCGGCTCTGGATATGGCGATCGATGCGGTCCAGCGGTCGCCTCGTCGGCCCGGCCCGACGGCTGAGGTGTTGCGAGCCGCGCAACATCGACTCGCATCGGGGGAGGGACGGGAGCTGCTCGCAGCCGCGGTGGAGGCCGAGGACGCGGACGCCGCCGAGGGCATCGTGCGGGCCGCCGGAGGCGCGGGGGTGCCCGCCGCAGACGTCGAGGGCTGGTTCCTGCACGCCATCGCCGCGCACTTCACCGACTTTGGACACGCGCTGATCTACCTACAGAAGCTCCGCGAGTTGCGGCTGCACGGTGGAGAGCGCATCTCCGCCGAGCTGCTGACGGACCTGCACGCCGGGCTCGCCGTGAGCCTCGCCTACGGCACCCGTGAGGACACCCTGCCCTACATGCGGCGCTGGTTCGCGGGTGAACTACCGGCACCGAGGGACTTCGCAGCCGGGGACCTGCTGGCTGCGCTCATCGCTGGGAAGCGCGACTCGGTGCTGGGTGCTCTTTCTGCTGGGCTTGCGAACGCAGCACCGGCGGCGCTCGCCAATGAACTGATCCTGGGGGGCGCACACCGTCTGGAGTGGTTCGACGAAGTGATCGGGGAAGACCCCGACATCGATGAGGACTGGCTGTCCGCGACTCACCGCTTCACCGCATCCCTGGCCATCGCCGAGCTCATCGAGCATGTGCCCTGCACTGCGGACGACGCCGCGGCGCTGCTGCGCCAGGGCGCGGCCTTTGTGTCCCTGGGGAGGGCGACCGACCGTGGCCGGGCGCCGCCCCGTCGCGCAGTCCAGAGCGACTGGCGTGAGTCCGCGCTGCTCACGGTGCTCAACGACCGGTTCGTGCGCGCCATTCGGTTGGCTCACGGGGTCAAGACCCTGGTCGCCGCGGGGGACGCCATGCAGCGGCTCGGACCGGGCGACGACGCCCCGATCCACGCGCTGCAGCGCTTCTTCGACACGCCGGCCAAACAGCGTCGGCTGCGGGCCCAGGTAGGTGACGCAGTCCGCTGGCTGCGGGACGGCAAGCCGCCGAAGCGACTCACGCGGTGAGCCAGCCGAGCTCGTTTGATCGCACGACCTCTGCGGCCATGGTGTCGCCCGAGGTCACCTCGCTGCATCTGTTCCGCCACGGCAAGGTGGAGGTGGGAGGACGCCGCCGGGCCTACGGTCAGACGGATCTTCCGCTGTCGGAGCAGGGGTGGCGTACCAACCAGAGCGCCGTCGCGTTCGCCCAGGACCGCCTCCTCGCCCCAGTTGGCGTCATCTCGTCGGACCTGACTCGATGTCGCGCGCTGGCCGAGCTGCTCGCGGATGCGCTCGGAGTCCCGCTGGAGCTCGATCCGCGGCTGCGTGAGCAGCACATGGGGGCCTGGGAGAACCAGGCGTGGGAGGACCTCCAGCATCGCTACGGGACCGCGGTCAACGACTACTGGGGTGACTACCTGCACACCGCGCCGGAGGGGGGCGAGTCGTTCGCAGACCTCGGCGCCCGAGTGGGCGACTGGTGGTCGTCGCGAGAGCCCGAGCTGCGCGGGCAGCGCTGGATCGTCGTGACTCACGTGGGGGTCATTCGCGCGCTCACCTGCCAGTTCCTCGGCGTGCCCCTGGGCGACGCGCTGCGCTTCGCGCCCACCCACGGCTCCCACACCCACTTCCTCCTGGCCGAGGCTGGCGCGACCTGCGCGGTGATGGGCGAGCACACGGATAGCAGTGGCGAGCAGTCGAGCACTCACGGGGGAGCGACGCCGCTCACGCCCGTCGTATCTCTGGACCGCCCTCCCTGCGTCGCCCTGTCGGGGAGCGCGGGCACGGGCAAGACCACGCTCGCGAAGGCGCTGGCGGCGCGTTGGCAGGTTCCCTACCTCGATGAAGGCATGCGGCGCCGCCTGGAAGCGGGGCTGGACTTGCATGCGCTGTCGCCCGACGGCTTCCGGGCCCTCAACCTCGAGCTCCGGGACGAGCAGGAGCAGCGTGAGCGTGAGGCGCTGCGGACTCACGGGGGCTTCGTCGCGGACCGCAGCGCTCTGGACTACGCGGCGTTCTGGCTCGTCTACCGCTTCGTAGACGACGAGGCGGTGACCGAGCAGGTCATGCGTGCCGCGGCACACCAGGCGGAGCGGTACGACGCCATCGTGCTCGTCCCCTGGGGCGTGCTGCCTCTGGTGCACGACGGCGTGCGCAGCACCAATCGATGGCGTCAGCGGCACTTCCAGGCGACGGTCGAGGGGCTCTTGCGGCGTGAGATCGAGCCCGGCCGCCTGCTGGAGATGCCAGGAATCGACGGCGTGAGCGAGCGGGTGGACTGGGTGCTGGCCCGGGTGCGGGCGGGGTCCCTACAGTCCGCGTAGAGTCGGCGCCATGCGCGCTCTCCTCTTGTTGCTCTGCCTCGGCCTCGCCACCCCTGCTGCTGCTCAGTCCGTGCCTCCGGTGCTCGACGCTGCGACCACCCGGGCGCTTCGAGACGCGCTGGCGCGGCAAGGAGTCACCCTGGGCGACCTGGGGTCGGTGGATCGAGGCCAGGGCTCTGCGACGCACCCCACGGTCGCCTCGGCCCTCGCGGACCCTCGTACGGCGCCTCAGGCCGCCCAGGAGTGGGCGTCGGCGGTGGCCATGGACGCGGCCGCGACGCCGGACCGTCACTGGGCCGGAGCTCTGCGCGTCATCGGGGAGAGCTGGCAGGTGGAGCCCGCCGCTGGGGACTGCGTCGCGCCGGAGACCACGCCCCTGTCGAGCCAACACATCGCGGCGTCCGAGGCGGCAGGGCAGCGCTGGTCCAAGCGTGAGCGCAACGACCTCGCCCAGCGGCTCAACCCCGATCTGGACCGAACGTTGGGCGCCCTCGCGGCGGCGGCGGAGCGGGCGGCGTGTCAGGTGCAGGCTGCGCTGGGTTCGGTGCCCGCCGACCAGCGGGCCGCGCTGCTGGTTGAGGCGGAGCGCTGGCTGGGGGACGACATGGCCCTGCCCGCCCCGTCGCCCGCCACGGACGCGGTGCTCGCTGCCTGGCAGGGCGTGGACCGGGCGGCGCTGCTCGGGGCGGCCCGGGGGTGGCTCTCGGCCATCGACGCCGCGACGCAGAAGCTCGTGGGGCTCGATGCTGCGGCGTGGCCCCAGTCCCCGCTGATCTGGCAGATCGGGCTTGGTGAGGTGTGGATCGGCTCCATGGGCGCGAACGCTGGAGCGGGCAACCCGGTGCTGCTCGTGGACCCCGGTGGTGATGACCACTGGCGCATCCGCCCCGAGGCGCGCTCGGCGGCTGACGGCGTGCTCCTCCCGGTGCGGGGCTGGATCGATCTCGGCGGCGACGACGTGTGGCGCAGCGGCGCCCTGGGTCCCGGCGGCGCGGCGTTTGGCGTGGCGGCCGGCGTGGATCTGGCAGGAGACGACGTGCACCAGGGCGGATCGCTCGGCGCGGGGGCCGGAGTGTTCGGCGTGGGGAGCTGGCTCGATGTGGCCGGGCGTGACCGCTACGACATCGGGGAAGGCGGCCAGGGATTCGGCCTCGCGGGTGCGGGGATCCTGCGAGACCAGCGCCGCGACGACATCTACCGCGCCGACCGCTGGGCCCAGGGCGCGTCGCTTCCGGGCGGGGTCGGCGTCCTGCATGACCAGCGAGGGGGCGACCGCTTCTTGCTGACCGACGACGTGCGTGAGGACCGTGAGTTCGAAGCCGTGCAGCGCTCACTGCTGCTCGCGGACTGTCACGCGGGCTGCGGCCAGGGGTTTAGCGCGGGCCTCAGGGGCCTCGCCGATGGTGGCCTGGGCATGTTGGTGGACGACGGCGGTGATGATCTGTACTCGGCGTCGGAGCGCGCCCAGGGCGCCGCCCGCTGGCGTGGAATCGGCGTCGCCCGGGACGGCGGCGGTGACGACCAGTGGATCGGGGGCCGCTACGTGCAGGCAAGCGCGGATGAGGGCTCGGTCGCCGTGCTGCTGGACACTGCGGGTTCGGACCGATACTTCGCCACTCACGGTGCGGTGGGCTGGGCCGGCGCGGACTCGGTCGCGTGGCTCCTGGACCTGAACGGGATCGACCGATTCACGGTGGAGGCCCAGGGCCTGGGATCCACGACCGCGAGCAACGCGCTGGCGCTGCTGGTGGACGGCGATGGATGGGGCAACTACTCCGTGGTGCGCGGAGGCTCACCGGGTACTCGGCGTCCGTCGATCGCGAGCATCGTGAGTCCCCAGGTGGTGCCACCGAGCCGGGTGATCACAGGCATGGCCAGCGGCTCGTCACAGCGCCTCTCGGCGGGGGAGATCCAGGCGTTGATCACCGCGCTCGACGGACGACGTGAGGACGCCCTGCTCGTGGTGGACGCCGCGCTGTCCGGGCGCACGGAGCCCACGCAGCGTGAGCGTGAGTCGTTGGTCCAGGCGCTGTCGGTGGCGGCGGAGCGCACGGTAGGCACGGACGCGCCCCGCTGGATCCTGGGCTGGATGGTGGACCTCACGCGCCGGACGCCGCTGCTCGCGGGGACGCTGGAGGCCACAGCGAGCGAGCTGCTTACCCACGAGTCTGCTGTGGTGCGTGAGGCGGCCTGGGATGCGCGCTACCGGCTGTCGCGGGTCGAGGGGCTCACGATGGCGCCAGACGAGGCGCTGCGCATCTCCACCGAGGCGGCCGTCGCGCTGCAGAACGAAGCGCACGCCGACGTGAGAGCGGCCGCGGCGCGGGCGGCGGGCGCGTTTGGCGAGGCGGGGGTGGCGAGCTCGCTCGTCGATGCGTTGCTGACCGAGCACCTGGCGTTGCGTCGCAGTGCCGAGGCCGCGCTGCTGGCGGTGGCAGCGTGCACCGACGGCATGGGCGTGGCCCGTGGGTTGTGGGGCGCGGCGAGCGGCGAGGAGTCTGTGGACCCGGTGCTGCGCGCGGCGGCGCTGCGCGTTCTCGGTGCGAGCGAGCAGCGCGAAGCGGTGGACATCCTGGTGGCTGCGCTTGCGGATCCGTTCCTGGAGCTCGCGGCGGTGGAGGGGCTGGCTCGCCACGGCAGCCGGACCGCGCGGGCGGCGCTGGAGCCCTGGGTGCAGGCCCATCCCGACTCCGCGAGCTGGGTTCGGGGTCTGCTGGACGAGGAGTAGGGAGGCCTTAAGAGGTTTAGGCCAGCCCCGTCCACGCACCGTCGTCAGCGATGAGCTCCGCGGCGCCCACCACCTCTGCGGTCCGCAGCGCTCGATACAGGTGGGGGAAGAGCACGCCCGGCTCACCCTCCTCCCACCGCACGTCACCCTTGACCGACGCGGCGTCGATGCTCAGCACCACGAGGCCTTCCGCGCCGCGGTAGAAGCGGTTCGCGGTGCCGAGCACTTGCTCGGGTGCGCTGAGGTGGATGAACCCCTCGGTCGCGAGGCTCTCCGGTGCGTAGGCGCCCGTCGCCGAGGCCGCGTCCCACGCTTCGTGGGTGGTGATGTGGTGGAGGACGGCGGGGGAGATCATGGGTGCAGCGCTCCTTGGTCGGACCCGAATCTAGCCGTCGCCCCACCCCCCGGCGAGTCTCCGCCCGGCCACCCGCTTGGAATCGGTCTAGACTCCGCGCCGCTCCGGCCCCACCTTGCGTGACCGGGGAGGAGAAGGCGCGCCCGCCGTCTCCCAGCGCACCGCCTGGAACGCCATCATGACCGACCGCACTGATCTGCTCCGCGAGCACCTGGACAACCGCGTGCTCTGCCTCGACGGGGCCACCGGCACCTATCTGCAGAACGAGAACCTCGGTCCCGACGACTTCGGTGGCGAGGAGTTCGAGGGCTGCAACGAGAACCTCGTGCTGACGCGCCCGGACGTCATCCTGGGCATGCACCGTACGTACCTGCGCTGCGGGGCTGACATCGTGGAGACCAACACGTTTGGGTCCACCGACCTCGTATTGGCCGAGTACCCGCCGCTGCAGGACCAGGCCTACGAGATCACCCGGGTGGCGGCCCAGATCGCCCGGCAGGCGGCCGACGAGTACTCCACGCCGGAGAAGCCGCGCTTCGTCGCCGGCTCCATGGGGCCGACGACGAAGGCCATCTCGGTCACCGGCGGCGTGACCTTCCAGGGGCTCATCGACACGTTTCGCGAGCAGGCCCGGGCGCTCGTGGACGGCGGCGCCGACTACATGCTTCTGGAGACCTGCCAGGACACCCGCAACATCAAGGCGGGCCTCATCGGCATCCGCGAGCTCAGCGAGGAGCTGGGTCGCCGCATCCCGGTGGCGGTCAGCGGCACCATCGAGCCCATGGGCACGATGCTCGCGGGTCAGAACGCCGAGTCCCTGGCGATCTCCGTGGCCCACCACGACCTGCTCTACATCGGGCTGAACTGCGCCACCGGCCCGTCGTTCATGACCGACCACGTGCGCGCGCTGTCCGAGCTCGCCCAGACCCGGGTGGCGTGCGTACCCAACGCGGGCCTGCCCGACGAGGACGGCAACTACCTCGAGACCCCCGCCATGCTGACCGCGGTGCTGGAGCGCTTCGTCCAGCAGGGCTGGATCAACGTCCTCGGCGGCTGCTGCGGCACGACTCCCGACCACATCGAGGCGCTGGCTGCCCTAGCTGCCCGCGCTCGTCCCCGCGTCGCTCCGGTGCACCACCGCGCGCTGTACTCGGGGATCGACTGGGCCGAGGCCACGGACGATAACCGCCCCATGCTCGTCGGCGAGCGCACCAACGTCATTGGCTCGCGCAAGTTCAAGCGGCTCATCGTCGAGGAGAAGTTCGAAGAGGCGAGCGAGATCGCCCGGGCCCAGGTCAAGAAGGGCGCCGACATCGTGGATGTCTGCCTCGCCAACCCGGACCGGGATGAGCTGGCGGACATGGAGGAGTTCCTGGGGCACGTCATCAACAAGGTGAAGGCCCCACTGATGATCGACTCCACCCAGAAGGACGTCATCGAGCGCGCGCTGACCTACTGCCAGGGCAAGGCCATCATCAACTCGATCAACCTCGAGGACGGCGAAGAGCGGTTCGAGGAGATCGTGCCCATGGCGCGGCGCTTCGGCGCGGCGTTCGTGGTGGGCTGCATCGACGAGGACCGCGAGGCGGGCATGGCTGTCACGGCGAAGCGCAAGGTCGAGGTGGCGCAGCGGTCGCACGATCTGCTGGTGAACAAGTACGGCGTGCCGCCCGAGGACATCATCTTCGACCCGCTGGTGTTCCCCTGTGCCACCGGCGACGCCAACTACATCGGCTCGGCCAACGAGACCGTGGAGGGCGTGCGCCTCATCAAGAAGGCGATGCCCCACTGCAAGACGGTGCTCGGCATCAGCAACGTGAGCTTCGGGCTGCCCGGCGCGGGCCGTGAAGTGATGAACTCCGTGTTCCTCTACGAGTGCACGAAGGCCGGCCTCGACATGGCCATCGTGAACACCGAGAAGCTGGAGCGCTACGCGTCCATCCCGCCGGACGAGCGCAAGCTCGCCGAGGACCTGCTCTTCCGCACCACGGATGAGACGTTGGCGGCGTTCGTGACCCACTTCCGCGGGGCGAAGAGCCGCGGGGTGAAGGAGCGGTCGACACTGTCGCTCGACGAGCGCATCTCCAGTTGTGTCGTGGAGGGCACCAAGGAGGGTCTCACGACCGATCTCGACGAGAAGCTCAGCAGCGGCACGCCGCCGCTGGACATCATCAACGGGCCCCTGATGACGGGCATGGACGAGGTGGGGCGGCTGTTCAACGACAACCAGCTCATCGTGGCGGAGGTGCTGCAGAGCGCCGAGGCGATGAAGGCGGCGGTCGCGCATCTCGAGCCACACATGGAGAAGGGCGAGAGCTCAACCAAGGGGAAGATCGTGCTCGCCACGGTGAAGGGCGATGTGCATGACATCGGCAAGAACCTGGTGGAGATCATCCTGGGCAACAACGGCTACGAGATCGTGAATCTGGGCATCAAGGTGCCACCGGTCGAGCTGGTGCAGGCGTGCAAGGAGCATCAGCCCGACATCCTGGGGCTGTCCGGTCTGCTGGTGAAGTCCGCCCAGATGATGATTCTGTCCGCCGAAGAGCTGACGGTGCAGGGTCAGACGCCCGACATGCTCGTCGGCGGCGCAGCGCTGACCCGCAACTTCACCCGCAAGCGCATCGCAAAGGCCTATGGCGGCCGGGTGCTCTACGCCAAGGACGCGATGGACGGGCTGGCCTGGGCCAACAAGCTCATCAACCCCGACCTGCAGGCGGACGTGGACGCGTTCATCGAGGAGGAGGGCGCGAAGATCGCGGCGCGCGCGGCGATCCCGAAGGCGTCGTCGGGCGCTCCGAAGCAGACCCCATCCGACATCGAGGTGGTCGCCGATGTGCCGGCGCCGCCCGACTTTGACCGGCACGTCATCCGCAATGTGTCGCTGGACGAGGTGTGGAGCTGGATCAACCCCAAGATGCTGATGGGCAAGCACCTCGGGTTCCGCGGGGACTTTGAGGCGTCGCTGAAGGCCGGCGACAAGCAAGCCAGCGGCATCGCTGACGTTCTGGAGCGGGTGCGCGCAGAGGCGCGAGGCGGCCGCATGGTCGGCAACGTGGTGTGGCAGTGGTTCGAGGCGGCGGGCGAAGGCGACAAGATGCTCCTGTGGCATCCCGGCGCCACCGACCCGGCGGTGGACTGGACGCTGCCTCGGCAGGCCAACGGCGGCATCGCGCTGTCGGACTACGTCAAGCCGCGGGATGGTGCCGCGCGCACCGACGTCGTCTGCCTGTTCGCCACGACCTTTGGCGCCGGCGTGAGGGCCTGGGCCGACGCCGAGAAGGAGGCGGGCAACTTCCTCATGAGCCACGCCATCCAGGCGGTGGGCCTCGAGGCTGCGGAGGCGGCTGCGGAGTGGATCCACGGCCGGATTCGCGCGCACTGGGGCTTCGGCGATCCGCCCGAGATGACGATGAAGGATCGCTTCAAGGCGAAGTATCACGGCAAGCGGTACTCGCCCGGTTACCCCGCGTGCCCGGAGCTCGAGATGCAGGAGGGTTTGTTCGCCGCGCTTAAGCCCGAGGACATCGGGATCGAGCTCACCGACGGCCACATGATGGAGCCCGAGGCGAGCGTGTCCGCGATGGTCCTGCACCACCCCCAGGCGCGGTACTTCGGCGCGTAGGGCTCCAGTCATGTCCGGTAAGCCCGGGTAAACGTCAGACAGGAGGTGGCTCTCTAGGGTCTTTGGGTGGGCGGAATGTCCCGCCCTCAGTCCCGGAGAGACCATGTCCCAGCAAATCCACCTTGTCCTTCTCACCGCCGCTGTCGCCTCGATGGCGGGTTGCTTCCCCTTTCCGCTGGATGACTGTCGCTACGACAACAGTTGTGAGCAGCCGCCCCCGCAGGAGGACCCCGAGCCGACGCCTGAGCCGGGCATCGACCCGAACATCGTCGCCGACAGCTGCGTCGACTGGCGCCGGCAGGCCCCTACGGCCCCGGACGGCTTCTACGAGGTGCTCGTCGAGGGCCGCGAGTTTGAGGTGTACTGCGCGGACATGAGCGGAGCGCCGCGGGCCTACCTGCCGCTCGCCGAGCAGAACGTGTCGCAGTACACGGCAGGGGCCTGGACCGGCGGGACCACGGTCGTCACGGACTGGGAGATGGTGAGCATCGACCTGTCGAGCTTGACCGTGAACACCGTGGATTACGCATTCGCGAACTCGTCGGGCCAGCTGACCCATGACGGCGCGGCGGTCGTGAACGTCGCGTTCGGGGCGGCGATGTCCTGCGATGACACGGCCAGCGGGGCCGCCAGAGTGGACCTGCGAGGCACGCCATTCGCGGTAGACGACGACTGGCAAGTGGGCGGCGGCGTGCCTTCGGGATCCTCGGTCTACTCCAGTGACGACCAGGTGGTGGACATCACTGGTGGCGGAGGCTGCGGCTGGAACTACCCCGGCGAGGCCTACAACCCGTTCAACGGCAACGGCGGCGCAGATCTGCAGCTCCGGTTCGTCGACGAGCCGATCATCGCCGACAGCTGCGCGGACATGAAGGCCCAGCTGCGCTCCGCGGGCGACGGCTCCCACACGCTCAACCTTGGGGGCCGGAGTCTGGAGATCCGCTGCGTGGACATGGAGGGCAGCCCCCGGGAGTACCTGGCCCTGAGCGAGCGCAACACCAGCCAGTACACGGCTTCGGGCAACGGGAGCACGGTCACGACGGAGTGGGACGCGGTGCGGCTCGATATCGTCAGCCTGACCGTGGACATGGCCGACTACACGTTCGCCTCGTCCACGGGGTCGCTGGAGCACGGTGGCGAGCAGGTGGTCGACATGCCCTTCGGTGTAGCGATGTCGTGTGACAACTCGGCCAGCGGCGTGGCGCGCATCGACCTGCGGGGCACGCCTCTCGCGGTCAACGACAGCTGGGAGACGGCGGGCTCGAGCGAACAGGGGTCCGCGGTGTTCTCCAGCGGCGACCAGGTGGTGGACATCACCGGTGGCGGCTACTGCGGCTGGTCCTACCCCGGCTCTGGGTACAACCCGTTCAACTCCAACGCCGGCTGGGACCTGCAGCTGAGCTGGTCACTCTAGTAAACGAGAGTCTGGCGGCTACTCGCCCCAGGTCGCGCAGAGCTCGCCGATGCATGCATCGACGAGCTCTCCGGCTTGGGCGTGGGCCCAGGTGGACTCGGGGCGATTCCACGCGCTGCTCGCCCCGGACCACGTCGCGCTCACTCCGTAGACGCGCTCGCCGTTGGCGGTCTGGCCGAACACCGTCAGCAGGGACTCGTCTTCGAATCCGTGCTTCTCGTTCTGGGCGTCGATGCCCACGCTGACGATCTGCTCGGCGGTCACCGTGCGCACCGCGAACCCGTGAGTCTCGCCGTCGATGGTGATGGCGATGGTGCCGCCCTCCCCGAGGATCATGTTCGTGGGCCAGCTCACGCCGGTCTCGCCGCCCCAGCCCCAGTCGTCGAGGCTCGGGCCGTCGCCGGTGAGCTCGAAGTCGAGGCCGCCGAGGAGGTGGTTGCCGTCGGCGTCCAGAGGGGCGGGGTAGACCATCAGCTCGGTGTCTTCGAGAAAGACCGCGTCGTCGGGGATGACGATGTCGGCGAACTCGGGGCAGTCGTCCAGCGCCACGCCCAGCGCGATGCTGGAGACCTGCTCGGTCTGGATGGTGGTGCTGGAGAGCTCGCGGCCGTCGAGAGCGAGCACCCGCACGTCGAATGCGGTCTCCTGGGAGATGATCCCTGCGCGGCTCGCGTACCCGGCGCCGATAGGGGTGCCCTCGAAGCCGCGGTCGGCCCAGCGCACGTCCTCCTGGAGGAGGGAGTCGCCGTTGGGGGTGGTGAACGCGATTGTGCCCATCTGCGGCCCGTCCCACGAGGCGGCGATGCCGATCCGTGAACCCACCGCCCAGGCTCGTGAGTCCACGATGTGGCCCCCGGTGGTGTTGAGGGTGACCTCGGGCGCGGGGCCCTGGCAGGCGAGGAGGACGGAGGCTGACGCGAGGAGGAGGGAGGTGCGAATCAAGGGAGACTCCAAGGTGAGACCAGGTGCCATGCAGTCTAGGCATGCCCTCAATGGGATGTCTCACTCTTTTTGCGACCGGGCTCTTCGTGTGGGCGGCGAGCACTCCCGCTGGCCCATTGCGCTCGCCCCGGACATCATCGCGCTCCTCGACCCGCTGCTGGTCGCATCCCCTGGAGTCACATGCTTGGAGCCGCCGCCGGCCTTTCGGAAGTCCGCACGGACGATCTCAAGAAGCTGCTCCGCCTCGCGCACCGCGGCGAGCCAAATTACCCGCTCAACGCCCAGGAGCTGGCGCGCATGGGCCTGCAGCACTGTGCGGAGCCGATGTTGGCGATGCTGCGCGCCCTCGACGACGCAGCCGTCAAGGCGGTGCTCATCGCGGTGATCGCCGAGCGGCTGCCTTCCAACAAGGGCAACGTCATGCGGCGCAAGATCGCCGACGCGAGGTAGGGGTCGGGGCCGCCTGGTGCCCCGTCGCCGCCTGCCTCACCCGAGAAATCGAAAGAAAAGTGAGGCCCCGCTGTGACGGGGCGCTCGGTCGGAACACAGACCCAGTGAACCGGGCGTCACGCCCCCAAACACTGGAGTCTCCAATGGTCCGCATCCTCATCCTCGTGCTCGCCTTCCTGTCCTTCGCCAACCCCGCCTTCGCCGGCAAGGCGTTTGACCCCGATGCGGTCAGCGGACGCCAGCTGCTGGGCTACCTCGATCACCCGGACTGGCACTACCGCCTCGACGCCACCAACGAGATCGCCGACCGCGCCATCGTGCAGGCGAAGCCGAAGCTGGAGGAGATGGCGGCCAGCGACCCCAGCGACCGGGTGCGCATCCGGGCCCTCGGCACCCTCGTCGATGTCTTCGGCGGCCCCAGCGACCGCAGCGTCCTGCACCGCATCATCACCACCTCGACCGACCCGAACCTGCGCGACCACGTGGTCCGCATGATCGAGCGCGCACCCCGCGCGGAAGACCGCGACGTGCTCATCGCCTCCCTGGACGACGTAGACAGCGACGTGAAGCGCCACGCCGCCCGCGCCCTGGTGCGGCTCGGCGACCGCGAGGCCGGCGTCATCCTGCGCGACAAGACCCTGGACCAGACCGATCGCAAGGTCGCCGAGGAGTTCTCCGAGGCCGCCAGCCGCCTCGGGGCCTAGCAGGGGTGGGCGAATTGCGTCGGTCGCCCCGCGGACCGGCCCACCCGGCTCCGTCGTTGCTCTTCAATCGTGTGCCACGGCACACTCTCTCATCGCGCCTCGGAGTCAGGTGGGTCGGCCTCACGGGCCTCGGTCCTCAATTCGCCCACCCCTGCTAGCGAGTCGGAGCGAGTCGGGTCAGAACGTGGAGGAGTCGCTGTTGAGGAATGCCTCCAGCGACTCCTTCCACGTGGTGCCGGCTTCGGCGAGCTTCGCCAGGCGCGCGGGTCCATGCTCGTCGGGGTCCGGGTTCTGCCAACTGATGGCGTAGTCCGCGACGATCTCCGCGGTACCCACACCGGCACGCTTGAGCAGAATCGCGGCCAGCATCCCGGTGCGGTCCCAGCCGGCGTGGCAGTGAAACACCACCCCGCGCTCGGCAGCGTCGATGGCCCGCACAGCAGCCTCGACCCGCTCCCGCCAATGGGTGCAAAAGGGGATGTAGTAGAGCGGAGAGGCGAGACCGGTCCGCTGCATGAGCTCCCGGAATCGCGGGTCGGTGTCCAGGCCCTGTTCAAGCGGCACGTGCACTCGAACGCAAGGCCCCGCTCCGCTGGTGTCATTCCGCAGGTCGATGACGGTGCGCACGCCCGACGCCACCACTGCGCCCCAGTCCACGGCATCGAGGTTCGACGCGCGCCACACACCAGGCATCAGCTGTCGGTGGTTCCAGCAGCCGCCCCAGCCTGCGTCACTCTGATCGCTCACCTGACCTGCTGAACCAAAGCCACAAGCCACTTCGCGTGCCCAGCCAGCATCTCCATCGAGGTGAGCTCCTTCTCGCTCTCAGGCGCGAAGTACCCCGTCCCGAGATTGGCCACGGCTACGCCCGCATCGAGGAATGGGTCCACGCCGGTCCCTCCGCGGATGGGCAGCACCGGGACGTCCTTGCCGATCGCCTCGCCCGCCTTGCGCGCCCACTGCACCAAATCGGGGCGCGCCACCAGACGGGGGCCCATGTTCACGTACTGGTGGGTGATGGCGCAGGCGTTCCCGGCCAACTCCTGCACATGGGCGATGCGTGCCCGCAGCTCGTCTTCGTCGAAGTCGCGCAGTCGCACATCGAGCCGCACGCCCTGTTCCACGGGCAACGCTCGGTAGGGATGGGAGTAGCCGTCATGGCCGAACGAGTCCTCCGCGAGCAGGGTGAACCCGGGATCGGAGGTGAGGAACTCGGCGACCCAGCGCAGCATGGCGCCGGCCGCTCCGTCAGCGACAAAGTCCTGCGGGAGCGGGATCTCATCCCAGCCGGCGCCCCGTGCCCGGTGATCGGCGACGACGTGCTCCAGGGCGGCGATAAGGTCGCTGTGGTCCCAGGCCGCGAACACCACGACTGCATCGCAGTCACGCTGGGGATCGCTGCGGAAGCCGACGACCTTGCCCATGGGCGCAACCAGGGCGGCGACCTCGGCGGCGAGGCGGGTGGCGGCGCGGTGCCCCTCGGCGTGAGCGGTGGCGCCGTGGGTGTTCACGCCGTTGAGCCGGACCGCCATCAGCTTGCGGCCCTCGAGATCAATCTCCTGCCGGGGGAACAGCACGGAGGCCCCCGCGGCGTTGAAGTTCTCCACGTTCACCTCGAACGGCTCGATCCCATCCACCGTGTAGCCGCTGCTCACGCCGCGCTTCGCGAGCAGCTTGGCGAGTCCATGCAGCGCCTCCATGCGACCGATTTCCTCGTCGGGACGGCCGATGAGCATCAGCGGGGGATGGGGGATGGTGGGGTTGGTGTGCAGCAGCCACGCCAGCGTCATCATGTGGGTCAAGCCGAGCTTGTCATCCAGGCCAAACGGCGCCGCGCCCGTGCCGTGCAGCACCCCGTGGCCCCGGAACGCCGCCAGCGATGGGTACGTCGCGATGTCCACGGTGATGCCCGGGTTGTCGGGCCACTCCAGCGCGCCCCCGTCCCACTGCGCGGCGAGCTGCAGCGAGTCCAGCGGCTCGGTGCCCTTGGCGGTGTCGAGATGCACCATGAGCGCGAGCGGCTCGGCGTTGGCCAGGGCGCCGCGGCCCGCGAAGGTCGCGATGACGTTCGCGAAGTCGTCCTGCTCGACCTGGGCGCCGTACTGCGCGAAGAACACGCCTACGTAGCTGGCCAGCTTCGCCTGTCCCTCCGTGGACGGGATGGTGGGGGAGTCTTCGTCTGAGGCGGACTCGATCGCGACGACGCGCTCGAGGTGAGAGCGGGCCTGGATGGCGATGTCGGTGTCGGACTGGGCGGCGGCGATCGTGGGCATGGGGACTCCTGCTGGGCTCTTGCGAGGGCGGAGTCTAAGATCCGCGGCTCGTGCGTGCGCACGAACGGAGGAACGATGCTCAAGAAGGTGCTCGGAGCGCTGCTGCTCGTGGTCGTGCTCGCCGGTGCCGGGGCGGGCTGGTACTTCTTTGCCGCGACGTCGGGCGTGCCCGCTGCTCCGTCGCCGAACGAGCCGACTGCGCCCCGCGATGAGCACTTCACGATCAGCTGGGCTGGCGACACGATGATGGGCTGGGCGGGGCAGAAGCTCATCAACAAGAAGGGCGCTGACCACGTCCTGAGCGAGCTCAAGCCGCTGCTCGAGGCCGACTACACCGTCATCAATCTCGAGGCGCCGGTCACCAAACTCGAGCGCGAAGACATGCCCGAGAAGCAACGGGTGTGGACCTACAACGTGCTTCCGAACACGATCTCCGCCTTCAAGCGCGCCGGCATCGACGCGTTCGGGTTGGCGAACAACCACGCGTTCGACCGGGGCGACAAGGGCCTACTTGAGACCCTGCAGTTCGCCAGTGACGGCGGCTTCGACGTCTTCGGGGTGGGGATGTCCCGTCCCGAGGCCGAAGGGCCGCTGCTCATCGAGACGCCCCACGGAACGGTCGGCGTGGTGGGGTTCAGCCACCGAGGGCCGCGCCTGAGACAAGCGAAGGATGGGGAGGTGGGCATCGTCTACCTCCACGAGGAGCAGGTGCGGCGCAGCTACACGGCGGCGAAGGCAGCGGGCGCGAAGTGGGTGGTGGCGTTCCCGCACTGGGGCATCAACTACGACGTGGTGAAGGCCGCCGACATGCGCTTTGCGGAGCTGTTCGCGGAGGTGGGCTACGACCTCGTGGTTGGCCAGGGACCCCACGTGCAGCAGCCGGTCGCCATGTTCGGCGACATGCCGGTGCTGTATTCGCTGGGCAACTTCGTCTTCGGGACCCAAGGCCGCTTCCAGAAGGACGGCGCGACCTTCGATCCGTATGGGCTCATCGCCAAGACCTTCGTGGGGCCCACCGGCTTCGAGCGCATCGAGCTGCGCTGCATCCTCGTGGACAACCTCAAGGTGAAGTACCGGCCCCGCCCGTGCTCCGCCGAGGAGCGGGCCGATAGCTATCGAAAGCTCGGCCCCGGGGTCGTCGTCCAAGGCGACGCCGCGGTGATGAGCTTCTAGCAGGGGTGGGCGAATTGCGTCGGTCGCCCCGCGGACCGGCCCACCCGGCTCCGTCGTTGCTCTTCAATCGTGTGCCACGGCACACTCTCTCATCGCGCCTCGGAGTCAGTCGGGTCGGCCTCACGGGCCTCGGTCCTCAATTCGCCCACCCCTGCTAGGCGCCCCTCTCCAGGTTGTTCTAGCAGCAGCCCCCGCCTGGCTCGCACGCGATGGTCTCGGCGTAGTCGGCGCCCTTGGTGTCACGGGCAGACCGCAGCGCCACTCCGGCGGGGCCATAGCTCGCCGCCATCGCCGGGCTCGGCGCGCAGTCAAACGGCGCTGCGTCCTCGGCGCTCACCGCCACGCGGGGCTCCACAAAGACGAAGCTGTCCGCGTACGGGCCGCTCTTGAGCAGATCGAACGTCTTCTTGCAGACCGCCACGCGCTCGCCGCGGGGGTAGGTGTGGGCGTCGTCGTCCAGCACGGAGCTGAACGGCCCCTTGTAGACGACCGCCTGCAAGTGATCCCAGCACGCGCCCTGCTTGCCCTTGTAAGCCACGACGGTCATCGAGCGGAACTCGATGCCGTTGACGGTCTGCCAGGCTTCCTCCTGGTACGCGCCGATGTGGATGCCGTGAAAGCCTGCCCGCTCGAACGCGGCGAGGAAGTCGGCCTCCTCCCAGGCTCCGCTGATGCAGCCGCTCCACAGAGTTGGGTCGTCCTGCATCTCCTGTGGGACGGGCTCGTCGCAGACGATGTCGCTGATGGCCGCCTTGCCGCCCTTCTTGAGCACCCGGAAGATCTCCTCGAGCATCTGCGTGCGCTTGTGCGGCTCCACGAGGTTGAGCACGCAGTTGCTGACCACCACATCGACGCTGTTGTCGGCGACCATGGGGTTGGCGGCGAACTCGGCCTGCTTCCACGCCTCGAAGCGCGACAGCCCCGCCATGTCCGCGATCGGGTTGTCCGCCAGCCAGTCCGTGACCCGGTCCATGTCGGTGCGCAGATCCTGGATGTACCCGCGGTGGAAGGTGCAGTTGTCCCAGCCGATGCGCTCGGCGACCACCGGAGCGCTGCGACGCGCGAGATCGAGCATCTCGTCGGTCATGTCTACGCCGATGACCTTGCCCGTCGGCCCCACGATCTGGCTGCTGATGAAGCAGATCTTGCCGCCGCCGCTGCCGAGGTCGACGACCACGTCGCCCTCCTTGACGAACTTGCTCGGATCTCCGCAGCCGTAGTCGCGCTCCAACACCTCTTCGGGCAGCACCTTGAGGTACTGGGGGTCGTAGTCGATGGGGCAGCACAGCGCGGCTTCGGCGGCCTGGGCGCCGGCGGCGTAGCGCTCGCGCACGGCGTCCTCAACGGCAGCGGGCTTCGCGGCGTCAACGTCCAGATGGATGCTCATTCGTCACTCCTCGGCAGCCCGGATGGAGGGCCAGCTACTTGCGTAGAAACTTGTCGATCTCAGCCTGCACGGTGGTGGCCAGCGAACCGTTCGATCCGTCTGCCGCCGAGCCGGCTCCGTACACGACGCTGCACGCGCCCTCTGTCTTGCCGCCGGACCATGCATCCGGAGCGGGCGCGGGGCCAGCCGGTTTCCAGGGTGGAGGCTGATCTGAGGGTCGGGCCGGCGTGGACTCGATGGGGTCGAGCACCATCGCGCCAGGTTCCGGGTCCGACCCACGGGCCGCCTTGCCCAGCGTTCCTGCGGCCTTGCGGCGTTTGGCGAGCATCGCCTGGACCATGGACTCGGGCAGCTCCTTCACGCCGCCCAGCGGCTGGGCGATCGTCCAGATGCGGGCCAGGTGCTCGACGAGCTCCATCCGCAGCATCGCTTGCTCGAGATCACGCCCCACGGTCAGCACTCCGTGCTGGGTGAGGAGCAAGGCGTCGTACTCGTTGATGAGGGCCGCGATGGGCGCCGCTCCGTCGCGGCCCGACGGCGGCGCGAGCTCGGTGAGCGGCACATCGGCGCCCAGCGAGACCACCGCCTCTGCGAGGAAGGTGCGGATGGGGATCCCCGCGCACGCCAGCGCAGTGGCGTACGGCGGGTGGGCATGCACCACCGCGTGCACGTCATCGCGCACCAGGTAGCAGCCAAACACGTGGAGCAGAAACTCGCTCGGCGGCTTCGCCACGCCTTCCACGGGCCTTCCCTCCATGCAGGTCACCGCGAGGCCGGCCTCGGTGACGTCGCCCTTGCCGGTGGCGGTGGGCGTGACCATCAGCCGGTCCGGTCCCAGGCGCACCGAGACGTTCCCGTCGTGGTTCGCGACCCAACCACGGGCGTGCAGAGCGCGGGACACGCGGACGATCTCAGCGGCGAGCAAGGCACGGTTCGACATCAGGGCGACGAGCCTACCTCATCGTCCTGGGCGGTCGGCTGCCGGAGCGCCACCAGCTCGCGCTCGGCCTTGTCGCGCAGCCACCCCTCGGTGGACTCATCGCGCACGAGGGCGAACCACACCTTCGCCGCGCCGGTCTCCTGACCGCGCTTGGCGAGCATCCCCAGCTCGAAGCGCGCCAGCCCCCGGGGGACCGCCTCCATCGATCGGTCGTCGGCGATGCGCGCGAGCAGGGTCCTCGACTGGGCGAGCTCGCCAGCGTCCGCCAGCCTCCGCCCCGTCTCGATCTGAGCCAGGGCCGCCAGGGCCTCGTCCGGCCCCTCGGTCGCCCGCGCGAGGTCGGGCGCGCTGCCTAGCTTGCCGAGCTCCAGCGCGGCGATCTGTCTGCCCACCGGTGGCTGAGCGTCGTCGTCGCGGACCACGCTCAGCACGCGGATCGCCTGCGCTTCCGCGCCACGCTCCACCAGCGCGTCGGCGAACTCGGGCAGCGCGCGCAGCAGGAATCGGGGGCTTCGGCACGCCCCGACCAGCTCGCTGAACGCCTGCACCGCAGCGTCGAGGTCGCCAGCGTCCAGGCGCCCTCGGGCGAGGGCGTCGCGCGCATCGCAGGTCTCGTCAGCCCCGCCACCGGTGATCGAGTCCAGCGACACCCCATCGAGCAGCGTCTGGGCCTGGTCCTGCCGTCCCAGCGCCACGAGCGCCGCCACCTGCCCGGCCACGGCCTCTTGCCGCAAGCCCGGGTCTTCCCCGGCCGCCGCCGAGCTCGCCACCTGCTGGAACACCGAGAGCGCGTCTTCGTGCCGTGCCGCCTCGGCCATCTCCACCCCCAGCCGCAGCAGCAGCGTGCCGTAGGCGATCGGCTGATCGGTGTCGAGCCTCGCCGCCCGCGCATCGGCGAGCATCGCTTCGACCTCGGCGGCCGAGCTCTTGCCCAGCTCCGCCAGCACCTCGGCTCGCTCCACCACGATCGCGCCCCGCTGACGGTGCTGACGGGGCAGGTGCATGAGCGCGCTGTCCATGAGCGGCAGCGCAGCCTCAGGGAAGCCTCGCCGTCGCATGAGCGTGGCCTGCCCGAACCACGCCGCCGCAGTCATCGCGGGGTCTTCCTCGGAGAGCGCGACCTCCTTGTACAGATCGATCGCCTCGTCGAACTTCGCTGCGTCGTCGGCGAGACCCGCCAGTTGGAGCTTCGCTCGCAGGGCCAGAGACCGGTTGGGTGCCCAGGCCACCGTGGCCCGGGTGATCTCGAGCGCACCCGGCAGATCCCCAGCCCGTTGGGCCTGCTCGGCCAGCGACTTGCGCAGGGCGAAGGTCTGCTCGGGGTCGGTCACCAACGCCAACTGGGCGCGCAGCATCCTCGCACCCTGGTCCGCCTCACCCGCCGCCGCGAGCAGGGCGGAGAGCTCCAGCGCCACCCGGACCCGCACGTCTCCCACGTCCCCGAACTGGGCGAGCGCGCGCTCGTAGCGAGCTTGTCCCGTGCTCACGTCCCCCTGTCGCACCGCGAGGCGGGCCAGTCCGATGGCGCTGACCGCAGCGAGCTCTCGGTCGTCTCCGTCCACCAACTCCTGCAGCCGCCGGGCTTCCGCGTCGGCGTCGGTCCCCATGCGCAGCAGCCGGCTCCGCTCCTCCCGCGCGCGCTCTCGGAGCAGCGGCAGATCGTCGAGGCGGAGCAGCAGGTCGTCATAGGCGGCGAGCCCGGCGGCGGTGCTGCCGATCCGAGCGAGGATCGATGCGCGCAGCAGGTCGATCTCCCCGCGCTGCTCGAGGTCGAGAGAGGCCGGCACGCCTTCGAGCAGAGGCAGGGCCGCCTGGGGTCCCTGGACTTGCTCGACCACCCTCGCGGCGCGCAGCCTGAATCGCGGCGCCTCGGCCGGGTGAGCCGCGATGTGGGCCTGGAGTTCAGCGACCACGGGGACTGCCCGCTCGGCGTCGCCACGGGCGAGCAACGTCTGGGCGAGGATGAGCCGTGACAGCGCGATCTCCCGAGGTGACGCGCCGGGCTGGTCGAGCTCGCGGCTGAAGGCAAGGCCGTCGTCGAATCGCTCCTGCCCGAGTAGCAGGTCGCTGAGGGCGAGCACGGGCTCGACGGGCGGCTCGGCTTCGTCCCGCTCGATGAGCTCCAACGCCTGGCGCAGACGGGTCTCGGCCTCGTCCTCGGCGCCTGCATCCACGAGGAACTCCCCCATCTCCAGGAGGATGGCCAACCGGTTCCCGGGTTCACGATCGAAGCGCTGCTCCAGCTCCGTGTACGTGGAGACCTGGGCCGCCGTCAGGGGCTGGCGCTTGGTGGGGCTGCGCGCGTCCCGAGGAGCCCGAGTGAGGTGGAGAGTCCCGAACAGCAGGGCGCCGAGCAGGACGACGGCCAACAACCAGCCGGGCTTGCTGGCTGCGACGGGGAGCATGCTGGCGATCGGCGAGACCATCCGACCCAGCAACGTCCGCTGCAGGTGCCCGCCCGAGCCCTCGATCGCCCGCCGCGCGTCGCGGCTCAGACCCGCGCAGCGCTCGAACGTGGCGCCTTCTGCGTTCACACCGTCGAGCCACGGGGAGCGGAAGTCCACAGACTCGAACGAGGCGGCGCGCAGATCGGAGTTGCGCAGGTCGGTCCGGCTGAAGTCGGAGAACCGCAAGTCCGCGCCCACCAGGCTCGCGCCAGGCAGCGTCACCCGCTCAAAGGAGGTGTCGATGGCGCACAGTCCGGCGCCGGCTGCGCCGTCAAGGGCGACCCGGCGCAGGTCGCAGTCCTCGAGGCGAAGCCCGGCGAGGTTGCTCCCCGGGGCCGAGACGCCTTCGAGCGTCACCCGGTGCATCGACCCGCCCGCGAGGTTGACGCGGCTCCAGTCGCCCCCGTGGGCGGTGGCCTCGCGCCACTCGGCGTTCTCGAAGCTGGCATCGGCGGCGTGCACGTCCTTGAGTGATGTGCGCAGCAGGGTGGAGCCCGCCAGCGACGCGCCGCGAAGATCGGCGTCGTCGAGCACTGCGTCGGTGAGGTCTACGTGCAGCAGCTTCGTGCCCCGTAGACCCGCCCCCTGGAGGGTGCATCCGGCGAGGTTGGCGTCGCTCAGGTCGGCGTTGTCGAGGTTTGCGCCCGACAGGTCGGCGCCCGCGAGATCGCGTCCTGAGAGGTCGGCTCCAGATAGGTCGCGGCCGCTGAGGTCGCGGCCCGCCAGGGAGCCTTCGGGGAGTGCGACGGCCATCGGGCGGGATCATAGCGAGAGCGCCGCCGCCGACGCGCGGTCCGGCGGATGTGGCGGGCGTTGACACCCAGGGGGACATCCCCGAGTCTTGGGGCCATGAAGGTCCTCGTCTCTCTCACCGCCCTCGCGACCACCCTGCTCCTCGGATGTGGCGGGAGCTCCGGCCCCTCCAACCAGGCTCCTCCGGTGATCGTGCTCGAACAGCCCGGCGGAACCGCTGAGGGCGAAGCGGCAGGCGCGGACTACGCAGGCAAAGCCTGGGAGCAGGCGGGGGTGCGCGCCGAGGCGGCTGTGGCCAGCGGCGAGCCGGCAGAGGTCGTCAGCTTGATGCGCGAGTTCGAGCCCATCCTCACCGATCCCGCCAAGGATCAGGTGGGCACGGAGGGCTGGGACGATCTGCTGTCCGCGCTGGTTGCGATGGACGCGCGGTACCTCTACGGGCGGGTGCTCACCCGGGAGCCCATGAGCGTGGCCAACGACAAGGTGCGCGAGCTGAGGTTCTGGCTGGAGCAGGGCGGGGTCATGACGACCATCGAGATCAAGGTCGGCAGCATGGACACCCCGTGTGAGGTGATCGGAGCGGGCGCCGACGAAGCCAAGATCGTGACCGGGTGCTTCTGGCTCGGAAACGCCATCGACTTTCGCATCCCCCTGGGGGCTCTGCCCGCGGGTCTCGACGTGAGCAAGCCCTTCTGGGCTTCGGGCTTCCAGACCTGCTGCGTGGACGAGGCGCGCGACCAGCCGTTCGACGAGCTCGACGCGGCCCAGGAGGTGTGGCGCGTGTCGGGCCTCGCGGAAGAGAAGGAGTCGGTGGACGCCGAGCCGTACGCGCCCGGCAAGGAGACCGAGGGCGAAGAGCCGAACGTGCCGTAGAGGGATATTCGTCTCAGAGATGAGGCGAATAGGGGTACCATTCGCCTCATGAGGTACATCTGGCAGGCGGCGAAGTGGCCGAAGTTCACGTGGCGCAGCGAGGATCTCCTCAGGCCGCTGACCGATTTGGCGCTGGCCCGAGGGCGGCTGCTGGCCTCCGTTGCTCACTTGAGCGTGGCAGACCGCGGAGCCCTCGTGGCGGACACCACCGTGGAGGACGCCGACGGGACGTCGAGCATCGAGGGCGTGATTCTGCCTCCCGGGAGCGTGCGCTCGTCCGTGGCCCACAGGCTGGGCCTTGAGACGGCGGGTCTCCCTGCTCGCCAGCGGGACGTCGACGGCCTGGTGGGGGTCCTGTTCGATGCCACCCAGAACACGGCCGCAGACCTCACGAGCGAGAGGCTGTTCGGTTGGCACGCAGCCCTCTTCCCGACCGGATACTCAGGCATGCAGCCGATCCAGGTTGGCGGATGGCGCACCCACCCGGTCAGCGTGCGCTCCGGCTCTCTGGGCAGCGAGCAGGTGCACTTTGAAGCGCCTCCACACGAGCGCGTCCCTGCAGAGATGGACGGTCTGCTCCAGTGGTGGAACAGCCCGCCGGCGGGTCTGGACGGCGTGCTGCGTGCCGGGTTGGCCCACCTGTGGTTTGAGACCATTCACCCATTTGATGATGGAAATGGCCGCATCGGGCGAGCGCTCGCTGACATGGCCTTGGCCCAGGCGGACCGCGCGCCGGCGCGCTTCTACAGCCTCTCGCGGGCCATCCTCGACCACCGCAAAGGCTACTACCGGGAGCTGGAGGCGGGCCAGACGGGCTCCCTCGACGTGACTCGCTGGCTCCTCTGGTTCTCCGACGCTGTGTCGCGGGCCGTGGGGCGATCCCAGGGGCAGCTGGCCGTCGCCAGGCACCGAGGTGCGCTGCGCCATCTCGCCGCGGACGCAGGTCTGGCGCCCCGCCAGCTCAAGGTGTTGAACAAGCTGATCGAGGCTCAGCCCGAGGGGTTCCAGGGAGGCCTCAGCAACGCCAACTACTGCAAGATCGGCCGAGTCTCCAAGGCCACCGCCGCCCGCGATCTGGCGCAGTTGGTCGAACGAGGTCTTCTGCGAAGGGGCGATGAGGCGGGTCGCAGCACGCGCTACTTCTTACGGTTGGAGGGACTTCGGTGAGGAGGCGGAGCTCGCATCCACCGCACGAAGTCCGCGATCCCGTCCGCGAAGCGCACCTGCGGCGCATAGCCAAAGGCCTCTGCGCTGCGAGCCAGGTCCGCCCAGGTCTGCTTGACGTCCCCGAGCTGGTCCGGGAGCCGCTCGATGCGCGCCGGCTTGCCGACGGCCGTCTCGATGGTCTCGATCATCTCCGTCAGGGTGACGCCGCGGTCGCTGCCCAGGTTGTAGACCGGGTGCTTCAGCGTCCGCTGCACGAGGCCGTCCATCGCCGCGAGCACCCCGCGCACAATGTCGCTGACGTGGGTGTAGTCCCGGGCCGACGTGCCGTCACCGAACACCGGGATGGTCTCGCCGCGCTCGATCAGCCGCGCGAACTTGTGGATGGCGAGGTCTGGCCGCTGCCGGGGGCCGTACACGGTGAAGAAGCGCAGGCCGACGACCGGCAGGCCCACCATGCGGCTCCACATGCCAGCGAGGGCCTCGGCGGACACCTTGCTGGCCCCGTAGGGGGAGACCGGGGCGAGCGGAGCGGCGTCCTCCGCGAAGGGCACGGGGTAGCCGTCGCCGTACACCGACGATGACGACGCATAGACCACCGGCGTGCTCGTGGCCGCCGCCCACTCGAGCACGCGGCCGGTGCCGGTGACGTTGGTGGAGATGTACAGGCCCGGATCCGCGATGGACGGCCGCACGCCGGCGCGGGCGGCGAGGTGGATTACGCTGCTCCACTCCTGGCGGTCCAGCCCCTCCCAGACCGCGGGGTCTCGGATGTCGCCCTCCAACACCGTGACGCGGCCCGACGCGCAGGCCTGCTCGATGTTCGCGCGCTTGATGGCGGGGGAGTAGTAGTCGTCGAAGTCGTCGAGGACGGTGACGTCGTGGCCGCGGGCGACCAGCGAATCCAGCACGTGGCTGCCGATGAAGCCGGCGCCTCCGGTCAGCAGGATCCGGCTCACGCGAGCGCGTCCACCTCGTCGACGATGCCGAGGATCACGGCGTGGAAAGGGTCCTCGTCCGTCCCCAGCACCTGCCGGGCGGCGTTGCCTTCCCGGGCCACGACCACGAGATCGCCCTCGCCCGCCTGCACGCTGTCCACCGCGAGGAACGCCCGCAAGCGCTTCGTGGTGCCGTCCGCCTGGACCGGCTGACACACCAGGACAGAGCGCCCGATGTAGGACGGGTGCTTGACCGTCGAGACGGCGTTGCCGATGACGCGGCACAAGATCACGGCAGCGACCTCGCATCCACCTGATCGACGATGGTCACCACGGCCGCGTCGATCGGCACGAAGTGCTCGGGCAACGTCAGCGTCGCCTCGCGCCCGCCGATCCACGACACGATGTCGCCCACGCCAGCCTGGGTTGCGTCCGCGACCACGAAGGGAGCGCCCACCGACACCAGATTCTCATCGAGCGGCTCGGCGAGCAGAAGACGCACGCCCTCCAGCCCCTCGTACTTGCGGGTGGCGACGACCGTGCCGGTGATGCGGGCGAGCTCCATCGGGAAACTCTAGCCGTTCAAGCGGGCGCGCGGGGCGTGGCCCCTCACCGTGGTCCGTCGTCCGCCGCGCAGATCACCAAGATCGCGGGGCAGTGACGCCGCAGCCGGGTGCTCTGCACGTGCACGTAGAACCGGCCCGCCACGAAGTACCGCAGGATGCCGACCCAGCGCAGCACGTCGAACCCGTTTTTTGCGGCCCGCGCGATCCAGTCGTCCCGGCCGATCTTGTGAATGTGGGTGGGGTCCATGTCCATGACCTCCACCAGCACGCCCACCGGCCCGTCGTACACCGGCACGCTGAACGCGAAGATGCCGCCCGGAGCCAGCCGCTCCCGCACCCGAGCCCACGCCGCCGGCTGGTCCGGCACATGCTCGATGACGTCGAACATCGTGATGACGTCGAACTGCTCGCCGGGGAAGGGGTCGTCCAGCACGCCGCCCGGCCGCACCCGCGCCGCATCGCCGAGCCGCTTCGCCGCGACGCCCACCGCGTGCTCGGACAGGTCGCACCCACTCAACTCGTACCCACCTTCGGCCGCCGCCACCTGGAGAAAGCGCCCGTACGCGCACCCGATGTCGAGCAGCCTCCCGGTCGGCTGGTGCTTGCGCAGCGCTCCGAGCAGCGCCTGGTGCTTGTACGTGGGGTTGCGCGCGTCGTAGTCGCCCTCGTAGACATCCGCGAAGTAGCCCTGCTCGAACGTGTCCTGCGCGGGCTCAGTCATCCCGGCCCATGCGCCGCCGCGCGATGAGCGCGAACGTGTCGGAGATGGTCTCGCCGACGTTCATCTTGCTCGCGCCTTCCTTCTTGTCGTAGCGCAGCAGGAGTGGGACCTCGGCCATCGTCACGGGCGGCTGCTGGGTGCGCAGCTTGAGCAGGATGTCCACCATGCAGGAGAAGCCACGCTCGCTGATGAACTGGGGGTTGTCGGCCAGCACCGGTTTGATCATCGCGGCGCGGTACGCCCGGAAGCCGCAGGTGTAGTCGCGCACCCCGGGGATGGGGAACAGGCCGCGGAACAGCCAGCTCGCCCCAAAGCTCAGGGCTCGGCGCTTGAGGCTCAGCCCCACGACCCGCGCGCCCGGCTGGTAGCGAGACGCGATGACGAGGTCGTAACCCTCACCGATGGCGCGCACCATGGTGGGCACGAGTCCCGGCACGTGAGAGTTGTCGGCGTCCATGGTGAGGATGATGTCGCGGTCGCCCGCGCGCTCGGCGGCGGTGGTGAGCCCCGTGCGGATGGCCTCGGCGAGGCCCTGGTTGACCTCGTGGGGGATGAGCTCCACCGCACAGTTGGGGAATCGGGCCGGATCGAGGTCCGTCTGGAACCGCTGCACCACCTCTGCGGTGCGGTCAGCCGAGCCGTCGTCCACCACGAGCACGCGCAGGGAGCGGTGGGGCAGGTTCTCCACCCACGTGGCGAAGATCTCCCCGAGCAAGCGACCGATGTTCGCCTCTTCGTTGTAGGCCGGCAGGACGATCCAGATCACGCTGCGCCCGATCTACGTCAACCCGCCGGTGAACAGCGGGTCGGGACGGGGGATGAGCTCGTGGGCGACGACCGCGCGGCGCTCCTCGATCGATGCCAGCGCCGCCTCCATCGCTGCCTGCACATCCCACTGCTCGCCGCCGAGCGTGAAGACGCCCTTGCCCCCGATGCCCTTGCCGAGCCGCATCTCGAGCACGGTCACCTCGGCCGTCTTGACCGCTGCGTCGCACGCCACGATCGCCGCGCTCACCGTGCGGGTCTCCAGGACACCGAGCGCCAGATCATGGCCCAGCGCGTGGGTCGCGCCGTGCAGCGCCGCGACTGCGTCCACGTGGGCGCCCGGTAGGTAGAGCGAGTCCACGATGTGCTCGCCCGCGTCAGCCTTGCCGGCGAGCCAGGCCTCTTCGACCTCGGCCTCGAACCCGGTGATCAGGATGAGGTACTTGCCCGGTGACACCGGGCCCGCATAGGCGACCTGCACCGTGGCGCGCTTCACCATCGCGTCGCCGCTCCGGAGCGCCCGCGCGATGGAGTCGAGCTCCAATAAGGCGATCGCAGGGGTGTCGGCGGCGTGCATGGCCGCCAACTCTACCGCGTCCCGGGCGAGGTAGCCTGGGGCCCATGTCCGTCGCACCCCATCCCGCCTCGTGACCGCTCCTCTCTGGGACGCTGTGATCGTCGGCAGCGGGCCCAACGGCCTCGCCGCGGCGGTGGCCCTCGCTCAGGACGGGGCGCGGGTGCTGGTGCTCGAAGCGAAGAGCACGATCGGCGGCGGCACGCGCACCGAGGAGCTCACCCTGCCGGGCTTCCACCACGATCTCTGCAGCGCGGCCCACCCCATGGGCGTGCTGTCCCCGTTCCTGCGCACCTTGCCGCTGGCCGAGCACGGGCTGGAGTGGACCACCGGCGCGTCCAGCTTCGCGCACCCCCTGATCGGTCAGCCTGCGGTGATCGCGTCGCGGGATCTGGACGCCACCGCCAGCGACCTCGGCCCCGACGGCCCTCGATACCGGGCCATGCTCGCGCCGTTCCTCGCCGACCCCCACGGCTTCCTCGCCGACGCGCTCGCCCCGCTGCGCATCCCCCGTCACCCCATCCGACTCGCCCGCTTTGGCCTGCTCGCCCTGCGCTCCGCGGTGGGCCTGGGGCGCCGCTTCGAAGGAGAGCGGGTCAAGGCCCTGCTCGCGGGGTGCGCTGCCCACTCCATCCTGCCGCTGGAGCGGCCCCTGAGCGCAGCCCTCGGCGTGATGTTCGCCCTGACCGCCCACATCGAGGACTGGCCCGTGGCCCGAGGCGGCAGCGCGGCGATCAGCGCGTCGCTGGCGAGCTACCTGCGCTCGCTGGGAGGCTCGATCGAGGTGGACCGCCCGGTTCGATCCATGGGGGACCTGCCGCCGTCGCGCGTGGTCTTGTTCGACACCAGCCCGGACCAGGTCGCATCCATCGCCGGAGACGCGCTGCCCGCCCGCTACCGCCGCCGGCTCGGCCGCTACCGCTACGGCCCCGCCACGTTCAAGGTGGACTGGGCGCTCGACGGCTCCATCCCCTGGACCGATCCTCGGGTCAACGGCGCCTCCACGGTGCACTGCGGGGGGACCATGGCCGAGGTCGCCGCGGCCGAGAGGGCACCCTGGGAAGGCCGGGTCCACGAGCGACCATTTGTGCTGATGGTGCAGCAGAGCGAGCTCGATCCCACCCGAGCCCCAACCGGCAAACACACCGGGTACGGCTACATCCACGTGCCCGCGGGCTGGGCCGGCGACAACGCAGCGGTCACCGCGTCGATTGAGGCTCAGGTCGAGCGCTTCGCCCCGGGCTTTGCCGACCGCATCCTCGCGCGGCACATCACGGCGCCAGCGGACATGCAGGCCCACAACGCCAACAACGTAGGCGGCGCCATCGCCGGCGGAGTCACTGACCTCGCTCAGCTCTTCTTCCGTCCCGTGGCCCGCCTCGACCCCTACTCCACGCCGAACCCGCGGTTGTTTGTGTGCAGCGCATCCACGCCGCCCGGTGGCGGAGTGCACGGCATGTGCGGCTACTGGGCTGCCCGCTCCGCGCGTCGTCGTCTCTCGCTCCCGAAGCGATAGACGGTCACTCCGGCGACCACCTCCGGCGGTACTCGTCGGAGTCGTGACGAACCTGTGAATGTCTGACGGCGGATCGTCCCTGCACTTGATCTGAGCCGCCTGACCGGTCACGTTCCGCCCCGCCTGCACGGGGGGCGCTCGCCGCGAGGAACGCGCGAGCCCGTAGCAAGCCAACCAGTGCGGTGATCCTCGGAGGATCCCGCGCGATGGGAACCGGCATGACCACACCTCGAATCCGCTCTCTGGTGGGTGCCTTGTGCGCCCTCTCCGCACTCGTCTGTGCGCCGGCTGAGGCTGGAATGCTCGTCTCGGGCGACCGCATCCGGGCTCACTACGGCGACGAGGGCTTGTGGAACTGGACCGGCCAGGCCCAGGGCCTGCAGATCGCCGACGGCGCAGCCAGCGGCTGGATCGACGTCACCTGGCCCATCATCCCGTTCGTGGTGCTCTCGGTGCAGTTCGACGTCAACGGCGTCGAGCAGACCTACCTCGGCGACATGAGCGTGCCGTCCGCGGACTGGACCGTGCTGGGCAGCGCCGATCTCTCGGCCGGGACCATGAACTCGGCGTGGCACGAGATCCCCATGGGCCCGCTGACGGTGAACAAGTACGAGGTCTGGGCGGACAACTCCCAGGTCATCTACATGCACTTCACGGTGACCAACGATGGCCCGGACACCGTCACCGACTTCCTCTTGATGCACGGGCTCGACCCCGACCAGGACGTCTCGCTCGCGGGCGGCAACGCATGCGACGCCTTCGGCTGCGCGGTGGAGACCTTCAACGACGCGGTCGATCTGACCGGCAACGGCGTCTACGACTGGGTGGAGTCGGATGCCTACTTCAGCGGCTGGACCACGGGCTATGGCGTGTGCCAGGAGGGCCAGCAGCTCGCCGGCCACACCGACTGGGAGGTGGACGCCGACGCCCCGTTCTTCGACTACAACACCATCCTCGACGACGTCACCCAGCACATCCGGCACCCCGTGGTGTCCATCGGCGCGGGGCAGACCGTGGACTTCGGCTTTGTCTTTGTATGGGACACCGACTACCTGGGCGCCCAGGCGCTCTACCTCGCCGAGTCGCCGCTGCTGTGTGCGAGCTCGGACGTGGATGGGGACGGCTTCAAGGGCCCGCTCTTCGGAGGCGGCGACTGCGACGATGACGACGACACCGTCTTCCCCGGCGCCCCGGAGATCCTGAACGACGGCATCGACCAGGACTGCGACGGCAGCGACGCCGCGGGTGCGGGCTGCTTCGAGAACCTCGACGGTGACGCGTTCGGCTCGTCCGTGACCATCACGTCAGCGGACATGGACTGCACGGACCTCGGCGAGGCCTCGGTGTCCGGCGACTGCAATGACAACGATCCCGGCGTGTTCCCCGGGGCGGCTGAGCTCGCCGGCGACGGCATCGACCAGGACTGCGACGGCACGGACTCGGTGAACTGCTTCGAGGACCAGGACGCGGACGGCTTCGGCTCCACCACCCAGCTGCTGTCGGGCGACGCCGACTGCCTGGACGCCGGCGAGTCCACCGTGTCCACCGACTGCAACGACGGCAACGCCAACGTGAACCCCGGCATGGCCGAGGTCATCGGCGACGGCATCGACCAGGACTGCACGGGGTTCGACTCCATCGAGTGCTTCCAGGACAACGACGGCGACGCATTCGGCTCCACCGTGGTGGTCATCTCGGTGGACTCGGACTGCGCGGACACCGGCGAGGCTGGCTCGAACACGGACTGCGATGACGCATCTGCCTCGGTGTACCCGGGCGCGCCCGAGATCGCCGGCGACGGCATCGACCAGGACTGCAACGGCAGCGACCAGTCGGTCACCCAGCCCACCGAGTGCCTCGAGGACCTCGACGGCGACGGGTACGGCAACGGCAACGTGGTGCAGAGCGCCGACGCGGACTGCAACGATCTCGGAGAGGCTTCGCTGCCCAACGACTGTGACGACACTAACGATCAGGTGTACCCGGGCGCGTTCGAGATCTGCGACGGACTGGACTCGGACTGCGACGGCTCGTTCCTCGATGACTTCTCGGATCTCGACGGCGACGAGCTGCCCGACTGCATCGACGAGGACATCGACGGCGACGGCATCCTCAACACCACCGAGGGCACCGGCGACCCCGACGGTGATGGGATCCCGAACCAGGAGGACACCGACAGCGACGGCGACGGCATCCCCGACTCGGTCGAAGGCACGGCGAACAACGACGGGGACGACATCCCCAACTACCTCGATCTGGACAGCGACGACGACGGCATCCCCGACTCGGTGGAAGGCAACGTCGACACGGACGGCGACGGCGTGCCCAACTACCTGGACCTGGACAGCGACGACGACACGCTGACGGACATCCAGGAGGGCACCGGCGACGTGGACGGTGACGGCGTGCCCAACTACCTCGACCTGAACGCCGACGGCGACTCGGCCGACGACTACACCGAGGGCGACGGCGACGTGGACGGTGACGGCATCCCCAATTGGCTCGATCCTGACGATGGCGGCGGCGTGAACCCCGGCGACGACGACGACGCGACGGGCGACGACGACGACTCAGTGGATCCCGGAGACGACGACGACGACGCCGAGCTGACCTGGTACCCGACCGGCGGCGTGACCGGCTGCAACCAAGGCAGCGAGGGGCCCAGTGGCCTGCTGGTGTTGGCTTTGTTCGCGGTGCTCGCTCTGCGGCGACGCGGCTGGAGCACGCTCGCGCTCGTGGTGACGCTGGGCGTGGGGCTCAGCGCGCCCGCAGCGGCCCAGATGCAGCCGACGCTGGACGTGCAGCGCTTCCTGCCGGTGGGCTCGCCGCGGGGGTTTGTCACGGTGCAGACGGGCAACAACCTGCCGCAGCTGGGCTTCAAGTTCGACGCGTTCTTCCAGTACGGCCATCGTCCGTTCCAGAAGAGCGCGGTGGACCAGGGCGGGCTCGTGCGGGACGTGGGGGTCATGGACGGGCTGTTCGCGGTGCACCTGGGCGCGGGGTTTGGAATCACCGACTGGGCGGAGATCGCAGTGCGCATGCCGGTGGTGCAGATCGCGCGGCTCGGCGAGGGCTTCAGCCAGTTCAGCGCCGGTGACAAGACCGTGGGCCTTGGGGACCTCGCCATCGAGGGGCGCTTTCGCATCCTGGACGAGCGCAAGGTCCTCGGCCTCGCGCTGAGCCCGTTTGTGACCCTGCCCATTGGTAGTAAGGAGCTGTTCCTCAGCGACGGCGTGCCCACGTTTGGCGCGCGGCTGGCGGTCAGCAAGTGGTGGACTCCGGTGCACATCGGCGCGCACGTGGGCTACCGGCTCAAGCCCAACTCGGCGGACATTGGGCAGCGCTGGGCCGTGGACGACGAGGTCCTCTACGCCGCGGGCGTGGGGTTCAGCCCCGTGCCGGACGTGCTGGACATCAACTTTGAGCTCAGCGGCGCCGTGGTCGTGGGACCGGGGCGGGGCAACGTGGTGGCGGGCGCGCTGTCGGGGGCCACATACGCGCCGATGGAGCTCATCGCCGATGTGCGCATCCACACTCCGGTGGGGGTGAGCATCACGCTGGGCGCGGGTCCGGGCCTGACGCCGGCGGTGGGGACTCCCCAGTTCCGCGCGCTCGCGTCTGTGGGCTACGCGCCGATGGGTCCGGCCAAGGAGAAGGTTGCAGCGGTGCGTGAGCCCGTGGACTCCGATGGCGACGGCATCGTGGACGAGGAGGACCTGTGTCCCAACGATCCCGAGGACATGGACGGGTGGAAGGACGAGGACGGCTGCGCGGACTCGGACAACGACCAGGACGCCATCCCAGACACCGAGGACTCCTGCCCCGACGTGCCCGAAGACGTGGACAACATCGAGGATGAGGACGGCTGCCCGGACCTCGACGACGACGAGGACGGCGTGCTCGACGTGGATGACGCCTGCCCGCTCGCGCCCGAGGACATCGACGACTTCAACGACGAGGACGGCTGCCCGGACCCGGACAACGACGAAGATGGCGTGCTGGACGGGGACGACCTGTGCCCGAATCAGCCTGAGGACGGGCTCGGCGACAACCCCGACGACGGCTGCCCGGGCGAGACCCTGGTGGTGGTGAAGGGCGACCGGATCCTCATCTTGCAGAAGGTCGAGTTCTACACGAACAAGGACGTCATCATCCCCCGCAGCTACCCGCTGCTGGACGCGGTGTTCGAGACCCTGCGCGACAACCCGCAGTTGCTGCGCGTGCGCGTCGAGGGCCACACGGATTCACGTGGGAGCGACACCTACAACCAGCAGCTGAGCGACAAGCGCGCGAAGGCGATCATGAAGTTCCTGGTGGACCGGGAGATCGCGCCGGAGCGGTTGGAAGCGAAGGGCTACGGCGAGGAGCGGCCCATCGACAGCAACGAGACCGAGCAGGGCATGCAGGCCAACCGCCGGGTGGAGTTCGTCATCCTCGAGCAGGAGTAGGGCGAAGAGCGCCGGGGAGGGCTCTCTAGCTGATCTCGCGTAGGCGCGCCGCGCCGTCCCGGAACACCGACTGCCCGTCGCCTACGAGCACGGCGGTCGGCTCAAGGGCGGCGAGGCGCGCGACGCTGGCGAGGGCGGCGGCCTTGTCGCTGAGCTTCGGATCGGGCAGCAGGTTGAGGCTGCCGGCGCGCTGGCCGCGCACGAGATCGCCGCAGAGCACGGTGTCGCCGAGGTGGAAGGCCAGCTCGCCTGGGGTCTTGCTTCCGCCCATGCGCAGGGCGGTCGTGCCCTGCAGGGTGTCGCCGTCGTCGAGCCAGCGTGCGACCCGCACGCCCTGGAGGTCGGGCTTGTCCTTGTCGCCGGCGGGGGCGGCGATCTGCGCCCCAAAGATCACCGCGAGCTCCGCGGCGGCCCGCACGTGGTCGGCGTTGGTGATGACGAGCCATGCGACTCCGCCCAGCTCGTGGGCGTGGGCCAGGTCGTGGTCGCTCATGGGCATGGGGTCAAAGGCGACGTTGCCCTGCTTGTGGACGAGGAACGTGCCCGAGAAGTCCACGTCGCGGGCTTCGTCAAAGGCGGACCAGGCGAACAGATCAGGGCGATGCAGGGACTTCATGGGACCTCCGAAGGCGGCAGGGTAGCGCCGCGCATCATAGGGCTCGTCAAAGAACAGCTGCTCCGGTCGACCGCCGCATGCCCCGCGTACGTCCTTCTCCTACGATGCGGTGTGACCTGGTCCCGAGTCATCGTGCACGCAGACATGGACGCGTTCTACGCCTCTGTGGAGCAGATGGACGACCCGTCCCTGCGCGGCAAGCCTGTGCTCATTGGGCACACCGAGGGGCGCGGGGTGGTGCTGACGGCGAGCTACGAGGCGCGCCCATTCCAGGTGGGCAGCGCGATGCCGATGGCCATTGCGATGCGGCGCTGTCCCCAGGCGATCGTGGTGCCGCCTCGCTTTGCGCGGTACACCGAGATCAGCAAGATGGTGATGGGCGTGTTCGCGGACTTCTCGCCGCAGGTGGAGGCGATCTCGCTCGACGAGGCGTTCCTCGAGATGACGGGGACCGAGCACCTGTTCGGGACTCCGGGCCAGCTCGGGCACCGCATCAAGGACGCGGTCAAGGAGGCGACGGGCGGGCTGACCATCAGCGCGGGCATCTCGGGCACGAAGTACGTGGCGAAGGTGGCCAGCGCGTTTCGCAAGCCCGATGGGCTCACGGTCGTGCGGCCCGACCGCGCGGTGGAGTTCCTGGCGCCGCTGCCGGTGCGCAAGCTGTGGGGGGTGGGCGCGAAGACGGAGGAGCGCCTGCACGCCGCCGGCTACACCACGATCGGGCAGATCGCGCAAGAGGATGAGCTCGTGCTGCAGCGCAAGCTGGGCAACCTGGGGCCCCATCTGCGTCGGCTGGGGAACGCGCAAGACCCGCGCCGGATCCAGGGGCGGCGCCGGGCGAAGTCCATTGGCAGCGAGCGCACGCTCGGCAAGGACATCCTGGACCGCGCAGCCATCGCCGAGCACTTGAGGTCGTCCGCGGAGTCCATCGGGCGTCGGCTACGCAGCAAGAACATGCTCGCCGGTGGCGTGCGGGTGAAGCTCAAGACGGCCAGCTTCCAGCTGATGTCGCGTCAGATGGTCCTGAGCAACCCCACCGACGTGGGGCAGCGGCTGTACGACGAGGCGCTGCCGTTGCTCGACCAGTTCCCCTACGACGAGGCGTTCCGGCTCATCGGGATGGCGGCCTACGACATCATCCGCCCCGGCGATCCCGTGCAGATGCAGCTCTTCGGGCAGGGAGCCAAGCGCCGCAAGCTGGAGGCGGCGATGGACGCGGTGCGCGATGCGTTCGGCAGCGACGCGGTCACGCGGGCCGAGAACCTGGGCAAGTCCATGTGGAACGCGCCCAACCTCGACTTCGTGCCCGACGAGACCGAGGTGGAGAAGGCCCACTGGGAGGAGGACGAGGGCGTCCACTGGGTGGCCGACGAAGGCGTGCACGAGTGGGAGACAGGCGAGGAGGAGTGGGAGTGAGCCTGCGATCGGGGCGCTACTTGCGCGCGTAGACCAGCGTGTAGGTCAGTGGATCCTCGAGACGCTCGGAGCTCGTGATGACGTGCAGGCTCAGCCCCTTGCTGTCACTCGTGAGCGCCCAGGTGAACTCCGAGCAGCCCGCGTCGGTGCAGGCCTTCGCCCGCAGGTTGCCGCCCTCCATCCAGCGCTTGATGTCCACGGTGTCGCCCTTGGGGTTGGTGCGCTGCACCTGCGTACCGGCGAGATCGGTGGTCCACCCGTCGGGGTTGAGCTCCGTGCGGATGAGCATGCTGTTGGCGCCGGGCTCAAAGGTGAACGTGTCCACAGCCTTGACGACCCGCCGCAGCGTCGTGCGCGCCAGGGGCCGAAACAGGGCAGGGAACTGCTGGGCGCCTTGCTCGACTGCACCTTCGATCGCCACCTTGGTCGCCTCGGCGTCGGCCAGGGCGAAGGAGCCAGCGTAGGCGCTGGGCTCCGCGGCGAAGGAGGTTGCGGGGAGACTCAGGACGAAAGCGAGGAGGAGTAGGCGCATTAGCGCAAGTCTAGAGCACCGACCGGCTTACGCGACCGAGCATCGCGACGGCCGGGTGCTGGCTGGCTAGCAGGGGTGGGCGAATTGAGGACCGAGGCCCGTGAGGCCGACCCGACTGACTCCGAGGCGCGATGAGAGAGTGTGCCGTGGCACACGATTGAAGAGCAACGACGGAGCCAGGTGGGCCGGTCCGCGGGGCGACCGACGCAATTCGCCCACCCCGGCTAGGAGCGACGAGGAAGCGGGCCGGGGCCCGCGACGAGGAGCCGACGCAGTCAGGCTGCGCCCGGACGAGCGAGGCGACCAAGCGTAAGTCGGTCGGTGCTCTAGGTCGCGTCCGCGCAGATGCGCGGGTTCAAATGATCCCCTCTGCTTCGAGTCGCGCGTACGAGGCTTCCATCCCGTCCACCATCCCGCTGCCCACGACGATGTCGCGTAGCTCCTTGCTGGGGTAGGTGATCGTCGTCTCGATCCGGGTGAGCCCGCCCGGGCGCGGCGTCAGGGTCAGCTCGTTGCTTGTTCCTGGGCCCTCCATCCCGACCATGCGCTCGGTGCTGACGGACCGGCGCGGCGGCTCCCACTCGACGACCTCGCCCACAAATCCGAGGCTCTCGGTGCCGTCTGAGTTCTCCCACCCATACCGATACGCGCCGCCGAGCCCCTCGGTGACCTCGCACACCGGCATCGTCCATCCCGGCGGACCGAGCAGCCAGCGCTGGAGGAGCGTGGGGTCGTGGTGGGCCTTCCACACCTGCGCCAAACTGCCGCGGACCTCTCGCACGACCCGCACATGGGTGTCGTCGAGAACCTCCAGGCTGGCGCGGGCGAACGAGTCACGCAGATCGGCGAGCATGTCGTCCATCTGGCCCAGCGCGCCGCGCAGCCCCTCGACCATCCCCATCTCCACCAAGTTCTCCATCGCCTGCACGCTCGGGAAGGTGGACGTGGCGATGAACCTGGAGCCGTCGCCGGTCTCCTTGAACTCCACCACCATCCGGGTGCCCGGTAGGTCGGTGTTCGCGGTCCCGTCGGGGTTGGCGAAGCCGTCCTCGATCTCGAACAGCGCCTCTGGCTCCACCCGCAGGAAGGACCAGAACCCAGCGCTCAGCTCGCCGTTGGGGCCGCTCATGAAGTACTCGGATCGCCCGCCGACGGTCATGTCGTGACGGGTGAACGTCGCTGGCCAGACGGGCGGTCCCCAGAAGCGCTCGAGCTGGCGAGGATCGGCCCAGGCCTTCCACAGGCGAGCGACCGAGACCGGGTAGTCGCCCACGGCGGTGAGGGTGAGGGCGACGGGGTCGGACGTGATCGAGGTGACGGGCATCTCTACTCCTGGGGATCGGACAAGACTGCGTCGAGTCCGTGGATTCGGTGGTGCCACAGCGCTTCGAGCTGCTGCAGCGCGGCGCGAGCTCGCGCCAGGCGCTCCCGGTCGGCGCGCACGAGGCGCGACCGCCCGGCGCGGGTCTTGTTGATGAGTCCGGCGTTCTCGAGCACGGCGACGTGCTTCTGCACCGCGGCAAACGACATGTCGTACCGAGAAGCCAGCCCGGTGACGGAGATGGCATCGGTCACTGTGCGGGCAAGGATGTCCCGTCGGGTGGCATCGCCGAGGGCCCGAAAGACGGTGTCCAGCTCGTGGTTATGTACAGCCATATGGTTGTGTATAGCAGAAAAGGGAGAGGGCTGTCGATCGTGGGTGACTCGGATCGTCGTCTCTGCACAACCCCCGGAGAACCCGATGACCACCGAGCTGATGTATCTCGCCCTCGCCGCCCTGCTCACCCACGTCCTGTGGATCCCCTACATCGTGATGCTGTCCACGACGACCGGGTCGCTGACCCCAGAGGAGTACGCAAACCCGGACCTGAAGAAGCCGAGCTCGCCGCTCCTGGTCCGCCTCAACCGCGCGCACATGAACTCGGTCGAGACGCTCGCCCCATTCGCCGTCCTGGTGATCTTGCTTCACCTGACAGAGCAGTCATCGACGATCACCGTGGTCTGCGCCGCGGTGTTCTTCTGGAGCCGCCTCGCTCATGCGGTGGTCTACGCCGCAGGCATCCCCTACGTGAGGACCGGCACGTTCACCGTCGGCTTCCTCGCCGCCCTCGGTCTCGCCTGGGAGCTCTTCATGTAGCCACTGCTAGCACCCCGCTAGAGCATCCCGCCGATCTGCAGCGTCTCCACCATCTCCTGCAGGTCGGCGTCGCCGGGCAGCTGGGCCTGCGCGTCGAGCAGCACGTCGGTCTGTTCGGTCCCGCGGGCGATTCGGTCGGCGTACTGCAGGACCGCGTCGGCCTTGAGCACGTGATCGCTCGGGCCGCTCAGGAGCTCGCCCAGGGTCACGGACAGGTCCGCGGACTGCGGGGTGCCCAGGAATGGCTCCAGCCACTGCACGTGCAGGTCGATGGTGCGCTCGTCGTCCGCTTCGTCGAGGCAGTCCACGAGCTTGAAGTGGTAGAGCATGGCGTCGTTGGGCGCGAGGTGCTGCGGGCGGACCTCATCGGGATCCTCGCTGATCTCCTCGCCGGAGAACACGTCGATGACGAGCCCCTCGGGCAGAGTCACGTCGAGCTGAACCTCCCGGGCAGCGAGATCGAGGGTGGCGAGGAACGCGTCCCCGCGGAGCTTCCGGTTCGCCTCGGCGTCGCTGTCCACGAACAGATAGGAGCCGCGGCCCAGGTCGGTGATGGTGTCGAGGAAGGACTCGCTCAGGTTGCCCGCGCCGATGGCCGCGAGGTAGATGCCGTCGCTGTCACCGTCCTCGGCGTGCCCGGCGACGAGGTCGGCGGCGGTTTCGCCCAGGTTGGCGCCTCCATCGCTGATCAGGACCACGCGGTCCAGGGTCGTCGGTGATGCGTTCGCTGACGCGATCTCGTAAGCGCGGGCAAGGCCGCCGTCCAGATCGGTGCCGCCGCCGGTGGCGAGCCCGTCCACAAGGTCGAGCAGGACGGAGTCGTTTGGCCCCGCGACCACCCGGTTGTTCATGAGCACGCTCTGGGACTCGGACCACTCGACGACGGAGACCCGGTCGCCATCTCTCAGCTCTGCTGCGATGGCGCGCACCGACGACTGAATGCCCGCGAGCCCGGACTCGCCCATGGAGCCCGACAGGTCCAGCGACAGCGTGAGGTTCATGGGTCGGCGCTGGTTGGCGGCGCGATCCGGGGCGACGACGGCGACGAGCAACGAGAGCCCGTCGGCGGTCCGCCGCAGCTCCGGGACGAGGGTGACCGAGGCGATGGGTCCGAAGTCGAAGTCGTAGTAGTTGAGGAACTCGTAGGGCCGAATCGCGCCGGACCAGTAGCCGCCGCTTCGGATGGCGCTGCGGATCCAGGCGGGCTGGGCCTGGGAGTTCGAGTCGTCGGCGGAGACAAAGAAGGTGGTGGGCTCGGCGGGCGCGCCCTCGCAGAGCACATCGACCACGTCCTCGGGCGGGACCGTGATGTCGAGCGGCGCCCCGTCGTACGCGGGCGGCGCGGAGTAGTCGTCATCGTCGCCGTAGGGGCCGTCGCTGTCGTACCCGGGCGCGGCGCAGGCGGAGAGGAGCAGCAGGGGGATGCAGAATAGGGGACGCGCGGCGAGACGGGACATGAGCTCTCCATGGCCGGCGCTCCCCTGCACTGGGGTGTGATGCCGACGGGACCAGGGCATCGCAGGGATCGGGCCGCACGAGAGGGCATGCCCGCGCACGACTCGTCCTACCGGCGGCGGGTGCCTACGAACGCGCCGAGCATAAACCCCAGGGGCGCCGCGGGCAGGATGACCCACCCCACCAGCACCGCGCTCAGAAGCGCCGCGGCCCAGGTACCAGCCGACCAGCTCCAGGGAGCGAACAGGCGCTGGGCGCTCGGCCGCGCAACGCCCTCGACCAAGTACTCGGGATAGGCGCGCAGCAGCGCGGTGTGTGCGGTGCCATCCCCCCACTGGGCGTCGATCCACCCGTCTCCGTCGGACACCGCGACGCCCTTGCGACGCAGCGAGCGCAGCGCGATGTCCTCGAGCACGCCCTTTCCGCCCTTGCCGACGACCACCCGGAGCTGCTGGATCTCGAGACGGGGCAGGGCCTTGACCACCGAAGCCATCGCCCGATCAGCTAGCTGCGCGTTGAGTCCGTGCAGGTCCACCTTCCAGCGGCCATCCTCGATCTCGACGTCCGGCGACCAGCGGCCCTGGTTCCACTCCAGGCTGCGCGCCGACCGGGTCACCCCTGCAAACGCGCCCTGCAGCGCGGCCTTGTCCTTGCGAAGCGCCGCAGGGAGCACGTCCCCATGGCAGCCGCGACACAGCCCCACGCCGGATCGGAGTGCATCGCGCGACGCCGCCTTGCGGTGGCACCTGAGACAGCTCACACGATGCGGAAGTGGCCCTTGAGCGTGCATCGGCGCTGGCGCGAGAAGCTCAGCGCGGTGGTCAGGCCCTCGCCGGTGGGCGAGGCGATGGTGAAGCTGGTGTAGCCCTCACCGCCGTTGGCCAACCCGGCGTACGCAGGCGCGTTCTTCACGAAGATGCTCGTGTTGATGACGCGCGCCATGGTGTGCAGGTTGTCGATGTTCTTGGACCACATCGTCGCCGTGTGACCAAAGCCGTGCTCGGCCTGCACTGCACGGGCGATGCCCTCCTGCACGTCCTTGACCCGGGTGACCGGCAGGACCGCAGTCAGCATCTCGATCTGCACGAACGGGTGGTCCCACGGGACCTCGCAGACCACGAGGCGCGGGTCGCCGTCGTAGGGCAGCCCCAGCGCGTCGAGGAACTTGTGCGCGCTCTGGCCCACCCACTGCTTGTGGATGTGCTCGCGGTCATCCATGAGGATGAGCTGCTCGAGCCGCCGGATCTGGTGGCCCTTGAGCACAACAGCCCCGGCCTTCTGCATCGACTTGAGGAGCGCATCGGCGACGCTCTCGACGACAAAGACCTCCTTCTCGACGATGCAGACGATGTTGTTGTCGAAGCTGGCGCCGGCGACGATGCCCGCGCCCGCAGCCTCGATGTCCGCGGTCTCGTCCACCACGCACGGCGGGTTGCCCGGGCCGGCCGCGATGACCTTCTTGCCGCTGTTCATGGCCACCCGCACGACCGCAGGGCCGCCGGTGACGCACAGCAAGCGCACATTTGGGTGCTTCATCAGCGCCTGGGCGCTGGCGATGGTCGGCTCGGCCACTGCTGTGAGCGTGTTCTCGGGGCCGCCGGCCTCCACGATCGCGTCGTTGATGATCGACACGCAGAGCGCGCTGACCTTCTTCGCAGACGGGTGGAAGTTGAACACCGCGGTATTGCCCGCGGACAACATGCCGATGCCGTTGTTGATGACGGTCTCGGTCGGGTTCGTACACGGCGTGATCACACCGAACGTGCCGTAGGGCGCGTACTCGGTGAGGCACATGCCGAAGTCGCCGGTGTAGACCTTCGGCTCGAGGATCTCGGGGCCCGGCGTCTTGTTGATGACCAGCAGGTTCTTGCTGACCTTGTCGTTGACGCGGCCCAGGCCGGTCTCTTCGACGGCCATGCGGGACATGAGGTCCACGGCCTCGGTGCAGCGGCGCCGCACGTTGGCGATCATGCTCTTGCGGGTCTCGTAGGGGACCGTGCTGAACACCTCGAACGCATGCCGGGCGGCGGCCACCGCCGAGTCCACGTCCGCGAAGAGGCCCCGGCCACTGGCGCGCTCGCCCTCGATCGTGCTCTTGGGGCGCCCGGCGCCGGTGCCGCCGATGCGCTGCACGACCTTGTTCACGATCGCCTGGATGTCGGCGGTGTTCATGTCGGCCATCACTCAGCTCCCTTGTCGTAGAGCCGGTCCCCGGACTCGAGATCGATGGCGTCGATGATCGCCATCACCGTGGCGTCGCACGGGCGGCCGTTCGTCTGCAGCGTCTGCCGCGCCGAGCTGCCCGAGGCATAGAGGACCACCTCACCCACCCCGCAGCCGACGGAGTCAGCGGCGACGACGATGCTGCTGGTCAGGCTCATGTCCGGCCCCAGATCCTGGAGCAGGAAGAACGTGAGTCCCTCGAGCTTTTCGTCTTTGCGGGTGGAGACGACCGTCCCCACGACCTTGGCGAGCTTCATCCCGAAGCCTCGCTACTTCTTCTTGGCGTTCTGGCGTCCCAGGGGCAGCGCGCTGTCCACGTTCGCGTGGGGGCGCGGGATGACGTGCACCGAGACGAGCTCGCCCACACGCTGTGCGCCACGGGCGCCGGCTTCGGTCGCGGCCTTCACCGCAGCCACATCGCCTCGGACGATGGCGGTGACGTAGCCGCCACCGATCTTCTCGTAGCCCACGAGCTCGACCCGCGCGGCCTTCACCATCGCGTCGGCGGCCTCGATCATCGCGGCAAAGCCTCGCGTCTCGATCATTCCCAGTGCGTCGGACATAACGGTCGCTCCCTGTGTGTCCCCGCGCTCGCGGGGCTCTCATTGGTGTGCTCGCCCGGCCGGAGCCGGCGTGGATTCTCTAGCTGCGGTCGACGCCCGTGACGGACTCAAGCGCGGCGATGGCGGCCTCGCGGGCGCAGTCGATCTCCGCCTCGCTGCCGCCCATGTACAGGCGCCCGAACGCACCGATGGATCGCATCTCCACCAGGTTCACGTTCGCGTTCTTCTCCGCTTCGTTCGCGGCCAGCGTGATGTAGCAGGCGGGCTCGCACTCAAGGATGAGCAGCGACTCGCCGGGCACGATCATCTGGCCGTAGCGGATGCGGTTGATGAGCTGCGTCATGTAGGGCTCGACGGAGCGGATGATCTGGTCGGAGATCACCTTCGGCTTCGTGCGGTCCTCCATCTTCAACCCGCAGTGGTCGAGGATGGCCTGGCCGGCGGCGAGCACCTGGCCTTGGTCGTCGTGATGCAGCTCCAGCGCGCCGTAGCGACGCTCCACCAGCTGAATGGCTGGCTGGCACTCGGTCGCCTTGAGGGCGACGTCGGTGAGCGTGTTCACGATCATCCCCGGCGCCGTCTCAATCCAGAGCGAGGCCTGGCCGGGAACCGGGAGAAAGCCCTTCGCGCTCGTCGCGATGAACGAAGCGAGGTGGGGCTGGAGGCTGTCGAGGTAGCAGTAACCGCGCAGGGTCAGCATCGATCGGATTCCTCGTCCTAGGGGGGACGGCGCGGGTGGCCGTCTTCGGGCGGTCATTTGACGCGCCCGCAGGGGGGTAAGTCAAGCGAGGCTCGGGGAACGGACCCGGCGGCGCCGCCACATCCCTAGCGGCAGCACGAAAAGCCACGCGACGGTCTGACCCGAGCCGCAGTCAATGGCCGCCCCACAACCCCGGGACGTGCAGCCCACCGGGACGGAGTTTTCCGCGTCGAATGAGTCGTCATCGTCGTCGATGGTTCCGGTGTCGTCGTCGTCGACAAGGTTGGAGCCGGGGGGGCAGCGGTAGCAGTCATCCGCGATCTCGATGCAGTCGTCCGAGCCGACGCCACTCAAGTCGGGGATCGAGGGGAGCGTGTCGCCGTCCTCGTTGTTGCAGTCCGTGAGGGACGACCAGCCGTCCCCGTCCCCGCCCGGTCCGAGCAGGTCCCAGGGCGCCGCAGCGGTCGAGCACGTCCATCCGGTCGCCCCGGGAACCGAGCCAGGCCCCCCATCTGGGAGGCCGTCGGTCTCCCAAACCCAGGGGTTCTCGAGCGCCTCGCTCTGGCTCGCGGTAGGCACGTAGCCGCGAGCTCGATCCACGGCGCAGTCAAACGCGCCCCACGAGGCGCAGTCATCCACCTCGGGGCACACCGCCTGAACACGAGCACAGCTATCCAGCGCGAGGATCTGCGCGGCAGTTCGGAACTGAGGGGTCTGGCCAGGAAGGGGAACCCAGAGGACTTCGTCGATGTCGGCGCGGTCCGCCCATGGCGAGGTGGGGCCCTGGTCGAGGATCAGCTCTCCCTTCGTCCAGGTCCCATCGAGCGCGAGGATCGGATCGCTCGTGAACAGGTTCCGCCCCGTGACGAAGCGAGAGTCGGTGCCCCCGCCCTCCAGCAAGGGGCCGCTCAGCGCGGAGAACGTGTTGTGAAGGAGGGCGAGTTGGTGGGCCTCCCCTCTGCCATCCACGGCGATCAGCGAGCCGCCCGCTGCCGTCTCGTTCTCCACCACGAACACCTTCGCGAGCGTCGCCCGAGTTCCGATCGCTCCCGCTGCGACCTCCACGAGCACGAGCGGGGCTTGCGAGGGCGCGCCCGATGCTGTCGGCGTGGCGCGTCCGGCGTACGAGTCGCCCTGGGAGCCGGGCGGGAGGCAGTAGTCCACCGGTAGGCCAGCGGGGTTGAGTGCCAGCGAGGGCGCTGCGTCTGCGCTGCCCGAGCCCAGGAGCCGGTTACGGCTGAACTCGCCACCCCAGACCGTCGCGGCGGCGCCGTCCGTCTCCAGCACCATGTGAAGCAGGGGCCCGCCATCCATCACCACGTTCGCCCCATAGAGCACCCCTCGGCTCGTCGAATCCGCAACGAAACGCAGCAGCGGCCCACCGCCCTCCACGAGGTTCCCGAACACCGCGGAGTCGCTGATGCTGAACGAGACGCCCGGTGCCCCGGTGATGGGTCTAGGGCTTCGCAACCCGCTGATCTCGGAGCCGTCGATCCGCAGCTCTCCCGTTCCTGTGGTCAGGCTTCCTTCGAACCGTTGGATGCGTGCGAGGTCGATGCGCAAGGTGGCTTGACCGCCCGAGCCGGCGGAGAGGGCGGCGAGATCACCGGGGTAGTTGGACAGCTGCGCATTTGCGAGCGTGACGTCGGCGCCAACGATGTCCAGCAGAGGGCCAGCCATGCCGGCGCAGCCCGCGAAGTCACTCCAGAATGTGAAGAACTCGACCGCAGTGCCCTGAGGGCCCCCGAGGACTCGGATGGGTGGAGCCGCACTCGGCCCCGGGCAGTAGTTGGTGGACTGCTGCATCAGGAACTCGATCCGCACATCACCGGCGAGGGCTCCGGCCGAGTCATCGACGACGAAGCTCTCGGTGTGCGGCGCACCGGATCTCACGCAGATGTGGTGGGAGGTGCCGTTCGGAGTGGCAGCAGCCGCGGTCAGGGCATCCTCGATGCTGACGAACGGGGTCGTGTTGTCACATCCAACAAACTCGGAGCAGGAGAAGTCGGTCTCCAGCTGGCGGTCGTCCACGCACCAGCCGTAGGGCACAGCCAGCGCCGAGAGGGGGGCGAACACGAACGCGGCGACCGCGACAAACAAGACTCGCCTCATGGCAAGAACCCCCAGCGCGCTTCCACCCCCGCGATCAGCGCCTCCACGTCGGCGTCCACGACGGAGAAGTCCCACAGGCGCACCGTGCGGTCCCAGCTGCCCGTGGCCATGCGGGCGCCGTCCGGCGACACCGCCATCGTCGACACTCGGCGCGTGTGTCCCACCCCCTCCACCAACAGCGCTCCGGTCATGCGGTCGCGCACCTGAATGACGCCGCCGTGGTACCCCACCAGCATGTAGCGCTCGTCGGGGCTCAGCGCGATGGGCCCCGTGCGCTTGCTGACGAACAAGGGCTTGCCGTCGCTCGGCGCCGCCTCCACCGGGCGCACCGTCACGCCACCGGGACCCACGCGGTACAGCGTCGTCCCGTCGTTGGTGACCAGCAGCGCGTCCGCCGCATCGTTGGTTGGGAGCCTGGTGATCGTGGGCGGGGTCCCGTCCTTCACCAACAGAACGTTGCCCTGCCGACCCAGCAGGACCGCGAACGTGCCGTCCGTGCTCGCCTGTCCCGCGCTCGGGCTCCAGCCAGGGACCCAGCTGTTGGGGATCCGCTCTCCCTCCGGCGTCCACAGCACCGGGTTCGAGTCCGAGTTCGAGAAGGTGACGATGGAGCCGCTCGCCAGCGGCACGACCTCGGTCACCGCCCGGTCCGTCATGGGACGGATGGACTCTCGGTCGATCTTCAGCAGCCCCAGCTCGAAGCCAGTCGCCAGCACCTTTCCGTCGCGTGTCCAGCCCACGGAGCGGAGCTTGGGGAGGCCCTTGTCCACCAGCGAGGCGGCGGCGAGCTCGTCCAGCGTGACCCGGCGCTGCACCGCGCCGTCGTGGTCGGTCCACAGCACCTCCTGGGCCGACGCGAGCAGCCCCTGCTCTCCCCACTTCATGTCCACGACGCCGGAGAACGTGCGGTGCACCAGCTTGCCCCGAGGCGCGGGCACCTCCCAGCGTTCCAGCGAGCTCCCCCGGAGCGCCACTGCGGTCATCCCCCGGAACTGGAGCCGCCGCACGTCCCCGGGGATGCGGAATCTCGCCGCGGGCTCGGCCACCGGGATGATCCAGCCGACCCCCTCGGAGTCCCGGGTCGCCACCAGAGTGCCGTCACTCGACACCGAGACGCCGCGGATCATGCGGGGCCCGAGCTGGACCGTGGCGAGCCGGGCGTCGTTCGCGAGATCGATGATCTGCAGGTCCCCCTCGACCCCGCCGAGCGCCAACCACCTCCCCGTCGGGTCGATCGCTCCCGTCCACACAATGCTGTCCACGGCGTCCGACGGAATCGCGAGCCGCTCCTCGCCGTCGGCTCCCTCCTTGCGGACCAATGAGCGGTCCGCGCACGCGATCAAGAACTGGTCGAGCTCCAGCTCCATGACCCACTCGAGCCCGCCGTGGTCCCCGCAGGCCGAGATCTTGGCCTGTGGTCTGAGGCTGGTGTAGTCGTCAAACTCGAACCAAGGACTGCGCCCATTGTTCAGCGAGATGAAGTGCCCGGGGACCCGACTGGCGCCGGCGCGGGGGAAGCGCAGCATGATGCCGCGACCGACGAGCGTGTCCCGGTTGGTGTGACCCTGGGCCTCGCCAGTGAGGCCGCTCACCTCGGTCCACTGCTTCTCCACCGCCAGCTGCGCCGCCACCGTCACGCCCGCGAAGTCGACCCGCACCCGGCGCATCTGCCCGGGGAGCTGCCAGCGCACCGTGCCGTCGATGTTGTAGGCGTTGAGAGAGTTCGCCGTCGCGCAGGTGATGAGGTCCGCCTGGGCTGCCAGCGTCGCCACACCACAGTCGTCCAGGTGCACAGAGCCCAACAGCACCGGCAGCGGCTCGAGACCATGCCTAGCGAGCACGCCGCGGGCGCCCGGATGGTCACCGAGAGCCAGCGCTTTGGCAGCCAGTCGCTCGGCCTCCATGCGCTGCCCGTCGTCCGACGCGATCCGGGCCTGGGCCACCCACGCGTCCTGCACGACCACGGTCGCGGGCGCGTCTGCCTCCTTGACCGAGCTGGACCCCCAGAACCAGCCTGCCCCCAACATCAGGGCCGCCAGTCCCCCCGCCGCGAGCAGCCCCACCGATGGACGCCGCGCTCCAGGCACCCTGCGCCCGTTGAGCCAGGCATCCAGCGCCTCAGCCATGGCCCCGGCGTCTGGATAGCGGTCCTTGGGATCCCGCTCCAGCGCGCGGCGCACGATGGACACCAGGACCGGATCGACCTCAGGCTCCACCATCCGCAGCGCCGGGCGAGATCCCGACAGGATCTGCGCGATCATCTCTCGTTGGCTGGGCCCCTTGAACGGACGCTGACCCGACAGCAGCTCGTAGAGCACCGCGCCGAGCGCCCACACATCCACGGTCAAGCCGAGCTCCTCCCCGCTCGCCTGCTCCGGGCTCATGTACGCCGGCGTGCCGAGCACCGCGCCAGTGCGCGTCTTGAAGTCCTGGGTGAGCACCCCGCCCCAGTCCTCGTCGTTCAGGGCGCGGGCCAGACCCCAGTCCATCACTTGGGTCTCGCCCAGAGGTCCCACCAGGATGTTGTCGGGCTTGATGTCGCGATGCACGATCCCCGCCCTGTGCGCGAACGCCACCGCCTCGACTGCCGCGAGGAACCCGCGAATCAGGAGGAGTCGGCCGTCGAGGGTGCCCGCCTCGGCGATGGCGTCGCTGAGCGAGCGACCGCGCACGTACCGCATGACGTAGAACGGGTGGCCCTCGTCGTCCTCGCCGACGTCGAACACCGGCACGATTCCCGGGTGGTCCAGGGCCGCGGTGATCCGCGCCTCACGAAGGAGACGCTGGGCTTCAGGGCCGTCGGGGGCGCCGAGCGCCTTCTTGACCGCCACCTCGCGCCGCAGCAGGACATCGGAGGCGACCATGACGCGGCCCATGCCGCCTTCGCCGAGCAGGGTCTGCTCGCGATAACGGTCGTTGGAACCCGATTGCTGCCACTCGCCGCTGACCCCGAGCCACTCCCCACTGGGGAGATGCTCCGGCGCATCGCTCGTGCCCGGGATGGGCGCCTCGTCTGACTTGCTCGTGCTTTGCTCCGTGTAGCGCGCTGCCCCCGACGGCGAACTTCTCTGCCCTAAAGGATAGCCGTTGAGGGATGTGTGAGATGTGTGTGGGGTCCGGAGCGCTGCTCCGACCGATAGGGTCCCCCACTGCCGGGACAAGCTCGGCACCCAATCATGTGAAATGGAGCCCGATGAACCTCATCAACCGCTACACCCTGCCGTCGCTGCTCGCAGCCGGCGGGCTCGTGCTCACCCTGAGCGCCACGAACACCGCCACCGCGGGCGACACCGCCCCCGCCATCGAGACCCCCACCCAGAACGCGGATGGCACCCTCGCCCAGTTCCGCATCCCGGGACTCACCAAGAAGAAGGGCGACAAGGCTGACAAGGGCGCCAAGGGCGAGCCCGCGAAGGCTGCGCCTCCCCCGGAGCCGAACCTGGAGCTGCGCGCCGGCCTGCAGTGCATCGATGGCGTCAAGCCCATGGATGTGCAGCGCGGCGTCAAGCGCGACTACGACGTCAAGGAGGGCATGAGCGTGGACCAGCGCTCGGGCTTCATGGACCGCGAGCCGGTCACCATGACCAACGGCTGCTTCCTCGGCGAGCTCCAGCCCAACACCTGCTTCGCGTTCACGGTGAACGAGGCGGCATACACCGCGTTGGGCAACTCCAACGACTGGGCCGTGCAGTGCGTGTACTCGGACGCCCCGGGCGACGGCGCGCTGGAGAACAAGGGCGAGTACCCCTACCAGGTGGACAACATGCCCGGCAAGGAGATGATGCTGCTGTGCGGACACGACGAGGGCGACGCCTACGAGTGCGCTGAGGGCAGCAACTCGTCGCGCAGCGGCGAGTGGGACAAGAAGCTCGACAAGGACGGCAAGATCCAGCTCGGCTTCTGCATCAACACCAAGCCCTACCAGGAGCTGTCGTACAACAAGGACGACTACCCGTCCGGCCGTTGGGCTTACTGCCAGTACTACAACTCGAAGACCAAGAAGAACATGTTTGGCTACGAGTTCCTGCAGACCCATCGCTGATTGAGCTGAGGGTTGCGGCACCATGGGGGCACGAACCTGCTCTCCATGGTGCCGCCGCTCCTCCTCCCCGGCTGCTGTCGTGCGCGCCGCCCGGGGTCGCGCCTACAGCGCCCGCTCGGTCCACTCCTGGGTGCGCTCGGGATCGAGTCGGAACCGCACCGAGCCCGCGGGGCGACCGTCGTCGGTCTCCACCGTCACCCGCCACTCGCCCGCCGTGAGGTTGCGCTTGCGCGTGTAGCCCCGGAACCCGCCGTCTCGCCCGCCGAGGACCTTGAACGGGATGCGGTCGGTCTCGGCCCAGTGGCCGTCCACCCGCTGCTCCCAGCGGTGCGCGACCTGCAGCGAAGTCCCCCGGGGTGCGAACACCGCGGTGAACACCACGATGGGGTCTCCCGCAGACCAGCCCAGCGCGGGGCTGCGCAGCCTCAGGCGCTCCAACAGCGTGGGCTTGCCGACCTCCATGACGTAGTCCGCGCCTCGCTTCTCCACCGAGTGTCCGACCTGGCGGGCCGTCACCGACACCGGCACCGGAGGGATGACGCCCATGCGCGAGAGCCCGACCAGCACGCCGGCCATGGCCACCATCATCAGCCCCTGCTGCTGGAGTCGCTTGCCCAGGCGTGGGCCGCCCACGAACGAGGGCACGGCGTCGTTGGGCGCGTCGAAGTGGGTCGCCAGAACGACGAGGAGGCTCAGGACCAGCGCGCCAGTGACGGCGGCGAGGGTCATGACGGGCCCGAGCACTCCGGTGACGACCGGCAAGAAGAACTGGAAGAACGAGAACGCGACGAAGAAGTAGAGCCCCAGCCGCAGTGAGTCGAGCTGACGGAGCGCCCCGTCCCGGTACTCGTTGAGCACCATGAGGATGCTGAGCAGGCCGAGGAAGACGAAGGAGCGGAAGGCGCCGGCGCTCTTGAAGTAGAAGACGACGTATGCGGAGAACAGCCCGCCGAAGAGAAACTGGGTCGCGAAGTCGAGGGCCCGGGGGAAGCGCTGGACGAGGGCAGGGACGGGGCGGGCCCAGGCCGCGCGGCGCTCGAACACCAGCAGCACGCCCAGCGCCAGCAGGTACGCGGCGAGCAGGACGTTGTCGAACAGCTTGTCGATGCGTCGCAGGGTCACCGCGTCGTACGCAAAGCCACCGACGAACGCGACGTTGGCGACGTGGGCGCGCATGAACCCGAGCGCACGGGCACCGAGGCTCACTGGGGGGGCAACCCGCGCACGAGCCGGAACCCCATGTTGAGTCCAGTGAGGAAGTGCTCCATCCCCGCGCGTCCCGCCAGCCGCGCGCTCCGGGCGTCACCGCGCCAGCTCCCGCCGCGCACCGGGCGGCGCTTGGAGTCGCCGTCAAAGCGGTCTGCCGCGATGAGGTCCATGGATCCGCCAGACAGATCGCGCACCCCGTACACGCTCACGTCCGTCTTGAAGCTGCCCACGGCGTCCGGCATGGGGCGGCCCTGGCGGCTGGTGCTGATGTGGCACAGCGTGGGGTCGAACGTGTTTCCCCAGGGGAACTTGCGGCCGTCTACCCCGCGGGCCGCCTTCTCCCACTGGTCCTCGGTGGGCAGCGACGTGGCTACGCTCGACGTCTCGGACACCCAGGCGGCGTAGGCCATGGCGTCGTCCCAGGTGATCGAGGCCGCCGCCCAGCGGGGGCTCCACGCGTCGCCGTCCTTGTCGCGCGCAGGCACCTCGTACTTCTGGCCCGGGCTGGGGCGGTGCCAGTAGCCGGTCCACTTGCCCAGCCCCACCGCTTGCCGGGGGACTCGGGCCCAGGCGCCGTCGTCGTCGCCCTTCTTGACGTGGGTGAGGAAGCGCGCGTACTGGCGCATGGTCACCATCGACTCGGTGACGAGGAAGCCGTCGGTCCACGACGACGCGCGCGGACGTGGATTCAGGGCCTCGGGGTCGCCGCCGATGGCGAACGGCCCGGCTGGCACGTACCGCCACTCGAGCCCCCCGCACTGCTTCTCGGTCAGCAGGCGCACCGGCTGCTCGCCGCTGTCCCAGTGACGACCGCGGGTGATGTGCACGGGGTAGGTGGTGGTGCGCTTGCCGTCCGCCTTGAGGGTGATGCGGTAGCTGCCCATGGCGAGCTTGACGCCCTCGAGCGGGGTGGTGCCGAGCAGCGTCTTCTCCGTGGGCACCCAGAGGAGCGGCTCGGTGTCGAAGCGCTCGGCCCAGACCTCAGCGCCCTCGGGGTCTGTATGCAGGGTCAGCAGGCCGTCGCCGCGCAGCTGGGTGATGTGGCGCTCGCCGCCGTAGGAGCGCACCCGGCTCTCGAACCACGCCGCCGACTCCAGATCGCCGGCCTGCTCGGCCTGGGTGAACCGGTACATCCAGGCATCTGCGAGCTGCTCCCGGGCGGCGAGGTTGGTGGGGTCGTGGGCGAGCGCGCGCTCACACGCGCCCTGGGCGTCACCGAACGCCATGGCCCGCTCGGCGAGGAGCTGATCCAGGCGCTGGCGCGCCGCGAGCAGCTCCTCCTTCCCGCTCAGCGGCGTCCATGGAGCGATGCTCTGCTGGAGCTCAGCGATGCGGGCGCGCAGCAGCTCAACCTGGGCAGTCATCTGCCGGAACCGGGCGCGGGCTTCGTCGGCGGCGACGATGTGGACCTCGGCCTTCTCCCGCACCACGCTGCCGTCCAGGAACGCCTCGATGGACTCGGCCAGCTCCTCTGCGGTCTGGTAGCGGTCGCCTGGCGCGAGGCTGAGCGCGATGTCCACGATCTCCGCGAGCTCCTCGGGGACGCTGATGTCCGGGTGGGCGGTGCGCGGATCCGGGCGCTGCTCCGCCACCAGCTTGAACACCACCTGGATGAGGTCGTCGCCCTCGAACGCCTGGCGGTGGGACAGGAGCTTGAACAGGATGGCGCCCAGCGAGAATACGTCGGAGCGCGCGTCCACAGGCTCGCCCCGGGACTGCTCGGGGCTCATGTACGCAGGCGTGCCGGTGAGCTCGGCCTGGGTGCCGGCGGCGCGGGCCGACGATGCGGCGCCCCAGTCGAGCACCAGCACCTCACCGAACTCGCCGAGCATGATGTTCCCGGGCTTCAGGTCGCGGTGCAGGATGCCCTGATCGTGGGCGTAGGCGACGGTCTCGCAGACCTGGATGAACGCCCGCAGCAGGCGGCGGCGCGTCCAGTGCTCGGCGTCGGGCGCGCCGGCGGCGACGCTGTCGAGCACGTAGCCCAGCGAGCGCCCCTCGACCTTCTTCATCACGAAGTAGACCTCGCCGGTGGGCAGGCGGCCGATGTCGTGCACGGGGACGATGCCGGGGTGCTGGAGCTGCGCGGTGACCTGGGCCTCGATGACAAACGCCTCGAGCTCGGACGTGGTCAGGGTGCTGGGGTCGAGCACCACCTTGATGGCCACGGAGCGATCCAGCTCGTGGTCCCGGGCCTCGATGACCCGCCCCATCCCGCCCCGCCCGATCTCGTCCAGGAGCTGGAAGCGCCCCAGGGTCTGCGGGAGCATGTAGCTGGGCGAGGGGACATCGCCGACGGTCTCGATGGAGTCGCCGGGATCGGATCCCGGTCGCGTCACGCCGAGCTCGTTGAGCAGCGCGCGCGCCTTGCGGACCGGTAGGGTGATCGGCTCCTCCATGCGCACGCAGTGTAGGGGGCGAAGGGGGCGCGATGGGAACCGTCAGGCGGCAGGGTCTGGTCCTTCACACCACCGAAGCGGGACAAGGTCCCCACACGGTGGTGCTTTCACACAGCTATTTGCTGGATTCACGGCATTTTGCGCCGCAGATCGAGGCGTTGGCCGCAGCGGGGTTCGCCGTGGTGGCGTACGACCATCGCGATCTCGGGCAGAGCGGGCGCGCCACCGAGCCCTACGATCTGGAGGCCCTGGTGGACGACGGGCTCGCGGTGCTCGACTCCATACAGGGGCCGGTGCACTGGGTGGGGCTGAGCACCGGCGGGTTCGTGGGCATGCGCCTCGCGGCGCGGCACCCGGAGCGGATCGCCAAGCTGGTGCTCATGGACACGTCGGCGGAGGCGGAGGTGGGCATCAAGCGCGCGCGCTACGAGGCGCTGATGCTCGGCTTGAAGCTCATCGGCCTGCGGCCCCTCGTGGGGCAAGGGTACGCCTCGCTGTTTGGTCGCACGTTCCGCAAGGATCGGAGCCGCGCGGCGGAGCACGCGCTGTGGAAGGCCCGCATCGGGGAGAACGACCCGGCGGCTTTGAGGCGCTTCGGCAAGGCCATCTTCTCGCGCCCGGACTTCGTGTCCGAGCTGAGCACCATCACCGCGCCGACGCTCGTGATCGTGGGGGAAGAGGACGCCGCCACCGTGCCCGCGAAGGCGCAGCAGATCGCGGCGGGGATCGCCGGAGCGCGGCTGGAGATTGTCGGCAAGGCAGGCCACGTCTGCACCATCGAGCAGCCCGACGCGGTGAATGCGCTCTTGTTGGAGTTCCTGGGGAACTGAGCCGCCCTGCTCGCCTACTCCACGGTCACCCGGATCTCCTGCCAGGCCATGCCGCCCGCGCCGTCGCGGGCGATGAGGAAGAGCCGCACGGGGCCGTTGAGCACCGAGCAGGGCGCCGTCCAGCCAAAGGCGCGGTTGGGCTCGAACGCCTCGCTGAGGCCGGCGCCGCCGCCAAAGCCTTCGCCGTCTTGAGCCTCCGGATCGCCGTCCTTGGGGTCGTAGCAATCAGGGCCGCTGTCGCCGCCGCGGAAGCCGCCAAAGCCGCCGCCGCCGTCGTCGTCATCGTCATCGCGGGGCGGCAGACCAGGAACGCCGTGGGTCCAGTAGATCTCGACGTTGGTCTCCTGCTGGTCCTTGTCGTCGGCCACCTCCACGTCGAAGCGCACGCCGGCGCCGCCCTCCACCGTGCCGATGTCGATCACACCGTCGTGCTCGGTGATCGTGTCCTCGTCGAACACCCGCTCCCCCTCGTTCACGGTGATCTTGATGATGTTGGGGTTGGCGTTCCACGCCGCGGGAGGACCCGCCTCGCCCGCGGCGGCCAGCGCCTCGAGATACGCCTGCTGGGGGCGGGCCCCGGGCACGGTCGGGGGCATGGGCAGCGACTCGAAGTCCGGGATCAAGAAGTTGACGAACTTGAGGGACTCGCGCAGGCGCTCGTCGTTCTCGGCGAGGTGGGTCACGGGCAGCAGACCCGCGTTGTAGTCCACCGGCAGGAACTCGGGCGGCAGCAGCTCATCCCGGGCGCCGTCGCCGGGAGGACCACCGGGGGCGCCGCCGCCGAGCAGCGCCGCGAAGTTCAGGTCGATCTCGCTGCCCCAGGGACCCTCGGGGATGAGCCCCTCGAGCAGCTCCGCGTCCTCAAAGTCCTCGCCGAGGTCCAAGGTCCACGTGTGGGTCGTGGCGCTGCCATCGGGGTCGAGTGGATCCACCACCAGCGCGCGCAGCGTCACCTGGGGGATGGACTGCCCGTCGAGGATGGCCACCGCTGGGTCCTGTTGGATGGCGATGGTGCGCATCGTCTTGAGCGCGCCCTCGTCGGGGAACGTGGGGAAGCAGCCCGGCAGGGACAAGGACAGCGCGAGGAGAAGGGTGAGACGCTTCATGGCTTAGAACTCCACCCGGGTGCCGACGTTGATGGCCGGGAAGCTCTGGAACGTCAGCTCCGATTCGTACTCGAAGTCGTAGAACACGAAGTCTCCGGTGACCGCGGCGTACACGTTGGTGATGTCGATGAAGATCTCCGCGGTGGTGTTCTTCTTGCGGATCTTCTTGTCGAGCCGCAAGTCCAGCTGATGGAACGGCTTTCCCCGCGCCGAGTACAGCGACGCGTACGTCGGCACGAACGTGTTGATGTCCGCGAAGTAGGTCGCCTTGTCCACCGGCGTGGTGGGCGAACCCGACTGGATCTGGAAGCGCGCGCCCAGCGAGATCTCACCGGGGAACTTCGCCTGGAGCACCGCGGTCAACTGGTGGCGGCGGTCGTTGGCGAAGTAGCGCCACTCCTCGGTCTCGAAGTCCCGCCGCTGCGCCCAGGACAGGCCGTACCCGAGCCAGCCCGTGAGCCGTCCGCCCGGGAACAGGTTCCAGCGGGTGAAGAGCTCCGTGCCCCAGATCCGCCCGATGCCGGAGTTGGTCAGGCCGTTGGTGGGGTCGTCGTCGTTGGGGTCCGAGAAGTCGAAGCCGAGGTCGGCGAACCCCGCGGCGTTGGCGGCCGACTTGCTCGACACCGTCTGGTTGTCGAGGAACTTCGCGTACCCCTGAAGGTCGATGTTGAGGAACGTGCCCGGCTGCAGGTTCACGCCCAGGTTCACGTGCCAGGCGCCCTCGGCCTTCAAGTCGGGGTTGCCCGAGATGGAGCTCAGCTCTTCTGACGACGGAGACTGCAGGTAGCGCCCGCCGGCCAGAGAGACGCGGACCTGCTCCACCGGCTGCCAGCCGAGGCGACCGCGGACCTGCGGCATCACCTGGGCGAGGTCGTTGCGCCAGTCCACCCGGAACTCCGGGGCGATGACCAGGCTCTCAACGGGCTTGATGGGCAGGCCCACGTAGGCGCCGATCCAGGTGCGGGTCTGCGTGCTGCTCCCGACCACGTTCTGCTCCTGCCCGGTAGACGTAGACGGCCCCGTGTCCTCGCGAGACAGCTGGGGCAGGTTCTCGCTCAGGCGGATCCCGTCGATCTCCAGCAACACCCCAGCGTCCAACCCGAGCCACGGCAGGATGGGCAGGTTCAGGTCATCAAAGAAGTGGAAGGTGGTGTGCCGCTCCTTGCGCGAGATGATGTCCAGCGCGTTGAACTCGGTGCCCCAGAACGTCAGCGCGACGCCGGCCCGGTTCTTGATCTTCTTCATCTTGCCGAGCGCGAAGTCGCCGCGGATGGTGAAGCGGTGCATGTCGGTGCGGGTGTCGAACAGGCCGCGCTCGGCGGAGTCCTCGTCGCCCTGGTCCACGACCTTGATGCCGTCGAGAGTGCCGATGTACGACAGGTGCATCGAGAGCCACTCGGCCACATCGACCTCGATGATCGCCTGCTGGTCCTGGGCGAAGGGCGCCGTGGTCAGCTGCAGTCGCGAGTCGCCGGGGAAGACGAGCTTGATGATCAGGTCGTAGTACGTGCGGCGCAGGCCCACGTAGAAGCGCGACTTCTCGGTGATGGGCCCCTCAAGGGCAAACCCGGACTCGCCGATGCCGATGTCGATGAAGCCGCCCACCCGATCCTCGCGGGGGCCGCGCAGGTCGATGCCGAGCACGCCGCCGGTGAGGTCGCCGAAGCGGGCCTCCGGGGCGGCGGGGCGCAGGTACGCCTTGTCGAGGATGTAGTCCCCGGTGACGGTCTTGTTGGTGATGGAGTGCAGCAGGATGGGGACGGGCAGCCCATCCATGTACAGCACGGAGTCTTCGGACGCCGCGCCGCGGATGATGGGGGCCTGGTTGGTGCCTGCGAAGCCGCCGCCCTGCACGGGCGACTGACGAACGATGCCGGGCAAGCCGAGCATCGCGGCGATGGGGTCACCGCCGGCGCCGGGCATCTTGCGCAGCTCCTCCTGGGTGAGCACGCGAGAGGGGGCGTCTCCGCCGCGCCGCGCCACGACCGTGGTCTCGGACAGGCCGGTGGGCCGGGCGAGGTACCTCACCTCGCGCAGCACGCCTTCGCCGAGGATCTCGACGAACTTCTCGATCTTGTACGCGCCTCCGCCGAAGGCGGCGATGTACGAGCCGGGCTTGATGTCGTCGATGACAAAGACGCCGTCCGTGTCGGTCTCCGCGGTGTACACGGCCTCGTCGCCGAGCTCCCACGAGGTGCCGAGCTCCAGGCGCTTCTCGTCGCCCTCGAACTCCGGCTTTGGCGTGCCTTCGTACAGCTCCACGATGACGCCGGGCAGTCCTTCGCGCTCCCCCTTGATCTCCACCACGCCAGACAGCCGCGCTGGCGGGATCTGCGGCGGAGGAGGGGTCGGCCGCAGGAACACGAACGGGAAGTCGATGGTCACGCCTACGGCGCTGCCGTCAGCGCGCTGGGCGGGGAAGAAGCGCAGGAACGCAGCGGCGTCCACGGCCGCGGCGTCTACCTCGGGGATGCCCGAGCTCGCCTTCACCTCGGCGTTCATCACGTCGCCTTCGTCGTCGATGGCGATGAGCAGCATGACCTGCACGGGGTCGTTCCCGGGCTCGAGCACTCCAGGCGGCAGCGGCGGAGGGGCAAGCGAGCCCAAGGCCACGGGGAAAGAGACCTGCTCGGCGGCGGCGGCTTCGGTGGCGGCGGCTTCAGCCTCAGCCGCCGCGGCGGCCTCCTTGGCGGCGGCATCCGAGGTGCCCTTGCTCTTGGACTTCCCTTGCGCGAAGGCAGGGGCCGCGCCCAGGGCGCAGACAAGGAGGAGGGCCAGCAAAGGGAACAATCGGCGGGGCATGCAGCCTCCTTCTTCGGGCAGGAGGATATGGCATTTACCTAGACTTGGCCGTCCTCTTGCCGATCCTTTGCTCATGTTCAGTACAAGGCCCGGGAATGGACGGACTGAGAGCTCCGACCTGGGGCCCAACGGAGTTGCGAATGTACTTTTCGGATGTAAAGTAAATTCGTGCACGCGATCACAACCACCACCCGCCCGTCCTTCTATTCGCTCGTCCCGGACCGGGAGCGCGCCGACGACCTGTTCCGCAGCTACCTCGCCTTCCTCGAGGTCCGCAACGGCGATCTGTTCGCGGCCGACGGATTCGGGGCTCGTGAGGGGTTGATGGGCGAGCTCGCCGCGCACACGGCGCAGTTCTCCGGCGCGTTCGACAACGCCACATTCAACCGCAACTACGTGAGGCTGCAGGACAAGGACCTGAGCCCTGAGCAGCTCGCGATCCTCGCGTTCGTGAAGATGAACGCCGGCGAGGCGTACGGCGTGGAGGTGATGAACGGGGCCCGGGCGGAGTTGATGGCCCGCCCGGAGCCGGTGTACATGCTCGAGAAGGTGCTCAGCCGCGAGGAGGAGTACCACACCAAGATGCTGGTGGGCGCCACGCGGCACTTCCGGGACGTCTCGGTGGACGGGGCGTGGAAGCCCGCCTGGCCACTCAAGCTGCTCATCCTGGCGCTGGCGAAGTTCCCGCCGTCGATGTTCCACCCGATCCTGCTGGGCGCGGAGATCAGCGGCGTGTTCACCATGAACTGGCTGCTGGGCCGCCTCGCGGACATGTTCCCCGATGATCCCGAGGTGCGCGAGTCCATGGAGCACCGGATCATCGAGGTGCTCGTCGATGAGGTGGGGCACGTCGCCTACAACCGCATCTGCGTGGGCACTGCGGGGATGAGGGTCAGCAAGGTGCTGGCGGCCGGCGTGTGCAGGAGCCACGACGACCTCACGCCCGAGCTCAACGCCCTGGGCTACTCCGAGGCGCGCAAGGGGCTCGCCGACTTCGACTACCTCGACCTACCCGAGGAGGTCCGCCGCAAGGCGTGGTTCGCGTAGCGGCGCCGACCGAGGCGCCTTGGACTGGAGCAACGCGGCTCCTCCCTCAGCACCCTAAGAAGCTCAGGTTCTGGGTGAGGATCGAGAGCCTCAGGGCCATCAGCCCGATCGCCTGCGCGCTGCGGGACAGCCCGGCGGCCTGGGTGTCGTCCCGGCCGATGGGGCGCATGCGGATCTCGGTCGCGAGCCCGTCGATGGGCAGCAGCTCGTCCCCATAGGTCAGGGTCAGATGGTCGAGCAGGAAGTTGCGGTGCTCAAAACCGATCTGCGCGTTGGCGATCTCCAGCAGATCCTGGGTGTCTTGGTCCATCGACGTGACGGACTCCCACACGCAGCCCAGCCCCTTGGACGCGGTGGTCATGGGGTCCTCGGTCTGCAGAAGTGATTCGGTGGTGTGGCGCAGGGGCCGCGCAACGTCCGCCATCAGATAGTCGCCGTCGGCTAGCTCGGGCAGGGCTGCGATTCCCAGGGTCTCGACGTACCGCCAGTGCTGGTCTACCAATGCCTGCAGCGCGATGAGCCGAGTCAGCAGCTCCTCGGCCCCTTCCGGGTAAACCACCAGCAGCGTCGCCGGCTCCATCTTGGTCAGCTCGTTCCGGATGGTCGCCAGCACCATGAGCCCCGCCCGACGATATGGGCAGTTGCGCACGATCGACTGGGCGGCGGACTGGCGCGCGTCGAGCTCCATCATGGACAGGGCATCGAGCTCCGCTTGCAGGTAGGCGAGCCCGGCCCGGGCGCCGTCCATGGTGCGCAGGACGTCGCGCTCGAGCGATGGAGGCTCGCTGGGCTCGGCGACGGCGCAGGTCGGCGCTGGCGCCTCGGCGTTGGGGACCACCGAAGCATCGGCCAGGGGGATGAGCAGCGCGCCGAGGCCGGCGAGTGCGAGCCCCGCAACCCACACCGAGCCCCCCCGCGGCTGGGATGGGGCCAGGATCGCGCGGACCCGCTGCTCCAGTTGCTTCGGGCCTCGGGGCGACATCGCCACGACCGCCGGCCGCAAGCCAGCGAGCTCGGCGCATCGGGTCAGCAGGTGCTCGGCGTAGGTGCTCGGCGGCAGGCCCGTCGCCAGCACGGCGTCGTCGGCGGCCTGCTCGGCGTCGAGCAGCAAGCGGCTTCGCGCCATCCAGGCCAGCGGGTGGAACCACAGCGCCGCCAAGACCCCGTGGGCGCCCAGCTGAATCAGCCAGTCACGACGGCGGATGTGAGCCAGCTCGTGGGCCAGCGCGGACCGGCGCTCCAGCTCGCTCCACCCCTGCGCAGCGCGGGGGATCAGGACGACCGGCCGCAACCAGCCAAAGGTCATCGGCACCGCCACGTCGGCGGCCCGGAGGTCCGCGCGGGGCTCGCGTACGCACGGCAGCCACGGGACCGCTGCCGTGGACGTACGCACGACGGACCGCAGCGCCCACGCGCTGCGAAGTAGCGGCAGCACCACGGCGCAGACCCCGAGCCCATACACGGTCGCGATCGTCGCCGCCGCTCCAGCGCTCAGCCCCCCGAACCAGTGGGCGTCCGCCTGGAGCAGCGCCGTCGCGGTGAACGCCAACGGCGCGCTCAACAGGCCTGCGAGGAGGACCCCGTGGCGAGTCGCGGCGGGGCTGCGACGCAGCGCGCGCTCAGCGAGCAGGGCGAGGCTCAGCCCGACCGTGGACTTCAGCGTGCCATCGACCATCAGCGCCACGAACTCCCCCGCGGGGGTCGGACCGATCCAGGACTCCATGCTCATCGTCCTGCCTCCCGGCTCTCGTTGACCAGCGCCTTCAGCTCGGCGAGCTTGCGCTCATCGAGCTCCGCCATCTCCAGCAGCGCCACCGCCGCCTTCTCGGGTGCGCCGCCGAAGAAGCTCTGCACAACGCGCGCGAGGGCGGAGCGCTGCGCGACAGAGCGGTCCACCGCCGGGCGGTACAGGTAGCGAGGCCCCTCCTGGGTATGGGTCAGCTGGCCCTTCTTCTCCAGGGTGCCGATGAGGGTGCGCACCGTGGAGTAGCTCGGCGGCTCCACCATGGCGGCGAGCACCTCGTTGACCGAACCAGAGCCGAGTCGATAGACGATGTCCATGATCTCGCGCTCGCGGCGGGACAGGGGATCGGGCGTGGCGGGATTCATGGGGCTCCTCAGCGTGGGTGCCAGAAAAGTAACACCGCTTGTGCCGAGTCGTCCGCTCACTGTGTTAAAAAATTCGCAGCATGGATTGTGGACTACGCTTCCTCCATGGCCGGTGACCCCAATCCCCGCTCGACGCCTCGCCCCACGGCGATCGACGGCGCGCTGATCCAGGACCTCTCCTGGTACTCGGACCAGCGCGGCTCGCTGTCCGTGCTCCTGCGCGACGATCAGAGCGAGCTGTTTGGGCAGCGCTTCGGGCAGGCCTACGTCACCACCGTCTTCCCCGGGGTCGTCAAAGCCTGGCACCACCACGAGCGCCAGCGGGACCGCATGGTGGGACTCGTGGGGCAGACGCTGCTCGTGCTGCTCGATGGGCGGGCGGACTCGCCCACGTTTGGCGCGGTGGTCGAGGTCATCTTCGGCGCACGCACCCACTGCCTGGTCACCATCCCCGCCGGGGTGTGGCACGGCTTCAAGAACGTGGGCCCCGGCGAGTCCATGGTGCTCAACCTGCCCGACGTCGCCTACGACCGCGCCGCCCCGGACGAGCAGCGCGCCGACCCGCACGCCTCCCCCGCGCCGGGCTTGCCCGCGTACGACTGGTCGCGCCGCGATGGCTGATCACCAGGGGCTCGCGCCGCTGCGCGGTCCCGACGATCCGCGCCTCGCTTCCTTGACCGTGGCAGAACTGGTGCGGGATCCGGCCGAGCTCGCGGCGCTGGGTGGCGATGAGTCCGTGATCCCCGGCGTCACTCCCGGGGCTGCGGTGCGCGCCCGCAGCGTGCAGGACATCTCCGCCGCGATGGCGTGGGCGTCGCAGCACGGAGTCCCGGTAACGCCACGCGGCGCAGGCTCGGGCAAGGCCGGCGGCTGCGTGCCAGCCCAGGGAGCGCTGGTGATCTCGCTCGCGGAGATGACGTCCATCGCCCGGGTGGAGCGCGCTCACGGCTACGCCGAGGTCGAGCCCGGCGTGATCACTGGGGAGTTCCGGGACGCCATGGCCGACGACGGGCTGTTCTACCCGCCGGATCCGGCGTCGCTGGACTGGTGCACGCTGGGCGGCAACGTGGCCACCAACGCTGGCGGACCCGTGGCGCTCAAGTACGGGGTGACCGGGCGCTTTGTGATGGGGCTGACGCTGGTCCTCGCCGATGGCACCGTCATCGAGACCGGTCGGCGGCAGCCCAAGGACGTGGCCGGCTACGACCTCACCTCGCTGGTGGTGGGGTCGGAAGGCACGCTCGCGGTCATCGCGGGAATACGCCTGGCGCTGCTGCCGGTGCCCCGCGAAGTGCGCACGATGCTTCTGGGCTTTGGCTCGTTGAGCGAGGCGGCGGCGGCGGTGGTGGATGCCCGCGCGGCCGGTGTGCTGCCCCGGGCGATGGAGCTGGTGGACCCGGTCTCCCTGCGGCGGGTGCGCGCGGGCTGGGACCGCGGCGGGCTGCCGTTCGGCGTGGGGGACGACGTGCAGGCCCTGCTGCTGACCGAGGTGGATGGCCCCCAGGGGAGCACGGAGGCAGCGATGGACGCGCTGCTCGCTGGGTTGCAGGTGGGGCCGCGCTTTGTGCGCCGGGCTGAGACCGCCCAGGAGCGGGCCGAGCTGTGGGCCACGCGGCGGGAGCTGAGCAAGCGGGTGAAGGCGGGCATGGCCGGCTGGGTCACCGAGGACATCGCGGTGCCGCTGGGCTCCATGCCCCGAGTCATCGCCGAGCTCGCGGGCATCGGCGAGCGGCACGACCTGCAGATCGCCGCCTACGGCCACGCCGGCGACGGCAATCTGCATGTCAACGTGCTCTGGGCTCAGCCCGACGGCGCCACCCGGGCCGGGGCAGCGCTGGACGAGGTGATGGCCCTGGCCCTCGGCGTCGGCGGGACCGTGACTGGTGAGCACGGCGTGGGCCGCGCGAAGCGGCGATGGCTGCCCCGTCAGCTCGGCGACCCCGGGCTGGCTCTTCAGCGCAGCCTCAAGACGGCCTGGGACCCGCGCGGCATCCTCAACCCAGGGGTGGGCATCGCCCCCTGAACCTGCAGCGGGCTACAGACCGAAGTTGCAGTACCCGTCCTGCACGATGGCGCCGATCTCCGCGGCGCTAAGCGCGGCGTCGAAGTGGGCCAGATCGTCGAGCTGGCCGTCCATGTAGCGGCGCTCCTGATTGGCGTCCCAGCCCACCACAAAGGGCTGGGCCCCGTAGGTGACCTCGTTGAACGAGGCAGTCGCAGTCGCGGAGAGCAGGCCGTTGACGTAGACGAGCAGGGTGCCGCTATCGAACGTGGCGGCGACGTGGGTCCATCCGCCCGTGCACACGGTCTCGGTGCCGATCACCAGCGTCTCGACCGCCGAGCTGCCGCCCTCCACGAACGCGCCGGCGAACCCGGTGCCGTTCACGACCACGCCCCAGCCAGTGAAGTCGGGCGAGCCGTTGCCGTTGGACATGAACATCGCGAAGTCTTCGGTGGGCAGGGTGTCGAGGTTGACCCACTGGGCCGAGGTCCAAGACGTCGGCACGGTGGCCGACACCGTGGCGCGCGCCGAGGCGAGGTCTGCGGCCGCTCCGAGCCAGCCTGCGGCGACCGAGCTCCAGCCGCCCACTTGCGCGCCGTGGTAGCCGTTGCCGGACACGTCGTTGGTGATGGAGGCCGACGACTCGAAGTCCCAGTGCACCGAGGGCGCAGGACCGGCGTAGGTCGGGGCGGTGCACGCCGCGGCGAAGGTCACCGAGGGCACACACGCGCCGGCGCAGTCCGTGGTGGGGTCGCAGTCGTTGTCCACGACGTCGTCGCAGGTCTCCGGCGCGCCGGGGTAGACCGCCGCGTCGTTGTCGTTGCAGTCGGTGTCGGACAGGACTCCGTCGCCGTCGATGTCGGTGGGCGGCTCGGTGGAGTCGTCGTCGTCGCCGGAGTCGTCGTCGTCGCCGGAGTCGTCGTCGTCGCCCGAGTCGTCATCGTCGGCGGTGGCGTCGTCGTCATTGGCGGTGGCGTCG
>Ga0222662_1000135_pt1 | contig 68235 bp, 93 predicted proteins | sample AntAcemetagen600_FD_179821 | JGI IMG/M metagenome (GOLD analysis project Ga0222662, IMG submission 179821) | Saline water microbial communities from Ace Lake, Antarctica - #600 | ecosystem: Environmental > Aquatic > Non-marine Saline and Alkaline > Saline | place: Antarctica: Ace Lake... | reverse complement strand
ACGCCTGTAAAAACTGCGAATTGAGACGCCTGTCCCGTCGACTGCTGCGACACGGACGGGAGCGTCTGGGCAATCGTGCCCGTGAACTCCTCCGACGCCGTCGCAGCTTGCGACAATGAGGGAAGAGTCTGGGCTATCGATCCAGTGAAGGTCAGATCACCAGCAACGGCTTGGGTCAGCGATGGTAGCGCCTGGGCAACCGACCCGGAGACACCCGGTACAGTGCTATCACCAGCAACGGCCTGGGATATAGACGGAAGCGTCTGGGCGATCGAGCCCGATACAGCCTGGGCGGAGACGCCCGCTGCGGCTTGAGATAGTGACGGGAGCGTCTGGGCAATCGTGCCCGTGAACTCCTCCGACGCCGTCGCAGATTGCGACAGTGAGGGAAGAGTCTGAGAAATTGAGCCTGAAACGCCAGCAAGACCCGCAAAGAATATCGCGACACTCGCCGCCGCAGCTACTCGATAGTCGTGCGGTCGGCGATAGACGTGGCTCATGGGGTGTTAGCCGATCTCTTCGACGATAAGCTCCGCGTTCAAGGTGCAGCTCGTAATGGCAATATCCGAACGAAGGCAGAGGATCCCCGAGGGCGGGATTACAATCCGCATTTCAGGAGTCGGGAGCCAATGAAACCCAGAGATCAGGTTGAACGCCCGGCGATGAAAAATAACGCCTTCAGTCTCGTCTGTTGTCAGGTCGTGGAGAACGGTGCCGCCCATCGCTGGGGATTGCAGATCAAGCGGGATTGGGGTGTTCGCTCCACCCGCACCGGCCGAACCGCTCCCCCGATGGATCTGAGCAACGGCAGTATCGCTAACTTCAGAACTTTCCCGACTTATATGCGCCTCATGGACAATGATGATTGCGTCCGCTGGCGCGGTGATGCTGATGAGATCCTGTGCGGCCGCAACCGTGGTCGCGGCATCCATCAGGATCGAGTACATGCGGCCCATGCTCATTTTAGGACTCCGGTAGGTTGGCCCATTTGCGGATGTTTTCCGCAGCGGGCAAATGTTGAAGGTTACCTTCGCAATGCAGTCCGCAAGCGACGTGCTCACCGTCCCGCATCGCCTTTAGCGGGATCACATGGTCTACGTGATATCCAGCCGGGCAAGTCTCATAGATCGTTTGAATGGCTTCCAGGCTTGCCCATTTAGGAATAGCCTGCTTTTTCCCTACTTCACGGAGACGTTGCCAGTGAGCGCGTTTCCCACTGTTTTCTTCACGATATTTAGCAGACGCCGCAGCAACCCTTCCCGGGTGTAGCGCACGATGCCGCTTTGCACTAGCGCAAACCTTATCGCGATTGACAGCAACCCAAGCGTCCTGTTGCGCCTTTACCTTCTCGCGGTTTTCTTTGTTATAAGCGCTCTTTCTCGAAGCTATTTGCTTTTTCCTTTGAGTATTCCCCGCCCAACGACTCTGGTAGGAGCGGTTGCATGGCTTGCAGTACCAAGCGTATCCATCGGACTGTGCCCGGTTTTTCGCAAACGCATCAAGCGGTTTTCGCTCCTTGCATTTGGAACACACTTTTTCGTAAAGCACTGTTATCACTCTACGATTCGGGCATTGTTACTGTCCATTCCGAGATGCTCAAAGCAGCCCCCGACACGATCGCTACTGTGTTGAGAATCATATCCGCAGAGGACGTACCGACACTTCCGTCGATATGGTCGTCCAGTGCGGCGGCACCGTCATTCGAGGCGCTGGCTCGGAACCATGTCGCTGTATCGGTAGCGTCGGCCGTGGCCCCGGCATCGATAGTCCCTGCTGTTGCCAAGCCGCCCGGTGTACCATCGCCCGCCGCCCCGAATGCCGGGTCAGCACAGCGAAGCGTGCCCAACAGGGTTTGAGCGCCGACGGCCGTATCCGGATCCGTTGCCTGGGTGTCGGCGTAGATCTTGATGACCGCGTCGCTCGATCCTTCATCGAGACGGTCAACGATAGCGTCACACGCTGCGATCGCGGCCTCGTTCGAAATCCGTGTTGCAAGAGCCATTAGGCTTCCTCCCTCAAGTCAATCATCGAGCCCCGATCTGGGAGGACGTCGACAACCGGATTACCGGACTCCCGTTCCTCCGCCTCGCCTGCGTAGACCGGCCATGTATGATCCACGATCTTCTCGTGCGTGATCCGCTTGCCCTGCTCAAGCCCCCGTTTAATGCGAGCCTTGCGACTCTTGACGCTGTCCGGGGTTTCGACGTTGATGAGCGCCGTTCCTACAATCCTTCGGCCCACCTCTACCCGGCCTACCGCCCCCTCGACATGCTTGCCCTCGGGCGTGATAGCCAACCACTCCTCAAGAAGCTCTTTCAGGGTCTCCTCGGAGCGGGGCTCGAACATCTCTTCGGCAAGGTCGTTGAACTCTTTCAGAGAGTCCTTACCGAGCTGCTTCCTGAACTTGGGCAGCAGATAATCGAACTCGTCCTTGAATCTGGCGTTATAGAAATTCCGCATGACCAAACCTCGGCCGGATACGGGAATATCAGGGTCCGCCGTCGAAAAAACGGTGGGCCTCAGGAACTCAGCAGCCCACTCTCTCGCAGCGAGATCAAGGGTTGAGGTATTGATAGTTCGTTTCATCATCACATCCTCGAAAGTGTGTTTTGCCGGGTTGCCAGAAGTTCGACGGGGAACGGTCCGCCGCCCGCAGCTAATGTGAGAGCATAACAGCCCGCATCATAATTTGACGTGCCTCGTGTTTGTCCAAGGATGTCGTCAGTTGGTGTGTCGGCGTGCTTGTTTGCTGCTGATATAAACGCCTCTGAAATTGCGCCCGTCTTTAGTCTCATATCTGTGAACGGGCTTTCAATCTCATCAGCGCCGCCCACTGTAGCGGTTAGATCGTTTCGCGACCCGTCATCTAGGTCGGTGTCTTCCAAACCAGTATCATCGGCAACAAGATCGCCGCCGTTAAGCGTTGCGCTGCCCGCCGTGCCTGCGGGGTAAATGTCATCGAAACCTAAGATTAAATTCTGAAAGAAATTTAGTGTTGGAAGATTAAAGAATGTAAATAGCCGCGTAGACCCTACGGTCGAAACAAACGTGTTGTTAATAAAAGTACGGGTTCCGCTGTTAATAATCATTATCGAAGCAGCCGCAGTGATGTCTTCGAACACACAATTTTCCCACGTTATCGTGTTCGCTACCCCAGCCACAAAAAAGACCTTGTTGTTCTTACCGCCACGGAAAATCACTCTTTCAAATTTAACGCTGTTACTAGCTTTGTTAGTGTAAAATACATTTCCGTTGTTAGCGTTCTTGTTCATCTGAACATCGTGGATGAAAATATCCCACGGTATCTCATTACGAATACACTGCGCGCCCCCGCTGTTTGATGTGCTCAACAGCGCTCCGCCTTTCGCAGATGTGTACACCAAAGCATCAGACGTACTGAAGGCGTGAACGCCCTCCGTGCCGTCCGGCTCAATCTCTAAATTGAACCCATCTGGTGTAAAACCTAGTATGTCGGGAGAGTCGTCAATCTCGCCTTTAATCTGCACGAGTTGGTCATCGGTCAGCGTATTCCCCGCCCATAGGCGAGCCATCAACGCTGTTATGTTAGCGTCAGTTTCACCAGATCCAACAACTGTCGTTTGTACCATTATTCCCCCCGCTTAGGCACTACATCAGATCGTGCCCCGTTGGTCTTGGTGTGCGCGGTAAACTCAGCCTTGGGGACGATATAAACGGGATATGCGCGCCGTTCTAGTTCTTTGCCTGGAATTATCGCATCCAAATCCAAGGAATGCGTGCGAAACATACGTCTTTTCCCAGGCTTTTCATCCTCCGAAGCGCGCATATTAAGCTTTTGTTTCTTGGTCCACACATGGTCGGTCTGGATATATATCGTACTGCCCCCAGGGGGCTGCGGTTGCGGAACCCACCCATCAGGGAAGACTTGAACGATGTCCCCGTAAAAGTATCCATGATCCCAATTAGTCCCCCCACCCGCGCGGTCGGGATCATCCTTGCGCCTGTCAGTCCGTGCGAACACTTGTACAAAAACAGTCATATTTGCCTAACTACCAACCTCTTTATTTAAACGATCCGTCTTGTTTGAAAAGATCGACGGTCGCCGCCGTCTCATCATCGAGATTGATTTTCACCAACGTATTACCGCCAGCATCAACGAACGTAGTCGGTAGCGGGCAAATGACCCGCATATGTCCGGCAACATGAGTGAATCTAGCGTACTTCCAAGCCATATGATCCACGATCGCGACGTTTTTCAGTGTCCATGTACCCGGTCCTCTGCATCGAATAAGCTTAGGCCCGACGCCAAAAATACCAACGTTCCCTTTAGCACTACCGCCCGCCCCAACATTAATTTTATGTTGCACAACTCGCACGTCGGTAAGCTCAACATCGCCGTTGCTCGTGCTGTGAAATGCATAACCGGTATCGCCGCCCGCTCTAACGCCCTCGATCAAATCAGTGTTCGTTACGATCGTTGTAGTATGACCGCTCTTGATGACGTGTCCGCCGTATGATCCGAGACGAGAATTTATGATGGTCAACGTTGACATGCTGTCCACCACCGAACTTGAATAAATGCAATGGCTCTGACCGCTACCCCGGTGCGAGCAATCCGTCATCGTCACGTTGTCCAGCGTCCAATCGTACTGACCATCACCTTGCACACCGTGATTGCATTGCTGCAACGTCGCATCCTTGACCGATATTTTACCATGGACACGAATGCATCGAAAGCCGGTGTCACCAATCGAATCGGCACCCCGTCCCACGCCAACGCCGCCAATGATGGTAAGACCGGAAACGGTGGTGTCGGGCGATAAGCTAACCAAACAACCCTGCCCCTCAAACCCGTGCGGAGCGCTAATTTTGTCGGAACCTTTGATCACTGAATGGACGCAATCTTGCGTCGCGCCGTATCCATCGATCGTAACGGGAGCCTTCATGCCCACCGGCGTGCTAATCCGAACAGTGTGAACACCCGGTTGAAATTTGAAATCGTATCGCGGCTCTTTAGGATACCGTCGCATCAAAATGTATGTGGTTCGGTACGCCTCGCTATCCGCAAGCGATATGCAGAAATTAGCTGTCTCGCACCAGCTTGGACGCGTCGCCGGGTAGACCAGCGCTGTAGGTGGGTCAGGGGGCGTCACAACGGGCGGGACGGGCGGGAGGGTTGGCTCACCAAATGTGAATTCCAACCCGGTTGCGCCTTCGGGGATGGGGATTACATCTGCTGACGCGAGGGGGGTCAAAAAAAACAGGAACGCTAGTGCGGTTAAAATTCTCATACTGTGTTTCTCCTTTATGCCAATCGAATTGCGCTAGTTAATGCGCCTGGGGCAGGGGCTTGGACCTCGAACGTTTCATTATTCGTCGAGATATCTTCTCCGAAGTCTATGACCGCGATCGCGCGATCAGAGTCGGTGGACGCATAGATCAGGGCCCCGCGAGCCGTGATTGTGGAGGAGGCCCAAGATAGATCGTCAAAATCAACGTAAGCGACATCACCGCTTTGCGCGACCGCGACACCCGTGACGGTTTTCCCGCCCGCTGTATATCCTGTCCCGGTGACTTCTCCCGTCGCTGTATAAGCGGCCGTATCCTTGTCGATGTCGGCGGCTGTCGGGTAAAGCGCCAGCTTGAGCGTATGCGTGTCGAAGTAATCTTGAAGGAGCTTCAGCTTGTGGGCATTGCTCATGCCTTCAGTGATACTCATCGCCTATCCCTTCATGTCGTCGGCATCCCGGCGCGACTTCTCTGTTTCGATCATCGCAGCCGCGAGGCGACGGTCATACATCGGCTGATACACGTCCTGCCAAACCTTGTTCTTTTCGAAGATAGCGGCTTGCACGAGACACGCATAAAACAGTAGATCCGGCTTGTTGATCGATAGCCACGTTTCCCCGGCGTCGGCGAGGTCGAACAAACCCGTAATGCGCTGCGAATATTGAAGCTCGATCACGTCGGCTGTATCTGGAGTCGGGAGGATCAGGAATTTTACCTCATCCCAGCTACACCAGTATTTCGGGGTTCCGTTCACGCTTCGATCGGGCCAATAGTCCTGCATGTAGCTATACATGCGCCTTTCCACCGGTACGCTCCCGCCCGTAACTATGCGGTGCATAGTGACCGTATTCACGTAGGCTGGCGGCTTACCAAGGAACTCGCTGCCAATGGTAAGGGTCGTCGTCTCGTGCTCGATCATCGCGTCGGTTTCGAATTCTTCGGAGATCATCTGTTCCGCATTTTCGATCATCTCTTCGATGGCTGTCGTAAAGACGGCTTCGGTATTGATCATCCAAGCCTTCAGCCGTGTCACAACCTCTAATTTCGTTGCCATCTACGTCACCGTGACCGTGAAGGAACCAAGCCAAAGCTTCATGTTCTGCTGAACAACGCGCCTCGGCACGAGCGTTTTCGGCTGGTCTTGAAGTACGCGAGCGTGGTGCAGGGCTTCAGTATCGAGCACGTTCACTTGCCGTTCCTGCGGGTGCTTGGGATCCCAGCAATCCGGGCAAACGTACTGACCGCGCCAATCTTGTCGAAGAATTATGTATTTCACGACATCGCCACAGAGAGGGCACTGCGCCTTTGCCTTATGACCGAAGGCGAACCTCTGGTTAGAGATCGTCATCGGTGGGAGAACCCGGGAATGATGACCGTGTCGGCGCGGCTCCGATCTGCATCACGAGCGTTGTCGAAGGAGTCGTCGGCGACCTTTTCGATATTCGCCCGGATGGACTGATCTCGTTTACTGAACGGGAGCTTGTCGAACATCTTGAGGGTCAAGGCGTCCTGGGTGGCAGCGAGCCACCGTTGAACGCCATCGACGTTCTGGATTGCAGCAGTGACGTCCTCGATGCGCCTGATACTCCAATACTCGATTGTATCGGTCGAATTCTCCGGGGTTTGCCATAGGTACATCACGGCCGGGGACAGCTTGTGCAGCCAGAACCGATCAGGACGCCCCGTGTCAGACTTGTTCGGGATGGACTGGTAATCGCCCTCCCCGATCTGCATGAGGTCAATATCGACGCCATCGCGCCTCAGAGAGGCACTGGTGATCTCAATGAGGTCCGTGGGCATCGTTACAGTCGAAACCCCCGACACGACAGCCTGGGACGCCACACGGTTCTTCCAGGGCACGGTTGGGATGTTATCCCAGTCCCGAAACAGAAGGTTCAAGCTCCGGCGACAAGAACGCGCCCAATCAGCCGTGAGGATCTGCTTTGTCGTGTCCAGCCGCTCGGCAACCTCTTCTGTCATCTCCGCGACATTAAGATTGAATGTGGTCGTCCCTGACGTCGCCATGGATTAAACGCCCGACTGTTGGATCTGGGACGTTACCGTGCCGTCCGTGTACCCGGTGACAGCCTGTCGGATAGCCGACACTGGAACCGTAAGGGATCCAACGAACGCCGCCGACTTGCCGGTCATGAGTAGATCTTCGTTATGGACGGCATCGTCTTCGAGGAACCCATCGGCAAGAACATTGCTCAATGTCTTGTCGATCCCATAGGTGAGTGTCGCGCCGACCGAGATGGAGGAGAAGATCGAGACATTGAAATCTTCGTTTTTATGGTCGAGCGGGATCCATGGACCGTCGGCGGAATCGTTCGTTCCGACAAGAATTGCACCGGCTGTATCGTCATCGGTGGCGACCTGGGTCACGGTCTTGAAGTTCTTGGTGCCGTTCGTGGTCGTGCCACTGACGCCAGCAATATCTTCGGTGATGGCGTTCTCGTACCGATCCGTGCCGGTAATCGTGAACGTGCGGCTTGTTTCGTCCCCCGCGCAAGTGATCTCGATATGACGGGCGACGTCCATAGTCGCCACGCCACCCGACGCAAGAACGCCAGTGATGGAGAGGTTCTGAATCCCCCCCGCCGCTGGCGTCTGCGAAACGGAAATACCGTTCGGATCTTTTGCAACGAGGACGATCGCTTTACTGATCGTTCGCATTGTCTACCCCTTAACCGCTGAACTGGTCGACGCCGAAAGCTGCGACCTTGCCACTGTGATCTACCTTGAACAGGACAGCGCATCGTCGCGTGCCGTTCTGAGCCTGGGTGAAATCAACCGTACCTCGGCAGTCGCCGTCCGTGGCTGTCGCCGGGTCGGTGGTATCCGCAACGACGGGAGCCGCGTCTTCTACAGACCCGTCAACGTTCGCTGCGAGAAGGTCTTCCAAGTTCGCGAGGGCGAAAGGAAGGCCAAGGACATCGCCAGTTCCCACAGTCAGTGATGTGACATCGCCGCTCACCTCAATATTGGTGATGCTCTTGAATGCCTTCTTACCGGTCATGCTGGTGCCGGATCCCGAACTCTCGACAACGGTGGCGCCGTAAGCATCAAGGCCGGTGACGGTCATGGTTGCCGTGCCGGTCCATGCGGCAACGACATTACGAGCGACGTCAGCAACGCCCGCGAGTGCGGCGGCTGCGAGTGCGGCAGCGACGGTGACGCTGGACGAAAACACGCCAAGCGCTGTCAAATTCTGAGAAGCGACGTAACCGTTGGCATCCGCTGTGATCGGAGCGCCAAACGAATGGGGAACCATCGGCTTCATTTCGATCCCCCGTCGGCCGTCGAGCGTGGCCGCGTAAGGACCGTAGTTCGCGCTGCCAGCAACAAGCTTGTCAGCGTGGGAAATGTGCATGTGGGTGGTCATATTCTAAATCCCTTTCAAAGGACATTGGCCGAAGCCAACATAGAAATTGAACAAAAAGACGGGACACAGAGAGAAGGAGACGCACCCCCTGTGCCCCGCTGCTCTTGGAGAGAGCTGGGTGGGCCGGTTACTTGCCCAGGTAATCAATCGCTTGTTTAAGGCGATCAATGTCGTCGGAAAAATTCCCAAGACCCGTATTGCATCTCGTGCAAAGCAGGCCCCGGACTTTCCCTGTTTCGTGGCAATGGTCGACGGATAGCCTGATGACCTTGCCTTTAATCTTCATCGTTTCATCTTTCTCGCAGATCGCGCAGCACCCTCCCTGTTTTTGGAGGAGCGCGTCGTACTCAGCGAGAGTGAGGCTGTAATTCTTTTTCAGATCGTATCCCGTGTGCGCTTCTTTTCGGACGGCCCGATACACTTTAGCGCGGCGGTTCTTAAACGTCCTATCGTCCTCGCCTTCAACCCGCTCTGTAACAGAGAGCTTCCAGACGAAGTTGCCGGGCCCGTGCGGTTTCGTGTCGTCGGCCCGATAGAATTTATGCTTCGACGAAGGCTTATCCCCAACGTCCAAGGCGAACTGCAAGAAATCATCTTCCCACTGGGGACAAATATCGTGCATTCCGCTGTATCTCTGCATCCATCTCCATGAGTGGAGCAAGGGATGCTTCTCAACCGATCCCCATGAGTCGGGGCGGGTATCCTCTGTATGGCCGTGACGCTCCAGGCGCTTGCGGTGCTTGTCGCAAAGCCCCTTCGTTATCGCGTCGTTCTCGCAATCCTTGATGTGGCACGGGGTTCGCTTCCCCTTGCGCTGATACTCGGTAGTTCCGGTCTTATGGAACCGCTCGTAACAGGCTCGGCAATAACCTTTAGCAACAATCTTAATTTCACGTTTGCATGATGGGCAAGTCATAAGCTCTCTCCTGATCCTGAATTAGATACAGGAGAGAGCTTACGTTACTTATTGGACAGAGACAAGCGACTAGGCCCCTTCTGACCCGAGAACCCCCCGAGGATCTGTCCAACCGAACACGTACCGTTCACGAGCGCGATAACGCATGTTCCCTGTTTCGAAGTCGCCTTCGACTTTCCGGGTGATCTTCCGGCGAACCATGTGCTTCAGGCCGTCGGGTACATCCGTAAGGAGGTAATATGCGTTCACATCAGTCAGGTAATGATTGACCTTTGCGCCGCCCGGAATGTCGTTCATGTCATTCAGAGCGTTGATGTCGTTATCGCCTGTTCCCGGGCGATACGTGGATCCAAGAACCCGGCGCGCGATGTACTTCAGATCCGACGGGATCACGAGGCACTTTGCGAGACAAGCGATATTGAGACCGCGTTCGTCCGTGAACTTCGACATTTGAATGCTGAGAGCTTCGAGCGAAGCTTCATGCAAATCAGCCGGAGTCGATAACGTGTTGCTGAACGTGCCACCACCACCGAGCGGATGCGCGGTATTCAGAAGCGATACGCCGTCGCCGCCCAAGTAGGAGGAATTCACGGAGTTATTCAGCAGGTTCGCACCCTTGACGTTCTTCGAGTGGTGCATCGAACGGGCGAGTGCCTTGGCGTACTTACCGCCTAGAGAGCCGTAGAGACCGTCTTCCTCGGCTTCTTCCGTAATGGAGAAAGCGAGAGCGACAGTTTCGTGCGTGTAGTTGGACGCCCACAGTTCTTCACCGCTGTCGTATGCGACGCCAGCACCTTCCGATTTTACCGGAGCGGCACCGAAGCCCGAAAGCAACGAATCCTGTTCAGACGCTTTGTGTGATGTCTCGACAGAGACGTGTGCCCGCCACTCTTCACGGTATCGCTTATATTCGAGACCGAAATTAGTGTTGAGGCCCTCTTGGAGTTGCCGCTTAAACTTGGCGCGATTCATAGCCATGTCAGCAGTCCTCCCTACACGCCCGGGGTGGCCGAATCGGCCCCGGTCAGTTCATGTTCGTAAATCTGAACGATCAGATTCACATTATCTCCCCACGCATTGTCAGGACTGTTGTCCTTATCAATGATGCGAAGCTGGGCGGTGCCCGTCCCGATACCCGATGTATCCAGTTCCATACGGGACTGTTCCATCGTGGTGTTCCCGGCAGTTGCGACAATGTCCGCAAGATTGCCGCGATCGACCTCAAGAATGCCGGTAGCATCCGTATCGGCCTGGATCAGAAACAACGAGTTTGGATCGCAAGCGACCGAAGCATACCGCTCCGTTGCGCCAGCCGTAGAGGCGGGCCAACGTTTGGAGAACACTTGCTCGCCTGACGAGTTGATGTAGCGGCAACCACGGAAAACGCCCAAAAGGCGCTCGGTGGCTGCTGCAAGATTGATGCCGCCAGTAGATACTTGAACGACGAAGTCGCCATCAAGCAGTTCCTCGGCATAAGCGTCCGCGATGGGATATTCGATAATACCCCGGTTTGGATCCCCCCCGGACAGGTGTCCGTAAGGGCGGGCCCCTCGGGGCTCGTCTCGATTTGGCATTTAGTTACTCTCCATCATGACGTTAAAGGATGGAGCTAGACCGCCTAAAGCCCGTCGTTATCAAAATCAGAAGCAGGCTCCACGGCGCGTCTGCCCCGCGTAGTTCGAGATCGATTGACTGTTCGGATGGGAATTCCGCCTTCACGAGCCGTTTGGTCGATGGCAGCTTGAACCCCGTCGGTTTGTCTTGCGGTTGCGCGATCTTTGGCTTTGCGGAAGTTTTTACTGATTTGAGAGGGCCGTTCGCAAAGAATCAGCCCATTCCGCTCGATGATCCCGAAGCCTAAGTTCACGTCGTCAACGCGCAAGGTGTCGTACCCCTTGACCGTATTTGCTGGTCGCGGAGCCCAACCTTGAGCCATCTGTGTCGTGTACGTCGGCATCGCTGTTGCGGAATCGCCCATAACCTTGCGAGCGATCCAGCGTTGCATCATCCCCGGCTGTGCTTCCGGGGCCTTCAGATGATCCGGCCGCGCCGAATAGTCGATGTCCTCGAAGCCGTGAACCGGATCGCTATCTCGCAATTCCTGAACACGGGTCAATCGCGTCTGTTCGCCACCGTTCGGTTCGCCACGATCCCTACGTTGGGGTGCGACTAATGTATCGGCGATGACGGCCCCTCGCGTGTCGGCCTGTCCTGTCTGATTTGACATAATTTAGTACCTTCCTACGCCTCGTCGCGCTGTTGCGCCCTGATAGTATTCCGCCGTTGCTTGAGAAATTCTTTCAGGTGATCGGCGTTATTGGGGTCAAGGCCGAATGTTCGCATTTGCTGGCGATCCGCCCTGGTTAGCTTTATGCGATCGGGATTTTGTCTGCGCGACGATCGTTCGCGCGTCGACGATGCCACTGTCGTTGTTTTCTTCCGTTCGAGGCGATTGCGCCGTCCGGCTGGCTCAACTCCCCCAAGCTTTGCGACCTTGGGAAAGTTCTCCAAGAGAGCCTGATCCAGCTTCTCGAAGTATTCGGGCGAGTACTTGTCCAGTCCGGCCTTCGCCATCTTGGAGTCCAAACCCATCATGAACCCTTGCACGCCTTGGTGCTCCGGGTCCGACCACCACGACTCGTGTTTTGCGAGCCATGCGGCGGCGTTTGGGTTTACCCCGCTCGCCGGTTTGGCGTTTGGTGCGGGCATTTGATCCTTGGCGGCTCGCGCCTGACGAAGGTTCAGCTTTGCGTCCATAAGCTGATCGTTAATTGCGGCCTGTCTCGTTGTGTCTCCGGCCTCCGCAGCAACGATATACTCGGCGTTTAGATCGACTTCCTGCGATTCGTAAGTCATTACCGCGTTGTCGATCTGCTGCATCTGTTGTTGTCGTAATTGGTTCTCAAAGTTGTCGGCCCGATCTTGCTGGGCACGAGCAGCCGCCTCGGCGGCTTTGGTCTTGGAGACCTCTTTGTTGATGCGCTTGCTTACGCGCTGGCTGTATTTTTCCTCGCCGTCGTCGTCGTCGTCCCTGCCCTTGGCGGCAATGGGATCCACATCCTCATCGTCCTCGAAGGGTGAATCGTCGCTGAGATCAGGTTCGCCAACGTCTCCGGCGTCTTCCTCGTGGTAGGCTTTCTGCTCGGCCTCACGGGTTTCAGAGCGGACAAGATTATCCTCCTCCTCGTCCGTATCGAACGGTGAATCGTCGTCTTCTTGATCGGGATCCTCACCGGCATGAATTAGGCCGTCTTCTTCGTCTTCAAAGTCATCATCAGGTGGCATGGACGTCTCTCCATGGTCGCGCCCGCGAGTGCCCCGGGCAACGTTTGCAAGAACAGGCGGGCAACGCCTGTTAGTAGGTTTTCGGCTGTGCCTTCGTTTTCACCGGACGCTTGTGCGCGCGGCGAGGCGGGGCCTTCTTCTTCTTCCCGTTAGGCTTGATTGATCGGGCAACGCTCGCCCGGTTCATCAGACGTAAACCTTCAAAATACTGGGATCCGGCAGAACGGCCTTTACGTGATCGTCATCGATCATCCGAAAGGTCCGGTCTCCGATCATGAGCTGCTGCCCCGCGTGCTGACCGATGACAACCCAGTCACCCTCTTTGCACCAGGGTTTGGTATCGCCAAACTTCGAGTGCCGGTAAGCCTGTTCGCCAACCTTCACGACAAGGCCGGTGAACTGGAGGTAGTTCTGAGCATCGAGCACGTTATCGGAAAAGATGATTCCGCCTTCGGACTCGGTTTTCGGTCGCGCCATCTCGATCAAAATTGCCCAGCCTTTCGGCTCCGGCAGCTTGGCGTATGGAACGTGTTCTTTGGAAGTGCTGACCGAGATCCTCGAAAGGTCCGGCAGGGTCTTGAGATTAGGTTTTGTCACGGGTCGTCTCCTATTAGTCGTCGTCGTCGTCTAGTTCGTCGTCTTCGAGAATGGGATCTCCGTATTCTCGTTCGTGGATTGATTGGATTTCGGCGATCGCATCGCGGTATCCCTTGATGACACCGCACCGGAATTTGTACTCGGCGAAGTCTTTGGCGTTTCCAGTGCCAAGGGTGTCTTCATTTTCATGGATCTTCTTTCGAAGGGTTCGCGCCATGAATGAGAAAAGATTTTCGGACATCAGCTAACGGCTTTCTCAGTCTCTTGCGTCATCCCACGGCCTTGACCGTCGGAGAGCATGTCGGCCAAAGCCGACAGTGTTGCGGATAGACCCAGACCCATTTCGTCCGCGGACTCTGCTAATCGGCGCGCAGATATCCCCTTCCCCGAAAGCCCCTTTTCTTTAAGGAACTTCGCGGCCGCTACGACAGCGTCTTCGGTCATTTTTTAGGTTTCGGCTTGGCGCGAACGGGTGGTCTCGGTTTTTGACGTTCGATGTCTTCAGCCTGCTTGGCCTTCCGCGCATTCCAATGCAGATCGTTCGCATTCTTGGTGTCGGTTGCGGCCGCGTCGATATTGGCCTGCGCGTTCTTGCGTAGAATGTCGGCTTGAGCTTCGCGATCCTCACGGTCGGAATCACGAACCGAACCCGCGTCTTGCCGGGCGATCTCGCGTTGCGCTTCTTGATCTTCGCGATCCGCGCCGCTCTTGGACTCCGCGTCCTTCCGCTGAATATCTGCCTTGGACAGCATGGCCTTGCGCTGCACCTCGCCCTTGGCCTTGATGACGTCCGGGTTTTCTGGCGGAGGCTTCGGAAGCGCGGTCGCCGGTAGTTTCAAGATCGCCATAGCCGCCATCTCGGCAATCTGGTTTTCGACCTCTGGCGGGACTTCGGATCCGTTTTCGTGACGTACCGGCCCGCGACCTGACATCTTCGGCGGCGGCGGCAGTTCGATACCCATGGTTTGCATGACCGTGAGGCGGTACTGGTAAGCGAGATGCTCGCCAACGTGCGCCATGTAAAGCCCTTCCAGCTTCTTCTGGGCAGGCGGGGGCAGGGTCTTAAACCAGTGCTCGTGAACAGCCAAATGCGCTTTGTGGTTCTGGTCGATGACAGCGTTTACGGGCTTGCCGTGCAGCATCGCCATTGCTTCTTGGATGGGATCCATTCGAACGATCGCACTCGGATCGATCAGAACCGTTTCGTACTCGCCGATTTCCAAAGCCTGATACATGCGCTTGTAGGCTTCGTATTCGTTGTGCATGTGTGGCGCTTCTTTCGCCAACTGCAACCCGGCCTGGGCCTGGGCGATACGCTGCGTTGCCGAGAAGATGTTCGGATCCGAAACCGGGATAACGCCGACCATGTCGAAGTCGCCGGGCTTAATGAACCGGCTCGCACCAGCAACGTTGTATTCTTCCTGACCGTCGAGATGCTCTTGGTTTAGCTCTGCCATCAGGCGGAACTCTTCTCCGCACGCCCGATGTAGGCGTTTGTGGATCGAGGAGAAGATCTTCGAGCCCTGTTCGATCAGAGCAAGCGTGGTGCCGACGGGGCCCTTGTTGTCCCCGTCCCCGACCATCGCATCGGCCGTCGTCGCAAATCGCTGTGCCGTCTCGACCAGTAAGCCGAGAAGCTGGTACATGACGCCGGACGGCTCACCGTATGGCGGTTTGTAGAACCCCTTCGCAAGATCGTCGCCGGTGGCGTCAACCTCAATCCAATGGCCCGGCGTGATCTGGTTTTCTCCACCGGGCACGCGGGCATCCCTTGACCGGAACCCGCCTTGAAGGTTGGAGAATTGCGCAGCATCGAGAAGGGATCGGAGCGAGCCGGTCGCGGCCTTGCTCAATCCACCGATCATGTGCAGCAGCCCGTACCCGTAGAACCCGAGTCCTGGCAAATATTTGAAGTGCTGGAACCAAATGCGTTTGCGGCGTCCTTCATCGTCTTCCGCCCAGTTACGGCGAATGGAAAGGACGCGCTCCGACTCTTTCTCGATTGTGATGACGTAAGGGAGACCAATATCCGTAGGTTCTCCCTCTTCGTCGATATCTTCGAACCCGACCAGATCATAATCGAGATGGCATTCGTACAGCGTATAAACGTCGTCGCTCTCGACCATCGGATCAGACCGGCCCTCGGCGCGGTCGATCTCATCATCAAGATCGTCAGATTCGACTTGCGGCCGGGTCGTCAGATCAATCTTTGAATACTGACCATTGCGCATCAGCTTCTTGAGGTCGTTAGACTGCTTCGCGATCTTGTGGGTGTAGCGCGGAGCCGTCATCAGGTTGGAAGCGGAGTAGGGAACGATCAGCTCTTCCGCCGTAACGAACGCGGTGGTGTTCCTACCCAAGCTCGTGTCGAAGTAGGTTTTCTTGAACGCGGACCCGGATATCGGCAGATAGAACAACAGCGTGTCCATCTCCCAGAACGCTTCCGGCATTTGGACCGTGTATTGATAATTCATGTAGTCTTCGACGCGCGCACGGGCATCGTTCACGCCCGGATTTTGCAAGCCGACAACGTTCGCTTTAACCGGACCCTTGGGCGGAAAGAGTTCCTTGATGGCGCGGGCCTGGAACTGAACGACAGCTTCAGCCAACACCGGATGGGTCACACGGGACGCACCAGGGAAGGGTTCGTTTGTTTTGGTTTCTTCGGCAACGCCCATATCGCGCATACCGTCTCGCATCCGAGTAATCCAGTCGCTTCGGGATTCCTCGTCGAGCTTGATCCATTCGACGATTTCAGACGCAATCCCCGACAGTTCGCTTTCCGTGAGATGTTCCGCAAGGTTTGCGCTGTGTGAGGTGTCCAAGTCCGGGCCTTCCCCCGCGAACGCACCGCCGCCATTAAAGTCGACGATCTTGTCGCCCGTTTCCGGGTCAGTCTCCATCGACACGCCATCGCCTAGATCGACGATATCGCCTTCGTCCCCCTCGTCGTCATAAACGAGTTCGTATTCTTCGTCGTCAAAGTCGATGTCACTCATGCACCATCGTCCTGGGGGGGTGGGTCGAGAATTTCGTAATTATCAAGCCTGTTGAGCTTGCGCTGCACGGCATGTTTCGCACGCCCAGGCAGGGTGTCGATGTCAACGGTTCCATCAACCGACCAACAGACGGATTCGTTCCCTTTATTGTCCCATGCCATCAAAATGAACTCATCGCACGACTTATGACGAGTCACTAATCGCACCGCGTTTCGAAGGCCTTCGCTCGCTTGGTGCCGACGCCGTTGGTCCCTGGTGTTGCGGTGGACCGACAGTGAGGCGACATTCTTGGATTTTGTCAAAGCTGTTTCTGAGCGTCCGCAGCCGCGCAAATGACGATGTTAACCAGACTGCCGGTTCGGCCTTCCAGGCGCATACGCTCCGCTGTGCCTTCGAGCGTTTCGCCGGTCGCCATCTGAATGCCATGGTCAACGGACGAGATGAACGTCTTGAGCGCCGTGTCTGCTTTGTCAGCCCCGTTGCGCTTCGGCGCTGCGGGTGCTGCGGTCTTTTTCGGCGCTGAGGGTTTTTTAGCCATGGTTTGGACTCCTATCCGTATGCTGCTTCGCGATGCTGTCCCAGATCGACGGCGTCTGCGTCCTCTGTAGGATCATCATCAAGTTCGACATATCCCAGACGGCGTAGCCAGATCAGCAACATCGTCACGGTGTCTGTCAGATCGTCATGCGTTGTTTTCGGAAACTGAGCGCACTCCTCGACGACTTCGAGGGCCCACTTCCGACCTTCGGGATACCAGACCACGCCGTTGTGGAGCATGACGCTGGCAATGTGCGCCCGAGCAACTTTATCGATCTCGTGTCCCTTGGGACCGCGCCGGACAACGGCCCACTGTTTCGCGGGCACGCCGATGCGTGAGAGTTCTTGAATTAGCGGTTTACCGGAAGCCTTGGCCTCGATCAGGACCGTATCAGGTTCCCAGTCGTCATAGGATCTTTTGGCTTCCGCCTTCAGTTCGGGGAACAACACGCGGTCGCGCCACCGTTCCAAAAGCATAGCGTTGTAGCGCCCCTCACCCGATTGGCGCGTTCGCTCGTTGTACCTGAACACGCCCCATGTCGTGCGGGCTGAATAATCGCTTTCCTCTTTGGCTTCATACGCCGTGTCGTAAACCTGAATGATGTATTCGCAATCAGGGACAGGCGTGTCTTTCGGCCAGACCCTCCACCAGAAATCCTTGAGGATCGCGCCGCCCGGGGGCGTCGGCCGCTGCTGTAATTGTCCGGCTTGGCCGTATGGTGTCAGACGTCGTTTGAGCCGGTTCAAGCCCTTCACATCGATGTGCGACGGCCAGAGTAGCTCCTTCAACTCCTTGCGCGGATCGTCCAGACCGATCGGCGATTCGTAGCGAACCCCGTCGTACTCCATCGGAATGCAAAGGTGGACCCATTCGTCCTCTTCGTCATCGAGGACGGTGCCTGCAACATCCTGATTGTGGAGACGCTGCATGATGATGACGATAGCGCCGTCGCGCTGCGAGTTCAGACGGGTAGAGACGCCATCATTGAACTCGCGCAGCGTTGTCTCGCGCTCCGCATCGGACTGTGCGCCCTCGTTGTCGTGGGGATCATCGATCAGCAACGTATCGCCGCCGTCGCCCATATAACCCGAGGACATCCCGAACGCCTTACGGTGTCCGTTGTGATTATTTTCGTATGCCGCCTTGGTATTGGCATCCGTAGTGAACTTGAACTTGCTGCCCCATCGATCCTGATACCATTGGCTGTTCATCAGCCGCCGCGATTTGACCGCGTCCCTCGTCGAAAGAGAGATGTTGTGCGAGAACGATAGGATCTGGTGGTGCGGTTCGGACGTCCAGCGCCATGCAGGCCAGAACACCCCGATCAGAAGCGAGTTGTGAACCGCGATATCATTGGCCGTAAAACTACTATCTTCCTCAACAGTCAGGCAGCGGCACCGCTTCACACCACCCTCTTCGATGGCGACGATTGCATCGGCAAAGATATCTTCGTCAAACCGCATTCTCCGGTGCGGCATTCGCGATAGTTTTTCGACCTTAGCGCCGACGTGTGTTACGCGATCGCGAAACCTCTGAGCATCGTCACCGCTGGAAACGCAGAGGTTCCAAAATACATATCCTGCCGGAACCCAGGCGTTTTTGTTATGCACCCGCTTGCGTAGTCGAGATTTAATACCGAGCCGCAACAGCAGGTGTTTAATATCATCAAGGAGTTCACGACTAACGCTCGTCCATTCGACCGTCCAGTGAGCGTCTGGTTTGCGGTTTTTGGGGCTCGCCGTGCCATCGCAAGCGAAATATGATCCGAGGAATAATCCGATCTGCCTTGCGTCCCCTTCAAATACAAAGTCAGGAACGCGCTTTGTGTACGAAGTCTTACCAGCGAGGCCAACCTGCCTGATCCATTTGCGAGCGCCTTTCGACAAATTATACCTACGCGCTTTACTGCCAGTTTTTGAATAAACGTTCACGGACCAACCCATCCGAATACCGCGATCGATAATGTCCGACCCAACCTCTTCGTCCGCAGCGGTCACACTAGCGGCAATCGATGTCTTCTTTTCCGATACGTATGTGACGTTGCCGTCGCCAATGATATACCCCGCCATCGCGAATTCGTCATCGGATCGGTCGCTCCCGCCGTGAGATTCAGGGACCGGGGCTCCTAGCACGTTTCCAACGATAAGGTCTTTAGCCTGCACCCAGCCGTCCGGGGTCAGGAATGGATGATCCGGAGCGGCGCTTATTTCGCGGCCAGCCCAGGTTGTGATTTTCAAAGTGGGTAATTCGCCCTGAATATGGACAGCAGAAACGCGACGGAATCGGCCTCGGTGCGTTAGAACCTGATCTCCTGTCTCAATATCGGCGAGTCTTTTCCGTTCGCCGGACTTTGTAAGCAGAAGCGTCTCTTCATCGACAGGTTTCATGCATCTGGGTGGAATATTAATAACTAGTCGCTGTATAGTTCCGTTCGCGACAGCTTCGAGGTAGGCACAAATGTAATCAATGTGCCAGTTCCAGATCATCTCGCGACCGGGTTCAAGTATCGGCCAAGCCGCCTTTACGAACGCCGCAAAATCCTTCGCAAGCGTTATCGACTCGTGTCGAGCGAGTGTCTTGGTTTTGATCGCGTAGTCTTCGCGTTCCCATTCCTCGATCTGCTCTTGCAGCAGTTGAAGATCGGTCGTGCCCTCGATCCATGCCCGGTCGCCCGTTACCGCTGTGGCGCTGACCGGAACTAGATCTTGCGCCATGGGCTAGTGAACTGTCTCGCCGCCTGATTGCTCAAGCTTCTTGATCTCGGCGATGCGTTTTCTCGCAAGCTTGATCTTCTGGTCGATGTCCGCGCTCGCAACCAGAAGCTCATCGGATTCCATCTTGTCGAGGTCGCGAACAACGATCTCGCGTTTCTCGACAATCAGCCCGTGCAGCTTGGAAATATCCATAGCGATCTTCGCCATTTGCTGCGCGTTCCTGGCATCCGACGCGATGTCGTATGCGTTCTGAAGCATGGTCGTCGTGGTGTCGATCGTTATGTTGTGGCGCTTTCTGTGCCGGGTGCGGATCCGCTGGATCTCTCTCCGGACGAACGTGTTCGCCATGAGAGCCACGCCGCCCTGAGAATGGGTGGCTGGGTTGTCAGACTGAGAGTAAACGATCCTGTAAGCCGCCGAAGCATTGCCGCCGCTGGACACGTAAAATTCCGCGAAATCTGACTGCTTTTGCGTTAGGCCGTTTATTCTCGTCTTCCCCAACTCAAATCCTTTCCGGCCAATTCCATCGACCTGCTTCGTTGCCAAGATCAGCGCCCTCGACCCAAAGCGTGTCGTTTCCGTCTAGCGTGCATTGACCGTTCACCCGGTAGTGGCCGACGTACTCGCCGTCGTGAACGGCCGTGATTGTCATCGAGACGATCTGTTCCTCGATAACGGTATTGCCGACATGTGCCATGTGTCCGGGGCGACGTTTCACAAGCTCCGACCGAACCGCGTCCGTGCGTCGGGCGTTGATTTCGTCCGCCTCATCTTCGGTCAGTGCGTAATGCACCATCCTACCGATAGAGGGCTTGGGCACCGGGCGTTCCGGCTGTTCGGTTTCAGTCATGATCTCTCCAAGAGAAAACCCGACCCCCGTGTGCAGTCGGGAGCCGGGCTTATAGCGCAACATGAGAAGGGAATTCTCGGGAGGCTGTTGCGGGTTTTCGCGTTGACCGGGAGGTGTTAACCGGGGCTCGCGGCACTACCGCAGCATAAGAAAAAGTTGCATTTCCCAACACAGCGCGCAAGTCGGTAATTTTAAGTAACTGCAACACGTTGAAATCATTGATATATATGGAGAAAGTACTTTGAAGTACTTTGAGGTTTTTCAAACCCCATATAGTTCTGATTTCTATTTATTATCAATATGTTGTGGTATCAGTCTTGAGGAAGAAGCGTGTTGCCTTGCTCGAATGCTTCCTTCGGACTCCACGATTCGTAACCGTCCGCGTAAACCACCAGATACCCGCCTTCGAGAACCATGTGATCTTCATACCATTCGTCGGTGACCGAAATCTCGGGCATTTCCCGACCGGCCGCGTCCTCACAGATCAAGCCGGTCATATCCTCGGGGCCTTGGATCACTCGAAGTATCTTCGCGGCCCAAACCTTCTTGTGGGATTGGTATTGCGGCAGTGTTGCTTGCAGGTATTCTCGGCGTTCATCGGCCATGGTGATCTCCCTAGTTGATGGATCCTGTTTTGACGTCCGGCATGATAATTTCGCTTTTGGCTTCACGCTTCGCAGCGTCTTCCTTGGCGGCTTGCCAGTCAGAAACACTAAGCATCATGACGTCGAATTGTAGCCCGCCAATGTTGAATCCGATCGGGCCCGCCGCTACGACACGGCCCGCCGCCAGCAAGACGGTTGTCCCGTTCATGATCCCGGGGTTCGATAGGACTTGGTAATTTCTCGTGGTCAACGCATCCTCGCTTTCTTGATCTCGACGTACAGTTCGAGGGCCTCGACAAGCAGGATTAATGCTTTGCGTCTCCCCATCCTGTACCGGCGCATCGCCCGGTCAACCGGCTCGCCATCGACGATGATATCCATTGTGAATTCGAGGGAGGTTTTGAGGGCGCGAAACCCAGACGGGCCGCACCGATGAAAACCGCCTCCGAACTCTCCAACGACATATCCGCATAATCGGCAGTATTGAAATTGGTGATTGAGCATCGCGCGGGTCCAGGGCAGGTACACGTCGGCGTGGATCTCGGCGAGGGCCGTCGGGATATCCGATTCCGGACCACCGCCACCGCCTACGCCTGAATAATCCTGGGCCCGGACAGTCAGCCGTCGCGTGATCGCTTCGTACACCCGGGCAATCTCTCGCGATGCATCCAATGCCGCGTTGCTGATCTTTCCGTTGGTGTGGAGTTCCGTGATGGGATCCGCGCGTGCGGGGCGGGATATCGTTTCCGGTGTCGGTCCTTCCGCGTCCCGTTCTTTGAGTGTCTGCCTGCCGGACGCGGAGACGATCAGTGTGTGGAGGTCGTGCGCCCGCTTGGCGTAGTCCTTCCCGATCTGCTTCAGTCCCTCCGGGTCACGCTTTTGAAGCCCGGCGACGGTGAGGTTCAGCTTGCCGAGCAGTCGTAGGGCGTTGGTGTGTGCGTCCGGCTGTCTCAGGCGGTAGGACTGCTCCACGACCGCGAGCGTCCACATCCATGTCTTCTCGTCGTTCTGGGGTAAGCCATCAACCACGCGGTTTCCAACTCCACGACTTGCCGTATTTGCCTTTCGAGGGATCATCCCTTTTGAGGAACGGCATCTCGATCTCGCTTATGTGGTTGAATTCTTTTGCGACGATCTCGATGTCAGGGGGCGGCGGATCGTGCCTAAATAATTCACGGTACATGTCCTCCGATCGCACAAACTGTAGGCGCGACTGACCGTAGGACTCATATAAAAACCAACCACTGTCGTACGGCGCTCCGACATAGAACCCTTCCGAGACTTCCTTCCAAAGGAACTCATCATCCTCTGAAAGCGTAATGAGCCCGACGGCCGTGCCGAAGGCCAAGAGATTACCAATGAACTGCCGCCGCGACAGGACGTCCAGTTTCTCGAAGCTGCTTTCATCCTTCATGCTGCCGTCCCCTTTATCCTCTGGTAGTAAGCCCTGCTACTGGCCCTGTCACATGTACGGCAATGACGCCTCCGGCTTTTATCGATGTAGGTGTTCTCGGAATTGTAGGGATGGCCTTCCAGGCAGTGAGTTTTCTTCTGGTTCCACTGCCGTCCCTTACGGTCTCGGTCAGCGGTGTTCTCAGCGTTGGTTCCTAGCCATAAATGATCGATGTTGACGCACGCTCGCACATCGCACGAATGGCAAACGCACATACCTTCGGGAATGGGACCGTTCATCTCGATCCACATTTCCCGATGGACGCGAACCTTTTTTCCGTCTTTTCTGAGTGACCCGTAGCCCTTCCGACTCACGTAACCTGTCCACATATGACACCCTGAAACGGGATCTACTATGATTTTGGAATAAAACCGTTCTTTAAATGTGAGCAATTAATCCTCCATCTTGCCGTCGATGTTCGGGTGTTTTCGATGGCGACCGACGATCTTTGGCTTCACAAACGTTAGCCGCTCGAACGGCAACGAACCTTCGACAAGTTCCGTACCATGCTCAAAATGTATTGTCATGACAAAAGGTATGCCCGAAACGATCGTCGGTACCGACCACGGCTTCCGGAGAACGGGGTGATCGATGGGTTTTGGATAGATATTGGGATCATTCGGGGCCTGGGTCGCAAAAACCACGCCTCGCGCATCCAGGCACGAAGCGCAGAACCAGCCCTTGGGGTTCACGCATTCAACGATGACGCGGTCAGGTTTCCCGCAGCCGGTGCAGCGATCGGTCATCCTTCCCCCCGGTTCGGTCGAAGCGTGGTAGCGACTTGGTGCGCGAACCAATCGTAGAACAGGCGAATTTCGTCGGAATTCTTGAACGTTAGGGTGTTGATTCTCACCTCGTCGTAGCGTGACCCATCAATGTTATCGCCTACCTCGACAACCCGTATGTCGTTGTGAATGTTCATCTTTTCAAGATGAGGATTCATCGAAGGATTGCCGCATATCATCAAAACACGTTTAGTCAACTGGGGGCATCCTTCTCATCCAAACGTATTGATCCAATCTTACCAACCAGCATCTTCGAGAGATCCTGGTCGCCGGTAATCATCATCGGCGGGGCAAAGTATTTCAGGATCTCCGCATTCTGTTTGAGTATCTCGGTCGTGGTCTCGCGGCACCACTTCGGATCAAGTCCGTCAATCATCGATACTTCCTCTCATGATGTGATTCAGCCCGTCCTTGTCGGCGAGGCCCTTCTTTTCCAAATCGTTTATCACGACCATCTCGCCAGCAATGACAGCGGCCGCGCGGGGATCCCTGCCCTCGGCAATGGCAAGCTTACGAGCCTCGACTTGCGCAAGTTCGATCTCGTGGATCAGGGGGCTTCTCATGCCCCAATCTCAACAAATGGGATAAGCCTGTTTTGCGGCACCCACCATGCACCCGACATGCCTCGCTCACCGGCCCTGTAAAACTCGTCGACCTTCGCGTCTTCGCCTAGCGTCCACCCAACTATCGTGTATCGAGGCGCGTCCGTGATGATTAAAATGAACTGCTCGGAAATCGAGTCGTTGGGACGGAACAGCAAATTTCCATTCTTGTGGACGGTCGATCTAATCTGCACAACACCGACGTCCGGGGCCTTGAACGTATTTACGCCTGCATCCCAGAATAGCCCCATGTGTTTCGCGTAAGCCATCTCAGCACCAGCCCCGTTGATATCGGTCGCCCAGTCCGAGGTCGAGGCATGGACGTTCGCGTTGAGACCTTTTTTTATGGACGTGATCCGACGAACGCATCCTGCCATCGCGGCCTGGAATAGTTCCGCCATGGTCAAGGTCACAACCACGCTCATGACAGCACCCGCCGTCCAGCATAGTTGAACTCTGATTCCGCCATAGCCTTCGCCATCGGACGATCTATCGGTTCAAGCTTCGTTTCCATAGCAGGCGTCGGACGGGTCAGGTTCCGGAACTTGGCCGAACACGAGTACCCGCAGAACCGAGCTTCTGCCCGGGCGTTGATCGGCAGCATGTTGTTGCACTCCGGGCTTTCGCAAACGCGCTGTTTTCTACGAACCATCTTTCACCTCATCGAATAATGGGAGCGGCCGTCGGGCTGCACGGCCCGCACGTCGCATAGGGGCGTCATACAAATTGTGGCACTGCTGGCAACCGGCCATCAAATTTTCGTCGTCACAATTCTCCGGGGTATGGTCGAGATGCATCGTCGTCAGAACAACGATCGATCCCGTGCGCGGGTGTTCCCGGCCATGAACCGCCCGGCACCGGCTGCTGTGTTCAAGCCCACACTGGCCGGTGCATTCACAGCGGCCGTCAGCACGCTCGAACCGGATCCGATCCGAAATCTCTTTCCAGTCGGCGGGGTATCGGGCCCGGTTTTCAGGCCGGATGGGCATTGCCTGCCTGCATGATGATTGTCATAAAACTCTCTCCAAAAAGTTTAGGTACACAACCCTAGCAGATTTCACCGGGTATGCGGTATCGCTGTTTCCGAGGCCCGCATAATCCGAGCCGCGAGCAAGAGCGTCCTGCCTTCCGCGATCAGCGAGCGGGCAAGCGCTTCGAGTTCATCTGCTTTGGTCAATTGTCTGAGCCCCCAAGATTCGAACTTGGCCCGCCGGAGTTGATCCGGAATCACAAGACGGCAGCGCGGCATCCCGTATTTGTCGCCGCAAGCTCAGAAAATCCTTCATACACCAATTCCGCCCAGTCCACTACGACGCTCCCCGCCCATCGGATCCCGGCGCGGACATGTCGGATTTTGGCACGTCTGCTCGCTCGTCGGTGGACAGATGCACCCGGCCGGTGGCGGAACGATCCTTGACACTGTTCGCTGAGAACACTTCGGGCAATCCCCGACCCCATCGTAACGGCCGTGCCGCCAGCAAACCGACTCCACACTCGTTCCCGCCTGATGGAACTCCGCAGCGGACTGACACAACGGACAACCAGCCGGACTATCGAATTCCCCGTGAATACCGCAATTCCCTCGCTCAACCATCAATCTTCCTCCATTCCCAGCAGTATCCGTCAACCTGAACCTTCGGCCAGCACGACAAAGGAAAACCTCCTTGGGATATGACTTGCGGCGGAAACCTATGACACCGCCCCTGACTACCCTCGCCAACATCTAAAAAATGCTCGCACGCCTCACACCTGTTCTTCTCAACCATCAATTCTCTCCCTTCGGCTGGTACTCCAAATGGATATGGTCGCTTTCCAAAATCACATCAAAGTCGGAAGTACCAAGCGCGCCCCGCAACTCGTGAACAATCTTCTTCGCCTGGGCATTGCTGATATCATTCGTCCGGAAGTCGGCCGCGCACCCCGAATAGTGAAGGCTCGTCCGCGAATGCGTGCTGTCCACAAGCGACGTCACCGTCATACTTGCCCCATTATCCCGGTAAACCCCGTCCGCAATACCAAGGGCCATCACCAGTTCCGGACGGATACCCCGGGCCGATACTCCATTTTTAAGCTTCATCTCAATCACCCTCCTCAATCCCGGCAGGAATGTTCGCGATTTTTTTTAGGGAAGACAAGGGGGGGCATCCAGTCCCGCAGTAAGTGGGAAGTGCGGAGCTGCGGGAAGCTGCGGGAAGAAAGCGGGAACCCCTGCAAAGCTGCGCCTCACAGAGCGGGAGAAAGCGGGACACCGACATAAACTTTGGAGAAAAATTACAAGCCTCGTGCACTGACGCGTCTCTATGTAAAGAAGGTTCCGAGACTGAGGATCGCGGCCCGCCCGGTTCGTGTGTTCCTTCAATATGGGGCCCCATTATCGTCCTATGCCCTTCGCAGCAGCCACGAGCGCGCGGTACATCGGCGCGATGACGAAGCGGACCACGCCGGGCGAGATGAAGCGATCGCCGTTCTCGTCTATTCCCTCTTCACCGTCTCCGATATCCCAGCACGCGGATGCGATGGCGGCGTTGACCTGCACGACATCGGGATCGTCGGGCACCAGGGACCAACGGAATGCGGCGAGCACTCGCTCGGCATCGGCGGTGGTTGAGGCATCGGCAAGCTCGGCGAGGATCTCGGCTCGGCTGTTATTCATGGTTGCCTGCTTTCTCAGGATAGAACTCGGCGCAGAAGTCGGAGCCGCGAAGGACGGGCCATCGGACGACGGGATAACCGTACGGCGTGTCGGTAATATCTGACAAGACGGTTGGAGTATGGGGCGTAGGTGCATTGAGGTGGCACTCGACAAAGCCGTCGTTGTGATTGACGGGCCTAGACCACTTGCAGTCTTCACATTTCTTCATGGTCGTCTCCTTTTGGTGTGTTGAACCCGGTCACCATAATCTCATCGTGGCGCTTGCGAGCCTGGGCGTCGGCTTGGTTCTGGATCGTCTGGCATCTGAGTGAGCAGAAGATCGTGTCGGACTTCTTCATCGGCGGGATTGGCAGGTCGCAGCCTGGGCGGGCGCAGTTCATCGCCAGTATCTCCCACGTTCGAGGGTGCGAAAGATCCCCATCCAGTGCGCGGTTGTGTCCAACATGGAAACAGCAACGCTCTGCAAGCGGCTCTGAGTGGGCTGTAGGGGTTTGGTCACATTCGTACCGGGACACACCACCACACGCATCAGCGCCTCTCCCTGTGCGGCGATATCGTCGGGATTTGGCTGATATTGGCTGGTTTGGGTCATTTGAGGCTCTCCAAGTGGCGGGCGGCGTCATCGAGGGCCTTGTCTCTTGGTCCCCAAGCGTCGGGATCTTCCTTGGCCTTCAACGAGCGCACGGCGGCGGCGCACTCATCGATCACCAGGGCGCGGCGGAGGGTGGAGTTGCGCCCCATGCGTTCGAGGTGCTGGTCTGGACGTTCTCCCAGTCTTGGTCATCAACCGTCATCGACGATTCGCCGGGCGGCGCTCCGCACATCGTTCCCATCACTTCACCTCGGCGTGGAGCGGTTCGTTCATCAACCAGATTGCCAGCACGACAAACGGGGTGAGGATCGCCTCGACTATTCTTCTAACCATCACCTTCTCCTTTTCGGTACGTTGGGCTCCGGCATCACCGGGGCGTCGTCTGTTGCTCTGCGAAGATGTCCCGGCACGAACCAAGTGGCGAGGATCTCATCGCTCGGCGGATTGTGATCGTGATCGTTCGGCCAGGGATCGACGGAACCATCGTCCTTTGCTTGCCACCGCTTTCGTTCGGTCCACGCCCATATCTCCAAATGGATCTTTCGCAGCCAGGGCTCCGTGTTCAGTTTGACCGGGGGAGAACTCAACGAGGATAGATCGCGGACCAGACCATAGGCGAGCGTCTGTTGCGATACTCCCACTGAAGCGAAGTGCTGGCAGTCAGCCCATACGAAGTCACTGGTGCGTGTTCTGGGTGTTGGATCGTTGGGCCATTTCTTCTCTCTGAACTGTAGAAACCATCGATACATCTCTTCCAAATTCTTCTCTTCTTCCCAATTCAGGATTACGTTTTCGCTCTTTCTTATTGGTTCAGTGTTAAGGTTAGGAAGGCCATCGCTACTCTTATTATCTAGCGTTTGCTCTTGCGTGGGCAGACTTTCTTTGCTGTAGCGTTTGGCTGGCGTCCGCTTAGGCAACATTGAGCGATTAGAAGCCTTTGCGGTTCCGCCTTTGGACGCATTTTGCCGGTTCACTTCTATCTTTGCTGCGACCTTAGCGTGATCCTGTGCTACCCGTTTATGGGACACAAGTCGGGACGAAGTCGGCTTCAAGTCGGGACGAAGTCCGTCTGAAGTCTCGAAGAAGTGCTCTATCGTCGCCCAAACGCGCCTCCATTGTTTGACGTCCGTACAGCCGACAAGCCGCATGAGCAGCCTTTCGTTGGCGGGGAGCGGGTCACCATTTCTCGACCACTGGGCCATCATCAAAAGCAGGTACGCGCCATGCTCCTCAAGCTCCAGTTCCAGTGTGTCCTGTCTATAATCGCCGACCGAGAACGGCCAGATCGGTGCTTGCGGCATGTGCTAAATTTCCCCGCTCAAGTACGCTTGGACAACCGATTTGTAGGCATCCCTAAACTTCTCAGAGGCCGCGAGGGCGTCCTTAGCACCCGAAAGCTCCGTTATAAGTCGGTCAATCACAGACCTGTTCTGCAAGCACGAGGGGCTTCCAGGCAATGCTTCACACGCCGCACACTCCTTAAATTCAAGTGGGCTCGCCTCAAAATCGTGCGTGCGATCAGGTTCGTAGATCTCAAAATTCGTCGGTTTGTGGTCACCTAATGTCATGATATTTCCCTTTCCTGTAGTTCGGACCCTTCGCGAGGATCCCGCGCTCGCACATCACCTGCACCACGTATTGTATTAGCCTGCCGGTATGAGGATCGGAGCCGCGAAACTTCTCGTCCAGATCGTCGAACAGTCGCTCCATTTCTGGATTGAGGTCTATCGGCTCGTCTCTGAATTTAGTCATATGGCGCCACCTCCTTTATTTCCCCACCGACTGTCTCGTAAACGTCAGCCCGCCTCTTCGCACGCTTGCAGGCAATTTCCAGGGCTTCGCTATCGGCCGTCAGTTTTACGGCCAATGCATCGAGTCTCGCGGGATCGGGGGTGAACATGTCTTCTCCTTTGGGTAGGGTTTAGGACCGGCCTTTTTTGGCTCTTTCAATCGTCCAAGTGTAGTGAGCGAGTGCGATGGCATCCGCTTCATTGTCGTCTTTTGGTTTAAAACCGTAGTTCTCAGCGACCGCGACCATGTCTTCTTTCGTGGCATGGCCGTTGTGCGCCCAATGCTTTTTGATAGCCTCGACTTTGACCTGCCGTATCCACGGTAGCTGCATGTCGTAGACCACCTCTTCCGTCACCGCAGTGAGGCCGAATAGCTTGCGGGCGATAGCGGCTTCGTTCGCGAATCCTCCGCGTCCCGCCTTATTCTTGCCACCTGTCCGCACAAATGGCGCTTCGTAGACCACGCCGAAAGGCCGCATCACAATGAGCCGCTCGCGCAACCAGATCCGGTATTCATTGAAGAAGCTGCCAAGGCTGGAATGGGCATTGCCGATTGTCTTCACACCCGACTGATAATTTGCCGGGATGATCTGTTGGAGATGCACCTCCCCAACGATGACATTCGACGGGAAATAGCACCAACCCGTCTTGGTGGCGAGGTCGAGCGCCAACAGGCCCGACCTCCCTACCCTACGCGGCGTTTGTAGCGTCATGGTGCGCGATTGCCCCCGCTGCATCGATTGAGATCACCGCGTAACCGTCCTCGGTTATCATGTTGATTTTGGTCGCAAGCTCCTCGTCAAGGATCGAAATACGAGGGACATACGCCTCTTTGTCGTCGAGGATTTGAGACAGCCTATCCTTGGGAATCATGGCCGCATCAAGCGCAATGTTGGCCGCAACGCCGTAGGTCAGATACTCGCCGTCATCACCCTGCATCAACAACAACTCACCCGCCCGGCAATGCTCAATGTTGAGATCGCAGTAACGGTTATAAAGAGTGTCGGGTAATGCTTGATCTTTTGGCGGTTCTTCTTTGGGCTCCGGGGCCGCTGCTTCTGGTGCTGGGGCGACTTCCACCGGCTTTTTCTTCGCCGCTGCCGCTGGTTTAGGAGCCGGGGCTGTCGGTTCTGGTTCTGGCTTTGGATCGGCTGCGAACATCTGCCCGGTCTCACCCAGACCCAACGCCTTGAATGCGATGGATAGGCCCTCTTGGTACGATAACTGAGCGGCCTTGTCCTCCATGCGATGGATGCGCAGCGCGAGATCAAATGTGGGGATGTGGACACCGGCATCCTTGAGCCGCTGGCGGACGTCCGCCGCGTCCTTATTGAGGTTCTCGCGAGCGGCCATAATCGGACTCATGTCGTCGCAACATGTCCGGATTAACTGTTCGATATCAACGCTGTTGCGTCCGTGATCCGCCTTTAAAACTTTTGCCATTCTGTTCAATCTCCTTCAAAAAAGGGGGACGGCATTATCCACCGTCCCCAGTTGCCCAAAGTGCAAGCGAAACGCCTGCTAGACACCGAAATGTCCGTGTGTTTTTCAAGATCCATCCTCCTGCGGTACATGGCGGAGCTTGAAAAAGTCCTGAGGCGTCAGGAAATAATCGCCTGTCGCCTCACCATGTTCGAGCAATTTGATAGCGTCTGCCATGGGTATCATCCCACCGTATCCGCCTGATTTTCCAATGGGATAGGTGAACTTATGAACGGTAAATCGGTTACGCCCGATAATAGCCGCTGTTCGAATGGCACCACCGACAATGTCGATAACTTGCCTCGCATAGGGATAAGGTTCAGTCATACCACAACATGTAGCATTTAATGCCGTGTCGCAACACGAAACTATTTGCACACTTTACGAAACGGTCGTATGTTTCTCTGAGTTAAACGTTTTGGAGAGACGAGATGACCAACACACAGAAGGAATATCAAGTCTTCGCGATGATCGACCGCCGCGACGGTCGTGGAGAAATGGAGTATTGCCGACATACCGTTACGGCATTCACGGCCATGGCCGCAGTGCGGCAGGCCGACGTCATCCTCCAACAGAACCCCGACCGCGAAGGCATCCGGCTTTCAACGGTTGACCACTGGTCCGACGGCACCTGTCCTGGGGAAAAGTGGAACATCAATCACGAAGACGGGCGCTATTCCCTCGAATTAAGGGGCTTGTGATGGCTGACCAGGGCATGACCATCAAGGCCGTTGCAGAAGGCAAATTCCTCCGCCGCAAGGCCGACTCCAAAAAGACCTATGTGCGCGGCAAATATGACCGATCCGAGAAGCGGTACGAATGCCACGATTGGGACGACATCAGCCGCTCGATGTATCTCAAGGGCGACACTGTCGTCTTCACCGAATTTGAATTTTAGGAGCCATTCATGACCAACACACAGCAGACCCCTTGGGGAGCGTCCGAAACGCGGGACGTCATTGTCGACGGTATCACCTTCCATTCGACTGTGAACCATGGCGGGATCGAACTGTCCGATTCCCGCGTGGCGCAAATGCCGCTGGCGTTTCGCGATACCTACGTTGGGAAACACACGGACTTTCCAGAAGCGCAGCATTGGTATGAGGAGGATTGCGACTATGCCCGCGTGGTCGTCGTATTCCCTGAGCATTTTCCCTCCGGCATTTACTACCAAGCCTGCGCGTGTCTGGACTCCTGCGCAGAGCGTGGCGAATTCCCCGCCGATTGGAAAGACCTTCTGGCGGCGCACAAGCGGGAGATGGCGGCATGACATCTGCCGTCACCTCGTCACCACCCTCGCAACCGTAAAGGACGACTAGACATGAAACCGACAATCACCGAACTGCAAGCAGAGCACGCAGCAGACCCGAAAAAGAAGTTTCGGCACACTGCCCTATCGAGCCGCGTCTTGGCCGTCCTGAGTGTCGGCCCCGACGGCTGGCGGATGTATGTCGATGCTGTCCCCGGCAAAGACCACGACGTTGAATGGCATCTTGTCGCGAGCCAGGGCCAGAAGCAGAGAGAGGCCATTGCCCGCGCGATCTTGGAAACGCATTTCTACATCGAAGCCGACGCGGAGTACGTCCTATGATGAAGACATCCAGAGCCCAGCGTGAAGCGCTCAAGCGAGTGTACGACCGGGATTTAGCCGACGCCTTGTCGAACATCATTTACTACTCCGAATTGATCCGAAGAAACGCAGCCGCCATCGGATATTCCAAAGAGGACAAGGAAAGCGACCTGTGCGAATTGGATAAGGCCGTCATCGCCTACCGCACCGCGCGCTACCGGACCTACCTCGCGTTCCGGCGCACCGTCCGTTGCCTGCCGTGCGACGACTGCCTCATCGTGCCCGTTGGATCGATCATGATGGGCATCGAGATCGACGGCTACACCCACACCTGAAGGATACGATTATGACACTCGACCTAGACGAAGTGATGGAAGCTGCCCAGCGCGACGATTTTACTGGGTTTTGCAGAGCGTGTGGCTACGAGCAGGCAGGCATCGAAGCCGACGCACGCAAGGACCAGTGCGACAACTGCCGCAAGCCTCAAGTCTACGGAGCGGAGCAGCTCTGCATCATGCTGATGTGACCACCGGCACCCATTCCGGCGCCACCGCCTCGCACGGCTCGACCGTGCGGGGCTTTGGGGTGCAAGCATCAACTCAAATGGAGACGACCATGCCATCATCCAAACATTTCAGAGTGACGTTCATCCCCGCCAAGCGCGACGGGGCGTTCATCGTTAGTTCATTCACGATGATGGGCGAGGACCTGCCCCGGTACGACATTTTTCACGAGACCCTGGACGCGCTAATGGCTGACGTGGAGCGGCTGGGCAAACTTCAGGAGCAGGGCGTCAGCGCCTCAATCCGTTGCATGGAGAAGCGCAAGCCGAATGGCTTCGATAAACGGACCAAGCGTCTCTACTACAATCTCGAAGACAAGGTGACGGCATGAGCGACACACAGAAGGCCGGAGCGCCAATCGTAACCGAGAACTGGGGCGTTTTCTGTACCGTCCAGGGCGGAGTCACCGGGTTCCGCCAATCATGGCTCAAGAAGGACGGGATAGTCTGCCGCTTCCACACGGAGATTCCCGCGATCGTTCTCGCAAAGAAGATGACCAGCGATCACCGGGGCGGGACGACGCTGTTTACATACGAAGCGAAGGAAATATCGCTATGAGCACGGTTCGCGAACTGCACGAGATGGAGTGCCCTGAGTGCAAGGAAGATGACGGGATCGACGTCTCGGCAACCGTTGACGTTCGACTCCGGCCCGATGGGTCAGACGCGGACGCTTCGCGAAATGGCGACACCGAATGGGATAGCAAATCCCCAGCCTCGTGTGAGTGCGGGTACTGCGGGCTTGTCGAGGACTTCAAGATCAAACGGGGGCGTGACATGATCGCCGCATACGGTTGGATCATCGATAAAGATCACATTGGTAATGCCGAGGAGTTTGGGGGGAACGAGGCCGGTGTCGTCGGCCCGTCAGATATCGCGCGCAACATCCAGGCAACACTTCGCAAGCCGGAGAAGTTTGGCAAGCCGTTCCGAATGCTCGATGACGACGACAACCTCTACTACGAGGGGCGCATCATCGGCGGCGAGGACTTCGAGGCTTCCTTCGAGCCGCTCGACGATTTCGGTACGCCCAACGCTGGTTGCACGGACATCCAGTACAAGAGCAAAAACGGCGAATGGGAGACCATCTGATGGCCTTCAAATATCACAGCACCGACAACGGGAATTGCCGCGTTTACTATACCTGTGGTCGGCACCTCTATTGCCACCAACTCGGCACGCGATGGGGCTTGGAACCGGCAGAGCCGACACCGTTTGAATTCCTCGTTTGCAGCCGGGATGGCGAACCATCTCACAAGACAAAGCCGCTGACGCCAGTCGAGCAGACCAGGGGCGACGAAACCACGGACTACGAACTGCGGACATGGCTCGCGCGGGAGGCTTCGTGATGCCCAAAACCGATTGGAACCTGCTCGTTGCGATCCAGAGCGGCCATAGCCACTGGGCGAACGATCCAAGGTACCCGCCAGAAGATTGGCAGTGCGAAGTGCAAAACGGAGATACAAGACTCGGATACGCCCAGTGGGTTGAGGGGAAAAGGAGTGCCGAGGAGTGAAGGAACGCAATACGTCTGTCTAACCAATTTGAAGGGAATTCAAAATGACGTTCAAACCAGCACATCCGCCAAAAGTTAGAGAACACATGATCGGGATTAGAGTCGATACCGAAACCCATACCAAGGTGAAACGGTTAGCAAAAAAGAGCAACCTGTCGATAGGTGAATTTGCCCGTCAAGCGATGATTTATTCTATCGAAAGCATGGAGGCGTCCGATGCAAAAGCCAACTGAAACAGCCCGCCCGTGCAAGTGCTACAACTGCGACAAGATCACGGCAGAGGACGAACTGAAAACCATCGTCCGGTATCACGAGCGCGTTCAGCCGGGAGACACTGGCGTACCTGCCGGAGAGTGCCCGGCGTGCGGCTGTCTCGCCTATGTCGTCGAACGGGAAATGGCATGACGAAGTGAGAGGACAGATAGAACTCCTAAAGTGCCTCCTACTCGCCTTGGCCGGAACTGGCGTTCTTTACTCCATTAGCGTTCATTACTTCACCTGAAGGGAGACAGACAATGGAAGACGAACATCTAGGCGACGGCGTCTACGCATCATTCGATGGCGTGCAAATATGGTTGGCCTCGAACCACCACGAAAACAAGGTGATCGCGATTGAGCCGTCGGTCATGGACGCCTTAATCAATTACGCCATTCGCGCGGGAATGCTTCTGACGGTGGAAAAGCCATGAACCTATTTTTCGTTCGAATTAGCCTTCTCTTCATGGTCCCAATCGCGGCAATAGGGATCGTCATAATCGGGCTCTTCGTAGATATTTTCGATATCGGTCGCAGCCTTCGCTCGATGATGGCTCAAGCTGAAATAACTTGGAGAGGTTGATGGAAAAGAGAACCTTAATCATCGCGCCTGACGGCACCGAGATGGTGTTCGACGGCGCACTGCCGACCTACGGGCAGCAGAAAGAAACCGTGGGTGGCTGGATTGAAATAGTCCGCGTGCTGCGCCAGGACATCACCGACAGCAACGTCTACACGCTCATGATCGTCAACGACGAAGGACGCATAAGCGGTCTCCCGAGAAACCAGAAGGCGACGGACCTATACCTCGCAAATGTGCGCCGTCAGTACCCCGACGCGGAGAACCCGAGCGTAGCGGCAAATAACGCCTTTATGGCTAGATGCAAGGAGAGAGGCGTTCCCGTCATCAACCTTAATGCCCCAGCCGTTGACCCGAACATCTGTGGCACAGTCATCTATTTCGAGGGATGGACGGAAAGCGAATTAGTCGAGGCGGGCTTATGAAGTCGCTCAATCAATCCACCCTGCCGACGCGCCGCGACTTCTGGCGCAATGGGTTTGTCTTGGGGCTGCTAACGGCGTTTGGCGTAAGCACCGTCACCGTCGTCGTTCTAAAACTACTCAACCTCACGGAAGGATTCTGAACTATGGAACCCATTATCTTAATAATATCAATTGTTGGCGTAATACTTTGGCTTGCGGAGTCGGCGTCATGAACGAGAGAACCCGCCAAGACGTCCGCGACGAATGCGAACCCCTCATCGCCCAGGCCGAAAGGGATGGGATGTGGCTGTGGTGCCATTATCAAAGTATCTGGTTTACGCCCGCCGATTTGAGGGCACAGCAGGCCAACCAGAAATTCCTTTGGTCCGTCGATCAATTCCACCTCCGCTCGCCGGACGAGTACATCGAGCAGTATGAAGAGAAGGTCGCCACGGCAGATGAATTGCTCAAGCGTGCGCGCGACAAATTCAACGCTTGGAATGCGGGCCGATGACCAAGGCGAAGTACCAGAAGGGCGAGGTAATCCGCGACATCGGGTATCTCGCCCAACTCCTCGAAGAAGGGGAGTGCGTCTATCAGCGCGATAAGGTGCAAAATCGAGGCTGGATACAGAACCAGCAATTTGGGTATGTGGTTATGCAATGTAAATCGGGATTTATTCGCCGTGCCATTCGAACAGACTCGTGACGTTTCAAAGCCGGAACCGGGCCATTTCATGATTCGCCGTGTGAAGGGCGGGCCGCTGGTTCCGGCATTGATCTATAGAGAGTGCCCTATGCTTCATCCCTCAGAGCCGGGAGACTTCTATCCCGACGTTGAGGAATGGTGCAGACCAGCGCGCCCAGAGTTTTGTCGCCTCGCGGCGTCAATCAACGGTAAGGCCGTAAGCCTCGAACAAGTGTGGACGCATGGAAGGTTCTGCACCCCGGAGGAATGGCGCTACCAAGTCACCCTCGCGGAGTGGGCCCGGAAGTACGCGCCGCACGAGCCCCAGGCCAACCCGTTTCGTGCTATCGATCTAAACGACATGCCACCCATTTTCAGAAGGAGCAAAACATGACCGACCAAACAGCCGTCGACGAACTAGGAAGCAAACACAACGAGCCACCGTCAGATCAAGTGATCCTCGAAAACAAGATAGCCGAGGATCATCACGCCCTCGTGACACGTAAGAACCAGCTTCTCACGGCCGCACGAGAAGTGCCCAAGGAGATCGGCGTCGATGACGAGGACTTGAGTAAAGACGTCACCGACCAAATCAGGCAACTCAGGGACCACCGCATCAAAGTGGGCAAGGTGCGCGTGGACGTGAAAGAGCCTTTCCTTATGGGTACTCGTGTCGTCGACGGTTTTTTCAAAGGGATCGTCGATCCTATTGAGAACGCGGAGAAAGCCTTGAACGGCAGGCTCACCAAATACCAGCGGGCCGTCGCGGCGAAGGTCGAAGAGGAGAGGCTCGCCGAGCAGCGCAAGGCCGAGGAGGAGGCGCGGAAATTGCGCGTGAGGGCCGAGGAAGCAGAGCTTGCCCTGCTCGAAGCCAAGCGTGTGGCGGAGGAGGAGCGTCTAAAGCGTGAAGCCGCCGAGAAGAAGGCCGAAGACGACCGCATCGAAGCCGAGCGCCTTCGTGAAAATGCCCGTATCCGCGACGAGGAAGCCGCGAAGAAGGCACGGGAGGATGGCGAAGAGGCGGCAATGCCAGCACCCCAACCGCTCCCACCGCAACGCCGTGCCCCACCGCCAGCGCCAATCCGGCGCACAGAGTCCGCGGTAGATGAAACCGTTGCGGCGGCAGCGGCAGCAGTCGAAGTGACCCGCAAGCACGCCGCTGCCGCCCAGGGCGATGTCGTCCGCGCGACGGCATCAGCCCAAGCCAGGGCCGCTGACATGTCCCGGCAGCGCACCGACCGGGGAGCAGTGGCGAGCCTGTCGTCCAAATGGATCCACGATGAAGCAAGCCTCAACCGCGAGACCATCGACCTCGAAGCCTTGCGCCAGCACCTTGGCGAAGAGGCGCTCAACAAAGCCGTGCGCTCGTGGATCAAAGCCCAGGATACCGCGACACTCAAAGGGGACTCACTCACTGGTGTCTTCATTTTCGTCGATACCAAAACCCGCGTTCGTTAGGAGAACCAAAACCATGACACACAAGACATTCCCGCTCGCCGGACTGAAACACCGGCCTAAAGCCGATCAGGACGTTTTCGACAAGCTCCCTGATCTTGGAAACCTCCACATCGTTCCCGAACCAACCAACGAATTCGACAAGGGCGCGTTGAAAATAATGTGCGATGGGGACTGCCACGTTGGGTACATCCCTCAAACTCAGCACGAAGTTCGCAAACGGTACGCCGAGGGCGGCGTTAAGCGCGTCGTCAAGAAATACGGCGGCATGGTGTCGGCGATCTTTGATGAAGAAGGAGAAGCTAAATGAGTGCCGACAACCCAAGAACGGAAGTGGATCTAGCCACCCGCATCGAGGAGCGGATCGACAAGGAACAGCTTGGCGGGATCGGACTGGCGGGAGGCAATGGCGCGCTGTCTCTGGTTCCGAAAGACATGAACGATTTGTTGGAATTCTCGAAGGCGATGGCGTTGGCAGGTACCGCGCTTCGGAAGGATTTCCGCAACAAGCCGGGTACCTGCTTGGCGCTCACACTTCAGGCGCTTCGCTGGGGGATGGATCCGTTCGCGGTTGCAAGCAAAGCTTATGTCGTCAACGATCAAGTTGCTATGGAAGGGCAGCTTGTTCACGCTGTCGTCAACACCCGCGCGCCACTGCAAAAGAGGCTTCGCCCCACGTATACCGGCAAGGACGAGACCCGGCAGTGTACGGTATCCGGGCTTCTAATCGGAGAGACTGAGGTCTCAGATTACACGTCCCCGGAAAAGGGCAAGATCAAGCCGCAGAATAGCCCGCTTTGGAAGAATGACCCGGACCAACAGTTGTTCTATTTCTCAGTCCGCTCATGGGCCCGACGCTGGGTTCCCGAGGTATTGATGGGGGTCTACACCGACGAGGAACTATCGGTCCCCCAAACGCCTGCCGGACCCGACGACGCCCGCGACATCACACCGGCCCGGCCCGTCCGTCAACAGAAAGTCGAGCCGGAGAAGACCGAGCCCGACTTCGACTTCGACTTCGTGGATAAATTCGGCGTCATCGATGAAACGTACCACACGCCTGAATCCTATCTCAGCAGGGTCAAGGTTGAGATCGAGACCTGCAAGGAGCACGGCCAAATAACCGCCGTCTTCGAGCACAACAACGATGTGCTGTCCGAAGCCTGCAAGGTGGCTACCGACCGGGAGGTCTTGCAGCTTTATGGCCCCATCGAGCGAGCCTACGAGAAGGCGCAGAAAGCAGGCATCGCGTCGGACGAGGCGCGGCAGCGGGCTAGGGATTCGGCGAAGGAAGCGGACGAGCCCATCGCTCCCCCGGAAGATGAGGAAGCACCGCCAGCAGAAGAGGGTGACTACGGCACGGCGGCAGAGGAAGAACAGGGCGGGGCAGTCGAACCGGAGCCGGAGCGCGAGGAGAAGGACTGGTTTATCTCGGTCCCGCAAATGGCGAGCGGCGGCGGGAATTGGATGGGCTACTACGGCCTTTTGATCGAACAGGCCGACAACGCGCAGTCGGATCAGGACATCGACGACATCCTCCAACAGAACAGTACAGGTCTCGTGGAGATGCGTTCGAAGTCGAAGACGACGCACGGCCAGCTTATCAAGGCCATCGAAGGGAAGAAGGGAAACTACTGACCTTCAGAAATACCGCACCCTCGCCCCGATACGGTTCGCCCTGTCGGGGTTGAGGGCGTGAAAGGGGAATTATCATGCGGGAAAAGATAAAATCTGCATCCAGGCAGAGCCGGAGGGCCAAGGTACTCGAAGCGAAATCGATAAGCGCCACCAAGAGAAACCCGACTACGGGAGGAACGGGAGGATTGGACGTTGAGGAAGTAAAGTCCCGGTTTTCCTCAATGAAGAACAACGACCCTCAAGCTTCCAAGATGAGACTGATAGGAGAAGAGGAAACGGTCGATCTGTCCAAGCATAAGGAATTCAAGGTCGTCAAAAAACCTCCGTGGGTAAAGAGTAATTGGTACAAGGAACTCACCCCGAAGGAGCAGGAATCAATACTTGCTCTAAGCGCCTACGGGGGGAAAACCTCGAAACGGCTTGTTGACGGGTATATCGAGCTTTGCGAGTGGCTGGATGCTGATTTGGTATTGCAGCGCGCGCCTAACAGCCAATTCCACGACCTCATCGACGCGGCTGAAAACGACAGAATGCTTACCCGAGGAGAGCGGGGAAAAGCTGGACTCCGCAACCTTCCGTCTCGACTTTCGAACGATCAGATATTTGTCATCCAACACGACTGGGTTGATTTTGTGAAGAGTATCCCCGGAACGGATGGCGGGGCGATGGATGGACTAAGGCACGAACCAGACGGTTCCTATTTCGCAGACGCCTCTATTCCAGACATGCCTTATGAGAGATGCGTCTTTGAATTCCAACTGAGCGGGAAGCGTTGCTTGGTTCGAATGAAAGCCCAAACACTCGGCGAGCCAGAAACGGGCGAGGGAATATATGTACGGCTATCTGAGGGGTGGTTTGACATGAGTACGCTCGACAAAGGCCAGCACCTCAATCTGATGCGTCCGCTTCTGAGAATGACGACCGACCACATCGTGGCTATCAGCATCATGCTCGACTCCGAAGTGGGGGAGTCCGAAGTGGTCAGATCTCAGCACAAGCTTAATTCTCGCCGGGAGAAGCTGAACAAGGCGGCGATCCGCGACTACCACGTCGTAGACCTCTCCAAACGGAAACGCTACACGGCCCTTCCCGACGAAATGCAGTCCGACGATGAACCGGAGCACGGCAAGGTTCGCCTGCATTGGCGGCGGGGGCACTGGCGGCACTTCTCAAAACACAAGACGTGGATCAATTGGATGCTCGTCGGCAACCCGGACCTAGGGTTCATCGATAAGGAGTACAGGCTTTGACGAACACCAAGACGCACGCGCAGATCCGTCTCTTGGAACGGTTCGGGATCGACGCAACCGGCTCAGACATGGCGGACCTACTCGAAACGACCAAAAGTATCGGTGTCCCTGTCCGGCGGCAGTTAGACAAGTTCGACGGCAGGGTTTTCTTGGTCAAGTGGCGCGGGAAGATGATGCGAATCGTTCTTCGAGAGGAGGACAACTTCATCATCTCGGTCATGACGCCGACCATCGATAAATCCCACAAGAGGAACTTTCCAAAGAAACGGGGAAAACCCGTTCGCTCCAATGAAAAATACTCGCGTAAATCCAAGCACACCGGGGAATTTAATGCCTGAAGAACTGAGGGTGATGCCTCACAACATCGAAGTAGAAGCCGCCTTGATTGGCGCGATACTGTCTCAGAACCGCGTTTTTACCCATGTTTCAGATTTCCTCGAACCCGAACATTTCTTCGAGCCCGCATACGGCTGGCTCTACATGACGATGGCCGGTTGGATAGACGGGGGGAAGAAGGTCTCGCCGGTCACGATCAGGCATTTGATCGATGGCAATGCGATGTTTGCCCAAGTTGGCGACGATAGCTACGCCGGAAACGAAGGCCAGATCCTATATGAACTCGCTACCGGCACTGTAAGCGTGCTCAACGCGCGTGATTACGGACAGACCATTCATGCCCTACATCAGGATCGTGTCGCTCTGGGCATATATGAGGACGCCGCGAACGAGATCTACGAGGGCACCGCCCATGATGGATCCAGCAGCAGAGTAGAAGATGTCATCGATGGCCTGTCCGCGCTTGTCGAAACCGACAGCGATGGGGGTGGTCTAAGGCACATCGCGGACATCGCCGAGGAGGCGGTACTCGAAATCGATAAGGACATGAGGGGTGAATCGCCCGTCGGCGTGTCCACCGGGATAACCGACCTCGACAAGACCATGCCGGGGTTCATGCCGGGAGATCTCACCATCCTTGCGGCTCGTCCAGGCATGGGGAAAAGCCAAACTCTCGATTGCCTTATTAAAACGCCGGACGGGTGGACAACGATGGGTGACGTCAAGGTCGGGGATCGGTTGGCTTCGCATGACGGTAGGCCCTCACAGGTGGAGGGCGTATTTGAACGGGGCGAGCGGGAAGTCTTCCGTATCACTTTCTCCGACGGGCGCTCGACACGAGCCTGCGCTGACCATCTTTGGACGGTACATAATCGAAAATGGCAGGAGTCGCGAACGATATCCACGCAGCAGATAGGAGACCTACTGCAAAAACCGGGATACCGGAACCGAATATGGGTAGATAGGGTAAGCGGTAATTTCGGTCACGAAGAACATCTTCCTGTGGATCCCTGGTTTCTCGGCACCATCATTGGAAACGGGAACCTTACGGATGGGACAGTTCGGTTTTCCACAAGTGACGCCGAGACACTCTGGCGCGTAACCAAATGCGCCGATGAGTGCGGGATGAAACTCACATTCGCGGGTGCATACGACTACAGGATCATCAACAAGGAAGGTAGCCACCAGAAAGGGACGCAAGGCGTCGTTCCAAGCCCTCTAATGGAGAAGTTGAAAAGACTTGGTCTCGCGGAGAAACGATCTGAGGGGAAGTTTATTCCAGACGTTTATTTGAATGCTGGAAAGGAGTCTCGCCTCGAATTATTGCGGGGATTAATGGATACGGACGGGTGGGTTGAGAAAAGTGGGTCTCTGCGTTATTCGACATCAAGCGGAAGGCTCGCCGATAACGTTTCCGATCTCGTTAGATCGTTAGGAGGACTTTGTTCAATAAAAATAAAACACCCCATTTACACATACAAAGGGGGCAGAAAAAATGGACTGCTCCATTTCCATTGCAACATTAGGCATGTCGACCCTAAATCACTGGTCCGGCTACACCGAAAGCGAGAGAGGGCTAGGCAGTCGAATTGTCCTCGATTAAATGTCGTCTCTGTGGTTCCAGATGGGAATGACCACACTCGCTGCATTAAAGTGTCTCACCCTGACGGCCTCTATATCACCGACGATTATATCGTCACGCACAACACGGCGCTCGCGGGGAACATCACAGAATACGCAGCAGCAAATCACGGGCCCGTCGCCTTCTTCTCGCTCGAAATGAGAGACCTTCAACTGGCACGAAGGCAAATGGCCGCTCTGGCAAGGGTCGACAGCAAGCTTCTGTTCGGCCGAAACGCCCAACAGATGTCCATGGATCAGTTCGCGGCAATCCAGGCAACGGTAGAGCGTTGCAGGAACCTTCCGGTCTACATCGACGACACGGCCTATCTCACCGTCGCCGCCCTGACGGCCAGAGCCAAACGGATGCAGCGGCGGGAAGGCTTGGGTCTGATCGTGGTGGATTACCTTCAACTGGTTCGCGCCACGACCGAGGATCGGCGCAAGAACAACAAGGTCGCTGAGATCAGCGGGATATCCGCCGCCCTCAAGGCGACAGCTAAGTCGCTCGATGTCCCTGTACTGGCGCTTTCGCAACTGTCCCGTAACGTCGAATCACGGACGGACAAACGGCCAATGCTTTCAGATTTGAGGGATTCCGGGTCCATCGAGCAGGACGCCGACAACGTCTTGTTCCTTTATCGCGAGGAATACTATCTCCAAGTGGCCCTTCGGGGTCACAACCCAGGAACGACCGCATACGCCAACGCGAAAGACCGCTTGGAGGAGGTCGAAGGGAAAGGGGAGATTATCCTATCCAAACAACGAAATGGGCCCGTCGGTGTCGTGAATGTGAAATGGGAAGGCGAGTACCAAAGGTTCAGTGATCCCACACCCAACAGGCATTCCGACGATGAAATAGATACGAGGTTGCTCTGATGACCGAAGAAACACAAAGCCTATACGAAGTCCTTGGGGTCGAACCTGACGCCACTGCCGATGAAATCAAGGCAGCGCATAGGGATCTGGCGAAAAGATCCCATCCCGACCAAGAGATGGGCGACAACGAGGTGTTCTTGGCAGTTCAGGAAGCCTATGAGGTCCTGTCGGATCCAGACCGACGGGCCCACTACGATTCGACGGGAACGTTCAGCACAGGATCCGTGGACGAAGGTAAGGCCCTCGTCCTGTCCACTCTCGCAATGATGTTCTCAGGATTGCTCGACTCCAAGGGAGCCACATTCTGCCTCACTCACGACCTGAAAGCTGAATTGCTACGATCTATCGAACGGAGCGTTGAGAAGGCCGGGGAACAGATTGCGGACGCAAAGGGCAAGATCCCGACCCTCATCCAAGTGCGGGAACGTGTGACCCGGAAGGATGATGGTCCGAACCCGTTCTTCAAGGTGATCGATGACGAGATCAAAGCGATCCACGCCGGAGTCGCCGTTATCGCCGACCGGATCGACCTCCTCGATAAGTGCCAAAAGGAATTGGATAACTTCGATTGCAAAGGGAACTACACCGGGATCAACGCCGAGCCTCGATACGGGAGTACCCTCATCAGCTCGTGGGTGGGATCATGACGTCCATGAACCCCAAGCCCTACAAATGGACGGGCTACACAACGAAGGCCAAAAAAGCGGAGTGCTTCCTGACGCCATGGTGGGCCGTGGACGCAATCCTCAACGTTGAGCTTATGACGCGCCGAGTGATCGATCCGTGCTGCGGGGAAGGCATCATGAGCGAGGTCGCGTCAGAACACGGGTACACCGACATAGCTTCCAGCGATAAGTACGACTGGGGTTTTGGGGAGTGGGGTGTCGATTTTCTTGGGGGTCTCCCCTACAGCGTTCGGGGACACACGATCCTCATGAACCCGCCGTTCTCCCTCGCAACCCAGTTCATTGAGCGGGCCCGAGAGCTTGGCGCGCGAAAGATTATCTGCTTCCAGCGGTTTGCTTGGTGGGAGAGCCAGGGGAGGGAGGAATTCTGGGCGAACAACCGGCCGAACCGGATCCATGTATGTGCAGATCGAGCGTCGTGCAAGCGCATCGATATCTCTCCCGAGGAATGGAAGGGGATGGGGGGAACGTCCACGGCCCACGCTTGGTTCGTGTGGGAAGAAGGGCAACCGACGGGCCCGATTTTAGGTCGCTTACTGAGAAAGAAGGGATAATGCGATGAGGGGATATTCAGTGATAGCGCTCGATCACCCGCAAAAGTGCGTGAACGTCGGCGGGGTACTGCGAGCGGCCGGAAACTACGATGCGGGATGCGTCGTTTTAGGGTCTGCTCGGTGCAGCGTTCGTGAGCCTGGGGATACCATGAATGTTTACCGGAATAAGCCGGTCTTGCGCGTCGATGATGTGTTTGACGCATTGCCGTTCGACTGCGTTCCCATAGCCGTCGACCTTCTCCCAGGCGCAAGAAAGCTGCACGAGTACACTCACCCAGAAAGGGCCTTCTACATCTTTGGGCCAGAGAACGGGACGCTCGGCGAAAGGATAACAGATCGATGTCGGGACTCGATTTATGTTCCAACAAAGGGATGCATGAATCTTGCCGCCACAGTCAACGTAATCCTGTACGACAGAGCCGTGAAACGAGGCGAGTGGCCTCAAACGATGGAGAACGTACGATGAAAACGTTCATTTTCCGCGTGTGGTTGGTGGGGATCGTTCCGCGCTTCGTTCTCTGAACTCTGGGACAGCCTCAACGACAAGCGCGGCTTTGGCTGGAACTTAAACCCATGGGTGGTCGCGATCACATTCAGCGTAGCAAAGGGGAATATCGATGGATAAGATACTGCGAAGCGCAGTCCACGCTTCTGATTAAGAATTCGGGCTAAATGGTACTCCCCGTGTACCATCCGAATGCCGGGGCGGTTATGTCGATGCCGCCCCGGCAGATAATCCCTTCAGAGGGTGTCAGCGAAGAAGCTTCGATAGAGTTCGTGATTGCCTTCGTGATCGTAGCTGAATGAATGGTCCCCCCTTGAGGGACCATCCCCCTCAAGATCCCAGTCCCTAAGCGCTTTCCAATATCGCTGATCGTATTCGTCGTCGAGACGAACTTCATTGAAGTTTTCCAGCCACCGCATCCCAGGTGGGCACCCATTCCCGATGCACCTTTTGACGCCGTCCCCCGGAGCCATAAGGGATCCGGCTCTTGCTAAGACGTCGTCTTCTGCGACAGCGATGTTCAGGTATTGAATGCCGGGTGTGTTCTCGATTATGGGGTTTGCCACCCGCCAGATCTCAGCCCCGTTGATGAGGATGATCTTTCGGAAGAGATCGGGGCGTTGCTCCGCTGCCAGGAGCGCTACCCTGGTCCCGAGGGAGTGCGCGAAGCAATCAATGCCCGACTTGCCGTGCATCCGCGTCAGCAGTTGCTCGACAGCGTTATCGACCAGCGGCCCGTAAGCCCAGCCGTAGGTCGTCGAGAACCCTGCATCCCATGCCAACCTCGTATCACGCCACTGAACGGCGCTGTACCAGGGGAGAAAGAGGGGTGTCGTCTCCGAGAAAATGCGGGGCCAAACGTCGAAGTTCCCGCCCGGGCGGTGGGGAGAGTGTTCCCCCAGGTAGTCGCTCGGATCGTGATTGTAGCCGTGAACCAAAAGTAATTCAGTCTGGCTCATTCGAACGACCCATCAGCTTTAAACAGATCAATCGGGCCTGTCGTCTCGCCAGCCTCATCGTACTTGGTTAGCGTATTACCGCCCAAATCCACAATGGCAGTCGGCAAGGGACACCTGAATTTAGCACCGACATGGGAGAACTTGTTGTATTTCCAGGCCATGTAATCGGTGATTGTAACATCTTTGAACCGCCATTCGCCCGGCCCGCCGCATCTGTCCAGTTTAGGACCCGCACCAAGGATGCTGAGATTGCCTTTAGGCTGGCCTCCTGGACCAACAGGGACAGGCCCCTGCACGATTGTGACGGTATCCAATTCAACCAATTCATTGCTCGTGCTATGGACTGCAAAGCCGCTGTCGCCCGCGCCCTCTGTCAGCACAGTGTTGGAAATGTGCGTTGATTTACTTCCCGTCTTGACGGCGTGTCCGGAATAGGTTTGCAGATTAGAATTGATAATTGTGAGACTTCCGGGTCCGACACTGGAATAAATGCAATGTGAAAGCCCCCCATGACGATTGGAGCAATCCGTCATTGTCACATTATCGAGCGACCAGTTGTACGATCCGTCGCCCTGCATACCGTGATTGCACGACACAAGCGTAACGTCTTTTACCGTCATATTTCCCAGAACGCGGATGCACCTAAAACCCCGATCCGATCCTGGCGGGGTCAAAGCGGTTGGTCCGGTGCCGCTGCCGGAAATAACAGCGAGACCGGAGATTGTCGTGTCTGGTGATACGCTGACAATGCAGCCTTGTCCCTCGAAACCGTGATTGGCCCTAATCCCGTCTGCGCCGCCGATTGTCGCTGTGAGGCAATCTTGCGTCGCCCCATACCCGTCAATTGTAACGGGTGCCACCATTTTTTTACGCTCAAGTGGGTTTGTGTTAGGCACTATTCGATCTTTAGGTGTGGACATTCGAACCGCGTGCGTACCCGGCTCAAGCTTGAAATCATAGCGCGCTTCGTTGGGGTACTGCGTCATCAAAATATAGGTCGTGCGATGCTCAAGGCTGTCCGACAGTGACACGCAAAAGTTCGCCACTTCGCCGCACCAGTCAGGCCGGGTTGCTGGATAGACCAATCCCTCCGATGGTACAGGCGGGACGACAACAGGGGGTACGACGACAACAGGCGGCTCAGGCGGGACGACAACAGGGGGAACCGGCAGCGTGTACTGCACTTCGATTTCCGTCACGCCGTCAGGGACGGTTACTTCCACAGTTGTCGCCCAAGATGGAGCAGCGAACAGCATCAGAAATATTACGGCTAAAGTTCTCATTAGGTGTTTCTCCTTTAGAGGATCAGCGGCCCGCCGCGTTTTTCACCGCGTCGGCCACATCGGGATTGTCGAACAGGTAATTCATGAGAGACCCGGTTACAGGGGTAGATGTCATCACCCGCTTCGTAATGTCGTTTTTACGTTGCAGAACCTTATCGATAGCGGCCCGCTTTTCATCGGCCGACATGTCACTGACCTGTATCGCGCGGGTGCGCTGGTTGAGGGACGAGAGCATCTTGTATGCGTTGTTGAGCATACCGCGAACGCGAAGCTTATCCCTGTTGTCCTCCAACAGTTCAGTCGCGGCATCGACATCGCCCCGCTTCCGGTACTCCTTGATGGTGGAGAACAAGGAATTGATCTCGTTGTACTGCTCATAGAACTGGGTGGAATACTTGGTAGAGTAGGCCGGGTTTGACCGCCAGAACCGTTTGACGACGGGCATGTTATCCCAGCGCATCGATGGCTTCTCCGGGTAGTCCCCAAAGGTGCGAACCAGAGCGTCGGCACCCTGCAAGGCGTAAAGCCCCAAGGATCCGGTGTATCCCCGAATAAGCGCCTCGATACGCTTCGGTGACTGGGCATCACCCATCCACTCCGGCAGCACATCTCCGAGAATGCGAGCCGTCTCCGATGTGTTGCTGTCGTACTGAGCCTCCGGCGTTAGGCGATCCAGCCCAAGACCGACGATGGGCCTGCCGGTGAACTTGATCTTGTTCGCGGCCTGTTCGAGCAGTGGCTTGACGAGCTGCGGCGTGGGATCAAGCGCAAAGGTATCGAGGAACATCCTCACCAAACGTTCACCGGACGTGTTTAAGTCGTCTTTACCCATAATACTGCGCACAAACCGTTCAGGAACGGTCGAAAAGATGACTCCGACCTCAAAAGGCTTCGGAAGACGGAAGTGCTCACCTCCTACGAAGAAATGGTAATACGTGTCTTTGTCCCACTCCTCCAAGGCTTCATAGTCATCGTTGTCCATGTTCGCAGCCATCAGCGCCATCGTCGCGCCCATGATGATCGACCCACGAAGAAGGAACATTTTCCGGTTCTCGTTGAACCCGCGACCGAGACGGTACAAACCCTGGATACGAGCGTTCATGAAGGGAACCATCTCGATCAGAACCCGCATGGCAGCGAAATCGCCGCGCATTGAGAAATCCATGAGGTCGAGGGCCTGATATGCCGCCTCGGCATCGGTCCCGCCGTTCTTCTTGATGGCGTCGAATACAGCGATACGGTTGGCCGCTTCCGATGCAGCCCCGATCTTGTGCCAAAACCGCCAGATCTTATGGCCCGTGTTCAGGAGCCCCATCTTGGAATCGCCACGTAACTTTTCGTCAAGTTGTTTGCGGACACTTCCCGGCGTGATGTCGTAGAACCCGCCTGATCCACCACCGGCAGACATGATCGAGGTCAGAGACGCGGATCCCATGATGGCCTTCTTGAAGCCCTTCACGGTGTCGACGCCGGGAATGAGACCCTTTTGGCCGGAAACAACCCATGCCGACATCGTGTCACGCAACACGTTCGCAACCATAAAAGCAGGATCCAGCGTGACGGACTCGGTCAGAACCCGTTTCGCCATACGGAACGCGACCATGATCCCGCCTAGCTGCGACTGGTGCAGCGAGGTAAGCGATCGCAGGAGCATCGGATCCGTGACGCGCCGGTAGAGAATCTTCCCCTCGCGCATGACGCTGACCACGTCCGGGCCCGTAGGCGCGGCGATCTGCATCATTTGAACCAAGGAATTCATCTCGACATCGGAAAGGTCCAAATCGTCGGGATCGATCTCCATCCACTCAGCGATCTTCTCCTTGATCTGAGCGGGAGGAATGAGGGCAGGCTTATAGGCGCGGCCGAGTTTCTCCATAACGCCAGCATCGAGGGCGAGCGCCTCAACCTTCTGCATCGCCATGTTCTTCATGGAAGCGTCGACTAGGTGCGTCATGTTGAGGATCATGTTCTCCAACACGTCGTTGACCTTCTCGTCGCGGCCGGTGAGGTATTGAACGCCGCTGCGCTGCCCTTCGACGCCACCGGATTGACCCGTGTTCGGGCTTTGGGTGTCGTCTTCCAACAGACGATAGAACGGCACGTAGTCGGCGTGCTCCCACACCGCGCGCTGTTCCTTGTTGATGACCCCGGACTGTTCGGCCATGTCGAGCATGGCGCGGTTGAACTCCATCCAGCGGTCGAGGACTTGCTGAAACTCAGGGTATTGATCGCCAAGCTTCAGAAGCTCATCGATCTGTTCTTGGCTCATACGGTTCTCTCGCGACTTACCGTCCCGTCCCGTCTCACCCTTCAGCCGGTTCGCGCGGTTTGCTATAGCCCAGCCCTTCCATAGGTGCAGAGTGCCAGCTTTAGCGAGATCCATGAAGATCGCCTCGAACCCACCTTCGAACCCTTTGCGCGTCTTGAACCACTTGTCGCCCTGGTCGTTGGTGTAGACCTCCAATGGCCCTTCACGCAGAACCGAAGCCATGACGCTGTGAATGTTGGTCGTCATGCGAACCGCTTTGTACGCGGACGCCATAGCGTCTGGAATCGAACCCAGAGAGTTTAGCTCCAACTGCTTCACGGCATCCCACTGATCGAGGAACCCTTGCCGCATACTGGCTACACCGCGTTTCTTCCACCAATCGACCGCGCGCCGGACCTGCTCGAAGAAACCCGTTTCCTTCTGACCCATGCCGTGTTCCATCGCGGCTTCCTGGGTGTCTGTACCGCGGACTCTGTGATCGCTGTCCATCTTCGCAACGCTCGCCATCATCGAGCCAATGGAATAGGAATCGCGTCCTCCTCCCTCGATGTCCGATGGTGTGCGCTGGCTGACCTCACCGCTCTCGACACTGAGGAACACGTCCTCATAGGTCTGGAACCCAAGGCCGTGCATCATGTTCGCCACCCGGTTTAGGAACTGTGTCGCCTTCTTGAACATGCGCGTGATGACGGGAAGGCGCTTGCGCGTCTCTCCGCGACGGAACGCCCCGAACTCATAGGCCGTCGCCTCTTCAAGATCCTCAACGCCCCAGTGCTCTTTCCACGCCCCGGCCTCACGTTCCAGAAGCGCCCATTCCTGGGGAGTGAAGAACTTGCGCAAAGCGTGAATGATCTCGTGCCGAACACTCTCGACAGGATCGTCAGCCCGCATGGCAACACGGATGATGTCGGATTCGTAGAGGTACTGACCGGCGATCTCAGCCCTGTCCCCGGTTTCCATCCCAGACCGGACGAGGGACTCGCCTTCACCGAACAGGCGATCCTTGATTTCGAGGGTCGTACCTTCCGGTGCCATCGTTTCGAATATTTCGTTTACGCGATCGCGGATGTCCGGCCATGACGCTTCTGCGGCAGGCGTAAGCCCGGTTCCGGTGCTGTACGACATAGCCAGACGCCAAGCATTGTCGGGATCCACATCGGTTCCCAGGAGAGCGTCTTGCCACGGGGTTTCTACTGCGGCCGCGCCCTTCTCAAGTTCCTCTTCAAGCGTCCAGACCTTGTTGCGAAGCTCCGCGAGTTCGGCATCGCCTTCGAACTTCTTGTCGAGGAGCGGCTCGAACTGTTCGACCTCATTCTTATACTGTTCGCGATCCTCAATACTGTCAGCCAATTCCTCCGGCAACCTTGAAACGATGTTCTCAAGCTTCTGCGTGATCCCCAACGCGGAGGAGCTGTCAGCATCCGAGCTTCTGTCGTCGTTGCGTATGATGGTCGCCCATCCTTCAAACGTGGTCGTTTTTTTGCCGAACTCTTTATACTCCCGAGTGTTGATCGCAAGGGGGAAACCGCCGATCTCACCGACGACTTGGTCATCTACGACCTGCTTGAGATCGATCACGCGCAAGATCTCACCCAACAGGCGTTCGCCGAACTTCACACGCTCATCGTAGGCGGCTCCCTGGATTTTGCCCGTAAAGGCGGCTCCTGCGGTATCCACCGACTGCTCGATATCCTTCTCGATCTTGGGAATCGTCTCGTCATACCTGACGATAGCGCGATGCGCCCGTGAGACCCGGTCTTGGATCCCGTGCTGCTGGCGCGCGAAAGCAGACTTCCGACGTTCGGCCTTTTCGAGATCCTGTTGAGCCTCAGTCAGGATCATCACCCGTTCGTCAGACGTCGAAAGCGCCTTCGCCTGCTGGTACTGTCCAGCCTCGCCAAGGTCTTCCATGTTCCGCATTTCAGGATCGCCTTCAAAGAACTGCTGAATGAAGCGAGCCTTCTTCTCCATCAAATGCCACATCTGGGAATCGTATGTGCCCTTGGTGGAGTAATCCCGAATGCGAATGAAGGGGTTCATGTTGCCTTGTCGGAGCGAACGGCCGTTTCTCTGTTCGTCTTCGGCCGGGAACCACAGTGGATCAAGATTGTGGCTCGCATACAGTCGTCGCTGTGCGTTGACGCCTGTCGCCATGGACATGCTTCCGATGAGAACACGCTTGGTCCCCTCGTTCATATCGTTGAACAAGCGCTGCTTATCGACCGCGCGTTTATAGTCCCCGAATAGGGCGATCTCCGACTTGGGCACACCGCGTCGGTGCAGTTCAGCCGCGATGTACTTGTGCGTGGAGAATTCTTTCCCGTGGATCCCCAGCCCGGAGAAAACCATTTGAGTGGCGGGCCCGACGTCTACCGGATCTACGCTGTACCCATCAGGACCGGCTTCATGGAATGGCTGTAGCTTGGTTGACTCCCAGATTTCGAATACGGAGTCGACCAGCATGTTCAGCTTGGAGTCAGGATCGCCCTTCAGCTTCGCATCAACGAGGCGCATGTCGATCGCTGATTTGCGACCGTCCCCGATGACCGACAGGATGATGTCCTCGCCCTTTGCGGCAGGACGTCCCCGGTTCTCGATAGCCAACATCCGGTTGCCGAGCGTCTCTTGGTACGCCTTTATAGCCGGGGTGCTCGGGGCGATGACCATCTCGCGCTTCCCGCCTTCCAGTTCCGGCCGAGTCACGTATTGACCAAGCTGCTTACTGGTGACGACATCCATGGTCTGCCGCACGATCAACGACAGTTCCGGCATATTCACGAACTGACCGAACCGTGTTACCGATTTGTATCCGCCCGCTGGGTTTTGCTCCAACTCAGTGACGGTGTCCCCGAACGATGCTGCCCATGCGTCAAAGGACTCAATGCCATTCTCGCGCAGCATCGGGGTGTCCATGTATCGAGACACGCTGAAAAGCTCGGCCATGGTGTTGGTGACGGCTGTACCAGACGCGAACACTAGGTTGCGACGAGGCTTGATCGTTTCCAGATACCGGGTTTTCACGTACAGATCCCACGATGCCTGTGAGCCATTAGAGTCGATACCCTTGATGTTCTGCATGGTGGTGGCGAAATCCAGCTTACGGAACAGGTGCGCCTCATCGACGAACAGGAAGTCGACGCCCATTTCTTCGAAGGTGAACACGCCGTCGCCCTTGGATGCGCCACCGCCCTTCAATTGCTGCTCAAACTTCTCGATGCGGTTCTCGACCTGCTTGCGAGTGTATCTATTGTCCTCGTCGTCGGGGATCATCGCCAGAACCTCGCGGTACTCCGCGATCTGTTCTTTGATGAATTCACCCTCGAAAGACCCGGAGATCGGGATCTGCTTGAACGACGAGTGCGTGATGATGACCGCGTCGAGGTCAGACAGGGCAGCATTCGCCATGAATTGACGGCGTCGGCTGGTGTGGAACGCCCGATCGTCAGCAACCGCAATGCGGGCCGTCGGGTACTGTTCGTAGAACTCCTTGGTGAACTGGCCGAGCATATGGTTCGGAACCGCATACATCGGCTTGTTGACCAGCCCAAGGCGCTTCATCTCCATGCCCGCGCCGATCATGGCCGACGTCTTACCGGCACCGACAGCGTGGGCCATATAGGTGTTGCCGGATTGGATGATGCGAGCAACTACGCTCGTTTGGTGCGGACGCCATGACCACTCACGGGAGATCCCCGGCGTGGTAAGGTAGTCGCCGCTGTATTCACGGACAACGAGACTATTGAACTTCTCATTGTACGATTCGGCCAGTTCTAAGCGGCGCGCGTCATCTTCCCATATCCACTCGCGAAACTTAATCTTGATCTCCGCCAGCTTGTCTTGCGCTGCCTGTGTCAGTTCAGGGTTGAGGACGGGCTTTAACTTCCCGTTCTCGCCCATCACCTGATCGAATATCTTCGGGTCTTTCCGGTTCGCCGCGAACTGCATCAGCTTCGTGGCGGGCATATGCTTCGTGCCCCAGGTATCGACAGCCGCCACCGACTTCATGTCGCCGGAAATGAACCATTGCCCTATTTTGGACTGATACTTGGCACGAACCGTGTCTAGTCCGAGAGCCTCAGTGCCGAACTGTTGCACGACGCTCTCGGGGATCCACGGCATACCGATGCTCGCCGCTATGTCGGTGTACGGGAGCGGGATCGGCTGCGAGTCTTCAAGGGCAGAGACGTTCCGTTTAATAGCCGGGTTACGATCCGCCTCGGCCGTGGCGATACGGAGCTTCTTGCGGACGTTGCCTGATAGATACTCTTCGGCAGTGACCCATTCCTTCGAGGACGGGTCCATGTAGATTTTCTCGCCCAGTTCGGCGGTGACGGCATCTTCACTCTTCTTCGCCATCGCCGCGACTTCGGAGAGGATAAAGCGGCCCTGAGTGTTCATGACGTGCATGACAGCATCGCCAACCGAATCAATCTGCGGCTCGGGATCCCGCGATACCACGTTCTCGGTAAACACGAGGGATTTCTTGGCTTCGTCCGTTACGGAGTCGTAATGTTCCACGGCCCTGATCCGGTAACTCTCCGGGTCATCCATGAACGCATCGATGTTCGGACGCTTGACGACAACCTTGTCCGACATCCCTTCGCTATCAAAGGTGCCTTCGCTCCACGTCTCGGTGCCAGTGTGGTTCTCGCGGGCGTCTTTGCGCATTCGCGCCATCTGCGCCATCGTCGGGCGCTTCTGTAAGTTATCTTCGGCCAACTGCACGATGTCGATCGCGTTGAACGTGCCCTCGTCGAACGGTGTCCCTGCATACCGCGCCTCTTCCCGTGCTTCGGCGCGAGCGACTTCCTGCTCAACGATGCTCGGGCGACGGAACGAACGGACCTCGGTATTGATGGGCCCATTGTCAGCGATGTAGGCGTCGTACTCTTCGTTCAACCGCTTGCGGGCCTTGGAGGCGTTCTCGCCGTCCTCTGCAAGATCCGCCTCATAGACAGCACGTAACGAGTCCCTGATGGGGATAAGGCTCTTGATGACCTCGATATCCTTGGCCGTCTTCCCGCCCTTAACGCCCTTCCCGCGCTTCGGAACCTCACGTCCGATACCCTCGTTCATTTGCAAGAGATTGCCATCGCGGCCGACGTAGAAAGAACCTTCCTTGCGCTCGCTCGTTCCAAAGTCTGCAACTGCGGTATCGTGCGGGTTTAAGCGCTCTGACATGACGTTCTGGGGAAGGCTGTCTATCGCGACAGCAAGCGGCTTGGTGTAGCTAAACTTCTCCGTCCAGCGCACACCGTACCGGCCAGGGTACAGACGGTCGAAGAAGCCCTCTTCACCGATCACGAGGGATGGATTGTCAGAGAACCACTTACTGACCTGCCCTTTTGTGGGAACACCCTCTTTGTTGGGAAGGGTTCGTTCGACGGTGCCTACCCACTGTTCCGGCAGAGCGATCCCGTCAACGGCGCTCAACTCTTCACCCTCGACCTTTTTACGAAGGAAGATAATGTCGGTCGTTACGGCCGTTCCCGCATTCTTCTCGAAGGCGTTGCCCGGCAGTCGGATGGATCCCGCGAGATCAGCCCGTTCCGCAAGGTACTCCCGAGCATCCGTGCTGATCTTGTTCATGGTCCCGGCAGACGTAATGAACGCCAGAAGACCGCCCGGCCTTACCGAGTCCAGGGATTTGGCGAAGAAATAGTCGTGCAGCATGAAGCCGCGCGCCGCATATTTGGGATCAGATTTTATCACGGTGTCGGAGAATGGCGGGTTGCCGATGACGAGGTCGTATTGATTCTCAGGCAACGGCGCTTCTGTGAAGTCATCGCGGCGCACACCGGAGTTGGGATACAGCAATCGAGCAATGCGGGCCGTCATGTGATCCAGTTCCAGGCCGCTGTAATCGATGTTCACACCATCCGGGGCCATCCCGAGGAAGTTGCCAATGCCCATGCCGGGCTCGAATACTTGCCCACCCTTGAAGCCCATACGCTCGACGCCGGTCCACATGGAGCGAACGATCGCCTCGCTGGTGTAGTGCGCGTACTGGATGGATCGACGGGCCGTCGCGTATTCGGTATCGGTCAGCAGATCCCGAAGCTCTGTCCCGATGTCGTCGAACCCCTTGCCAAACTCTCCCTTGTCGTTGGGGAACGCATTGGCAATGCCACCCCAGCCGACATACTTGGCAATCCGGCTCTGCTCGCCCTTCGTCGCGGGACGTCCTTCGGCCTCGATCTCACGCACAAGGCGGATAGCTGACAGATTATCGCGGGCCTTCGTCTTCCAACCGCGTGTCTCGTCCAGGGATCCCGGCTCGATGCGGTGGTTCTCTCCTGCTACAAGGCTGTCGTCATCTCGGGAAACTCCATCATCTGCGCCCAGACCACTTCCTTCGCCTCCCTCTCCTGGGCCATCGTCGGTTTTGGCCCCATCATCTGTTGGATCAGCAGCCCCGTCTCCTGCGCTTTCTCCGTCAGGTGCTTCTCCAGTTCGTTCGTCGACTGTAGATCCTTCATCATCTTGGGCGCTTTCTCCGACATCGCCTGCAAGTACGTCGTCTTGAAGCTCTGCATCGTCTGTCCTTTCGGTTTCTTTAGCCGTTACGGGGATTCCCGGTTCGGGCTCAGCCTCTACTGGCTCATACGTCCGGTCCCTCTCGTTACTGAGACGATTGACGCTAATCGATCCATCAGGGGACATCTGGACCGGCTCGGTGTGGCGGACACCATCCTGAACAACGGAACGAACGCCTCTGTGATCCTCAAAGACGTCGTGACCGTTCTCGTTGACGCCTAGTTTTACCCATCCTTCTGCGCGAGGGGTCTCTTCCTCTACTGGGGCAGTGTCTTGTTCCTCGACAGGTTCTCCAAATTCATCGCCGTCTTCAGCGCTCTCCGTCTCATCGACGGGGCTATTTTCTTCTTCTGCTTCAGTGCTGCTCTCAGTCGGTACGCCCTCGTCGGTGACTTCATTGGTGGGTTCCTCTATTTCAGACAGGATCTCGTCGGCGTCCGCGTCCAAGTGCCGTTGGATCGCTTCCGCTGCATCACCGTCGGCAGGCGTCATCGCCGCGATCTGCGCGATCTCGTCATCCGTAAGATCAACTTCAATGCCTTGGGCGGTCTCACCAAGGCGGATGCGATTGTCTTCGATCTCGTCATCGGTCATCGCGAGGGGATCGGGCTCGGCTTGCTCCCCTTCAATAGCGCCATCCATTTCCTCAACCGACAATGTTTTGTTGCTGGTTGGGCTGAACGGTGTCTTCGGCATATAACGGTCTGGATTGAAACCGGCCTCATCCAGAGCGCGACGTATTACTTCTCGTCCTGACTCGCCGAACGGTTCGTCCTCGATCAAGGCGCGCAGATCGTCGAAATCTCTGTCGCCTATTAAAGTTCGGGCCTGATCCCTGAGAGATTCAAGTTCGGCTTGTGTCTCATCAACCGCGTCTTTTTGAGACACAACGTCATTTGTCTCTTTTGCACGAGACTCAATCGCCGCCTTCTCAACGAGACCGTTGATCTCGGCATCGTAGATATTGGCGGCTTCCTCGCCCTGTTCGGCGCGGATCTCCTCGACCGTATCGTCGATAGCCTCGTTCCGGACATTGCCTTGTTTGGTGAAGTCTTGCGCAGCGCGCTTATACAGCGCGGCCGTATCAAGCTCATCGGTCTCTTCCGGCGCTACGACGTCATCGGGAATTGGGGGCCCATCGTCTTCTGGCAGTAGCCGTGCGCGCTGTCCGCCCGTCTCCATGTTGGCCTCAACCTGGGCACCGCCTGGGAGAATATCGCCGTCGGGGACGTCCTGCCATTCCTCGGTCAGCTCGAAGGGAATAGTGACCGATTCCGTTTCCTCGCCCATCTGCCCGGCGATAGCGGACTTGTGGTCGCCGTTCGCTTTCCACTCGTTCCATTCGTCGATCGTTAGTTCGGTGACGTCCTGTCGACGGGCTGGGCCCTTGCCGTCCGTGAACGACCTGTCGTATGCCGCCTCGGCCTCGGCCTTGCTCTTTGCGCCCGCGAAAACTTTATGTTCGTCAAATTCTCCGGTTTCTAGGTTCTTCTGATCGACGACATAAACGTTGTCGCTTTGCAGGTCATCCATGACGTGGATATCAAGCGGATCGCCATCTGCACCCTCGGTCCCTTTTATATAACCATAATCATTATAGACGGGAGATTCCCACTGCGGCGGGACGTTGTTCTTGTCGCGGCGGATCGAACCCTTCTCGTTCTCAATCGCGACCTCGGTCCCTTCCAGCTTGCCCTTCAAGGACATGTGAACCTTCTGGTAATTCCCAGCGTTCGCCTGTCCTGGCGTCGGTTCGGCTGGGGTCGTCGGCGCATTCTTGATGTCTTCGGCGCTCGTTGCCTTGACCGGATCCGCTTTCGTACCCGTCCCAGTCGCCTCAGAGCCCGCCAGAGCGCCTTCGATCTCGTCGGGCGTGCTTGCACCCGGCAACGCCTTGTCAGGCATCAGGCCCGACGCGCCGCCCATCATCGTGCCACCTAGAAAGCCTGCCGCCGATGCGTTCGCGATGCGGGACAGTACCTCGGCCGACTTGGGAACGAAGCCGTGAACCTTCTCGGCCTCTATCGCGAGCGCTTCTTGGCTTCCTTCCGTGGCAGTCTCGATAACCGCGCCCTTCGCGGCCTCGCCTGTCACACGTCGCGCCACACGACGAGGGTCAGGCACTCCCTTACCCATACGCATTAGACGACCAACGGCCTTGATCGGGAGAAGGGAGTCGAGCGCGCCACCGGCAGCGCCGTACTTCACGGCAGTGTCCGCACGCTCATTCAGGGGAACGCCCAACTCAGCAAGATTGGCATTCACTTCGCCCGCGTTGAGGAGGGTGGACGCGGCAAACCCTCCACCGATCGCGCCGATAGGACCAGCGACAACGCCGCCCGCCAGTGCGCCCGCAACCGACGTCCCCATGGATGGGATTAGGTTCCCAGCTTGGAACGCCGACCACTTACCCGCCCGCGTAAGCGTATCGATAACGTCTTTGCCGGGGATGTCTTCGAGCGTCGGGACTGCGCCCTGATACTGCTCGGCTTCCCGTGTGTTGCGCTCACGGATCTCAGCGCCCTTCTGACGGAGGTAATCGCTGTTGATCTTCTCGCCCGCAATCTCAACAGCACTACCGCCCGCGCCTTGGGCGAAATCAACGCCGCCCTTCAAGCCTTTGACGAATTCCCCGTCTTCGCCTTCGCCTTCAGGTGCTCCCGTGCGGAAGAGTTCTTCGCCTGAGACCCCACTGGTTCCCGCATTAGCAAGAGCGCCGCCTCCGAATACCTCTTCCGCACTAAACGTTCGTGCCATGGAGCATTACCTTATGTTGGTTGGGGAACGAGAGCGCCGGTTTGTGCTTGCGGTGGGGGATCGAACTTCCCTTCGCCTGCGTACTTCGCGGTTATCCCGTTCATCTTGTAATTATTCCCGGGAACCATGCCCTTGTAATTAATCTGCCCGTCTTTCATGGGCATAGGCGTGCTGGGAGATTTACCCTCGGCAATGTCTTCCGCCCGTCGCTGGGCACCCTGATAGTCAATCTCGCCAAGCCCGTCCTTGCCTTGGGCCTTGATGTCGGCCGCATAAGCGTCAGCCATGACCTTCTTCTTAAACTGACTGGCATCTTGGAAATACTTGGACCGAGCGAGGGCGTGCTTCGCCTTCGAACTTGTAAGGCTGGTCAGAACCGTTGCCGCCTTCAACGCGCTGTCGTATGACTTCCCGCTTGCCCTGGTGCGAGCCGAGTCACGAGCCGCCCGGTGTTTCTGATTGGCAAGCCCGGCGTCACCAATAGCCTGCAACGCGGAACGTCCGGGCTGCGCGGCCATCATGTTTAGGCCCAAATTGAGCATGGTGTCGTTCCGGTCGCTCTTGTCCTGCTTCGCCTGGGCTTCCGGCGACAACGCCCCTTGTCGTTCCAACAGCGCGAGGATCTTGTCCTCGAAGCTTACGCCACCGGCACCGTTGGTTTTTAGACCTTGCTCGCCAGCGCCAGATAACGCGCCTTGCTGTGAATCGTCGGCATTAAGCTCATCGTTATCCGTCGGGCCGGTCTGTCGACTATTCTGCGTGCCGGGGTTCGCTGCTCCCGGCGCGCTTTGCGCGGTGGAAGGCGTTACCGGGGTGGTGCCCGTCAACTTATCGACTGCGGGCCCGACCTTGCTGGCCAATGCCCCCATTTCCCCAGTGGCATCTTTCCATGCTTTGTTGCCCGTTCGCTTGGCGGCTTCGTACCAATCGGAACCGTATTTCGCAGCAGCCGCGCCTGCTTCAGGGAAGTTTTTCTTAATCACCCTACCAGCGGCATCGATAGGATTTTTCTTCAACGTCCGCTGAGTAGCGTCGAGACCTTCACGGGCCCGTGACTCCAACGAGTCACTGTCCGCGCCGACAGACTCCCCGCGCTGCGGAACCCCATTCCTTACCGCATCATTGCCCTGCATGTTCGAGGGCCCGTTTGTATTGCGATTAAAGGCATCCATCGAAAATGTCGGCATCGGCATACCCGGACGGGCCGGTGGCGCTGTGGCTGTCGTCGGTAAGGATGCGGTCGGACCACCAGCCGCGAACCTGTTGGCCGACAAATCTCGCGCGGAGAACTCTCCGGGGTTCGCGTTCTGAATGGTCGGGTTCGGATTGTTCGCACCAAACCCGGGACGCCCGCCTTGAAGCGCCCCGGTCACACCGGCCATTTTCTGACGGAGAGCAACAGGGTCAACGGAACCGTCCTTCGGAGCCACCGGTGGCATCTGCTGTGCCATTGGATCCTGTGCGGGACCGCCCATCATCGTCCCACGGCCAGGAACGCCAGGGATCTGCGGGTTCTTCAACTCCGCCAACTGTTTGGCGCTAATTTTCTCAAGGTTGGTTTGGACCCCTTGCAGGTAGCTCCGGGTGCCTGAATTCATATCAGCGGGCTTGGCACCACCCTTGATCCACTTGTCCGTCGCGCCGGGGCCCATGTTGTAAGCAGCAAGAGCCTTCGGAAGATCGTTATCGTACTTCTTCATTTGCTTCGCGAGGTAGGCTGCGCCACCCATGATGTTTTGACGGGGATCCATGCGATCCGTAACGCCCATCTCTGCCGCCGCTTCCTCGTGCAACTGCATGGGTCCAACGGCTTTGCCACCATCACCCTTTGCGGTGTTGGGGGACTTTTCGCCGCCCGATTCCCGCATCTGCACAGCTTTTATGATCTGAGGATCTATGCCGTATTTTTTACCGGCCTCATCGAAGATCGTGTCGTAGTCGGACGGGCCCGTAATATCGAACTCATCTCCTTGATCGTCAGCGCTGGCCTTCCCCGCGTGCTCTTGGATCTTCGCCATGGCAGCTTGGTGCAGAGCGCCGCCCAGCAACTTATCTGTCTCGCGCGGCTGTACCGGCCTCCCCGGGACTTCGGGCGCGGCCGGTGGGCCTCCGCCTGCATTGATACCTGGGCCTGCCATCTGAGGAATACCTTGGCCCTGCGGAATTTGTGATCCGATCGGCATAATAAAACCCCTTGTTATCCTGAGAAGGAACCGTAGATCGATGCAGCCGCCAGACCGGCACCAGCCGCCTGGGAAAGGCCGCTCGACTGATCTGTGAACCGCTGACCGTCAGTCGTTGAATTGGTCGTCTTGTTGTGCGGAACGCCTTGAAGCGCACCCAGGACGAAGTTGAGGTTTTCGTAAGGCCAGTTACGTTCCTCAAGGAAGTCGCCGTATGCGGTGTCGAGAGAAGCCTGTTCAAGGCTCTGCTGCTGCGCCCCGGTAGCGCTAAGATTGAGGACATCGGCTGTGCCAAGAGCCCCGGTATTTTGAGCGATTGATTCGTAATTGTCTGAACCGGACAGAGACGCCTTCCTGTCGAGATCAAACCGCGCGGCACCGGACTCGTATCCGGTATGCGCGCCCTTCAATGCTAGATCCGCAGAGCTTTCGAGGAACTGCTCATCATCGAGCGAATCTCTGATCCCATGTCGGGCTCCGCCATACGCTCCGGCAGATACAGCATCCGCGTCACGAAACTTTGCCATACGCTGGTATTGGTCTTCGAGGTTCCCCATTGCGATATCCGTCACGCCCTGCTGATAGGGGTTCAAATACCCTTCCCTCTGCTGATCGGAGATCGTGTTCCACTGTTGGGTTCCCTGGTCGGTCAGAAAGCCAGCCTGATCTAACGCTGGCTGGAAGTTTCCGACATTGTCCCGCGTAAGCTGGAACGCTGATTGTTGATCGTCGTTGAACCCGGCAACACGCGGATCCGTATAGACCGGATATTCCTGCTGACCGATCTCCTTCGCCTGCTCGAACAACTGCTCGCCGCCAGTCGAGATGTACTCGGGTAGCTCGGTGACGTTATTAATCGTCGTCGTCTCTGGCTGTGCGGTAGGCTCGCTCTCGCAGAAAAAGGCCATGCTACATTCCTCTTACAAAGAAGCTCCCGGCTTTGGTGAAGCCGTGCTTGGTAAAGAATTTGTCTTTGCGGTCCACGTCTTTTCCGTAGAACACGCCCATTCGAAGGACCGCGCCAGGGTAGACCTCGTCGATGGCAGTCTTTAGGGACGAGATCAATTCGACCGGGGCTCGCGTGTTGCGGCGAAACTTGGATCGAACGTAGTACCAGAGATCCCCGAAGTGCTTGTCGTCGCCCCACCAATCAGGGTGCGCCTCGATGGCGACAGATCCGATAAGCTCTTTGGTCTCTTCGTCCTCGGCAATCAGAACGTACCCGTTCGTGATGCACGAGATAATCCGTGACATCGTCTTATTCGGGTTGATCTTCGACATCATGAGCGGCGTTTCTTCGTGCATCTCATAGAGCATGACGAGGATCGCGCTCGCGTCGAACTGGATGGCGGGCCGGATCGTTAATTTGATCGGCTCCGCCTTGGGCGCGGGTTCCGGCTCCCGCCTGTTCTGGACAGGCAACCTTTTAATGGGTGCCGCCAATGCTGCTTCAGCCATTTAAACGTCCTTTAATATTTGTTTGATCGCGCTACCAGGCGTCACTGGGGTCACCCGCTCCGGGGCCACCGCCGCCGCTACCACCAGTATCGTCATCCCCACTTCCTGAACCGTTTCCACCGACACCGGGCGCACCGGGCTCGGCGGCGTCAGGCGCATCGGGTGCATCGGCACCAATATCGGCAGGGTCAGAGTTCGCGGTTCCCTGAGCTGCTGCCGCCGCTGCCGCCGATGCTGCGGCATCAACGTCCGCACCAACGTCTTCGGCGGTTGATGTGGTGCCTACATCCGGACCCTCAGAGTTGGCCTCATGGTCCTGCTCATTGGAGAACAGAGACTGAATGCCCATTATGGCCCTTGCGATAGTGAACGGGACCGACAGGATATTGAGGGCCGGAATAGCTAGTGAGAGAAAGGTAAGGCCCGTCGATATTTCTGACAGTGAAAGGTTCCCCGTAAATCCGTTCTCCTCGTCGTCGGGCGTTGCGTCGGGATCCCCGTCCAATAGAGTATCTTGGAAAGGGTTTTGGTCAGACTGCGACGGCGGTGCCGTAAGCGCCCCACCCCCAGCCTGCGGACCTCCTTCTCCTTCAGGGAGATCGGGGAAGGCCAATCCGGACGAATTAAAGAAGCGGTGCCCACCGAGACCGCCCTCTTGGCCGAACGTGCGACCGGCTCCGGTGGGAAGAGGGGTAAGCGTTCTCGCGTACTCGCTGCCAACGGCATTGTTGGAGGATCCAGAGCCAGAAAGTGCGCCGGTTTCGTCTGAGAACGGATCTACATAAGACATACTATTTCCCCAAAACCCCACAGGTTTTCATGTCGGTGATTAGTGTACCAAGAACATCGGCGATTTCCGCAAGAGTAGTGCTATCGGCGTCGAACGTCTTTGTCTTTGTGACGTTCGTAGGAGCCGCCCAGCCCGTCGAATATGGCTGACCCATCCTAGTCTGCATGGATACGAGCGCTCTCGTGAGATCCCTAGCCCAGTGCGAACTATATTCGTCTTGGGATTCGGGAAGCCGGATAGAGGAATTATTTAGGCTCATTCTTCACCATCCGGTTCGATATCTGCGATCGGGCGTCCAAAGCGCCAGTAAACCCCCGAAACATCACCATCAAGCCTCACAGCGACCCGGCGACCTCTAACCCGGGGCCGGATATTCGTGGTGCTCGCCTGGACGTTGAACGGGCCATAGGAGACCTGGGTACTTCCCGGCGTCATGCGGGACTTGAACGTAATATCAACCGGACCTCCAACAAAGTCAGGGATAAGGCGATTCATGAAAGCGACCTGCTTCCCGTTCGAGATATCGATATCGCCGGACTCGATAAACTCACCAAGCGCCGCGCCGTCTTCGTCGGTGTGGTCTGACAGTTCATGCTCATAGATCTCGCCGCTGGCGTCTGTCGCCAATGGGGCTGAGAAAACATCGCTATCGATATAGGACGTTCTGTCGAGATCCCCGAAATCCCAGGCGTTGTCTTTCCAATTGTATTTGACGTACTTGTCGTTCTCTCCCCCGCCGTCCGCGCTCGGGTAAAACCACCATATCTCTTGCCGGGTCTCGAACATTCCGGTCGTAACCTTATCCTTCTGCGCTCTATCGATATCGTCGAAGACGTGTCGAAGCATCGAGCACGCCATGTCCTTGATAGTGCCGTCGTAAAGCTGGAACGTTCCGTTCGCCATCCAGAAGGCCACGCCGTTACGTTCGACGGGAGCCGCGATACCGAACGCGCCGTTCGAATCGCCGATGGTCGAGAGATCGAAAGTGAAGTCGCCCCCAACGAACCGCAGAGAGTGAACGCTGACGTCTGTCCAAATGATGATCTCGGTTTTCGTTACCAAAGCGGTAACGATTTTGGAGCCCGATAGGAGTTGTCGTTCCCCCGCAGTCGTCGATGCGGACTGGGTCCAGTTTGTGTAATCCCCCTGATCGCACCATTGGATCTTCGAGGGATCCCCACCAGCACCCAAAGCGATGACGTGGCGATCATCCGGCGACAGAATGAATAGTTCCGCCGTCGGTGCGGCCGACACCACCGCTGCCGGTGTGCCGATACCAACCGACGCATCCCACACGTAGAGACCATAACCGCGCGGCGAGGCAAGGAGATCCTCCCCGAAATTCATCATGCTCCAAATCCTGAGATCAAGCGTCGTATTGGAGGCCGTTCGCGCGGTATTCCATGTCGAATCGTTCCAACTACCCGCGCCAAACCCAAACGAGAAGGTCGAGGAGTCTACGCCGATGCTGAGTTGATACGAATACGTCACGGATGCGCCGCCACCAGATGTCGAGGAGTCCGCGGTGGTCGTGTACGTGATGACGTAATTGTCGTCATCGGTGATTGAGGTAACGATGTATTCGCCGTCGACGGTGACGTTATCGACCGCCGCCGCACCCCCGAAGGTCGCGCTGTCCCCTGCTTGCAGTCCGTGCGCCGTGTCGGCAATGGACACGAGGGCTGACCCGCTGGTGATGGTTATTGGATTGCTGCCCAGAGTGCCCGAATCTCGAACCGGCGTGATGTCCGTCGCTGTCGACCCCTGGACGGTGTAGAGCTTCGTGCTCGTTCCAACCGCGACGTTCTTGGTCCCGTCGATCTCCGACCAAGAGTGCATCGATCTCGGAACCCCGAGAACGGGAGACGCTAAAAGCTTCTGCCAACCACCGATGGGCTCGGGTAAGCCGTCGCGGAATCGGATCCGGTTTGACGATAGCCACTTTCCCTCGGCCCCGTATGGAGTCAGATCAGGGTAAACGCCGGGAGGGATTTCGACGGGGAAAAATGGCATTACAGCCGATGCACCATTGGGAACAAGATTTTCATAGTTGAACGCCTTTGGTTATAATATTCCGTGCTACGCGATGATGGTCCCTGAACTGGCAGTGCAGATTGTTCCCAACCCCGAAAAGTCCCTTGAAAGTCGCTCGCAATTTCCTGTGAATCCTATTCCACATTAATCTGCTGGGGACGCTGATTTGATGTTGCGGGACACCGCATTGTTCAGCAAGACTAACTGGTCTCGGTTGTCGTTTGCTTGCGCGAGGATTGCATCGGTTCGCAGGGACATCACCTCTAATGCTACCGCGCTGTCCTTGATTACCTCCGCAAAACGGTCCTCCCGTGCGTTCGATCTCTGCATACAGCGCCATAGCAAGTACCCCACGATCGCGGCGATTGGACCACCACCGACTTTTATAATCTGGTTAAAGAGTTCTTCTGTCATCAGACGTCAGCCATTCAGTCTGTCGAGTAAGGTTTTGAACTCCGGCGTCACTGCGGTTCCCCGTGCGGCCAACTCTTTGATGATGACGATATGGATTCTGTTGGTGCTGGCCTTCAACTTTCCCTCGTCTTTCCCGTCGCGACGATCCCCCAACTCTTTCGACGATAGCGCCACCTTCGTCCGAGTGTCACGGACTAGAGAACCCTCCAGTACGGTGTCGCTCACCAGTCGATGCGTGTCGGCATTGTATTTGGGGTTAGGGTCTATCGTGACAGGGAACCACACCATTTTCTTGTTGGCGTGCAGGACGGGAGGCGAATCTTTGAACTGGCTCCGCTTGCCTGTCAGCGCTCCGTCCGTGACGAGTTCGTAAGTCCCCATTATATTGCCCCTTGTGCGATTTTAAACTCTGCCTTGAAGAAGTCGTTCGACAACAGCGCGTCATCGATAAAATATATCTGATAGTACAGGTACCCTCGCGCGTCGAGATTGATCCCCGATACCACCTTATCTACTGAGGAACCCGTCGTGAAACTTGCAGAAACATCGACATAATCGACGTCATTATTGGAGGCTCTGACCTTATAATTTCCTGCCCCTAAGCCTGAATTTCCGCTCCCCCCGAAGGTAAACCGAAACAAAAATTCATCGATATATTTTGGCTCTTGGAACTCGAATGTGATGTCTTCGTCGGAAACAAGAGAAATGTTAAAATCAAAATTGTAATCTCCAGCCCCAGGCGCACCGCCCTCGACAATCAGGCCCGGTGTGCCTTGATCGTTGAGCGTCATGCTCTGCGTCACCGTAATGATGGACGTGCGATCGCCCTGCCCGCCATCGTTTGTATAGGCGGTTACCGGCACAAATACCCCACCGCCGGTTAGCATGATTTGGCCGGTACTCATTAGGCGTCGTTTCCGGCGTCGGTCGTATAGGCCAGACGGACCCCGATCAACCGCCCGCCCTGCGTCATGTCGTCGTTAGTGGCGGACACATCGCGGAACACTCTGAAGAAGATCATATTGTCATCCAGGGGCGTCCCTTGCACGGTCATAGCTGGGGTGAAATCGGATACTAAGATTTCTTGCGTGGCTCCCTGAGCATCATCATCTATGACCTGCGGCGCACTCCACGCCGTATCAATAGAGACATTATCCCCCATGGCGATCGCCTGTATGCCCCACGTCAAACCGGTAGATACGGCGGCGCTAACGGTCCAAAAGAACTGCGCTGTTATGGTGCCTTTGTCCCAACTATCCGGCATAGCCATCTGGAATTGCGCGTGGTCGTCGTCGTCGGCAGCAAAATCTAGTACCTGAAGATCGGGGCTCCCTGCCGTCGTCTCGATCTTCGTCAGAACTGAGCAGCCCGCAGTCGTCGTTGGGATCATTGCTGCGGCTGGGATAAAGAGATGCTTTGAACCCTGGATATCAATCCCGGTTAAGGCCGAGCCTACACCTGTCGGAAGCAGTCCAACTAGAGCCGCGCCCGAGGCCCTGGTGAAATAGAGACATACCCAAGTCCCTGCTCCATATTCAAAGAACCCGGCAACATCTCCCGCTGCGGTATCGATATTCGCGGCTGTTGGAAGGATAAGATTGGTATCGTGATGGGTGAGCCTTAATATCCCGTCGAACTGACACGTCATAAAGCCCTTGCCGCCAATGGTAGCCATCGACGTCACCGTCACGTTCCCCGTTATGTCGACGAAGTTTCCGTCGGTTAGGAACGCGAGACCCGCAGCGGACGCAACGTCCGCCCCCTTACTCTCAAGGATGGAGTGAGAGTTGGTATCGAGGGGGGACGAGAGTTTGTCGGAAACCACATTCTCGACATCCGTACCGTTGCAGTAAACAATCGTAGTGCCGCCCTGGGGAACCACCACTCCCGTCTGCCCACTGACCTTGATCGTGAGCGAGAAGGCACCGGCCGTACCGTTCTTGACGATAAAAACCTTTGTTCTGGCGGGGACGATGATCGCCACATTGTCTGTTAGAGTCCCCGTGCAAGACAACACCATCTTACGGGCTTGGTTGATCGCGTACTGGGTGTCGGTCAGCGTGATGTCTACGGACGTGAACGCCAGAGCCTCTTCCCCGGAAATCGCCTCCTCCAGACGGTTCAGGTTGTTTGTGGTTCGCGTACCCCACTGTCCATCCTGCTCGCCTGTGCCCATCTCTTCCAGTTTGAGAAGTGCTGATGCGTTTGATGCCATAATTTATTCCCTTATCAGCAGACGTCTGTGTAAGTGTTGGAGGTCGTCGTATCGACGGATGAGTACGAGTCCGCTCCCGGTAGTGTGACGTCGGTCCACGATATCGAGGAAGCGATGAAGGTTCCGATAGAGAACGTGGCCTCGACGCCTGTAAAAACTGCGAATTGAGACGCCTGTCCCGTCGACTGCTGCGACACGGACGGGAGCGTCTGGGCAATCGTGCCCGTGAACTCCTCCGACGCCGTCGCAGATTGCGACAGTGAGGGAAGAGTCTGAGAAATTGAGCCTGAAACGCCAGCAAGACCCGCAAAGAATATCGCGACAC
>Ga0222662_1000134_pt1 | contig 68282 bp, 76 predicted proteins | sample AntAcemetagen600_FD_179821 | JGI IMG/M metagenome (GOLD analysis project Ga0222662, IMG submission 179821) | Saline water microbial communities from Ace Lake, Antarctica - #600 | ecosystem: Environmental > Aquatic > Non-marine Saline and Alkaline > Saline | place: Antarctica: Ace Lake... | reverse complement strand
GGTTGCACTCCCCTTTTACTCTTGGTATCTTTACTTCACACCGTTTACACGGCCCTATCGTCTAGCGGCTAGGACACGTCCCTCTCACGGACGAAACCGGGGTTCGATTCCCCGTAGGGTCACCATTAAGAGCACTGGTGTGAGCGCTCGAGAAGGGTTTAATATTACTTTTCTCATTTTTTGATTTTCTGATTGTTATATAGCATCAGAATTGATATTCTGAATTACTATGAAAGAAAAATTTACTATAGGAGTAATTACACCATCTTGGGCAGGGCCAAGTGCTTTTCCTGAAGTCTTTGAGTTAGGTATTAATAGATTAAAAGAAGTCTTTGATTTTAACGTTAAGGAATTTACTAGCACAAGAGGTTCCCATGAAGATATATACAACAATCCAAAATTAAGAGCTGGTGACCTAATGGAAGCATATCTTGATGATGAGGTGGATTTAATTATCACATCAATTGGTGGTAACGATTCTATTAGAATATTGCCTTATATTGATATTGATAAAATTAAACACATCAAGAAACCTCTTATGGGATTTTCTGATATCACTACCTTACTGACATTTCTAAACCAAAATGGAATGCCTACTATTCACGGACCTACTATTATGGCCGGTTTTTCAGAACCAATAGAGCTAACTGAAGAATTTATCAAACATGTTAAAAGTTTTATATCCAAAGACTGGGATAGTTACACTTACAGCAACTATAGTAAATGGACAGAATCAGAAGCTAAATGGAAAGACGAGAACTTTTTTCAATTTAAAAAAGTTTTTAATGAAAATGAAGGATGGAAAGTTCTCCAAGGTGAAGGTAATTTTTCTGGAGAACTCTACGGAGGTAGTCTTGAAATTTTTGAAATGATGAAAGGAACACCATACATGGAAGACCCTAGTTTCTTGAAAGGTAAGGTACTGATACTTGAGACATCAGAAGAAAAACCTACTGCAAGTTACATAACTTATGCATTAAGAAGTATGGGAATGAGAGGTGTTTTTGATAATATTTCTGGTTTAGTTTTTGGACGTGGTAAAGGTTACTCACAAGAAGAAAAAGAAAAGATAAATAAAGTAATTAAAAAAATTGTCTCTGTAGAGTTTAATAAAAAAGATTTACCAATTGTTACAAATTTGGATTTTGGACATACTCAGCCACAATGGATACTTCCTTTTGGAATTAACTGTGAAATAAACTTAAACGACCAATCATTAACGATCAATGGCAACCCTTTCAAGACATAAGATGAATTATTTAGAGTTAAGAAGTGTGGAAAAAAAATATATCTCTAAAGATATTCAAAACATTGGGGATGATGAGAGTTTTCTTTTGATAGGTTTTGGTATCACCAATCCTCTTTCGATAGAAAAAATGTCTGATGATTGGGAAAAAAGTGATTCTAAAACTAAAGCATTGGGGAGAACTGAATCTGCTTCGAAAAAAATTAGACCTCTAGACTTTGGTGGCTCAATTTCTTTATTAAGAATATCTAATAAAAAACCTGAGTTATTGGTGGACTGGGATGTTCTAACCCCTATGGGACTTTGCGTCAATAAAGACGGAAATAAACTACTAGTAGGATCTTCGTTTGGGATATTTGAAATATACAACGGAGAAATAAAAAGAAATCTTGAACATAATTTGTTTAGCCAAGTTCATGGCATCAGTAAAAGCACAAATGGTTATATTGCCGCGTGCACAAATACAGATTCAATTGTTGAGTTTTCAATCAACGACGACAGTAACAAAGTAACAGAATTGTGGAATTGGATAGCTTCTGAAAAAGGATTTAATAAAGACACGAAAGGAAATGACAGAACAATAGATCATTCTAAAAACTATCAATTCTTAGATGAAGGAGGGACAAGGAGTCATTCTACACATTTAAATTCAGCAATAGAATATAACGACAATCACATCCTAACTACCCTATTTCATCAAGACCAATTGATTAAAATAGATAAAAAAGATGGTTCATATGAAGTTATCTTGGACAACATTACCAATCCACACCACATTAAAAAAGATTCTACTGGTGGATATTTAGTTTCTGCGACAAGAGATAACGGAATATACACCCTAGATGATAATTTAAAGGTAAAGCAATATTTTTCTGATGATTATAATTGGGTGCAAGACTCCGAAGTTTTTGATCAATATTATGTAATCTCTGACAACAACAATTCAAGACTAGTTTTTACAAGAGAAGGTAAAAAAGAGTTTGAGATAAACTGGGATAATAATGCTAGAAAAGTGAGCAATATGATTAGTATCAAAGGGTCAGAGGTTAAGAAAATATTCTTAAATAATACTTAAACCTTAAAGTCTTCAAAGCTTTTTGAAGGTATTGGTCCATCGATATTTCTATACTTACCATTATATAAATCTATCTTGCCGTCTGTTTTCCAGAAACTAACCTGGGCAATTTTCATACCAGGATAAAGAATTATTGGCAAAGTTGAATAAAATTGGAATGTAACATTGCCGATAGAGCCAATATCGACTAAACCAGTTGAACAGTGAACAAATAAACCTTGCCTAGCTATTCCTGATTTTGCATGAATAATTGGAACAAAGAAATTACTCCCAATTTTTTCCTTACTTGATCCAAGTATAAAATCACCTTTTTCCATCTTATATCCTTTATCTGTAATAATAATTTCCTTATATGGATTGTCTTTCTTTGGGTCTAAAACTTCTTCTGTATAAATTATTATCTTTTCACCTAAAGTAATATCATAAGAATTAGTAGTTATGTTCCTTTCATCAAAAGGTTCAACAATTATTTTCCCTTTTTTAACTAATTTATTTATTTTTTTTCCTGTTAATATCATATTATTTTAAAAGTGACTCTTGAGGCCCTGAGTGTGTGGCATGTCTACCAAAGTATTTAGAAATCTTACCTTTATTGTTCCAAAAAGATACTTGTCCAATTTTCATACCTTTGTATATTCTAATTTTTTTAGAGGCAACTAATTCGAGTGTCCACTGATGAGAGCAGGTTGTATGTCCAAGATCTGCAGAAGTCTGTATAAATAAGCCCAATCTTCCAATCGAACTTCTTCCCACAAGAGACATTGCATATTTTTTACTTCCGATCACTTCATGAGTGTGAGCTAAATATAATTCACCAGGCTCAAGAACATACCCCTCTTCAGGAAGAGTAATTTTCTCAAATAAAGAATTACCTTCTTCAAAAGATGTAAATTTTTTAATAACTGGACCAAGATGGAAGTTATAACTATTTGGATTTATCATTTCATCATTAAAAATATCGAGGGTTATATTACCTTTCCCCCTTTCTTTTTTAATTTTCTCTCCAGTTAGTATCATATTAAAATAATTCTACATATCTTTTTCCGTAATGCTTCTTCCTGTATCTTAAAACTAATACAGAGTAACCTTGATAGGGCCTTAAATCGTTAGACATCTCTTTAATCTCCATGAGTCTATCGTATGAGTCCTTATAATCTTCTTCATTAAGTATTACACCCTCTTCCTTCAGTTTATCTATTGTAGATTTACAATAATGTTCCAGTTCACTTTTAGTCTCTTTAATTAAATCTTCTCTGGACTCATAAATAATTTCAAAATCTGAATATAATTTCATAACAGTCTTATAATCTTCCTGAGTAACTGTTATGTCAAAAACATTGTATGCCTTATCGACAAGATCCTTAGGTATTTTTTCTTTTACAAAAAAAGGTGACGCTAAAACATATCCGCCGTCCTGCAACAATTCTGGTATTTTATTCAACAATAATTCAGGCTTATCAAAAAACCCTAAGCTAGAACCTAACACTATATGAGAAAATTTATCTTGCGCATTAAAATTTAGAGCATTTCCAATTTCGTATTGAATATCAATTTCTGGTGCATACAATTTTTTATTTTTCTGGGCAGAAGTGATAGAATTCTCAGATAAGTCTATTCCAATTCCCTTGCATCCAGACAAAACTGCAAGTTCTCTAGATGAAAATCCTGTAGTGCAAGCTATTTCTAATATATTTGATCTATTGGTAATATCTCCAAAAATCCTCCACTTAGAAAGTGTGTTAAATGAACCAGGTAAAACATTCCATTGGTTTATAAAACCTACAAACTCTGTATATTTCATGTCTTTAATTTTTTTCATATTTTCTTCAGTTATATTTCTTTTACTTTATACTTTATTTTTTTTGATAAATTTTCTGTAAGAGAATTAACCTCTTCTAAAGTCTTACCTTCTACTGCAAAATAGCACAACTGTGACGGTGTTTGTGGTGATGTATATAAAACATCACCACTTTTAGAAAATTGCATAAAATCCCACACATTTTCATTATTCTTTATGTAATCCAAATTTTCAATTTCCAACAACTTAGATTTCCTTTTAATGTCTGGAAATATACTATTATGCTTTACAGTACAATTATTCTCTACTTTAAAGTCTAATTCTTCTCCAAGTAAAGCACTAAACAATTCTTTAATTAAATTTACCCCAGTTACCTTTTCATGCCCATTAATTATTCCCCCGCCCACAGTCCTTGCAGAAGTCTCAATGAAATAATTGTCACCATTTTTTATTCTCCATTCACAGTGAAAACCACAAGTGTTAAAACCTAAACTATTTATTATTTTCTTTGTGTCGTTTATACATTTTTCTATTATCAAACCATCTTTATTAGAAGGTATAAAACTAGAGATTTGATAAAAATATGGTTCATCACTCATCTCAAATTCAACTGAACCAAGTATATTAATTTTTTTATTAGCAACTAAACCATCTATGCTTATGACATCTCCTGAAATATATTCTTCCATCAACATTGTTCCATCAAACTTTTTAAAAACCTCTCTATCTTCTGGGACCATAGTTTTTTTAGAAAGTTCGATTTTTTCTTTAACTTCATCAAAGTTATCGATCTTAATAACCCCATGACTAGATGATCCGAATAAAGGCTTTATTACACATGGGAAATTAAAGTCTTTAAAATCATCCGGATAATTTTCTGAGAATATATTAAATTCCTTATAGTTTGGCTGTAGAATCTCCTCGTCATCAGACAAGGCATTCCTCATCTGCAATTTATTTTGTGAACTTTTTCTGGCGGCGATAGAACCTACATTTCTTAAGCCCAGAGCTTCAGCTAAATCCGCTGTTGTAATAACAGAACTTTCTTTAAACGTTACAACCATATCAAACCTAATTCCTTTTTGGGTCATAAAGTCCTCAACAGATTTTATTAAACTACCCGAATCGAATGTGTCTGTAATAATTACATTTTCTTTATTAATATATTTAAAAATAACATCCTCTGTTTTAGTTGTAACAACAAAAATATTAAGTCCTAATTCCTTAGCTTTCTTTACAGTGAATTCCTTATAAATTCCACCGTGTTCGACAAATAGTATTTTTTTACCTTTAAAGCTCATTATTTACTTTTAACAAAATTAATGGTTTTATTCAACCAGAATGAAAATTGACATTAATCTACACAGGAGGATATTTGAAGATACTATTGACTCGTTTGAATCAATAATGTTGTCGAATAATTTAACCAGAGTAAAAGCAGAGCCTATTATCCCTAAAAAAGATACTAGCCTCCTGTTTACAAATTCAACCATAGTTCCATTAAAGGAAATCATATTAGATGCAGGACAAAATGATAGAGGCTATTTTGTAACGCAAGATTGTATTCGCTTAAGAATATTAAATGAAATTAGAGACAATAAGTCTATCCGACAAAAAGTTCCTGTCTTCAGAATGATAGGTTCATTTATTCATCAAGATGATAGAGATTTTATTCTTTCTATTCTTTCTGAATACTTAATTGAGAGTTTTTGTATTAAAAAAGACAGACTAATAGTTTTGATCCCAGAAAACAGTGATAGAGACTGGATTAAAATATCCAAAGCACATGGTTATAAATGTCGTCAGACCAAATCTTATACTTGGAATTACGGAATTGATAACTGTCATGGATATGGAGTAGCAATTGCCTTTGTCAGTAGTGATAGTACAACAAAGATCCTGGGTAACATTGTGGGAATCTACAGAGAAAATAGATTAATTGGTTACGAATTTGGTTTTGGAGTTGAAGCTCTCATAGGCAAAGGCCTGTACGACAAAAAACCCATTGATGCATCACACTCTTATCTAATTGGAAGAGAAATCTACCCCAACAAAAATATAGATGTGTTGTCTAATCTAATTAGCATAGTCTCCGTCTTTTCTCACTTAGACATAGAGAAGCATGATTCTAAGTCTAGGTGGTGGTTAAGAAATAAAGCTTTTCGCCTATGCGCAAAAGAAATATGTGAAAATAATATCTCTCTAAACATAGCTAAGGCTTGGATAGAAAAATATAATTCACTTTTTTTAAACAGCAACGTGGATACTGCAGGTGCAGTATTAGATCTAAATTCATTAGTAACTGAAATTCTTAATGCCCCAAAAAGGTTTGAGAATTTTCTTAAATCTCAAGAGGCATTGTATGAACAACGTGGGCTCGGAGTATTAAAATACACAAACATTGATGACTTAAAGAAAAGTGGCACAGAGATGTCTGTGCCAGAAGAGTTGATATCAGACTTAGTTCTCAAATATAAACCATGGTCAATTTGATTTATTTCAGTTGGCCTTTTTCATTTTTTTAGAAGGCACACCTATTACCAAAAAAGCATTTCTACTTTGTCGGTTGTCATCAAACTTTAGTCCATTTGAGAAATATTCATCAATTTTTTTATCCTTAGAAACAGGAATTGAATCGTAGAGACATTTATCGTATTTATCAAAAAACACTAATCTTTTTCTGCAAAATCGACCAGCATCTTTTGTTAGGAAAGATACAGTCTTATCTACAGAAATATCAATTTCAAAATCATGTGGGTACAATTTAAACCCAATTAATTTATAAAGTTGATAAATCTTTGGATTCTGAGTAGTAAAACTTATATGTTTTGCCTTAAACATCTGCCAAGAAATCTTAGCTAGCTTAAAACCAATCATTTTACCTGCATGGCTGGGGTGGACACTTAGTCCACTATAATTTAGCAAACTTAAGTCTTTATGAAATCGAAGGAAACAATACCCCACTATCTCATTCGTAGCCTTCACAAAAGTTATTACTATATGTTCATATCTAGCTAAAATCTTCTTAGTATTTGCACCAGACCCTTTTACTTCTTCAGAAAAAGATTTTTCAATTATCTCTGTTATATCATCTACAAATTGCGAATTTTCAAGCAACTCTTCTTTACTACACAAACGATAAGTGTATGTATCATTACTGTATAAAGTTTTCATTTAAAATGACATTAACACCTTATGCAACATAAAGAAATCAACTCTTGAGAAACGCTGTTTTACAACAAATTAGAATTTAAAAAATAAGTTCTCTTCAAGGATTCGGGCTTAACCCTTTTAGAGCACCTGCTCGAGAAGGGTTCGATTCCTGGACAGGTCACCATTGACAGCTAGCACGAGTACGTTGTATAGTAAAAACACTTCAACATGAAGTGTTTTTACTTATTTTTTTTACTAGAAAATGAAAATCAGAAATGACTATCTCCGTATTTATTTACACACTTATCAGCTCTCATTCTTGGATAATTTAATCTACTCCATTCAGTATCACCGCCTTTCAAGTTTATTGCTTTGATCCCTAGCATTTGTGCTTTGTAAGAAGCTAATCGGCTTGTGTTTCCGTGTAGACAGACAAATAAAACACTTTTTTGTTTTTTGAGTTTTCTTTTATTTTTCTTGAGATATTCATCTAACTCATAATAAGGAACATTTATGGCATTGGGGATGTGATGGTCTTCAAACTCTCCACCATTTCGAATATCTATAATCTGCAAACCTTTTGTAAGATAAATATCCTTCTTTTGACCTAACATATTCCACACTTTTTCTCTTGGTCTATCAAAAAATATCTGAAATGCTTCTTCGGTACCAACTTCTTGTATTTCGTCTTTTTTATTTTTTCGACTTTGAGGAGGTAAAAACTCTTCTTTTATTTCAAGTAAGTATTCATTTTCAATAGAAGGAAAATCTTCTTTATCCAAAAACTCAAAATATTCATCTATATACGGAAGTGGACTATCTGGAGATATAAATACAGCAATTTTTTCTTTTGTATCGGTAAAATCTTGTTTCTCAAGATAGTTGAACAAACCCTTCAAAGCAAAACCTGAGCTTGGACCAGCTAAAATACCTGCTCGACAAAGCTCAAGAGAAAGACGGAACGACTCTACTGTTCCAACTTCTTCTTGGTAGTCCACATTACTGTTCCAATCAAAAGCTATTTCTTTGAGCAGGTTATTTGTTCTCACTCCAGGTACAGGATTGTTCACAATACGACTTACTCCGATTATGCTTATCTCCTCTTTTTTCTTTTTGAGATATGTTCCAAGTCCGACAACAGAACCTGTTGTTCCAAGTCCGACAGATAGAACATCAATTTTTCCTTTTGTTTGTTCCCATATTTGAGGAGCAGTCCATCTGTAGTGTGCATTAGGGTTATCTTCATTGTCATACTGACCAGGATTGAACCAGTTATTTTCTTTTGCCCATTGTTTTGATTTATAAATACCACTTGTTTTGTCATTTGGATCTGGACAAATAGGTTCTTCATTGACGATAATCTCTGTACCAAGAAAACGTAGTAAATTGAGTTTACCTTTAGTTACTTCGTGAGAAACAACTGCTTTCGTTTTGTTTATACCAAAAAGACGAGCGATAACTGCTAAAGACAAGACAGTATTTCCAGATGAGTTCTCAATAACAGTATCGATATTCTCAAGAGCACCATTCTCTTTTGCTTCAAGGAGCATATTCAAGGCAGGTAGTGATTTTACATTAGCAAGTGGAAGTGCGCCCATCATTTTTGCAAATACACGCACACCTTTTGAATGATACGGATTCAGATTTTTTGGTATTTCTATAAGAGGAGTGTACGGTGCATTATCTGGATTGAGAAAATCCATAACAGAAGTATCTCCGTCAAACACATTGAGTACTTTTTGTTTATCTGTTTTATTCATTATCAAAAGAAAAGTCTTTATCTATTTGGTTTTGTAAATCACCAAATCGCTCCTTTACAAAATCTTGTGAGATATATTTTTTATGAAGTTCCCATAGTTTCTCTAGACGTTTTTGTCTATTATCAGGCAAGGTTTCTAGTTTTGAAAAAAGCACTTCAAGAAGTTCTGTATTTTCTTTTTGTAAAGAAGATAATCGCAATGTCTCTGTTTCTTGGTCAACTGTACGTATATGTTCATCATCAAAGAAATACCCGAGCATCTTATCTTCTGAAATATGTTCTGTGATAAATTTCGCATCTTTATCATTTCTTACCTTATTACCTACAACAAAAACCTGTGCGGACGTGCCTGCTTCTTTTGATAGTTCAAGATATTTTTGACATACTTCGATACTTCTTTTTGTGGGCTCAACAACAAAAATAGTCATATCAAACTGCGAGTGTAGTGTGCCTGCAAAAGCATCGACTCCCGCAACCATGTCAACTACAATATATCCTTTTTTATCATCTGTATGACCCAATATGTTTTCAAAAATAGATAGGTTGTTGTGATAACAACTAGCACCAATGTCGTCATTTTGATATGTTCCAACTGCAAATACATAAAGGTTTTCTTTTTGCTTACAATGTGTAAATAAAGGTGTGTGTTTAATGTCTTCAATTTTTATGATATTTGATTTACGTGTAGGTGGAGTAGTCTTACGAAACGTACCCATATCTAATATTGGATTTTCATGGATAAGCCATTCTTTTATTTCTTTTGAAACTGGCTTGTGTGATAGGTGGTGTTCTTGAGGAATACTCTCAAGTCCGAGTAGTTCTGGGATATGGATATTGAGGTCAGCATCAAATACCATAACTGGTTTATCAGTTTTCTGTAATAAATAAAGAGACATCATCGCTGATAATGTACTTTTCCCAGAGCCACCTTTTCCGACAAATGCTATTCTCATATTTTTTTGTTATTTAAAATTTTCGTATAAAGAAGTACCACTATAAAAATAATAGTTGCAGACATAACAATTGAAGCCCCTGAGGGTAAATCAAGATAATATGACGCAAAGAGTCCACCAACGAACGCTATGAGCGAGAAGACAACCGAAGACATCACATACGAACGAAATGAGCCTGTGACGAGCTTTGCTGTGACTGGTGGCGTGATCAGAAGTGCGCTAACAAGAATGATACCCAGGAGTTTTACCCCCAGCACCACAGCAACTGAAAGAAGAATGTAGAATAAAAGGTTTACATATTTTGTTGATATTCCTGATGTCCAGGCAAGCTCTTCAGAAAGTGAAGTCAATGTGAGTTTTTTAAACATAAAGATTACTGTGGATAGTATCCCGACTGAAAGAATAGCTATTATCCATACATTGCTCCATGTAATAGCGAGTATATTCCCAAACAAGAAACTTATTAGATCAGGTTGATAACCAGGCTGAAGTGAGATAAGGATAATACCCAGAGCTAATCCTGTCGTGAACATAATTCCAATCACGGCATCTGAAGCAATAGAGGTGTATCGTTCCAGAAAAAATATCAATACCCCAAACACAACCCCTATAATTAATGCCCCACCAAATGGAGCAACGCCGACAAGTATCGACAAGGCAACACCGAGCAAAGAAGCATGAGCAATTCCGTCTGCAAAAAATGACATTTTACGTAGCGTCACAAAAGACCCCAGAACCGCTAAAAGCGGAGCAAGAACAATACCTGCAATAAATGCTCGTTGCATAAATTCTAATTGTAGTAATTCAAACATAACTATTTACATTGATGTTCATATAAAGAAACATTTTTACCGTATAATTGCTCAATTACCTCAGGCAGAAGCGCCGTACTTGGTTCTCCACTACATAACATTTCTTTGTTAATACAAATCACTTGATCAGCAATCTGAGAGACTACATTTACTTCATGAGATACGATTACCATCGTTACACCATATTTTTCTTGAACGTCTTTTATCAGCTCATAGAAGTTTTGCTCTCCACCAATATCAATACCACTGACAGGCTCATCAAGAAAAAGTATTTTTGGTTTTCCGAGGAGACTTCTTGCAATTAAGATTCGTTGTAGCTGACCACCTGATAACTCTCCTATACGTGACGGTGCCAGATTGTTAGCCCCAACACTTTCAAGGATACTTAATATTTCATCTTCTGAACTTGTATCAGCAAGTTTCAAGAATTCCATTACGGTAATAGGAAAAGTTTTATCAAAATATAATTTCTGAGGAACATATCCGATATTATTTCTCATATCTTTTGGCTTTTTTCCATACACACGAACAGTCCCAGATGTTGGTTCAAGTAATCCAATCATTATTTTCAATAAGGTTGTTTTCCCTGAACCGTTAGGTCCTATTAGTATAGTCGTTGCTTTTTCAGGAATAGAAAAAGAGACATTATCTATTACAGAAATATCTTTCACATACTCAAAAGATACATCGTTAATCTCAAGTGCGTTCATACCTATTGAGTAAGAGCTCGAACAACTTGTTCAACATTGTAACGCATAAGTTCAAGGTAGCTATTTCTTCCTTCAACCCCACCAAGCGGATCAATCACCGCAATACTTAGATTATTGTCATTAGCAAAAGATTTTATTGATGATTGAGATAATTGTGGCTCCATGAATAATGTTGAAACATTATGCTCATCAACTTCTTCTTTCAAATTAATAATATATTGAGGTGTTGGCTCTTTTCCTGCAGAAGGCTCAAATGTTCCCACGAGGTTCAGTCCAAAATCTTCAGCAAAGTAATACCAAGCGTCGTGGAGAGAGATGATATTTTTATTTGAAAGTGACCGAGTTTTCTGTGTTAATTCTTGTTCCAAAGCTTCTATCTCTTCCACGTATACTTTTGCACGTGCCATATAGATATCTGTATTTTCAGTATCTAGTTTTGATAGTTTGTCCGCAATGTTCATTGTTATTTGTTCTGCATTATGCAAAGACAACCAGTAGTGTGGATCAATAGGTCCGTGATCATGCTCTTCTTCACTCTCATCGTCGTGTTCGTCACCATGATCATCTTCATGTCCTAATTCTTCTTCATGGTCATCATCATGATCCTCATGTTCTTCTACTGTAGCTCGTAAATTAACATCATGATCTACGGTTACAACTGTTGCATCAATAGCTTCAGCTATAGGTGTAGCCCAATTATCAAGCCCATGTCCGATAGCAAAGACAGCCTGAGATCCCTGTAAATCTTTTAAAAGACTTGGTTGTGGATCAAAAGTATGTGGCGAAGCTCCTGATGGAAGCATTAAAATAACTTCAAATTCATCCCCTGCGATTTGCTGAGTAATGTCATAGAGAGGAAAAATAGTTGTTGCTACTTTATTTTCCTGTACTTCAACAGTAGTTTTTGTACCATTCTTCTGACTCACAACAATACCGACCGAAACTAATAATATTACGACTCCTAAAATAATTGATTTTTTCATATTACTTATACTTTTTGATTACAATCTACACAGAGACCCCTGATTAAGAGATCATTTACTTTGTAGTTATTTAATAATGAGATACCTTTTACTGATATCCTAATTTCTTCGACATCTCCACAATCAGTGCAGAGAAAATGGTCATGATTATGTCCTTCTTCGTTAAGTTCATACATTACATTTCCCTTATCAAGTACAATTTTCTTGATCTGCTTATCAGCAATTAGTTGTTCGATATTTCTATACACCGTTGAATAATTAACTTCTGGTATTTTTTTGTGAACATCAGCAATGCTTAAAAGATGATTATCTTCAAATATAGCTACTATTCTCTTTTTACATATATTTGTTCTCATATTGTTATGCAAGTTATTTGCATGAGTATAATATCTTATATTAAGATTAAGTGCAAATAACTTGCAAAATAATACTTTTTTATTATTAAGCTTAAATAAGACTCACTTTTCTATTATCTAGAACAATATTACTCTTTAAGCAACTTATCAGCTCTCTCTTTTCATCTGTGGTTCCTCTCTTTAAAATAAACTTTGCATAATGACGGACATCAATATTCTTAATGTGAATATGAGTCTTTTCATCAAAGATCATCGAGTAGAAATCTTTTATTCTTTCAACTTCTGTTGTTATTTTTGATCGCATGGGCAATGCTTTGATATCAAGATCCTCAATCAAAATAAGAAGTTGTTCGATAAGCATAGTTTCCCTAATCGCTTCGTTTTTACAATTTTGATCTCTTGATCTACAACATAGACGAAATAGAAAACCTTTGTTACTGGCAAAATAATGAGACTGGAAAGCCTGTCGATACGGAAGTTAGATTAGACAAAGAATTTACAGATAAACACGGTTGGATATGTAATGAAGAGACTTTGAATAAACTACTAGATACAGACAGTGACTCCGTGGTAGTAATTGGAATGCCTACAAATATAGAAACATTTATGAATAAATTCGATAAGGTTATTCTTCTTCAATGTGAGCCTGATATTTTTATAAATCGCATAATAAATAGAACAAATAATAATTTCGGTAAAGAAAAGACTCAGCAAGAAACTTTGAAGAACTCTTACAAAAACTTTGAAGATAAATTACTACAAAAAGGAGCAATTCCTATTGGTAACAAAGAATATTGGAATAAGGGCGTTGCGACTGAAGTAATAAAAAAGATAATTGACTTTGCTTTCAATGATTTAGGTATTGAATATATAGGCGCAGAAGTAGAAGAAGGAAATTTTGGTATACAAAAAGTAATTAAAAAATGTGGATTTATTCAAGATGGATTATTTAAAGGAGCAAGAATTAAAGATGATCGAAGAATTGATGTATTACATTTTAGTATTTTAAAATAAGTCTGATTTTAAGTGCTCGAGAAGGGTCGCACCAACATCCAACATCTCCTAAAACCAACCTTACCCACCTTAACCTACCACGGTCTGAGCTCGACTCGGCTCACCATCAAGAGCGCTGTTTGAGCGCTCGAGAAGGGTTATATTAAAATTATGAATAAGTATTTAATACAACACAAAATACACACCCTGTTAGAAAACATGGGAGGGGGTGGTAATGATAAAATTAGCGAGTTTTATTCAATGGATATTAAATTTGCACACGAAAATTTTACATATACTGATGGTTGCACAGGTGATCAGTGGATTGCTTCAGGTGAAATAATTGCAGAATCAGGACTAGATGCAATAAATATTTTTAGAAAAAAACTAGAGAAAATTACATCTGCACTTTCTTTAATTGGCCAGGCTTATATTGAATTTTTGACATCCTCTTCAGTAACCTTTAAAGAAGGTTCTTCTGAAGCTATTTTATTTTACTATGAGGAAATGCCAGTGAATCCACTGTGTTTACTTGAAGATCAAGTCAAGACTCTAAATGATTTAATTCATAACGATATAGATTACTCACTTTTTTTAAAGTACTGGAAAGACATAACAAATACTCCAGATATTACACCAAAGATAATGTTGTATTGTGCAGCCTTAGATTCTCTAACTATGTGTATTTATGGTAATGGCTGGAAGTCTAAGAAACATGAGTTTAGAGAAAGTATTTTAGGTTCAGAGTTGAAGAAGGTATTATTTGGCACAAAAGAAGATTCATCTACCGGATTAAGGCATCGATTAATGCATGGGGAACATTACTCAGTAGATGATGATATTAAGCTAGAAGATATACATGTAAAAATTATTAACTATTTTAATTCAAATATTTTTAAAAAAGAATCAATATCATCAAGTGTTGTATCACCACAAAGGAATCCTTATAAAAATTTTGGGCAACTTGGAAAGTTCATTAAAACAGTTTCAAAAAAACATCTATCTTTAAGGGAGATAGAAAAAGACTATAGAGAATCTGTGAAGAATAAGAAACAGCCTAAAAAATTTAAGTTTGTGTCGTCAAAAGAACATTCTGAACTGTCGAAAAAATTTTAGTTCGAGCACGAGAAGGGGTATATAATCTAAAAATTATGGATAATCAAGAAAACATAAATGAATTAATAAAAACAGTAAGTGAAGATTTGGAATTTGTAAAAAACGAATGGAATATGGATGATATTTCAGATTCTAATCTTAGGAGGTCTTCTCATATCTTAAGAAGATTGCTAATTGAAGGTGATTTAAACAAGGTTTCAATTTTTTTAAATTTTGGAAAAATAAAAATATATAGCAAAGATGATTCGTGTAATGAAGACGGGTTAGTTCTAAGTCAAAATGGTGGAGGAAAATTCAATGGAATGACTGTCTCAAATTTAAAGATATATAATAAAATACATACACCAGATCAAATAAAAAAAGATTACGAATCTGATAAGAATAAAAAAGCACAAGCTATTTCAATAAACAGGTTTTTGAAAAATAAATGCATAACATTTCAAGATATGTCATTAGATAGAGAAGACATTATAAAATATGTTGCAAATAAACTTGGGGGTGTACATTACGATTCTTCTCGAGTAGAAAGTTCTGGAAAACCAAATAAGGAAGAACTAATGGAAAGATATAAAGTTCTAGATAATTATAGAAAAGAAGGTTTTCAGATTGCTGGTAAAGATGCGGTATATTTTGAGTTGTTAAGTGTCGGTCAAACTATAATAAAAAGTAATGATATCCTAAAACTTAGAAAAAAAATGAATACTTATTTAAGTGCTCTAGAAGGGTCGATGTAATACTGCTTAAGTGTTAAAAATAACTTTACAGTCCTTAACCAGCTACGGTTCGAGCTCGAGAAGGCTCACCGTCACGAGCGCTAGTTCGAGCGCTCGAGAAACATCATTATGGAAACAATACTAATAGCTATCATATCTCTAATTGTGGGTTTTTGGCTTGGCAAATTAAGAGATCAAAATATACAAATTTTTAATAAAAAATTAGAAATTTATTCTGATATTGTTTGTGAAATAAATACTGTTAAATATATGCAAGTTGAACTTAATAGAGATAAGGAAAAATTAAAAACTCTTTACAAAGAAGCAGATAATTTACAGCATGAAGGTAAAAAAAATGACCTTAAGGAATATACAACAAGATTACAAAATATAAGACAAAGACAAGATGATACAGAAAAGGCAGACAGCATTTTAAATTATAAATATAATTTAATAAAATTATTTGCACCAGCAAGACTAATCGGGAGCGATAAAGTAATCACAGAGATTATAGAATATACTTCTCTAATTGGAGAATACTATAGTACTGATAATAAGGATCAGAAAGAAAAAATTGCTGATAGAATCGATAAAAGCACCATGGAACTGGAACAGCTGATGAGAGAAGATTTGGGTAAGTCTAGAAATTTATCCAGATTAGATCTTTGGATGCATCATAACTATAAAAAATAAGTGCTCGAGAAGGGTTAGAATAATTTATAAAACCTACTTCAAATAACCTTACCCACCTTAACCTACCACGGTTCGAGCTCGAGAAGGCTCACAAAATGTAATGAGCAAAGCGACCATAAATTCGTTGTGCAGTGACACTTAGAATTTTGGAGACGATAAGCAACACACTTACATATTCATATGCATCTCCTCTGCCCTTCTGTCTAGCTTACTCCAAATTTCACGTCCAATAATAAGTACACCAATTATTGCTGCATACACCGCAAACATAATTTCTAAAGAAATATTCATGTCATGAAACTGGTCGACGAATGTAATTGCACACCATGAAGTAATAGAAATTGCGCCTGCAACCGTCGCAAACCACTCCCACTTCAAAGAACCTTCCTTGTGACCTTCTTCTATGTTTTTTAAAATTCTTCGCGTCAAAATACCAGAAAGTAGTATTCCATTAATTATCAAAATACCAACAACTATTTGTGCAAAATAAAACCGTGGAGTTAATGCAATAGCTTCTGGATATATAAGCAATGTACTAAGTAAATCTAAAGAAAGTCCAACCCATATCACTTTACTAATTTGAGGGAATAAAGGAAAAATATGTTTTTGTGCAAACGGTGATTTTTGTGTACTTAAAAACATAAAGTCCAAGCAAAGTACTGTTCCAAGTGTGAATACAGAATGAAATCCATGAAAAATGTGGAAGATTACTTCATTTGCAGGAAGGCCGCGCAAATCGGTGTAGTAACTTACTGTAATACTACTTAATATAAATGCCACCATATAAAACCACGAATAGCCTTTTTTATTATTGAACAATACATATGGATTTTTATATTTTACAAGCGCAAATATAGATATAACAGCAATCGCAAGATATAGCGGTGTCATTAGATTCATTGCGTTTAACACGCCCTCTCTGACTGTAATCAAGGTAACACCTTCATGTGCTGCAACCGGCATAAGCATAGTCAATGCTGTCCACATGGCAACTGAAAGTAGTCCTCCTCCAATTACTAACCATCTCATTCGTAATCCAATCCATGTAAGAAATATTCCCGACGAATCTTCAACTTTTTTAGCATGAGCAATATACAAAAAAACCATTGCCCACAAAGATGCTCCACCCATTACTGACAAACCTAACTGTCTTCCAAATGAAAGTAGTTGATAAAATTCCATTCCAAATAGTTCAAACATACTTATTTATCAAATAGTATAAAAATAACACCAATCAAATAAAAAACTTTTGCTATTTTCCAAAAAACAAAATCACCTGTTATGGCAACAGTGGCAACACTTAATAAAATAGCAATCGCCGCTAGAAACATAATTATTTCACTTTTTCTTTGAAAGATTTTTTGAGCAACGATATACATAGATAAATAGTATACTAAATAAATATACTTTGTGGCGTTACAAATACACACCCTTGCAAACTTCAAAATAATAACCTTACCCACTTTCAACTAAATACGGTGGACCATCAACCAGTGAGTAAACAGCATGAAGACGAGACAGCTTTTGAACATCAAGTTCAGTTATTGTCTTTGCTCCCTTATCACGTGCGCCAAATTCTGAAAAACTTGGGAGTCGAAGAAAGATACAACTCGTTTCCTGATGCAGAGCGTTTAATGGTTGCGTAACATCCTAAAATAAACTACTTTTGTAATTCATTAAATTTCCTTGCAAATTCTGTAGTATACAATTTAGCACCTTCTTTATTTAAATGTAAAAAATCTTGAGATAGCTCTAATTTATAGTATTCTGGATACATATCAGGGTCGAGAAAATCTAAAACTACAAAGCCAGCTTTTTGAAGATAGTATTTTGCTTTCAAATTATATTCTAAATTGTCTGCTCGTGGAGGTAACATAAATATCATATTCGTCCCTTTAGATGCTAAATTTGTGGCCAATTTTTTTAAATCTTTAATATACAAATCTTCTTCTTGGACATATTCATTAAATATAAATGATCTATACTCTTCGACCAGTTCATTAATCTTTCTTTCATGAAATTCATAAAGAGCCAATCGATCTTCTTCTGAAAGTGATATGGTTCTATCTGCTCCTTCAGTATAGCCATAATGTTCCGAGAATCTTTCATTCAATTCTGTATCGCTAAATTGCTTCCTTTCATTAAGAAAAAGTTGCATATGATACCCTACGCCAAAACCATAATATTTATACAGTAACTCAAGTACATTATTTTTATGTAATGCAAATTTATCTTCGAATGTTAGAGAGTTGTCTTTTTGAATATAGTCATAAATTGAAATAAAGTTTCGGAATGATACTGAATACATAACTGCATTAGTTTTATAGTTAACGTTACCTTCTCGTGCAGGATTACTTACTTCATAAAAAATAGTGTCATATCGCTTTAACTCTGATGATAATTTAGCCTGATTATATAATCGATACGATTTTAGCCCGCCACCGGCCATGTTGAACGTAGTCGTATCAGTATCTGTAAGCGAATCAAATAGTTCAGGAATAATTTGTCTTCTTGTTCTGCTCGTTCCTAAAAAAAGTGTATTGTACACATCTTTATTTCTTTTGATTTCAGCATATTTTAATGCAATATAATGATCTTCATAAGCTTCGTAGAACCCAAAATCTATACTGTATATAATTGCAGAAAAACCAAAAGAAAGAATGGTGAACCCAATACCGTACATCACAAGTTCTTTAATAAATCGTTTCATACTTAAAATTGAAAATATATAAATTCATTACCTGCATTTGATAGGTGTGCAACTGTTATATAAAAGATAAAAAAGTATGTAGCATATTTTAGAACTTTATTTTTTGTTACTAACTGCAAAGGATGATCTTTAGATTTATGCAACCATTCGAATACAAAAAGAATAACAATAAGATAAATAGTATTAAAATATGCAACTGGAAAACCACCTGAATTAAACACCATTCCTTGTATATATATCATTGCATCACCGAGCGTTTCTGTTCTAAAAAATATAAGTGAAAAAGTAAAAAGAAGGAATGTTTTAAGAATATTAATAAGTTCACTAAAACGAGGGACCATTCTACTTTCATCAATTGGCTCTATGTGAATTCTATTTTTATTTCTAAGCATAAGTGGAAGGAAATAGATTGCATTAATAAGTCCCCAAACAATATAAGAAAATGAAGCTCCATGCCAAAAACCACTCAGAACAAAAATAATAAAGACATTTCTAATTTTCTTTTTAATCCCTACTTTACTTCCACCTAATGGAATATACACATAATCTATAAACCAAGATGATAACGATATGTGCCATTTTCTCCAAAATTCAGCAATATCACGAGCAAAAAGTGGATATGCAAAGTTAATCATTAGCTTAAATCCAAATAGTTTTGCAGTTCCAATTGCAATATCAGAATATCCACTAAAATCTGCATACAGCTGAATGGTAAAGAGTATTGCTCCTGTAATAAGCACCGCGGAAGACATTGTTTCAGGACTATCAAAAATAGCTGTAACATGAGGAGCTAATGTATCAGCAACGGCAATTTTTTTAAAAAGTCCCCACAATATTTGCTTTGCGCCATCTTTTGCTTGTTCATAATTAAACGTTCTCTTACTAAGAAATTGCGGTAAAAGGTTAGCACTTCTTTCAATTGGTCCTGCAACTAGTTGTGGGAAAAATGTCACAAAACTAAAAAATGCCAACATATTTCTTGTTGGACTAATTGTTCCTCTGTAAATATCTATTGTGTAGCCCAATGTTTGAAAAGTGTAAAAGCTAATTCCAACAGGAAGCACAATGTACAAAGTAGTTATGTTAAGTGTACTTCCAAATAAAGAAAAGGTTTCAACGAAAGATTCAACAAAAAAATTATAATATTTAAAAAACCCAAGAATCCCAAGATTTATCGCAACACTAGTACCAAGCAAGATATTTTTGTGAAGCTTTTTACGAGAACGCTCTAACAGCAACCCCACAGCATAATCTGTTGCTGAACTAATTATAATAAGTAGTAAAAATCTTGGATCCCACCAACCATAAAAAATATAACTTACGGAAAGCAAAAATGCATTCCTTATGTGAATGCTGTGTCTATTAAACAAAACCCAATAGAGGAAAAAAACTATTGGTAGAAAAAATGCGAATTCAATAGAGTTAAAAATCATGTAGAGAGTATATAATAAAACTCTATTAGATTTCCATTCTTTTGTGTTAATTATGGTAATTAATACTAACTATCAAAATCCACCTTGCAAACATCAAACCAAAAACGTACGCTTCAAAGTATACTTATTACTATGAATATACAATCTGCAACATTTAAACGTGGAATTGTCGGAGACGACGAAATCCTACACAACGGCACACCTCAAGTGGCCTTTATTGGTCGTTCTAATGCAGGAAAGTCTTCCCTCTTGAACACCTTATGCAACAAGAAAAAGCTTGCAATTAGCAGTAAAACTCCAGGGCGCACTAAAGAAATTAATATTTTTCACATTAATGAATCGCATTATTTTGTCGATTTACCTGGATATGGTTACGCAAAAACAAGTGGTGCGGTTGCAGAAAAATTATATCGTCTTATTAATTGGTATTTATTTAATTCTGAACATCGACCAAAAGTTGTTGTACTTATTGATTCTTTTGTTGGACCAACTAAAGATGATCTTGTTATCATAGAAAATCTAGAAGAAGTGCATAAAGATATCGTTATTGTTTTAAATAAAATAGACAAAGTGAAATCGTCTAAACGACTCAGTAGAATTAAAGAACTCACAAAACAATTCTCTAAACACAAAGTGTTTGCTTGTTCTTCACAAGAAAAAATTGGCATTGAAGCATTGCGTGCTGAAGTTTTAGGGTAGAGAATAAATAGAATGAAATTACACAACTTAAAAACACACAGGAATCTCATTATAGTCTTAGTGATACTTAAAATTGTGCTTATCGTTTGGTTTAGTAACGCAAAAGAATATTCTTACACTCAACCAAATAATCATAAAGAAAAAGAAGTGTTTATGGATACAACTGTCTATCTTCAAGACAAAGAAGCCGTTCTTTATAACGACTGCGGAATAACCTACCCAGAACAAATTAAAGTTCCTAAAACTACAGCTGTGGCAGATGCTTCCCTCACCTATTTGTTTGAAAATGAACTAGCTTACTATGCAGAATATAAATCAGTTGTCATAAAAAATGGTGTCGCACAAATTACTTTGCAAAATAACAATGACCCAACTGGTAATAAAATTTCAGCTTTAAGTAGTTGTGAATCCCGACATTTATTTAGTGTTTTAGAAGACACTCTAACCCAGCATGAATCTATTAATTCAGTAGAGCTATATTCGCCTTCTGGAAAAATTGAATTTTAATTACCACACACAAAAGAAAGTAGTTTTTCTTTTACTCAACTTCCACCATCACCTCGTTTCGTAACAAAAACGGCATTGAAAATGGCGGGTTATACCGTGCAGAAGAAAATTCACTTACAATTTTCACATCATCTACTTGTAGTTGTGTCAGCAATAATTCTGTCTTTTTTTGAACTCTACCTTCATTTGTATACCAACCATAACGCAATACAGCCATCTTAGTTTCAGGAATTTCTTTTAAGGTAACTAGATTAGTGTTTGGTTTAGGAATAGTTTCTAGTGTGTACTTACTTGGCATCACAAATGATATTTTTCGCTCTGCATCACTTCCCTGCTCTATAACTGGAACTGTCATAGCAATTTTTTCAGATACATTAACGGTATCTTGCACAGGAGTTGTCATGGCGATTTTTTCAGCAGTAGTATTGTTTCCAAAAATATAATCGGCGATATTTCTAAAACCGTCACTAAGTGCAGTGTTGTACGAACCTTTTACTGTTGTTTCAGCAATAATATATGGTTCATACAGTCGAATTTCGTATAACGTATTTTTAGAAATAACAGTATATTTTGGTTCTTCAATACTTCTAACACTAATCCAACTTCCAATCGTCCAAATTAGAAGAGCTACAACAATTATGATGATGATTGTTTTCATACATATAGTATAGCAGTATGTGTAGTAATCTTTCTTTTATACATAAAAACAGCGCTGTGTGACAAAGTCAGCACAGCGCTCTCCCATTCTTGTTCCAGGTTTACTCAGTTGAGACATTTTTCAGTGACTCAAATTGATACCTTACAATGGTGGCATCCTTATCATTTCGTTTGATTGAAAGCTCTTCAAAGCAAACAGGTTACTCAAACGAACCTGAAGTAATTGCATTTCATAAAAACTATAGCTACAAAAAAGCACTTATCACCGGCTTTCTAACTAATACTTTAAATCCAAAGGCATCTTTATTTTTTCTTAGTCTCTTTATGCAAGTAATTAGTCCAAACACTCCACTTTTAATACAATCACTTTATGGCTTAGAGATGATGATCATGACAACTTTATGGTTTAGTGGAATTGCGCTTTTCTTTTCCTACAAGAAATTCAAAGTTACTATTTTTACCTACAAATATATTGTAGGTAGGATTTTTGGGACAGGTCTAATTACTTTTGGAGTTAAAATTGCTACAAGTGCCAAAGAGTAATTTACAAACAGCCAGTAAAAAAATACAATTAAGCTAATGAAAGTTCAGAAACACCTATTTTCTATAATCTTAATTACACTTCTTACTCTTGCCTCAACTACCCACGCGCAAGAAATAGAAGACATTTACATTGAAGACCTTAGTCCTGCACAGCTTGAAGTTTTTCTTGAAGACTTGCGTGATGCACTTCCTCAAAGTCCAGAACAAGGTGAGGGTGGCGTTAGTTGTTTTGATTACTACACATTTAATTCAGTTGAAATAAATGTAAGCCCTGCAGTTGTATCAACAGTACCAGGAACCACACTTACTTTTTTTGGAACCATTGAAAATAAAAATAATTATCCCATTGTTCACAACACTATCTATCTATGCAAAAATATTTCAGCATCGACAATCTACTGAAAAAAATGCAAATGGGCTGCCAGTTGTAGACCAATTCATTGCATTACAAGACATCACACTGCAAGCAAATGAATCAAAGAACATTTCTTTTGATTGGGAGATTCCATCTTGGACAACACGCGGAACCTATCAACTTGCAACATTTGTTATTAGTAGTGAAAAATATAATCTACTTGGACTCTCATTCACTGATGATATTGTAGGAAACGTACACGATTTTGAAATTGTTTCGGATAGAATTAATGGAGTACAATTTGACAAAGAAACAGTTACAATTAATTCAATTCCTTATTTGTTTGCTGGATACCCTACTCGCATACAGAAAAGTGAAGATGCACTAATTAACGCAGAAATAGTAAATACCACAGACATTACGCAACGAATTCCTGTTTCTTACAGTCTTTACCAATGGGATGCAATAAGTAAAGAAAATAAGTTAGAAGAAAAAACAATTACAGTTACTGTTCCAGCCAACAGCACAGCTCCAGTTTCTTTTGTGGTTCAAGATACTGTATATCCTGTTTATTTAGTTGAATTACGAGCAAAATATCAAGACACTTCTTCAATTTTAAATATTCGCTTTGTTAGAGACTCTATTGATAAGCTTCGCATCAACTTCCCTGCAATAACAACCTATCCGCTAGAAAAAGACACCCAGGTAGAATTATTCTCATGCATGCACAACATATCAGCAAATGCAGTTGATGCATCATTACAGCTTTCGGTATTAGATGAAAATGGAAATGTAGTTTATTCAGATGAATATGTTGGCACCATTGGTGGAAATATGATGGGATTTGCAACAACTTTCTCACCAAAAACAACGTTAGAAAATTTCTCAATTAAAGCTGAGTTATTTCAAGAAGGAACACTAATTGAAGAAGATACTATTTCATATACTTGCAATGATTTTGGCACTTGCCCAGACACCTCGATGGATACCAGCTTACTAGCAAAATTATGGTTTATATTTATCATGACAGGAATAGCAGTTGTAATTATTATCGTAGGATTACTAATTAAAACAATCCTTTCTGCAAAGGCTCAGAGGAAAAATAAAAAATATGAACAAACGTTTTAGTAACAAAAAAATAATTGGTGGGATAATGGCTGTTTTTTTATTCTGCTTAATTCCTCAGAATCAAGTTGCAGCAGAAAGTACATTATGGACAACACAGTTACGTGAAAGTTTATATAATTTTTATAATGGACAATGGACGCTTGATTGGCCAAGTATCCAGGTTCTCTATAAGGCACGTGTCGTTAATGTAGACACTGGAGCAATTCTAGCTTGTGGCTCTACAGTACGTGGTGGCACAAATATTCGTTTTGAATTTCTTCCACATTTATATACAGACATTGCGTGGTTTGGAACTGGAACTGTTTTTGATTCACCATATGGTAATTGGAATAATGGAGGTAATAGAAGTGGTGGTTCAGTTTGTGTGGCTAAAAATGCATATCAAGCACGAAACACATTTGGAAGCGGACAACTCATAAATGGAATGTTTGCAGACTTTTCAGTTCAACCACCTAATAAATCAATAACAGGATTGCCAGCATCTTGTAGCATACAAGGAAATGGTAATGCTGCTTGCAAAGAAACAAGAACGTCAACAATTAATGCTGCATTTAATTTTGCTGCAACATTTGGTAAATTCTGGAGCGGAATGACACTTAATGGAGGTTGTTACACCTCACGAGATGCACTTACCAGTCTTGCGACTGGTCAAAATATTGCAATTGGAGCAAAGACAATTAATTGTCCAATTCACTATTTCGCTCCAACAGGTAAACCACCCCAAACTCCAGCAATGAGAAGAAATGCATGTGCAATTGGATCAATTAGTTCGTATGTAATTAGTGCGACCGATCCAGACACAAAACCTAATGAAAATAAGGTACGATTCTTATTAGATTGGAATGCCGACGGAACTACCGACCAAATAATGCCAGCATCTGGATATTATGAATCTGGAACTGAGCAAACTATTCCACATGTTTGGAGCAGCACAGGTGCAAAATCGATCAGAGTTACAACTGAAGATAATCAAGGATTAACATCAGCACCCTTACTCTTTCAAGATGAGGTTACTGATTGTATTTACCCTTCTCCACTTCGACCAGGAGCAACATCAACAGTTCCTCAAATAACCCCTGATGACGTTATTAATGCAGATGGAACACTTAGCATAGATATAAATCGACTTATTGAAGATTATGATGAATTTGGGTTGTTTCGTCCTGGAGAGATCATTTTTGAAATGGATCCTAAGATCACTAATACTACCTGTAACGCCACATGGAGTGCAAAACGAGTAGATAGCTGCTCATTATTGAAGAGTGATATAAAGATTAGTGATGTAGATATTACAGGTGCGCTTGATGTTGATCCAGGAACCTATGAGCTAAAATGTAAACAATTTAGAGACAACACTTTCATTACAAAGACGCAGGTTTGTAGAAAAAATCCATTATTTAGAGAAGTATAAATTACAAGATACAAAAAAGACAGATCACACTGTCTTTTTTGTATTCAATTATGCATACTCTGGAACGTATATTTTTAAAATTACGATGTTACGCACCTTGAATTGTTACAAATAGCTTAGCACTTTCCTTCATAAAAACTTTTATTTCATTTTGAACCATTGTATCAAAATCAGAAATCTTGGTTCGCAAAAATGCAATTACTGCGTCATTTTGTATAGTATTTTCACTTTCATCCTGAGAATCAAGTAATTTTATAAGCTCATCTTTTTGTGAATCATTAAGTGTTTGTAAAACATTAATGAGTACTCGCTTATAAATAGAACGTTCAGCATTTAATAAAATTTCCGCGCGTAAATCTTCGCTAACATTAGCAAGTCCTAATTCTTTTGTAAGGTTGATTGTTTCAGTCATAAGCGTTTATGATAATTTAATTAATGTCTCCCATCTTGTTTTACCAACTGTTGTTTCAGGAGTTTCTTTTTTATTTACCTTAGACAACAAACGCTGAGCAATTGTCATGCTTTTTTTATCAAATACCGATGCTTCAATTTCAAATAATGCATCACGTTCAGTAATAAACATATCAGACCATGTGTGGATTTGAACCTCTTCTGCAACACCAGCATGATTATCCAACTTACGAATTCTTAGCATTTCGTCTTGTAAAAGAAATCCCCCATCAATTAGCGATTCTAAATCTTCATCTATAACTTCGGTACTTTCTTTAAAATCACCCTTGGAATCTGAATTATAATCCAAAAGCTGTAGTTGGATTTTGGCAGCATCATTTAAATCACCAAAACAAACTTTTCCTTTTAGATATTCATTTTCTGCTGAAAGTCGTTCTTGGAATAAAACTGGTACATACTGAAAAACTTTAGAAGCATACAACTCACGAACACTATCAAAACGTTTTTGATGCTCACTAGTACTTGAACCAAATTTATTTTTAATTTTATCAATAAGTGATTCCGATTTTTCTGATTCTTTCAGTTTTTTGTATGAATCTAAGTACGTGCTAATTATGCTTTTAAATTCACGTTTTATTTTATTTTCAGGCGTCTCACTTCTAAGCGGTGACTCTTTTTCTTCTTCTGTTACTTCTTCTAATGCATCTTCTAAACCAATAACACCTTCACTATCAGCAATCTGTTCAGATACAAAGGTTTCCTGAGTAATTTCGTTATTTTGTTCAACTTGCAAAGGCTCGTCTTCGCCATCATCACCAATGGTAGATTCTTTTTCTTCATCGGTGATATCATCTAGTGCTTCTTTAAAACTAAGTATTTCATCATTTTCTTTAACCGTAGTGACTTTTTCTAGTACTTCGTCATTATCATTTCCGATAGTAGACTTACGGTAATCATTTGCAACGTTCTGCAATGCGTCCTCGATCCCAATGACACTTTCGTTAGTTTCTGGTTTTGTATTTTCAACCACCCCTGCAGCAACTTCACCATCGTATCCAAGCAATTCATACACCTTTGCCCGTAATCCAGCATTTTGTGTAATAACAACAGGGTCTTGTTCTCCTCGCTCAACCATTCCAATTAAATGCTTTAATTGTGACTTTGTATAAAAGCCAAGGGTTCCTTCAACGTAATCAATAGTATCGACTGCTTGATACATATCATTAAATGTTTTTGCATTACGTATAGTATTAGTAAAGCTTTCAACTTCACTGTAATCTCGTTCAGCTTCTGGAATAGCCTTATCAAAAGTTTCAGTTGCGTGTGGCGAAACCTTAGCAGACTGCAACCGTTCAATTTCATCAACAAATAATTCTTGCTCTTTTAATTCATCCAAATCTTTGCCAACAATAATTGCATCATTGTCGTATTCCTTAAAGGTCATAAATCCTTTTTCAGCTAACTTATGAAAATAAGATTGCAGTGCAGGAGAAAAATCCTTTACTCGAATTATTGCAGATTGTTCAATTTCAGTTTTTGCCTCTTTATCCTCAACAGAAACATGTAATTCTGCTTCTTTAGCATCTTCAGCCGTTTCAGGTTTTACTTCAGGGGCTTCTTTCAGCAGTAGCTCTAACATATGTTTCTTTGCTGATAAACTTTTTTGCTCATTAATAACAGAAACTCCGGCCTCTGAAAGAGAATAGTACTGCAACTGATTATTAAAATCTTCCAGTTCACTAAATGCCTCAGACCTCGTTACTGTTTCTTTTTCAGTGAATACAGACCCAGAAACTACATCAGAAACAGTATCAACATCTTCATTTGATACATTCGCAATCTTTGATTTTCTAGAGTTGTCAACAACAGATTCTTCGCGTTCAAAAGCTGTAGTGGTAATTTTCTTAGCTTCATCACGAAAAATAGTGTCATTCACCTTATCTTCACCTGAATAATCATGGATAACTGTTTCTCCTGCAAGACCATCAACCTCTTCTTTAAATCCATTTTGTTGCAAAATTGCAATTACATCAGGAAGCAAAAAGTTCCCTTGCTTAAATAGTTCTTTATTATCAGCCGCCATTCTATCTTGTAATAACCTTTGTGCGTCATCTGAAAGTTCACTAAATAAAATTATTGGGTCGATATCTTCTTCAGCAGTATCAAAAATTTCATTCTTATCTTTAGGAATAATTGTTTCTATTAATGATTGAATATCTGTAGGATCATCTTCTTTCTTATTTTTCGCAATTTCCTCTTGAATAGCATCTACCGCAACAGCAACTAATTTTTCTTTTTCTTCATCATTAGAAGGTGAATACTTAGATTTTGGAGTACTTTTTTTCTTTTTCTTACTTTGTGCGTTAGAAACTGAAATAACACCTTCACGTTCTTCATTAAAAAATGCAGACGAACTCCCTTTTTGTATATCATTTTGTAAGCTTAATAAATCAACGGGTTCCTCTTTTTTAAATGCTTTTTGTTCAGGTGAATTACCAATTTTTTCTACCATAAGTTTGTTGACATTTTAATAATTTTATTACTTCATTCTATCATACAATAAATCTATTTTCGATATTTTTTTGCAATAGTTGCTTCAACCTCTTCCCTATCTTTCCCATACACTTGATATGAAAGCTGTTTCATGTCTTCTACAATACTTGGTCGACCTTCAGGAGCAGGATATGTCGCCATGTTGAATGGATCTGTTGGCACACCATGAACCAACATTTTCATATAGCAGTTATAATTAGGAATATTCATAATATCACCAGCAGTAAATAGCGGGGCAAATTGATTTTCAAGATACTTTGCATCATCAGACCCAATTCTAAACGTACTAATAGTTCCCACGTTTCCAAATACTGCATCTTTAATACCATCATCAATCTGAGCTATAAATTGGTGCGCCATTGTCAGACCTAATTTATATTTTCGTGCTTCAGACAAAATTGCGGAAATAGAATCGGTAGTAACATTTTGAAATTCATCAATATAAAAATAAAATGGATTGAGTTCATTTTTTGGAGTATCAACGCGCGACAAGGCTGCCATAAGAATTTTTCCAACAATAATAAGACCAAGTAAGTGAGCATTAATATCGCCCAACCTTCCTTTAGAAAGATTAACGAGTAGAATCTTTTTATTATCCATAACATCTCTGAAATTGAAACTTGAATGCTCTTGAGCAATTACAGGTCGCATAATGTCGTTAGCCAAGAAAACATCAAATTTACTTGTAATGTACGGTACGATATTTTCAAGTGAAGCATCGCCACCAGCTTTTCCTGCAATGCTTTTCCAAAAATCAACTACGACGGGATTTTTACAGCGCATAATTTTTAGGTCTCTATATACCTTATCTGTCATCACACGCGAGACATCAAGCAATGTATTTCCTGTGGCAGGATCTTCGATAACAAGCATTGTTGCATTTCTAAAATACTGCTCAAACATTGGACCCATAGACTCTGGATTTCCTCCATATAATTTTTGAAAAATACTGAACAACTCATTAACAACAAATGTTTTTTGTTCTGGGTAGTCTTTATTATATTCGAGCATATTGAGTCCCATTGGTCGCTTTGTGTATGATGGGTCGAAATATATAACGTCTTCAAGTCTTTCTTGAGGAATATTTGCTAAAATATCTTGCACATCACTTCCATGAGGATCAATGAAACAAACACCATCACCATTTTTAATATCTTGAATAATCATATTTTGAAGAAACATCGATTTACCAGTACCGGTTTGTCCAATAATATACATATGACGTAACCTATCTTCTGGATTCATGAATATCTGAGTATCAGTACCTGCATGCGTATTTTTACCTAACAAAACACCTTCTCCATGATTTACCGAACGTGAGACTGGTGCACTTTTGGATTTTTCAATTTTTAGATTAGGATTTTTTACCTCAGTTCGTGATGGAAAGTGAAATAATGTGGCAATTTCTTTTAGATTAAGTGGTGTATCAAAAGATTTATCAAATTGACGAAAACTAAACTGCGTAATGGCTTGCTTCTTTTTTCGTTCAGGCACTTTTTCTAAAACAAGTGTATTTCCTGTTGGCTTATTAAACTGATTAAATGCGGATGCAATATCTTCCAACACTGCTTCCGACTTAGCAATTGTTTCCGTCGCACTAATTATTCGAATATTTGTTGAAACAGTTGGATGAGCAACTTTCTCTTCAAGGTTTTGCAATAAAACACTATCGACTTTATCTTTTTTTGCAGCATCTGTAGTTTCATCTTTATCTTTTGAACTAGCAGCAGACTGTGTAAATTTTCCAGCTTCTCGTGAAAAACTTGATAAACTTTTTTGTAATTTACTTAAGCCAGTATTTTTAAGTGAAAGCTCTGGGACAAATGTCTCACCATCTTGCATTTTTTTCAAACCTTTTGTATACGACTTATCATAAAAGTCGCCAGCAGGTTTAAATACAAACTGCAGGGCTGCTCCGTCTGCATCATCATCTAGTCGCGAGAAAACATTTAGTATTGATTTAAGTGGATCGGTTTCAAAATCGTCTATTGTCTTAAGTGTTTTAACGGGCACATACTTTTGTGTTAAATAACCAATTGCATATTGGCTCTGTCGAGCAAAAATATTGAAATCATCAACCTGCTCTTTTAAAATTATTTCTGAGAAAAATGAGAGTATTTGTTTTTTGAATAATTCCACCTTACTGTCGGGAATTGAAATATAAAAGATAAAATTACTTTCTCCAACAGGTTTGGCAATTTCCATTGTCATATATTCATTTTTACTTGCTGAACTCGAAATACTTAAAATTCCTGAATACATCTGTTGCATTGTTGCAACTATTTCAGACAATGATTGTTTTGATTCATCTCGCACATTATCAGGAATCGCAACTTCAAATAATACTCGATGCAATGATTTATACAAAGGATCTCCTTCACGAATACCAGTAACGTTATATCCAGCTTTAATGTAGGCTACTAAAAATCTATGGAAGTCATCGATAATGTGAGGATCTTCGAGCGACGAAACAATATCAACTGCATTCTTTACACCTTTTGTTTCTAGAACATGAACAAGTTCAGCCATTCGCGCATCATGTTCTTCTGGGCGAAGCGCTAATACAATTTCACCAGCTTCTTGGTTTGAAAGTTGCATCTTAGGAGCAAGTGCCGACTGCGGTTCAACAACATCATATTCTTCTAACGTTTTTTTAATAAGTGATTCTGTATCTTCTTTTTTGTCTGAAGAAGATTTTGAAGTTTGTTCGAGCTTTTCAACCTTACTACGCAAATACTCCAATTCTTCTTGTGGAGTAGAAAAAGTTTCAGGTATAGATTGTGGAGATTCGAAAGATTGCTTCATTACTTGAATTTTATCATGTTTTCTTTTGTTTAAATAACAAACTATTTAACAACAACATATCAAACCAAAGCTCTGTTTTTAAAGCATTAAATTACAAACCAACTTTTTCCAACATTTCTTGATGCACTTCTTCAACATGCTTTGTTCCATCTAAAGTAATAAAATTATAGCGATCACTTGTTTTGTAGAATTCAAGCATTGGAACAATATACTCATCAAACCACGCAAGTCGCTTCCGCAACGAATCTTCATTATCGTCGTGCCTCCTTCGTTCAATAAGTCTTTTGATTAGCTCTTCTGTTGGTACTTCTAAATAAATAATGTTTACTTTTTTATATTCAAGAAAATCAAAAGCTGATTCTAAAATTATAGGCTCACGCTTCCTTCTTGGCGAACCATCTAAAATAATATGTGCATCTTCCTCTAAATCCTCAAATAAACCTTGCGACCAATTCCAAACAGAAAGGAAAACTGGCAATAAGCCACCATTGTCGATAGTTTCATATATTTTTTTTCCAACATATTTTTCTGAATCTTTAAATTTCCTGAATCGGTTCCCTGTTTCAATATGTGCAATTGGATTATCGTGATGCTCTTCAAGATATTTTTTAAGTAATTCTGCTTGGGTTCCCTTTCCTGAACCTGATGCTCCAAAAAAGATAAATGCTTGTTTTTGTTCCATAAAGTTATCTAACTATGTTGTTTATGTAAGTAATAATTTCTGTAACTATCGCTTCTGGTTTTTTTTGTGATGTATCTATTACAAGATTGTAATATGATTCATCGAGAAAATTTTCAATACCATAGTGCTTATGGTAAAAACTTGAGTACAGTTTTTCTCTGCGAAGTGTCTCTGTCTCCGCATCTTCGTAAGAAAGATTTTGTCGTAATGCAATCCTTTCAATTCTTACAGCAGTATCACAAATAAATAATATGTTGAATCCTTGCGGAATCATGTGTGCAGCTAACCTACCCTCAATTACAAAATTATCTTCTGTTAGCCCAAACTGTTTTGCTTTCTCATCTACCATTCTGTCAATCGTCGCATCGTCGGCATTTTCTCCATGAACAGATTCTTGAAAAGCTAAAAGTGAATCGTAACCATTCTCTTTCGCTAGCTGACGAAAAAAATCACCTACAGAATATTCAATATAGCCGAGTTTTTTTGCCAATAAAGAACGAATTGTTCCTTTTCCTGTGCCACTAGCTCCTCCAATAGTAATTTTTGATGTTGTTACTTTTTCTTCAGTCATTCGTTTATATATTATTCGTGCAACATCATAGCAACATGATTAGGGCGAATTTCTATAACACCTTTTTTTGCAGGAAATTCTTTTGTATCACCACTGCTTGTTACCACCACTATTATCCCCGATGACAGCACAGAAACAAGCGCAACATGATTAGGTAAAACAGTAATGTATCCAGATGTTGTTGGACACGTTACTTTTGTAATATCTCCTGTAAAAAGACATCCGTTTCTTGTTGCGATTTCAAGTGAAACAGTATTCATGTTATTTTTCTGATTTCTTTTTTATTTCTTCTGCTCTAGCGATTACTTCATCAATCCCTCCACACATGTAAAATGCATCTTCAGGTAAATCATCATGCTTTCCTTCAATAACTTCTTTAAAAGTATTTACTGTATCAGTTACTTTTACATATGCACCAGGAACATTATTGAATTGTTCTGCAACATGCAAAGGTTGTGAAAGTAATTTTTGAATTTTTCGAGCACGTTGCACAAGTTTACGATCCTCATCACTTAATTCATCCATACCAAGAATTGCAATAATGTCTTGCAAATCTTTATATCGCTGTAGAATTTGTTTCACCTGGTTTGCAACCTCAAAGTGTTCTTGCCCAACAATATCAGGAGATAGAATGTTTGAAGATGAATCAAGTGGATCAACTGCTGGATAGATTCCAATTTCAGTTAAAGCACGGTTCAACGAAACTGTAGAATCGAGATGAGCGAATGTTGTTGCTGGCGCAGGATCTGTAAAATCATCGGCTGGCACGTACACAGCTTGAATTGATGTAATTGATCCATTCTTTGTAGATGTGATTCGTTCTTGTAGGTAACCCATTTCGGTTGCAAGGGTTGGCTGATATCCAACTGCCGACGGCATTCGTCCTAGCAATGTTGAAAGTTCGGAACCCGCCTGAACAAAACGGAAAATATTATCCACAAAAAGTAATACATCTTTTTTCTCTTTATCACGAAAATGCTCTGCCATTGTCAGTCCAGTAAGTGCTATTCGTGCTCGAGGCCCTGCAGGCTCACTCATTTGTCCAAACACAAGTGCTGTTTTATCAAGAACACCTGCATCGCGCATTTCGTAATACAAATCGTTTCCTTCACGAGTTCGCTCTCCTACTCCTGCAAAAATTGAATATCCACCATGTTGTTTTGCAACGTTGTGAATGAATTCTTGAATAATTACAGTTTTACCAACTCCAGCACCTCCAAACAAACCAACTTTACCTCCCTTAAGAAATGGACAAAGTAAATCAATTACTTTTATTCCAGTTTCCATAATTTCAGCTTTTGTTGCCTGCTCTTCAAACGTTGGAGGTGTTTGATGAATTCCACGTCGCTCTACTGAAGCTGGGACAGCTTCTTTTCCGTCAATAGGTTCACCAGTGACATCAAACATTCTTCCGAGCACAGCCTCTCCTACTGGAACTAAAATTGCGTCGCCTGTATCAAACACTTCTTGCCCTCGAACAAGTCCGTCGGTTGTTCCCATCGCTATACATCGAACTTCTTTCAATCCAATATGTTGTTCAACCTCCAGTACTAATTTTTTTCCACTTACTTCTGTTTCAAGTGCATTGAACAGCGCAGGAAGCTCTTTCTCAAAAGCCACATCTACCACTGGTCCAACAACCTGTATTATTTTTCCTTTTTGCATATCGTCTTTGCTCATAATAATTTTACACAGCGCCAGCCGTATTAATAATTTCAATAATCTCCTTTGTAACCGCCTCTTGTCGAGCACGGTTGTACATTCGTACCAAATCTTCTTTCATTCTTTTTGCATTATCACTCGCCCGTCGCATAGCAACCATTCGAGCACTATGCTCTGAAGCTGCTGCATCTATATAGAATTGATATAGTACAATTCCGAGTAGCTCAGGAATGAGCTCATTTAATACCTCATCTTCATTTGGTTCAACAGTATAGTTGCATTTCTTAGCTTCTTGTGTTGCCTCAGTAATATCAGATGGGAAAAATTCTGAAATTGTCTCATCATCTAATGGTAATAGTTTTGCTCGAACAGATTTGTATGTCATTGCATTTTCAAAATGATTGAACACACAACTCACTCGTCGCAACTCTTGATCATTCTGAAAAATTTCCAATAACCATGTAACTAGCTCATGTAATTCCTCCCGAACAAAAACATTACCATCTTTCGATAGCGCAAATTCTTTTCTAATATCAATGTCTAAACGCTTTGCAATTTTCTTTGCTTGCGTACCAATAGTAACGCACTCAATAATATCACCATCTGATATTTTAATAATTTCTTTAATACGCTTTTCTAGGCGAACATTATATTGACCACACAATCCTCTGTCGGTTGCAAAAATAATAATGAGTCGTTTAACACCATCGCGCGAGCGTAAGGCAGGATGATCTAAATGACGTTGCGTACCAAGTCGAACAAGCATTTCCATAATAGCTCTTCCATAGCGATCGCTTTGCTTTAATAATTCTACGGATTTTCTCATTTTAGCAACAGAAACAAGCTCCATAGTTTTTGTAACTTTTTGTACATTTCCTACAGATACAATTTTTTGTTTTATGACTTTAGTTTGCAGTGCCATACGTCTTCTATAATTCTTTGGTTGTTACTGTTTCTATAATTTTCTTTGTAGCGGCTTCAATTTCATCATCCCAACCTGATGCCAATAATGCACTAGCGTTCTCGTCACCAGCAAGATATGTTCGAGCTGCATTTTGCCACGCTGAAACTGCTTCAATAGGAACAGTGTCCAAGAATCCATTATTAAGTGCATACAATGACACCACTTGTAGTGCTACAGATGAAGGTGTGTATGGTGCCTGTTTTAACAACTCAATTGATCTTCTTCCTCGTTCTAATTGAGATTTAGTTGCGGCATCCAAATCTGAACCAAATTGACTAAAACTTTCAAGCTCACGATATTGTGCAAGCGAAAGTTTTAATTTTCCAGCATTTTTCTTAATTGGTTTTGCTTGTGCAGCTCCACCAACTCGAGATACAGATAATCCAACATTAATTGCAGGACGAATCCCCTTATTAAACAAGTTTGATTCTAAAAATATCTGTCCGTCGGTAATTGAAATAACGTTTGTAGGAATATATGTTGAAACATCATTGGCTTGCGTTTCAATAATAGGAAGCGCAGTAATTGAACCACCTCCATGCGACTCATCAAGTCGACATGCTCGCTCAAGCAATCGTGAATGCAAATAGAAAACGTCTCCAGGATACGCCTCTCGTCCTGGTGGTCGTTTTAACAAAAGTGATAATTCACGATATGCAGCAGCATGTTTAGTTAAATCATCATATACCACCAAAACATCTTCGCCTTTCTCCATAAAGTATTCTGCAATTGCAACACCAGCAAATGGTGCAGTGTACAAGTATGCAGGAGTATCAGAAGCACTTGCGAGCACGACGGTTGTATATTCCATCGCTCCCGCAGCCTCGAGTTGCGAAACTGTTTGCATTACCTTTGATTGCTTTTGACCAATAGCAACATACACACATTTCATTTTCTTACCTTTTTGGTTAATGATTGTATCTATTGCGATTGTTGTTTTTCCAGTTTGTCTATCTCCTAAAATGAGCTGTCGTTGTCCTCGTCCAACAGGGGTAAGTCCATCAATTGCAAGAATTCCAGTTAATACTGGTTCAGAAACTGATTTTCTTTCAATTACACCTGGAGCAATTCGTTCCAGTAACATCTGTGTATCACCTGAAAGTTTTCCTTTTCCATCAATTGCTTCAGCTCGAGGATTAACAACACGTCCTATTATGTCTTCCCCTACAGGAATACTTAACACTTGCTGCGTTCGTGTAACTTCCATTCCTTCAGAAATTTCAGTGTAATCACCAAGAATAACAACTCCGACAATGTCTTCTTCGAGGTTAAGTGCCACCCCTTGAACTCCATTTGCAAACGAAACCAATTCCATTGCCATAACATCATGAAGACCTGAAAGTGTTGCAATTCCATCAGCGACCGTTACAACATGTCCAACTGATTGCACCTGTGTGTCGGTACTTACAGCATTTATTTTCTTTTCTATTCTGTCTACTAAATTCATACTGATAATTATTTGTTAACAAACCGGCTTATACGATCTTGAGCGGTTACTGTGATTTTTTTTCCGTCATGATATAAAACATATCCATCAAGAATTTTTTCATCAATAACAACTTGTGGTTTTTTGTCTACTGCATGCGTGCGTAAAATATCCTGAATATCATTATCTGAATGTTTTTTTGAAAAAATCACTACAGTTTTTTGATTACTAGAAAATATTTCCGAAGTTTGATGAATTGTATGCACCAAACCAACACCAACATCACCAAGTAATCCATACTCTTTTAATAAAGAAATCACTTCATCAGTGTGTGATTCGTTTTTTACAATGTATTTTGCTGTTTCTTTGGTGATACTCATGTGAAAAGTTATTTATTCTTGATTACAGCTTTCTCTGCAAGAGATGCTACAAGTGAAGTCATTTCTGATTCAACTTCTTGTTCCATACGAACTCGCTCTTGTTCTATATCTTTTCGAGCATCATGTTTTAACTGCAATGCAATATCTTTACCTTCTAATGCAGCTTTCTCTTTTACTGAAGTTGCGTACTGTTGTGCTTCTGTTCTAATACCATCAGCATCTTTCTTTGCATCTACAAGTATCGCTTTCTTTGCTGCTTCTGCTTCTGCAAGTTGCCGTACAGCTTCTTCTGCATCATGCAATCCTTTTGTAATTTTTTGCTTCCGCTCTTCCAAAGTTTTCATAATTGGCTTATAAAAAAACAACTTAAAAACAATAAAGATAAGTAAAAAATTAATCAGGTTGGCAATTGCCACCTCAAGATCAAATCCTATTTTGCTTAAAAAGCCAAAATCCATAATATTTTCTAAAGTGAGTTAGATGAGGAAGAATGCAACAAGTGCGTAAATCGCAGTTGATTCCGCAAGTGCTACTCCAATAATCATCCGTGTGAAAATTACTCCAGACATATCTGGATTTCGTCCCATTGCTTCTAATGCTTTACCAATCAAGTACCCTTCACCAATACCAGATCCAAACATTGAAACAGTTGCTAAACCTTTTGCAATTAATCGTGCTGCTTCTACTTCCATAAAATTTCAATTACTTAATTATTAATCAATGCTGAGTTTCCTCAGACACCTCTACAGTTGTTGCTAGCATATAGTATGAAGCAACGAGCGCGGCAAATACAATTGCCTGCAGCACACCAACAAACAAACTCATTGCGAGCCATAATGCAGGCACAACAAACGCGACGAAACCAAACATAATAATCATTAGTATTTGTCCTGCATACATATTCCCAAATAAACGAAGTGAGAGTGATACAACCTTAACAACTTCACCGATTATGTCGAGAAGACCAATGAAAAATTCGATGATTCCAATACAACCAGCACCAAATCCTTTTTTGAACCCTTTCCAAATAACATGAAATGGGAAAAATTGACCTAAATAAGTAATAATTCCTTTCTCTTTAATTGCAATTATATTAATAATAAGCACCGCACCTAATGCTAGACCAAATGTAGTATTAAAATCTGAAGTTGGTGTTCTAAAAATTCCATGCCCACCATATGTTAATTGCTCAACTCCAGGAAATAAACCTGCAACATTTGCAATTAAAATATAAAGCATTATTGCACCAATAATTGGAAATGCTTCTTTGGTTTTTTCATGGTCATTAATAATATTCCCAATTAAATCGTGAGCGCTCTCGAAAACAACCTCAATAGCAACTTGAAATTTTGATGGTAGAACAGAAAAATATTTTTTAACAAAAAATCCAGAAATAATTAAAAATAGTAAAATTCCAAAAACAAAAAATGTTGAATCTGCAACATCAACACCAAGAAAACTAAAGAAGACGTAGGGTTCGATATTTGTAATATCACGAATAATATTCATAAATTATTTTGTAGTTGCATGAGTGTTTTGTTTTTCAGAAACTTGCATCTCTTTAATTTGTTTATCAAGACCTGAAAGTTTTTTATGAAGTGTCATGTATCGCTTAATAACAATCCCCCATGAAATAATGAATGCTACTGGCAACACATGCCATGAACTGTTCTCTGGAGCAATCGCTTTATAAAGAAAAATAGCAATAATCACAGGTAAGAGAAAAATTAAAGCAATTTCAAGTGCAAACCAAAATATTCTCGTAACATACCTCTCTCGCTCTGCTGTAAGCGATTCTAAAGTAGGAATTGTCGTGTCAGTAGCTTCTTTTTTCATAAATAGCCGTAATGTGTACGGTTTTGTATTATAGCGGGTTTTATTATTTTGGCTAGCTGCAAGTTTCTATATACTATTCCATACATACTCTTGCCGAACTAAGTTGCGGACATCTTGTTTATTTCGCAACAATGGTTTAATAACTTTTTCCATCCTTGATCCTTGTGACCCTTTTATTAATAAAATGTCTCCTGGTGAAATATTTTTTTGTAGTTCCGCAATAATATCTTCTTGATTTTTAAAATGATGAGCAGTATTTGTTGGCATCCCATGAGCAACTGCAGATTGAGAAATTGCAGATGCTTCATCACCATACGTATATACATTTGTGATAGTGGATTCTGCTACAAGTGCACCAATTGCTTCATGAGATTCTTTTGAAAAATCGCCGAGCTCAAGCATCGAACCAAGGACTGCAATTTTTTTACTACTAGGCGACTTTGTCTTGATTAGAGAAAGTGTTTCAATCGCTTTTTCAGTTGCGATTGGTGATGCATTATAAGAATCATCAATAATTGTTGATTCGTAAATACCCTCCAAAAGTTTCATTCTTCCTGCAGGACATACGTGTGTTGATAAACCTGCAACAGCTTGAACTGGTGCAACACCAAAACTAACAGCAACAGCAAAACCTGCAGTAATTGCATACATATGATGCCGACCAACACTTTCTGAAATAGAAATTGGGTATGACTGATTATCAAACAAAATTGATGCCTGCATTCCTTTTGGAACCTCGTCAACATAATTGATAGCGTACGAACCAAATTGAACATCGCAAGAAATAGTAGTTCCGTAGGTAAGTACTCTCTGAGTAATTTTTGACTGCAGTTCAGCAACATGACTATCATCGGTATTAAGCACAACCAGACCTTCTTCTTTCATATATGAAAGAATTGAGGCATCCTCATTACGTAAATCACGAGGTGAATCAAAATGTTCTACATGCACAGGTATATCTGGCAAAGAAGTAATAACAACAACATCAGGTTGTAGCCATGAAGCTGTACGCTTCATATCACCCGGCATATCTGTACCAACTTCTAGCACAAGATGTGCAGGATATTTTTTTGTTGGCAACAAAACAAGTACGCCGTTCCAAATATTTTTCAACCACAGAACAGGATTGTTCCATCCACTTTCAAGCCCTAAAATGGTTAAAGGAACACCAAACTCACTATTGAGACTTTTACTATTTTTACGAACAGAGAGCTGTTCATGAACAGCTGAATGTATAGCATCTTTTGTTGATGTTTTACCAACACTGCCCACTACAGCAATAATAATGGGTTTTTTGAGCTGCAAAACAACTTTTGCTTCTAAGGTAAGTATGTATATAACGATTGCTTTGAAAATTTGCTTCATATTATCGATCTGGTGGTACGTTGTAGTAGTTTATAAGGAAATTGGTAATATTCATAAAAGGATCAGTTAATGTCTGTGAAGCATAATCTGCCCCTCGAGGATCAATATGATATAAGAATACTATAAATTCTGGATTTTTAGCTGGAAAATATCCAAAAAACGAGTGTAAGAATTTATCCTCAAAGTATCCTCCCGATTGAGCATTGGCCATCTGTGCAGTTCCAGTTTTTGCTGCAATTGAATGACGCGGCAAAGCAACAGTACCTCCTGCCAGCGCTTCATCTACAACAGTAATGAGCATGTCTGTAATAGTTTCAGATGTTTCTTCTGAAAAAACACGTGTTGTTTCAGTTGGTGCAATGTCTTTTGATATTCCTGAAGTGTACTTAATTTTATCACCAAGATGTGGTGTAACGAGCAAACCACCGTTTGCGAGTGATGCCAAAGCTCGCGTAATGGAAATTGGCGTCATTGCAATACCTTGCCCATATGATGCTGTCATTAATTCAATATCTCGAGGACTATCTAGGTTGGCAACTAAAGGAGATGCTTCGTTTGGCAAGTCGACACCAGTTTTGTTAGAAAATAATTTTTTCATATAGTTGGCAAACGTATCGTTACCAACTTGATTCACTACAAATGACACACCAGTATTAAGTGAATTATTCAATACTGTTTGCATATCAACAACACCGCGAGCTTTCTTATCATAATTAAATATTGTAAAGCCATTTGATGTTAATTGCCCTTTGTCTTCATATGTTGTTTTTGGTGTAACAGCATTTGTATCTAATCCTATGGCCACAGAAATAGGCTTCATAATTGAACCCATCTCATACACTCCCTCAACTAAACTGTTACTAAATACATCGAGTGTTGCTTCTTCATTAAACTTATTGGCATCGAATGTTGGACTTAGTCCCATTGCATATATTGCTCCAGTATTTGGATTCATAACAATAGCACCAGCTTTTTGAGTATTCCACTCTGCACGCATGTCCTCTAACTGTTCTTCAACGAACGATTGCACTTCTGGTTCGATAGTTGTAATTAATGAACCTTGACCTTCTTTACTACCCAAAACTTCTCCAATACCTGAAAACATTTCAACAAAAAAGTTAGCGTACACGTCATCTCCTTCACGAGTTAACACATCTTCATATTGTCGCTCTAAGCCATACCTTCCTTTAAGCTCTTCTTCTCGCCACGACATAAAGCCAAGCAGATGTGACGCCAAAGAATCACCAGGATAATACCTCCAACGGTCTTTATACAAATGCACACCTTCTAAATTCATTGCTTTTACCTTTAATGCCTCTTCTTCTGTAATATGACGTCCTAATTCTTCATAAGGATCATCAGCTTTACTTACGCGCACAATAAAATCTTCTTCATCTAAATCAAAAACTGTTGAAAGATTATTGTATACCATTGAAGGTTCAGTAATGACACTAGGATTAATTGCCAACGTATAGCCAGATCGAAGTGTAGCCCCACTCATACGCTCCCCCTCTTTATCAGTAAAGAAAATTGTTCCTCTATCAAAAATAGCTGCGTAAGGACGAATATATTGACGTTCAGCCTTCAAGGAAAGTTGCTCACCATGTACAATTTGCACCACATAAAGCTTTACAACGAGCACAAGAGCAATACAAAAAAAACCTCCCAACAGAAGTTTTATTCGTTTTTTGTTAAGCGTATATTTCATTCACTCACTGATTATATGAAAGCCTTGTTTCAGCTGTTCGTTCAACAAATTTCATTTCATCTACATCTGTAAAACCAGATTCATAAGCATATGCTGCAGTGAAAACTCTATCTGAATCAATTAAAGTAAATTCTAACTCACTTATCTCTGATTGCAATTCTGATGTGTTGTGTACAATTTGTTCTCGAGCTGCAGTATGAATAATAGCTGAATACACTAAAAATGCGTAAAGAAAAATTGACGTGACTATTAATGGAGTTATGGTCCAAAAAATTGTTTTTTGGTAGTGTTGGATTGTTTTTATTTGTGTATTCATACTAGTATTTTATTTTTATTCTTTAACTAAAACTCGTAACAAGGCACTTCTTGATCGAGGATTCTGTTTTACTTCATCTTCAGAAGGTTTGATTGCTCTTCTAGATGGCAATGTTGCAATTTCTTCAGTAACCATTCTTCGCATAAATCGTTTAACAATTCGATCTTCAAGGCTGTGAAATGTAATTACCGCAAGTACTCCATCTTTATTTAGACTTGCAACGCTTTGTTCAAGGACCTCGTGCAACCGTGTCATCTCATCATTAACTGCGATTCGCAGTGCTTGAAATGTTTTAGTTGCAGGATGTGTTTTGCGCATTTTATATACCGCAGGAACTGCTGACATTATAATGTCGACTAATTGAAAAGTTGTTTCGATTGGCTGTAGCTCCCGTGCTGCTGTAATCGCTTTTGCAATTCGCCGACTAAATTGTTCGTCTGCGTAGTTATAAAGTATTGTTGCAATATCTTCTTCAGATGCACTTTGTAAAAGCGTGGCTGCAGTTAAAGTGTCACTTCCCTGCTCTGACATTGTCATAAGTAACGGTTCATCTTTTTGAAAACTAAATCCTCTCCCAGATTCCTCAAGCTGATCTGAGCTCATTCCTAAATCGAGCAGAATTCCATCAACTTTATTAAAACCTAGTGAAGTAATAATTTCAGAAAGATTGTTGTTATACGACTCAACAGTGTGCAATGTAAGATTTTTATATGGTGAAAGTTTTTTTGTTGATCTTCTAATTGCATCTGCATCTGCATCAATTCCAATAATTGTTATAGGAAGTTCTTTTTGCGCAATTGCTTCAGAATGACCACCACTACCAAGCGTTCCATCTACATATACACCACCTGCTTTTACAGCAAGCGCATCTATTGATTCTTGTAAAAGTACTGATACGTGTCGCATGATTTTTATAAAGCTCCAATGTCGCCAAGTTTTTCGGCCATTGCATCTGCTTTTTTAACCACCTGACTTGTGTATTGATTCCAGGTCTTTTCATCCCAAACCTCAATACGGTTATATACGCCAGCAAAAACCACTTTTGATTTGATACCGGCAAAATTTCGAAGATGCTCTGGAATGAGTATTCTTCCTGCTGAATCAACTGAAACTTCTGCAGCTCCTGCGAGCATAAATCGATTAAATCCACGTGTCTCAGACTGGCCCATACCAAGTCCTCCAAGTTGTTCCATAATTTTTTTCCACTCCACTACTGTGTACATGAATAAACAATTATCGAGCCCTCGTGAGACTACAACATTTTTTCCTATTTCTTTACGAAATTTAGACGGAAGCGAAATTCGATTCTTGTCGTCTGTTGTATGTGTATATTCTCCGATTAACATATGTCGTTTCTAGCTTTTATGTGAAATTCCCACTTTATCCCACATACTTACCATTGTACCCCACTCTACCCCATTTCACTAATTAATTTTATCCACAAAATCACGTTCACATACGGTTGTCGTCCTCGCGCATGCGGGGATATTTTTGTATTGCTTACATGGCTTCTAATATAAGATTCCTTTTCGCAGGCACAATGTAAGATTCCCTTTTTCAATGGAACGACAGTGGTATATGAAAGAATAAGAATTAAAAAACTTAGTTTTCACTAAACGTTTATCTCCCTTAATTTATTTCAAGGTCTTGTGTTGTTCTTAGTAAATAAAAAGAGTGCCTCGGGGATTTCCCAAGACACTCTTGCACCCAAACGACGTTTGAGATCTTTTGCGGTCTACTAGTACGCCAGATACAGCTTTTTATGGTTTACACCTAGTAGTCTTTGTAGGACAAAGTTAGCTCAAAAAAAACTTTACATTAAAAAAAATGATTGTCAACTACTTTTCCTTCGGTCGCATCAATGGAAACAACGTCACTTCTCGAATTGGTTTATCTACCAGAAAGGCAAATAATCGCTCTCCTGCTCCAAATCCACACGTTGGTGGCATTCCATGCTCGAGCATCTCTAAGAAGTCGTAGTCGGGCATCATAGCCTCTTCATCACCCTGTTCTCGAAGCTTTTGTTGATGTTCAAACCGTGTTCGCTGATCTTGCGGATCGTTAAGTTCTGAGTATCCTTTTCCAATTTCTGCTCCACCAAGCAATACTTGAAATTGCTCAACTGTTTGTGGATTTTCCGCATTTCGTTTTGCCAACGGCTGCATAAAATCTGGATAGCCAATTACAAACGCAGGGCCAGATAATTGCTTCCGACAAAACTTCCATGTTGAATCAACTAATCGTTCAAATGTTTTTGCCTCACTTTTAATAGATTTACTTTCCAAAAATTCTTGTAGTTTTTCCGATGTAGTATTCAAAACATCAATTCCAGTTTGTGTTTTAATTTCTGCAACATAATCAATAGTCTTCCATTCATCTGCTAAGTCAAAAGCATGTCCTCGAGTTTCAAATTTTGTAGTAGCAAAAACTTCCGTGGCAATTGTTCGATACATTTCCTGCACCAACTTCATTCCATCATTGTAATCTGCATATGCCCAATAGAATTCCATATTGGTAAATTCTTGTAGATGATCAGGACTCGTTCCTTCGTTTCTATAGGCTCGTCCAATTTCATACGTTTTATTAAAACCTGCCGCCATTAAACGTTTTTGCCAAAGCTCTCCGACTGAGATTCGTAGATGAATATCAATATCTAAATCGTTATGGTGTGTTGTAAATGGCTCTGCCTCAGCTCCCCCTGTTGTTGTTTCAAGTGTTGGTGTATGCACTTCGATAAACTCTTTTGCTTCAAGAAAGGTACGCATCACACTCCAAAACTTTGCTTTTTTAATGAATAATTCTTTTTTATCTTTATCAAGAAGAATATCTAAATAACGCTTTCGATATCGTTCGTCGTCGTCTTTAAGACCATAATGTTCATCAGGAATCGGAAGTGTTGCTTTTGTAAGCATTCTCCAAAGATGACCCGCGAGACTTTGCTGACCTTTTTGTGTAACAAAGACAGTTCCAGTTACTTCCACAAAATCACCGATATCGACTGTATCTTGAAAGAACGATAATGCATCTTCAATTTCTTCATGGTCTATATATTGTGGATTTTCATCAGCTTTCATAACCACTTGCAAAGCAACTGTTCCATCAAAAACATCAATGAAAGAAATTTTTCCTTGACCACGAATAGACATCACACGACCAGCAATTGTTACTGTCTCTTCAGACTTTTCGAATACATCAAAAGCATTTATTATCTGCAGGTTTTTATGAGTCTCATTACTTTCAGCTGGGTAAGAGTTAATACCAGCTTTTTCCAACAGATGTAATTTAGCAAGACGCGATTTTCGCAATTCTTCTTGTGATGCCATAGTTAAATTAGAATTTATTTTTTAGAACTTAGATAACAGTTGTAGTCTAATAAACCAACTGTACACTGTCTACACAGAACTGTGAACTATTTTACGTCTACAATTTTGTACGCAACTTCACCTTTTGGAGTATCAAATGTAAAAGTATCACCTTTTGTTTTTCCCATTACAGCAGCACCAAGCGGAGAATCGTATGATAGTCGACCTGCAGACATATCTGCTTCTTCTGAACCAACAAGTTCGTATGTCTTTTTCTCATCTTTTCCTTTCTGAATAACAATAGTTGAACCAGCCTCTACAACGTCTCCTGTTTTATGCTTAATAATTTCAGCATGCTTAAGTAAATGTTCAAGCTGAGCAATACGTGCTTCAATTTTAGCTTGCTCATCTCGTGCTTCATGATATTCAGCATTTTCAGACAAATCACCTAAAGATTTTGCATATTCAAGATGCTCTGCAATTTCTTTTCTCTTCTTGTGTACCAAAGCCTCAAGTTCCTTAGTTAACTCTACGTGTTTTGTTTTTGTTAGGTATTCTTTATTTTGAATCATGGTAAAAAATATTGGCATGAGTATATAGTATTTAATAAACTTAAACCATCTTTACAAACTAACATTACGTGATGTTGTAAAACTACGTATTGAAATATTCTGGAGTGCTTACTCGCATCCAGTCAAGAATTTGCCTCATCACTGAAACACCTCCAATGAGGTTATTTCTATTCCCCTGCTCCATAACAATAACAAATGCATATTTTGGATTTTGATATGGAAAGAATCCGGTTGTCCAAGAATTAACATTCTCTTTTGAAAATCCTAGTTCTGCAGTTCCTGTTTTTGCCGCAATTTCTACTTCGGGTATATTCAAACCTCTTCCTGTACCAAACGATGCAACATCACGCATCCCCGCTTTTACAGTTTTGTATACATCTGGTCTGATTTCTTGAGCGATAGCAATTTGAGGAATAAATTTCTTTTCTTTTGTATCTTTAGTTATTCGAAGTTCTGGAAATACACCTTCGTTAGCAATTCCTGCGATTGCTCGAACAACTTGCAGTGGCGTAACCTGCACACCGTATTGCCCAATAGAAGTAAAGTATGTATCTCCAAGACGCCAATCATCGTCATCAAAATTTAAAGCTTTCCATTTTGGATTTGGAATAGTTCCTGTTGGACCTTGCAACAAATCTTCTTTAAATGTTTCACCGAACCCAAAACCTCTATAGTATTTTTCTAAGTTAGTTATACCAACTCCTTTTTGTCCAGTTTCTGGAAATCCTCCACCAACTTGATAAAAATAGACATTAGAAGAATATGCCAATGCCTCTCTAGCATTAACAGGGCCGTGCGCTTTCCAGTCAGTAAAAACACTTGGATTGTCTGGATTATATGGATTAGGAATAATCATACGTTTTGTACTTACAATTTTCTTTTCTGGAGTTATTATCCCTTCGTTAAGTGCAGCCAATGCGACAAATGGCTTCATGATTGAACCTGGTGTATAAACACCACGTGCAGTTCTGTTCAAAAAGAAGTTCGATGAATCGTCAAATTGTCGATTAATAGTTTCTTCATCTACACCCTCGGTCAAAATGCTTGAGTTATATTCTGGGTACGAAGTTAGCGCAATAACATCACCATTGGTTACATCGATAAACGCTCCTGCACCACCTGTAAAACCAACTTCTTGAGCAACTGATTTAATTTTTTCATAAAAAATATTCTGCAGTCGACTATCTATTGTAGTAACAACATTAGCTCCGACTTCTGCATCTGTAATGGTATTATCTCCAACCACCTCCATTTGAGCATTTGTTTCAATAATCTTTAAACCACTCCTACCAGAAAGCTTTTTATTGTATGCACGCTCTAATCCAGCTTTTGGTTCAAACTCTTCGGTAAAGTAAAAACCAAATGAATCTTTTTGTGGATATTTTCCATAACCTAAAATATGCGAGAAGCCAGATGTTGCAGTATATACTCGTTTATTAAAGTCATCAGGTTCATCTGACGGACTATTCCAGATCAGTGGTATGTTATTTCTGTCGTACACCACACCTCGATCTGCAAAAATAATTGAATGACGCAAACTATTATTTTCACTTCTTTCACGCAATTCATTTCCTTCTACAACTTGTAATTTCCAAACTTGAGTAGTGTACAACGTCACAATAAGCAAAAAAAATCCGATGATTGTATACAGTGAGAATTTTGATATTGGCTTTTCAATACGACCCTCAAGCCGAGTTTGATCGAAGTCTGGTAAGTTTTCAGCGTCTAATAAAATTTCATCAGGGTCTATATTGTTTGATGTATATTTACGAGTAATTCTTTTTGAAATGAGACGTTTAAACATTGTAGATTCTTAATTGTTTTTTTATCGTTGAAGAAAATAAAACAAAAATAGTAGTTGTCGTTGTAAAAATATATGGCAAAACTATAATAAAAAATAGTGTTGTCGGTGGAACATAAAGCGCATCAAGCATAAGACCAAAAATAATTCCTTCAAAAAACAAAGATTTAAATAAAAAAATACCAAGCATGATTAATACTAATGAACACCACCAAGGTAAAAGAAATATTGTGAACAAAACAGCCACATCATAAAAAATTCTCGATTTCATAACACCATACTAGCACCACTTATTATTTTGTAACAACTGTTACATATTGTAGCGATTGCAATGCAACCGCTGGAGAAATATATAATTTTGAAAATGAGCTATTTTCTTCAACATCTCGCTCTAAAACAGTCCCCAACAGAACCATAGTGTCTCCTAATAATGTAGTAACCGGTGTTCCTGTGGCGATATCGTAATCTTTAGGAATAGTACTAATTAATCCACCTCCTCCGATTCCCACAAGCTCAACATCAAGACCTCGAATTCGTGCAATGGTTTTTTTATTACTTTGCGAAAATAATGTAACCTGAGCAACAGTACCAGAGACAGTCGTTACTGTTCCTATATACACACCCTGTGCAAAAACATCTGAACCAACTTCATAATCCCCATTTCTGACAATCGACAAAGAATCGAATGGTGTGTAAGGAGGACGAACTAACACTTTCGAAACTTCTGCATTTCCTTCAAATCGCAATGATTCTTCTCTATAAATCTCACTATCTTCCAAAAAAGCAACTAACAGTGTTTTTTCATTTTGTAATTGCTTATTACGCGCTTCCAAATCAATAATTTTATTTTGTAAGTTTTGCTTTTGTGTAAAAAATGACTCAATGGTTTCTATTTTTTCATTTAATGCAACTTGCGCTGGAACAAACGGAGCAATAATCCCTTGCATGATAGTTTTTGGCAATAATATATTCGCAAAATTAATAACAAGTAAAAGTACCAATACAACAAAAAACCCAAAGAATGTTATCTTTTTCTTTCTGTGGTTTTTTTTATTACTGATGCTTTGATAAATCTTCATCTTCTTTGTCCATTGCTATGTCTTTATATTGCTCAAGGTTTTCTAAGATTATACCAGTTCCTCGAGCAACTGCTGTTAATGGGTCTGCAGCAATATGTACTGGAATTTGTAATTCTGCCTCGAGTAGCTCATCAAGACCTTTAATAAGCGCTCCACCTCCAACAAGATGAATTCCTCGTTTCATAATATCAGCAACAATTTCTGGAGGCGTAGTTTCAAGAACTTCACGAGCAGCTTCTACCAAAGAGCCAATCGACTGTCCGATAGCCTCACGAATATCTGCGTCGGTCATAATTACTTCTCGTGGTAAACCTGTTACCAAGTCACGACCTCTAATTGGTGCTTCAATTGAATCCAGACCTGGAACCATGTTGCTAATTTGAATTTTAATATCTTCTGCAGTTCGTTCCCCTATTAAAATTTTAAATTCATTTCTAATATAACTTGAAATATCACTATTAAGCCTATCCCCTGCAATTTTCAAGTTTTTTGAACGGACGATTCCTCCTAGTGATATTACAGCAACATCAGATGTCCCTCCTCCAATATCAATAATCATGTTCCCTGATGGATCATGTACTGGCAATCGGATACCAATTGCCGCAGCCATTGGCTCTTCTACTATATATACTTCACGTGCTCCCGCATTAATTGTTGCATCACGAACTGCACGTGACTCAACGTTAGTTACTCCAGAAGGAACACCAACAACAATTCTTGGTCCTAAAATTGTTTTATTTTCAGCAATAGCTTTCTTAACCATGTAACTAATCATTTCTTCTGTAACTTCGAAATCAGAAATAACACCATCAACAAGTGGTCGGATTGCTTTAACATGAGCAGGGGTTCTACCCAACATCCGCTTTGCTTCCGTCCCAACTGCCACAACTTGTCCTGTTTTTGTATTTATTGCCACAACAGAAGGTTCATTTAAAATTACCCCTTTTCCAGGAACATAAATAAGCGTATTAGCTGTTCCTAAATCAATACCAATATCGCTTGAAAGCCATTTTCTAAATCGCTCACGTAATGAAGTAAAGGAAAATCCCTCACGCTTTTGCTTTGTATGCTGCTTATTTGACATAACTATAGTTCGTTCTTCTCGTTCAAGAATGCTGCACTGACAATAGCAGATTCTTCTATGGTAGTCACGTTACCTGTAGCTCGCTCTACCACTTCATATATTCCAGCCTCGATCGCTCGATTACTTACTGTAATTCGATACGGAATTCCCAATAAATCGGCATCAGCAAACTTTTCTCCTGCTTGTTTATCTCTGTCGTCATATAAAACATCAACACCTTGATTTTTCAGTGATTCATAGAAATCTTCTGCCTGTTTTACAACGTCAACATTATCAGTATTTAACGTAATTATATGAACAGCAAATGGAGCAATGCTTTTAGGCCATACAATTCCTTTTTCGTCTGATAACACTTCTACCACTGTCCCCATTAATCTTGTTGGACTCATTCCATATGAACCCATATACACAGACTGCTCTTTACCTCCTGCATCTTTATACTTTAATCCAAGTGCATCTGAATACTTGTAACCTAGCGAATAAATATCTCCAACTTCAATCGATTTCTTTTCTGATGTAACAGTAAATCCATCTAACTTTAAGTCGGCAATAATTGTTTCATTAAAATCATCTTTATTAATGGCAATATTTTTTTTCTCATCAATAACAATTACATCTTCACCAGCTTCAGACACTGTCTGAAATTCATATGAATATTTAGCAAATGGCTGACCATCTGAAGCGGTCATGAATGTTTGCTCTCCAATACCAATTCTTGTAAACACATTCATGTAAACAGACTTCATTTTTTCATAAAATATATTGTGCTCTTCTTCATCTTTAGAAAATGAATATAAATCTTTCATCAAAAATTCTCTCCCTCTCATTAATCCAGCTTTTGCACGACTTTCGTTTCTAAACTTTGTTTGAATTTGATATACAGAAAATGGCAAATCTTTATGAGATGACACGTGTTCTTTTACAGCTTCTGCTACCGGTTCTTCATGAGTAAACCCTAATCCTAATTCCGATTCATTCTTTAACGACGTCTTAAACCAGTTATCTACCACATCATCACTCCATCTTCCTGTAGCTTCCCACTTCTCTTTTTCTTGCAACGCAGTTAATTGAACCTCCTGACTTCCAACGATATTCATTTCGTCTCTAATAATATCGTTGATTTTATTTAACACACGAAGCCCAAGTGGTAAAAAAGCATATACTCCGGCCATTTCTTTATGAATATACCCAGCGCGAATTAACAATTGTGCATTCTTTGCGGTTTCATCTTTTGGTGCCTCTTTTCGTGTTTTTGTGAATAGGTGTGATTGTCTCATGAGTTACAGTGTAGCGTAAAAAATAAAAATAGGAATTTGACTGTTACATATAATTATTGTAATTTAATTTTAAATGAGAACCATATTATGCACTTACTTTTATCCTGACAAAAAAGAGGCAATCATTTTTGTCGAGGGTGATGATTTCACTGAAAGTTTTGTTGTTACACCCGGCGCGTTTACCGCCACAGGAAATCAACAAGCTTTTACTTTGTTAAATAGTATTGATGAAAGTAAAGAAATCATCATACGATTCGCAAGGCAGTTTGGTGAACTACATCTCAACATTGAATGTAATGGTAAAAAGGGAGGAGTCCTTGATTTCAATATTGGAATACTATCTTCTTACTTCTATAATGATTTAGATGACCTCACCACAATAAATCATTTATTGAACACCATAGTAAGCTCACCTGTCGATGATTAATCGACTTTTTCTTTATACAACTACCCAACCGCTCCTTAAAAAAGATTATTTCAATCTAGAACAACTTAATAACGTCGCTAATAGTAATAACTATCATAAGTCCTATCAGAACAATAAAACCAACTGCATTTATAGTATTCGCGATTTTATGCGGAATTGGTTTTCTGATGATAGTTTCTATAAGAATGAATAATAATCGCCCTCCATCTAACGCTGGAAATGGAATTAAGTTTAATACAGCTAAGTTAAGTGAAATTACCGCAGTAAAACTAAGCAAGAAAATAAATCCAATTTCTGAAGCATCGCCAACAAGCCCAACAATTCCTACCGGACCTGCAACCTGATCAAACTTTGCATTACCAGTAAAAATCTGCCCTAGGAATGTTCCCAAACCAACAGCAACTTCTTTGGTTTTATCTACTGTAGTTACAGCACCTTGCCAAACTGCATTAAAGAATCCTAATCGCATTTCGCCAATAAGTCCCATCATTATTCCGACTGCTTTTTTACCCTCTACAATTCCCTCTTTTGTATCAACAGTAACAGTAGTAGTCTCTTTTCCTTGATTCCTTAGAACTGTAAAATCTAATGATTCGTCTTGATGCGCTGTAATAAATGCTTGTACACCTTCAACGCTAGTAACCATAAATGGGTCAGATGTTTCGGTATCAATTTCTTTAATGACATCACCAAGTAAAAGACCTCCTTCTAATGCGGGACTCTCTGGTGCAATATTTGTAATCATTACACGAGGGTCAGAAACCGCATTTCGGTTTTCTTCATTTACAATAGTTGGGAATCCGCTTAAGAATCCGATTGTGAATAGAATCCAAGCAAAAAGCACATTGAACAAAACACCAGCGACTAGCACCAACGCTTGTTGCCATTTAGTTTTATTCACAAAACTATTAGAAGCCTCAGGATTTCCTGAAGTATCATCCGGGTTTTCACCAAAAATTTTCACGTATCCGCCAAAAGGAATTAGATTAAGTGCATATGTTGTTTCGCCTCTTTTGAATGAAAATAATTTTGGAGGAAATCCAATTGCAAATTCATCGACGCGCATCTTAGACCATTTAGCAAATAAGAAATGTCCGAGTTCGTGCACAAATACCAACGCTCCTAAAATAATAATAAATATAAGTACAGACATAAGAGGTGGAATTTAAATTTTAGTGTTTAGAATTTAGTTAAGAATTTCTTCTTCTTTTTTGATTAAGATTTCGTCAATCTGTCTTGTTGTTTCATCCATCATCTTTTGTAATTGTTCTTTGAAACGTTTTCCATCATCTTCGGGAATTTCTCCATCTTTAATACCTTGCTCCATATCTTTTGTTACAAGATTTCGTTCATTGCGCAGTGATACTTTTGCATCTTCAGTTTTAGTTTTAGCAAGCTTTACTAATTTCTCTCTGTTTTCTGTTGTTAGTTCTGGAAAAATAACACGCACACCCTCAGCATCAGCAGATGTTGAAACTCCTAAATCTAAATTAGCGATTGCTTTTTCAATTTCTGGCATCAGTCCCTTATCCCAAGGCTTTACTCGGATACTTCGTGCATCTTCGGTACTTAAGTTTGCAGTTTGGTTTAGTGGTGTTTTAACACCGTATGAATTTACCATTACACCATCAAGAATACTGATGGATGCTCGCCCTGTTCTAATACCTGATAATTCTTTGGTAATCCACTCAATAACACCCTCTCTTCCTTTTTTGAATTCATTAAAATCGTATTCCATATCTTTATAGTTTAACAGAGATACACGATTTTAAAAATGTTTTCACAAATACTTTTATTAAAAATTGACTTTTATTACACATATGTTATTTTTTTCTGTCATTGTCCACAATAAGTGTGTTCAATAATAAACAAGTAACTTGATGCTGAGAGAGGGTCTAAACGTCTGGGGAGACATTGAGACACCCTCTCTCGGCACTACTTATTTTGAACAGTTCTTTTAAAGTCTCGCATCACTTTTTGTGATGTTTTTTATTTCTAAAGAATAAGTGCGGTGTGTTCTAATAGCATCTTTACTGACGCACCCTGATCTTGCATATATTGCAAGTCTCGCTGCAGTAGCTGTATTTTTTTTGCGGTTGCAATTGTAGTGACATACCCTTTGTTATGTAAATCAGATTCTAGCGAAATAATAATTTCTTCAAGCATCATAATTGCATCTGCTTTACTTTTCTTTTCATCTTTAATTTTCTTAACCAAAGCAACTATTTGTTTCATTCTGTCTTTATATGTAGCTGCTAGAAATTTTTCTGTGTCTTTAGAGATGAGTGTTTGATTACCACCGTTCACTTCTTGCTCACCAACTAATACAACTCGAGACAACACCGTAGGAAGAAAAATTTGCTTGCGAGGCGTTACTAAAAAAATATGTGTCCCTGCAGTTGGCTCTTCTAAAACTTTCAGTAATGCATTTTGTGCACCACGAGTAATAAAATTAAAGCTCATAATAAAAACTTTTCTATCGTCTTTTTGAGTTTTATTAAGTTGCAGCTCACGAAGGCGGCGTGCATCTTCAATTAAAAATGTATCTCGTTGTTCAATAATGAAGTTTGGATTACCGCGTGTTTTTAACTGCACAGTATTTGCAAAAAAATCTGTAAGTTCAGAAACACAACTGTCGCAATTCCCTTCAATTATGTATGCATGATGAAGGTTTTGGGATTGTGTGTAAGAGTCGGTAAGTTGTTGCATAAGAGTATTGTAGCAAAACAAAAAATAATTTTAAAAAAAGAATCTGAAACAAGTTCAGATAGACACAAGTAATCAAACATCACACCTCAGATGTCTCCCTGAATTTATTTCAGGGTCCCCTGTTATTAAAATCAATCCAATTTTTATTATTGTTTTCAATTAAATTTATTTTCCAATCTCTGTGCCAATTCTTTAACTGTTTTTCTCTTTTAATCGCATCTTCTATCTCAGAAAATTCTTCGAGGTAAACGAGTTTAAATAAATTATACCTAAAACAAAATCCTTCCTTGTTTTGTGTATGTTCTATTATTCTTTTTGAGATACTATTTGTTACACGAATATATAAAGTACCTCTGTATTTATTTGTAATTATGTAAATAAAATACTTCTTCACACAGATATTTTATTCTTGCTAACTAAAATACTTTTAAAGTAAAAAGAAAAGCCTCTGAAATAAATTCAGAGAGACACCTGTGTATGTAATTATTTAATTAACCTTTACACCCAAACCCTTTTTACCGCTTTGCAATAATACTTTTCTTATACACATCCAAATGATTCAACGCAATACCAGTTCCTTTAGCAACACAATACAGTGCATTTTCTGCTAATTGTGCCTGAACACCTGTTCGTCGATATACAAGCTCTGGGAGATTTCGCAGCATTGAACTTCCTCCTGTCATAATAATTCCTTGGTCGATAATATCTGCTGAAAGCTCTGGTGGCGTTTCTTGCAACACATCTTTAATAGCCTTAATCATTTCTCGGAGTTCACGATTTATGGCTTTTACAATTTCATTAGTTTTAATTTGAGTTGAACGAGGAAGCCCTGTTACATAATCTCTTCCTTTAATTGTCATTTCAAGCTCTTCTTCAAGTGGAACAGCGGATCCAACTTGAATCTTAATTTGCTCTGCGGTTTTATCACCTATCGCAAGGTTAAAATTTTTTTTTACATAATCAATAATTGCTTGATCAATTTTGTTTCCAGCAACTTTAACTGAAGTACAAGCAACAATTCCACCTAATGAAATTACCGCTACATCGGTTGTTCCTCCTCCAATATCAACCACCATATGCCCTTGCGCATCTTGTATTGGAATACCAGCTCCGATTGCAGCAAGAATTGGCTCTTTAACAATGTATGCATTTTTTGCTCCAGCTTTAATTGCAGCTTCAATTACAGCACGACGCTCTGTTGAAGTTACTCCAGCAGGAACACTCACCATCACTTCAGGTTTAAAAATATTAAATTTTCCAAGTGCCTTCGTGAAATAGTATCGAAGCATAGCTTCAGTAACTCGGTAATCTGCAATAACACCGTCTTTCATTGGACGATACGCAACGATATTTTCAGGAGTTCGACCAATCATTTCTTTAGCTTCTGCACCAACTGCAAGAATTTTATTATCTTGCTCTGATACCGCAACGACAGATGGCTCATTTAAAACAACACCTTTACGTGGCATAAAAACCAACGTATTTGCTGTTCCTAAATCGATTCCTAGTTTTGGTGTGAAAAATCCCATGGTTATACGTTATAGTGGAGTGAGTCTAGCTTATTTTCCAAGTTTTTGGAAGAATAAGCATAGTATACTCTTTTTCTTTATGTACATATTAGAAGTATTACCAATTACAAAATCTATTCGCAAAGAATCGCTTACCTATTTTTATAGTTCAGAAGTTGCAGTTGGAAAAACGGTAGTCGTTCCCTTAAGAAATCGTGAGATAAAAGCATTAGTACTTTTCTGTGATTCTGCTAAAAATAGTCGCTCGGCGTTAAAACAAAAAGATTTTGCATTAAAAAAAATTATTCGTGTATGTGAAGAGCAATTTATTCACACAGAATTACTGCGAGCCTGCGACATCGCATCAAAATATCATGCTGCACAAACGGGAGCGATTATTCAATCGATTATTCCAGCAGCAATTCTTGAATCAGACGAACAACTTGTTGCGTTACAAAAAATTAAAAAAATACCACTTCTTGAAGAACAGCCCGAGCGATATGTTATTCAGGAACCAATTGGCGAACGGCTCGGAACATATCGACAAATTATCCGCACATCCTTTGCACAAAAAAAATCGATAGTGGTTGTTTGTCCTACTGAAGCAGATTGTGAAAGTAAGAAAAAACTTTTATCTAAAGGAATTGAAGCACACACATTTACATTAAGCAGTTCCCTTTCAAAGAAAAAACTACTCGCTTCCTGGAACGAATGCATAGCGCATGAAAAGCCGATTCTTATTATTACAACACCAAAGTTTTTTTCTGTTCCGCGACACGATATTGGAACAATTATTATTGATAATGAAAGTGATAGTTCATACATTTCACAACAACAACCATATACCGATTATAGAATCGTGATTGAACAGTACACCGCACAGCTACAAGCAAAGCTCTATCTTACCGATATAGCACTTCGATCTGAAACACTACTACGATACGACCATCATGAGTTTATTGAGGAAGGTTCACTAAGTTTTAGAACTATCACTTCGATACCAACAAAAATTATCGACATGAAGGAGCAGTCGAAAGATGCGTTTATGTTGTTGTCGAAAGAAACTAAAACATTATTAACCGAGCACCCTCAAGATTCAGTATTTTTGTATGTCGCAAGAAAAGGACTTGCTCCAACCGTCTCATGCCAAGACTGCGGAACACTTGTAACCTGCAACGAATGTGATGCTCCAATGGTTTTATACGGAGCAAAGATAATAACAGAGAAAGCGCTATTCCGATGTAATCAATGTGGCTCTTCAAGAAAAGCATTAGAGAAATGCAATTATTGTGATAGCTGGCGTTTGCAACTTATAGGGATTGGTGTTGAGTCTGTGGCTCAAGCAGTTGCGAAACTTGTTCCAAATCGAGAGCTTTATATTATCGATGGTGAGCACACATCAACTCACAACAAAGTAAAAAAAGTTATCAGTACATTTTATGAAACGCCTGGCGCAATTCTTATTGGGACAGACATGGCAATGAACTATATTCATAAAGCAATTCCCCACATACATGTAATTTCTATCGATGCATTATTTACACTTCCCCATTATGCAATCAGAGAAAAAATAATGAGAACGTTGGCAAAATTACAAAACAAAGCAACAACGTCTTTTGTTATTCAAACAAGAATTACCAAGGATCCAATTTTCAAGAACATTCAAGAAGGAATGCTCACTAATTTTTATAGGGATGAATTTAAGGCACGAAAACAATTTGGGTATCCACCTTTCACTGTGCTCATAAAAATTTCTATTGCAGGAACCAGTGATGCCACTGAACGAGCATTAACAGAGTTGCAAAAACAACTTATTGCAAGTGATACGAATGCGGAAGATTCAGTTATATATAAATCACCCTATACTATTAAGCAAAAAACAACGCGCCACCTTCTTATAAAAGTTCCCACAGAAAAATGGCCGATTGCACCAATTGTTGCAATTCTAAAGAACACCTCGCCACAATTTAGAATTAGTATAAATCCTCAAAATTTATTCTAAAAATCTTTATATTTTTAATAATTTATATATACTTCATTCATGTCAGTAAAGATTATCCAAGATGGACATCCAACATTACGGATTATTGCACAAGAAATTCAAAAAAATGAATTTGATTCTGCCGCATTGCACGACTACATTAAAAAAATGTATGAGGCTTTATATACTCAAGATGATGGTGTTGCTCTCGCAGCTCCTCAAATAGCAATTTCAAAACGAATATTTATTGTAAATGAAAAAATTGTTGGTAAAAATGATGAAATTCCTTTAGACACACCAACTATTTATATAAATCCAAAAATCACAAAGATATCGAAAGATAAGAAAAAAATGAGTGAAGGCTGTTTGTCGGTTCGCCCAATGTATGGAAAGGTAAAACGTGCCACGCGCATACAAATTGAAGCTGTTGATGTATATGGGAAGAAATTTACTGTTGATGCAAAAGGTTTTTTAGCTCAAATATTTCAACATGAAAATGATCATCTTGATGGTGTTCTTTTTATAGATACTGCAACAGATGTGTACGAACTACAGGCAGCGCAAGAAGATGAGAAAAAATAATTTTATACAATGAACAAATCAACTTCACAAAACAATACCTTTGCTTTCTTTGGAACAGATGCTTTTAGTATCACCGTGCTTGAACAATTAGAGAACAATAATCTTATTCCTGCACTTATTGTTTGTGCACCCGACAGAAAGCAAGGTCGTGGTATGGAATTAACAGCACCTCCCATTAAAATGTGGGCTTCTGAACGAAACATTCCAGTACTACAGCCAGAACAGCATGATCAAAATTTTATTGCAACATTACAGAAAGATACTGAAGTTAGTTGGGACTTTTTTATTGTTACTTCTTACGGAATTATAGTTCCACAAGCAGTTATTGATATTCCAAAATATGGTGTTTTAAATGTGCACCCTTCATTATTACCAAAACACAGAGGTGCCACACCAATTGAGACTGCAATGTTACTCGATGAAAAAGAAACAGGTGTAACAGTTATGCTTGTAGATAAAAAAATGGATCATGGCCCAATACTTTCACAAGAAATTGTTACCTATGAATCTTGGCCACTAAAACCAGAAGTGAGTATAAATTTAGCAACAATTGGAGGAGTGTTATTGGCAAAAACTATTCCAGCATATATTGCAGGCGAAATCATTCCTCAAACACAAGACCATAAAGCAGCAACGTTCACCAAAAAAATTCAAAAACAAGATGGTGATATTACAGACACCAAAACAGACAGAGAAAAATATTTAAAATATCTCGCATTTAATCCATGGCCAGGAATTTTCTTTTTTACAGAACAGGGTGCCAGAATAAAAATAACAAAAGCTCGATTTGAAAATAATTCATTTATCATTGAGCGCATTATTCCTGAAGGAAAAAAAGAGCAAGATTATACATCTCAATAATGCAGCAATAGCTTTGTATACAGGTAACATAAAACACTCACATATGTATGCGAGTGTTTTATTTGTCTATCTATCTGAATCCTGTGCTCAGCTTGACTGAGTATTGTTTCAGATTCTTTTAGTATTGAATACTTACTCTAAGACAATTGATTGAATTACAACTGGTTCATTTGGAACATCCCGTTGGTTTTTCTCTACATTTGAAATTGCTTCTACGTTTTCGTATCCAGCAGTTACTTTTCCAAATACTGTATGTTTTCCATCTAGAAATACATTGTCGCCAACATTAATAAAGAATTGACTTCCATTAGTTCCTGGTCCGGCGTTTGCCATTGAAATAGTCCCTTGCACATTCGACAAATCTGAAACAAACTCATCTTCAAATGTATATCCAGGACCTCCCGTTCCCCACTGAGCTTGCATAGCATCGTCTTTAGTAAGTGGGTCACCTCCTTGAATCATAAAGCCTGGAATGACACGATGGAATTTAACACCATCATAAAAACCTTGCTTAGCTAGCATTCCAAAGTTTTCAACTGTTTTTGGTGTTTTATCACCATACAGTTCAATTGTAATGTCTCCCCGATTCGTTTTAAGTGTTGCTGTTGTTGCTGTTTCCATTGCTGCGTTATTGTTATCAATTTTTTCTGTTTGTAATGTTATCTCTGGCGTGACCATTGCTGTAGTATCATTTTCTTTTTGAGGATTAGTATCTGCATTCTTGTTCGTGAATGCCATTGCCACAAAACCTACCACTACAAGCAAAATAATTACACCAATAAGATAAGAAGTTTTTTGCATAATTGTTCGTTTCAATAATTAATCTCTTCGTAATAATAATTTCTTTATCATCCTACCACCTCTTCGTGCCAAATCACCCTTCTTATTTTGACGTCGTTTTACAACTTTTGTAATTTCATCTTTCAGATCATCGAGTGCATCGGTGATACTTTGCGACTTTGTTGTTGCACGATACACATTTCCATCTCCACTAACATTTGCTTCGGCTCGATATACATCTCCCTTATTCTTTCCAAGTAAGCGTCGTCCAACCTCAACTTCAACTAATATATCACTATCTCCTTCTGTATCAATATATTTCTTTAATACATCCATTCTCTCATGTATTTGCGTACTAAGTTCTGGAGTTAAATCAAGGTTCTTTGTTTTGATATGAATTTTGAGTGCCATAGTTTCGAAATGTTACGTATGAGTAATATATCTAGTATAGCAAATTACTATTTATTCTTCCCTAGCCACAACTCGTAACAACTTAACTGGAGCATGATGTCCAGAGATAATTTTAATTTGCATTGCATTTGGAAAGTATTGCTCTCGGAACACTTCTAACACTCGCTTATTTGCAGCATTCATTATTGCTTTCTCTTGCACGGTAATTTTAAATTCATTTTCTGAAATTTTTTCAAATGAAGTTTTCTTTGCATCAGCTTTTACATGAACTCTGATATACATTTCACCACTATATCATCTAGACATTCGAGCAAGAGATTGATACGATGTGTAGCACTTGTTTATGCATTAGCGTGTAAGCAAAGCATATTCCGCGGTAGCTCAATGGTAGAGCAAACGACTGTTAATCGTTAGGTTACAAGTTCGAATCTTGTCCGCGGAGCCAATCAGGACTATCAGCTAGTTCTAGTACTAAATTGAAGGGAGAAACCATTGTAAACTCTAGCTTTTTTGCTTTTACAACAGGGTTCTGAAGTAGCATATTCAAAAATGCTCTTTTCTCGCTTGGTTCAGAACAATTCTCAAATATCTCTCTTGCTCTTCTTGCCAAAGATATGACTGTAGCTACTGTTGTTTGGTATTCGTAGTCTGCTTCTCTATGTATAGAAAGTTCAGCTTCAAGAGTCTGTAATCTGTCTGCATACTCTTGATGCTTTTTGTCATATATATCCTTAGTAATTCACAAGCCAATAATATTAACAGAGGATCTAATTATCCAAGGGGTCGTGCAAGACGTGTTTCCTGCGGATTTATATTAAAAATAAAAACAATAAATTTATGTCTAAAACAATAGGAGAAATATTTAAAGATAAAAAAGGAGAAACCAGAGGGAGAGTAAAAGGAGCTAACGGTAAAATATTAGCTACTACTGAGGGTTACAAAAATAAGGCAAGTGCCGAAAACGCTTTAAAATTATTAGGAGTATTGAAAAAGAATACTAAAGATTTAAGTAAGTAAATATGAAAAAAAGAATTTTTATAAGTTTTGCAATGGAAGATAAGTTATATAGAGATTTATTGGTTGGGCAATCAAGAAAAGATAACTCACCATTTGAGTTTATTGATATGTCAGTAAAAGAACCATGGTTATCTGATTGGAAAGCTAGATGTCGCACAAAAATTAAAGGTTGTGACGGTGTAATTGCTTTGATAAGTAAAAATACAGCAAGTGCTTCTGGAGAGATATTTGAAATAGAATGTGCCTATGAAGAAAGAGTGCCTGTAATGTTGATGCATATTAATAATGATAGATTAACGAACGTGCCACGAATTATTCAAGAAAAGAGAATTAATATTTGGAGCTGGTCATCAATAACAAGTTTTATAAATAAACTATAATTATGAGTATTGAAAAAGCGACAGAAAAATTATTTGTTTCTGATATAGAAAAATACGGAGATAAATATATTGAGCATCTACTTGATCAGTATAAGTTATATGTAAATGCTACTGAAAAAATTAGTGACAGAAGACAGAAAACCAATGAATTTTTTCTAGGATTAAACACTGCATTGGTGGCACTTCTTGGCTTCATCTCAACAAAGACTAACGAAACTGAATTATTTGGAATATTGGTACTATCGTCCATGGCAGGCATCACAGTTTGTTATCTTTGGTATCGAATAATAAGGTCTTATAAAGGTTTGAATGATGCAAAATTTAAAGTTGTTCATGCTATAGAATCGAGACTACCCCTAGCTCTGTATGATACAGAATGGGAGATGTTAGGCAGAGGTGAAGATAAAAGTTTGTATTGGCCATTTAGTCATATTGAACTAAAGGTACCCATTATATTTATAGGTATTTATATAGTATTAATATTATCTATTTTACCTTGGAGAACTATATTTTCATTTTTTTGCGTTTAGAAAAGTTACATTTACATGTAACTTTTTATGTCGATCCTGTGTAACTTTTGTAACTTTTTGAGTGCTCAAGACGCGTCGAAATATAAAATAATATTATGTCAAAAAAGCCTTGTGGGGTAAGGAATCCTATAGTTCCGAACTCGAGACGGTGAGCCAAACGAAACGTCTAAAATACGTTGACACATATAGAGCCAAAAGTTTGAAATCTTGTACCTATAAATAGGACTCGAACTTTTGTGTCGTCCGATAGATTAATTATACCGAAAAAGATAGACGCTATGTATCCCTTATGGTATGTTTGGGTTTGGTCTTATGAGAGAAGAATTGCACCTTGATGCGGTTGCTCTCAGAGCAGTCCGCCAGACGCTGGTAGCTCACAAGCTTCCAAGTAAGCTCCCTAAAAAAGAGCTAACGCGATTGGTTGAAATAGCAAAAGCCTACACCAAAATCCTCAAGCAAGACATCTTTACCCATATCCGAGAAAAGTATGTGCCGTGGAATAGCGAAGACGAACTTCGCCAGTCAATGCAGGAAAATACGAAGCTAATCCATATTGAACATCGTGATGGCACTCGCAAGAGGTATCACGGAATAATGTGCAAAGTCATACTCGGAAAAGGACGTAATGAAGTCAGTGATGATGAAGCTGAGGCTGTTGCTCAATGTGCCAAAGCACTTGATGAACTGTTTTAATCAATCGAATAATCAACGAAAGTTGACTGGTATTGGGACAACCAGAGTAAGTCCAACCCCTCGTCAGTGTGAAAAACGGAGGGGTTTTATTTATTATCTATACTTGTGCTAAATCTAACAATCTCTCAATCTGCTCCAAATGAAACTTTGGATCAGGATACAGACTTTTTCAGTCAAAAGTTCGAAATGCACACCTCCAAGCGAGCAATTTTTAGGAATATTAAATTTTTAAAGGCTTAAGAGATTAGAATTTATCAAGCAAGATGGACATGATTAGCTTTACTTGATTATAACCAAGGTCCATCTTCTTTATTTCTTTAAAAGTAAACCAGCCTGCACCAGCACTTTCAGATATGACAAGAGGCTTAGGAGTGTCTTTTAAAGGGCAGTGCCATATTTCATTTATACCTTTTCCTGAATGAGTGATTGCTGTTCCGATTTTTTTGCATTCTTTTGGGTTTAGATTAATACCAAACTCTTCCTTTACTTCTCTAAGAACGGTCTGTAAAGGTTCCTCTCCCTCGTCCCTTCCTCCTCCAGGGAATACCCAAGACCATTTACTGAGCTTACTATTACCATCTCTCTGCTCTAAAAGAAATCTATTTTCTTCATTTGTAATTAAAAAGATTACTCCTCTACTTGTAGAATTATCCATAGATCAAATATTAGCAAGACTCTATTGATTAGTAAATGTGTTTATATTTTCTTACATAAAGCTCATACTTCTAACTCTCTCTATACTAGATCTAATGCGTGGAGACAGTGTATACAGTTCGGTAAATAGGTAGATAGGGGAGCCATTGTAAAGCAAAGTAAAGTGTTTTTATTTACTGAATTTTGATATATTTATTCTATGATACTTACTCGACAAGCATCTGAATCAGATTCAGAAAATGTATATAAACTCTATCTCGAATTATTAAAATCACACCCTAATGCTTTTATTGATTCTTATAATAATGAGCTAAAGAAAGGTGTTATTGATTGGACAAATGACTTTACTAAAAATCAGATAGTAATCTTTCTTGCTGAAGAAAATGAAAACATAATCGGTATGTTGGCACTAGGATATCACGACAAAGATACAAATACTCCTTATGTAACTAAAATGGGTATTTTGCCACAATACGAGAGTAAGGGTGTTGGAAGTGAATTACTAAAAGATTCAATTAAATACGCATCCAAATTACCTGCTAAAGAATTAAGATTGTTTGTAATGGCTGATATGGATAAAACTATCAGTTTCTATATAAAGTTTGGTTTTACTGTCCTAGAGAATCTAAAAAATGACATTATAGACCATACTGGCAAAATGCGGGATGTAAGTATTATGCAGAAAGTTTTATAGTCAGCTTTTAAATCTGTGATACTATTCATTTATGAAACTTACGTTGCCAGTCAGAGAAAATCTTGAATTACGAACATTAGAGATATCAGACGGAAAAGCATTTTTTGATATAACTCAAGAAAACAATATTCATCTTCGGGAATGGTTAGGTTGGCTTGATGATGACAAGTCTGTTGCAGATACTGAAAAATACATCGCAGAAAGCAATAAGAGATTTTCTGATAACGAAGGTCTTGATGTTGGAATATTCTATGAAGACAAGCAAGTGGGTGGAATTGGTCTCTTTCCACTAGATACTGCCAACAAGAAAACTTCTGTTGCATATTGGCTCACAGAAGATTTACAAGGGAAAGGAATTATGACTGACGCTATGAAAGTTCTTATTGAATATGTCTTTATAGAAATGAAACTTAATCGAATAGAAGTTAATTGTGCAATTGGAAATACAAAGAGTTCAGCACTACCTAAAAAACTTGGTTTTACTTACGAAGGTATTGCACGGCAAGCAGGGTGGCTCTATGACCATTTTGTAGATTTGGAAATGTATAGTTTATTAGCTAGCGAGTGGAGAAAATGAATGTAAATAACTAAACTCCTCAACTTGTTTCTCAATCCTTTTCCAATCCAGAGTTCTGAACTTGTCTAATAGGGGGAGCCAGAATTTGACATACTTTATATCTATGTTAAAGTATATTTAGATATGAATAACTATGACCCGTTCCCACCACAATCAAAGGCTTTGAGATGGACAGTTATAATCTTCGTGATTATGCTTCTGTCCGCTCTAGTCATTCCGCTCTTCTTCATCTAGCCAACAACAATCAAAAAGGAAAAAAATGTACAAAGTATTCGGATACGATATGATGTGCGAAGATTATTCGTACACATTCACCAACTTCATCGAGGCAGTCAGATGCTTCATCAAACTCAACAATAGTCCAGATGTTGTGTTCATCAGTGGCGTTTCTGCCAAAGTTGAACAAAAAATCAAATGGATGCGTTGACCCACCCGTCTCTTCAAAAGGAAACCAAATCCTTCAGGAGGCGGTTTTTCTTTTTTGTCAGTTCTGAAGTTCAAACTCAGTAAATCTTTGAAAAAACATACTTTCTTCAATATCTCTTTTTATTTTCTTCCAATTAAGGGTTCTGAATGCGTCCAGCCGGGGGAGCCCTCTAGAAAAACCCTTTATTTACTGGGGTTTTTTTATTATGTTCCTCGCAACATAGTGAGAAGTTTATGCCAGACAACGTATTTTTAATGATCCTGAGCTTGTCGAGGGAGAATATAAAAATTGTTGTGTGGTGAATCTTGTCCGCGGAGCACTTATGAACTTTATGAACATGCATAATAGACAACTAAATATAATATTCACACATTACACCTTTAATTCTTAATGTACATATTATTAGCATTAATATATTCAGATATTTCCTTTGGTAATAGTTTTTTATAATCCTGATTTCCAACCTTAACCATTTCTCGTATCTTTGTGCTTGATATTCCTCCAACCCCTTCTTCTAAAAATGTAAGATTACTACTTGGAGTTACTTCATTAACAGATTCATATCCTGATCGATTAATAATAATAAATTTTTCATCTTGCCCAATTTCTCTTTCTTTTATACCTAAAAACCCATCTATTCCAACAAGTTGGTATATATCGTCTTTGGATTGAGACTTGAGTTCCATAATTAGCTCATGTGTGTATTTACCTTCATTATCTTTCAGTTCGGAATCTATTAATTTTATAGGGATCTTAGTTAAGGTTTGTAAGTGTTCAATAAACAAATTCGTCAGATTCCTCCTGTCTTCATAATTCGTTGGTATTAACTTATCAACTCTTTTGCCAGATGGCATGATCCAAATCTCATCAAAATTAATATTATTTAATGAAACCTCAACAGCCGATACGTGCCCAAAATGAGGAGGATTAAAAGTTCCTGGATAAAATAAAATTTTCTTCATAAAAAGATTTTATCACAACAGGTAATCATTATCATAATTTTGATATAATCTATTAATGAATAACAAAACCATCCTATTCTTAACAGGACCATCTTGTTCAGGAAAAACTACAATTTTAAATAATCTGATAGAAAAAACTCCAAATAACTATCTAGTTTCATACGACAAGCTTAAATGGCAACTTCATGGATATGACAGAGAAAACCATAGAGAGGTTATGAGAAAACTTTCACTTGGTTACTTAGATGTAGTGTGTTCTGAAGGTTTTTTTGTTTTTTTAGAACTTTGGACTTTAGATGAAAGTGCTTACTCAAAACTCAATGATATTGCCAGCAAACATGACTACGCTGTTAAAATTATTCATGTGACTGCCTCAGAAAAAATTCTCATGGAACGATGTCGCGACAGGATTGATACTGCAAAATTAGAAGGTAGCAAAGCTTCAATCACAGATGAGAAAATATATCAAAAAAGACTTGAGGAAAAACAATATCTACCTGAAGGAACGATTAGCATCGATACTTCCAGAATATCTACTGACGAAGCCACTATTGAAGTCCAAGAGGTACTCAATAGCTAATTCCCCCCCCCTTTAAGTTCGAACTAAACGCAGTCCGCGGAGCAAAGTTAAAACAGCCCTAGAAATAGGGCTTTTTTTGTTACCCGAATAGAAAGCTCGAATCTGCCAATTAATAACGAAGTTATTCACGAGGTAGTAGAGGAATTGAATTATGGCTATTTCTCAGGTGATACAGCTTGGTCAAAATCAATAAGATATAATCTGGGCACTTTAGTGATGTCGGGTTTTCCATTCTCATCTCTAAAAAATCTTAATACAAAGTTATCATTGTGGGCATGACCATGCTCAATGTCAACACTTTCTAACGTCTCAAGGATCAACATTTTTTGAGTTTCGAGTTCTTGATTAAACAAACTGGTGATCTTCTGCCAACTACCAAGACTTAGGTCTAGCACACCACTGTGTACATCAACTAGATTATCTTTGCCGATCTTGTATGACTGTATGGGCTCTATTGGGACATAATCAAATCCATTTTTCTTCCATAAATTATAATCTTCATATAACCTCTGCCATGACAGAAATGCTTCGGGTTCTATGTGTCTGGTAATTATCTTATCTTTTAGACTTCCGCCAATTAATGTGGTTCCAGATCCTGTTTTGTCGAATTTCTCTCTTTTAAAAGTCTCGTCGTCGATATTGCTGTTGTTATACAGAGGCGGTTTGATTATTTCTTCCCCTATTCCTTTTTCAAAAACCTCTCTAATTAACGAAGCTCGTTCTTCTATAGGTGCCCATTTAATCATCCCCACTGCTTTAATCCATGCATCAGGACTATCTTTAGCAAACGATTCTCTGATTAAAGAAGCTCGTTCTTCTATAGGTGCCCAATATATCATCCCTGCTGCTTTAATCCATGCATCAGGACTATCTTTAGCAAACGATTCTCTGATTAAAGAAGCTCGTTCTTCT
>Ga0222662_1000131_pt1 | contig 69114 bp, 65 predicted proteins | sample AntAcemetagen600_FD_179821 | JGI IMG/M metagenome (GOLD analysis project Ga0222662, IMG submission 179821) | Saline water microbial communities from Ace Lake, Antarctica - #600 | ecosystem: Environmental > Aquatic > Non-marine Saline and Alkaline > Saline | place: Antarctica: Ace Lake... | reverse complement strand
CGAAATGATCCCTGAATTCCTCACGCGTAAGTCCTTTATTTATCTTCATGATGTTTTTTTTTTTACAAACATCCAATGCCAAACCGTAACCTATCTACGGTCTGCGATTTAAAGGGGTAACCCTATAATGTTAAATCAAATGTAATTGTTAAGACCCTTCTTCCGTGATGATTGCCCAGCTAATAACAGCAGTGTTTAGTAATCGAACAGAAAGAGACCCTTCGTCCCTCAGGGAAACAAGCGGGTTAGTTGGTTTTATAAGGAAGGGGTCCACAATTCTCAAAGAGAAAGAGTCATAAAACTGAATGCCACTTTATAGAAAACCACCCCCTCCGTCAGGGAAACAACCGAGATAAATCAGAAAAACAAACAACTTTCCTACCTTCCGCACATGCCATTTAAGATCTATCGTTCATCCGCAGGTTCGGGAAAAACCTTCACGCTTGTAAAGGAATATTTGCGCTTGACGTTATCGTCAGATACGCCCGACCGCTACCGTGGAATCCTCGCCATCACCTTTACAAATAAGGCTGCCGAGGAAATGAAATCGCGAGTGATTGAAGTTCTCGCTGAACTTTCTTCAGAATTAGAACAAGAAACCGAACATCCGATGGCGGACTTACTGCGGAAAGAACTGGCGGTTTCCGATGCCATTTTAAAGTCTAGAGCGCAACTCACGCTCAAACACATGCTGCATCATTATTCTGATATCAGCATTAGCACCATCGACCATTTTACGCACAACGTTATTCGCACGTTTGCGCAAGACCTTGGTCTTTCCATCAATTTTGAAGTAGAATTGGACACGGAGCGCATCACAAACGCCATCGTTACCGAACTCTTGCAGAAAATGGGATCTGATACGGTTCTCACCAATGCATTGATTGACGTGGTTCAATCTCAGATTGATGATGAGAAAAGCTGGTCGATTGATGAACTGTTGAAGAAGTTCGCGCTCACTTTATTCAATGAAGAAAGTCGCTTTCATCTTGAGAAACTGAAAAACATCGACCTCAAGGAATTCAATCAACTCCGTCAAAAACTTCGGATAGAATTGAAGGAAACTTCTGCTCAGCTAAAAACTAGCGGAAACGAATTTCATCAGCAATTGCGAAGCAATGGATTGGAAGTTGGCCATTTTGCTAATGGTGCAAATGGCATTGCAGGTTTCTTCAAGAAACTTTCGGAAGGAAAATTTGTCGCACCAACTGCAACAGTTGTCAAAAATATTGAAGCCGATAAATGGCACGGTTCTAAAGCCAAGGCAGATGAAAAAGCTGCTATTGATGGATTAATACCGCAAATTCTCGAACGCTACAATCAAGCGCTTGAACAGATTCGTTTGCTGACCTACTACGAAATCGTCTTCAATCAGATTTATGGTGTGGCGCTGTTGGATGAGATGCAACGTATTCAGCGCGACCTGCAGGAAGACGAGGAATTGTTGCACATCGGTGAGTTCAACCATTTGGTCAGCAATGTGGTAATGACCGAAACTGCCCCGTTCATCTACGAACGAATCGGACATCGTTTCAAGCATTTTTTGGTGGACGAGTTTCAGGACACAAGCGTGTTGCAATGGTTCAATTTGTTGCCGTTAATTGATGAAAGCTTAGCGCACGATAACCTTTGTCTGGTTGTGGGCGATGCTAAACAGAGTATTTACCGTTGGCGCGGTGGCGATGTGCAACAGTTCGTTGAACTCCCAACCATTCACAGAACGGAATCTCTGAAAGAACAATTTGATTTGAATCCCGAAACGGGAAGATTGATTGCGCAGCGCGAAATAGCGTTAAAATCCAATGCTCAGATTGAGAACTTAGATCACAACTACCGTTCGAGTTCAACGGTTGTGAACTTCAACAACAACTTTTTCTCATGGCTGAAAGCGCAAATGCCAGAAGAGTTGCGCAAAATGTATGATGGAAATGAGCAAAAACCGTTTAGCAAAAAGGAAGGATTTGTTTCAGCAAAATTCTTCCGCACTGAAGATGCGTCAACAACTGCCGAATACGAAGAACAGGTGCTTGCCGAATTGCAGGAATGGGTGCAAGAATGTATTGCAGATGGATTTGCGCCTGGCGACATAGCGGTCATTTGCCGTGCCAACAAGGATTTAGTCAAAACGGCACAGTTCCTCATTGAGAACGATTTTAAGGTCGTTTCCAACGAATCGTTGCTGATAAACAGTTCGCCAATGGTTCGGCTGTTGGTTAATCTGGCTACATTCATTTCAGCACCAGACGACCGCATCAACATTGCAGAAATGATGCAGCATTTAGGAATGGTTCGAGCTGAAACTGAACTCACTTCAGACAGATTGATGCAAGTAAACCAGCAGAACGAAAAAGCTTCAGTTCTCTCGTTATTAAATAAATTATATCCAGACCTGAACTGGAATCAGCTCAAGCAAGAATCCCTATTCGGTGTGTTTGAACATCTGAAATACGCACTTTTCGAGGACAAGCAAGATGCTTACCTCACGTTTTTCATGGACGAAGTGTTGAAATTCGGCAAATCAAAAACTAACGATCTTTCTTCCTTTCTAGCGCATTGGATTGAGAAACGCGGGAAACTTTCCATTGCGCTTTCAGAAAATTCAGACGCCATTCGCTTGCTTACCATTCATAAAAGCAAGGGATTGGAATTTCCTGTGGTGATGCATCCATTTGCGGATTACAAAGGCGAACCGTATAAGAACTCGATATGGGTTTACGCAGATGACGAGAAACTGAAGCCACTTGACCGTTTGCGCATCGCGGCCAACGAAAACCTGATGGGAACTCCCTTTGAGAAGAATTACAAGCGGGAAAAGGCACTTGTTGAAATGGAAGTTTTCAATATGCTTTACGTGGCCATAACGAGACCGATAACTCGACTTTACATCAGTGGAAAACTGAAAAGTGACACCACAAAAAACCCAGAACCCTCCACAGCCATTCAGTTCTTGTACAAGTTTTTGATTTCGACACATCCCGTAGCAGTCGAGGAACTCAGGTATGAAACGGGACTGCGCGCCAGAGTAGAACAGAAAGAAAAGACCAACAATCGATTCAGCACAAAAGCAGTAGGTAATCCTTTCTGGAAACAACGCATCAGTATTTCTAGGCCATCAAATGAACGTTGGAAAACCGCCACCCCGAATGATGCGCGGAATCTTGGAATTCTCATTCACGAAGCGATGGCAAACATCAAAACTTCTAAGGATATTCAATCGGCTTTGTCGTTACTTGTAGAAGATGGCAGAATCAGTATTTCTGAAACAGAATCGTTGGCCGATAAAATTCAAAATCTAATTTCTAAAGACGAGCTTTCCGCTCTTTATTCCGAAGGAAAACAGATTAGGAATGAAGCTGATATTCAATTGAACAATGGTAAATGGGTTCGCCCAGACCGTGTTGTATTCTCTGAAGACCGAGCTTGGGTTTTGGATTACAAAACAGGCGAGGAATTGCGCAAGCATCATCAGCAAATGAACACTTATAAAGAAGCAATGCGCGAATTGGGATTTAAACAAGTGGAAGGTTTGCTCGTTTACATAGATGAAGAACGGATTGTGACCGTTTGACAGAACGCTTACCTAAATTTGTAGCATGAAAGGAGACAATCATATTGAACAAGGAAAAACCCTTCTCCAGAAAGGTGAAATAGAACCGGCTCTCAGACATTTTCAGCAGGGGGTTGATTCAAATCCTGTAAACCATTTAGCCATTTATTATGTGGCGTTAAGTCATTTGAAATTGGACAAGATTCCGATGGCACTTATTGAGTTTGACCGTTCATTAGAACTTTCTCCGAATAATGTGATGTATTTGAGCGACCGTGCCGTAGCGAAGCTTCGATTGAAGGATGAACGCGGTACAATGGCCGACTTGAACAAGTGTGTGGAGCTAGACCCAAACTACAGTTATCGCTATTCGCTGCGCGCGTTTATTAGAAACGGATTTGGTGACGTGGATGGAGCAATAGCGGATTACAAAAAAGCGATTGAGCTTGACCCAGACGATCCCATTACGATTAATAATTTGGGGATGTGCGAAGAGCAGCAAGGCTACAAAAACTCTGCACAACGCAGATTTGAAGAAGCCGATAAAATGTCAGAGGCTGGTGCAAAGAAAGACGACCACACCATTCAAATGAAATCGGAAGAGAGGAAAGTAATAGAGGTAAAACCCACTTATTGGGATACTATTCGTTCCGTTTTCACAGACAGCGAACAGCGTTCTGAATTCCTCAACTTTACAGAAAATCTTATCAAAGGCAAGAACAAAACCAAATGAACTTTTTACATCGATTCAAATTCTTCGCAATTGGTGTTGGGCTCGGATCTCTGATTGTCTATGGTCTGCTAATACGCAACCGCGACTTTCCAGCTTGGCTGCCAGAAGATCGCGTGTTGGAAGAATTGGCTGTGGATTCGGTCATCATTAGAGATGGTGTTCAACTTCCATTTGCAGATTCGCTTTTGGCGGAGCACATCTTAAATTCTGATGTGCTTTTTGACGAAAGCAAAGTACGAGACATGGCTTGCAGAGAATACCAACTGGAATCTGAGACGGAACGAATGAGGTTCAAAATCTGTAATAAGCGGATTGAACTTTACGAATACAAACCGAAATAACTCGGCTAGGCAACCTCTTATCGATTAAACTATCTTCAAGTAGCGTCACTCTGAACTTGTTTCAGAGTATGGAACATTAGATGATAGATGCTGAAACGAGTTCAGCATGACCGATTGTGGTTTTGATTAAGAAAGTAACGAGGCTTATTTAAGCGATTCCGCTTTGGCCTGAACCTTTTCGCTTTCTGGAAAAAACTGCAATGCCCAATTGACGGTCTTCTTAGCTGAATCAGCATAATTCTGTTCCATCATAATGTCGGCCCAACGTAAAAGACCATCCTCTAAAACAGGAGCAGATGCTTTGCTCGGACGGTATCTTTCCTGCGCATAAAGTGGAATAATACCGTTCATCGCCTGCTGAATATCACGCTCTGCTTGCCCTACGTTTCTATTCATATGCTCTAAAACACCTTTAAAGAAAAGCAAGTTGTAATCGTCTGGTATGGCTTTGGTCATGTACTTGTAACCAGAAACTGCGTTTCGCATTTTTCGTTCATCACCAATCCATTGGGCAGCATCAGCAATTCCCGCCTTTTTCAAATCCTCAAAAAAGTCAGCGTTGTCTTCCATCCAAACTCCATCTTTGTCCTTCTTCGCAAACTTAGAAGCATACTTCAATGCATTTCTCAAAGCTTTGGGATAATCCTCCTCAATCTCCTCATCGTTTGATTGACTCAGTTCATAAAAAGCCATAGAGATGTACAAATAAATCTCAGGGTCTTTCTTGTACTTATCACTCTCAATCATCCCTTCTCCCTTTGAAATAACGGTTCCGTATTTCTCTTCCATATAAAGCTTTTCCAACTTAAAATTCATACCTCCCACAACCTGTGCAGAAACGGATGAACTAAGAAGAATGATGGCAAAAAATGGTAAAATGTGTTTGAAAGAATTCATAATGGTTTTTGTTGTTTTTGACATGTTGCAAATGTATGCAACTATCGTGCGAAAGTCGAAATTGAAGCTACAAACCTGTTAAAAAATCTAATAATCCTTTTGAAAAAACAATTCTTAAGCAATAAGTACGTTTAAGGTTTTGTGACATAGTTTATGACTCTTTAACTGAAATGGAGAATAGGTTGCTTTCTTCAACTTCTTGATAAATGTTTAATAGTCGAGACTCATTGATTTCTTCTAATTTCGAACATTGAAAAACCAATAGCCATGAGAACATTTGCATTAGTAATTATTAGCGCGGTCTTGTTAAGTGCTTGTGACCAACGAGAAAAAGAACTGGAACAAAAGGTTCTTGAACTTGAGGAACAGTCAAATCAAAAAGACCAAGACATTGACCTTTTTATCTCGTCTCTGAATAACATTCAGTCGAACTTGGATAGCATAAAAGATTTGGAAGGAATTGTAACGGCCAGAGCTATTTCTGGTGAGCAATCAACCAATGCCGAAGATGCTATTGTTGATGACATGATGCTCATTTATAAGAACATGAAGCAGACCCGTGAGCAGATTGAAACGCTGGAGAAAAAAATGAATCAGAGTTCAATTGCCTCAGACCAACTGAAAGCGCTTCTGGTAAGTCTCAAAAAAGACATCCAACAGAAAGATAAGGAGATTGCCATGTTGAAAGAAGGACTAGCTGAATCCAGCATCTACATTGATCAATTGATGGTAAGTGTTGATCGTCTTGCCTTGGAAAACGAAAGACGAATTCTAGTTATTCAGGATAAAAACAAAGCACTGCAAGCGAAGGAAGAAGAACTCCAAACTGGTTATTGGGCAATTGGAACTACTAAAGATTTAAGAGAAAAGAACATTATTGATAAAGACGGTGCTTTTCTTGGGCTTGGCGGTGTAAAGGTTGTTTCCGAGGATATGAACTTGGCAGATCTTACATCAGTAAACATTCTGGAGACCACCGAAATTGTTATTGATGCCAAAAAAGCTGAGTTGGTTACATCTCATCCAAAACACACGTACGAGTTTGTGGAAGAAGGAAAGAAAGTGACCAAATTGGTGATTGATGACCCTGAGGCATTCTGGCAAAACTCTAAGGTGTTAGTTATTGTAACTAACTAAGCACCAAAGCGAACGGAATGGATTCCAAAACCTTCGCACAGCAATTTTTACTAGACGAAGTTGAACAAATGAGAGCTGCCAATGTGCGGCTTCATTTGCTTTCGGCCATTACCCATGGCATCGAAACTGCTGGTGCATTGCTCGATCAATTACCTTTTAAAGCCAAGGGGCAAGGCAAAAAACGATTCGACCTAGCTCTTAGGAAACTATTCCCATTAGAATACTTGCAGGCAAATCAGAGAGTAAACCTTTACAGCCAACTGAGAAGCCATATGGCGCATTGTATGTTGCCGGCAAAAACCGTGTCAATTGAGATATCAGAAGACAATCATCTCCATTTCTCAGAGAAAGTGATTCAAATCAGTTTAAACACGCTTTTTGAAGACTACTGTTGTGCAATCAAGAAATTGATAGAACAACTAGAAGCAGGAACTTTGAAGAACAAGAAAATCGTGTTCGAAAATTTGGAGGCACTTAATAAATGAGCAACAAACCCGACATTACCAAAAGAGCCGATATTGAACTTGTTATTGAAAAGTTTTACGACAAACTATTAGTTGACGAACTGGTTGGTTTTCTCTTTACGGAAGTAATTCAACTCAATTTGAAAGAGCACCTACCTCGCTTGGTTGATTTTTGGGAAGACCAACTTCTTGGTTCCAACAAATATTCTGGGAATCCGATGCGTGTACACCTAAATTTACACGTAAAGGAACCATTGAAAAAGGAATATTTTGAACGATGGCTCCTACATTTTAACCAAACCATTGACGAGCGTTTCTCAGGAATGAAAGCGCATTTGGCAAAAGAACGTGCCCTGAGTATTGCAACTATTATGCAGATAAAGGTGATTTCTAAACCAACCTAGTCCCGCTTATCTTCTAGCATCGGCACGAAACGAAAACTGCCGTGGTCCTTTGTTTCCAGATCACCATTTTCATTCTTAGTGATGGTCTTCATGATTTCCTCATCTCCGTTTGAAACAGGAATTACCATAATCCCGCCTGGTTTTAACTGATCTAACAACCCCTCCGGAATAATTGGTGCACCAGCGGTAATGATGATACGATCGTAAGGCGCCCAAACCGGAACTCCTAGATTTCCATCCCCATAAAACGTTTTAACCTTGTAGCCGAGTTTCGGCAACAGCTTACTCGTTCGATCAAAAAGCTCTTTTATCCGCTCAACCGAAAACACTTTTGCTCCCATTTCGTAAAGAACAGATGCTTGATAACCAGAACCAGTTCCAATTTCCAAAACCTTTAAACCACGTTTAATCTGTAGCAACTCGCTTTGGACGGCAACTGTATATGGTTGCGAAATGGTCTGCCCCGCACCAATGCTAAACGGACGATCTTCGTAAGCAAATTGGTCGAACACACTATTAAGAAACAGATGGCGCGGTACTTTTCCGATGGCGCTTAACACCTTTTCATCTTGGATTCCTTTCTCTCTAAGATGAGCCACCAACTTCTTCCTGTTTCCTTGCTGTTTATGTGAATCTTTAACCAATTGAGATGTTAAATTTTGAATGTTGAAAAGAGAATCCCGATACGGAAATCACGGCTGCTAAATGTAATAATTTGCAAAGCGTAGAAATCACTTTTCAAGTCCAAATTTTAAATGAAAAACCTAAAGGTTGGTGTGCTGGGTGCAGGGCATCTTGGAAAAATCCATCTCAAGTTACTTTCTGAAACCGAAGGCTATGATTTGGTCGGGTTTTTTGACCCCGATTCATCGCAACGCGATTATGCCAAAGAAACGTTTGGCGTAACGGCATTCGATACTATCGAAGAACTGATTTCTGCTGTAGATGTGGTTGATGTGGTCACTCCTACCCTTTCGCACTTCGACTGTGCTTCATTGGCGCTGCGTAGTTCAAGGCACGTTTTTATCGAGAAGCCTGTTACGAACACTTTGGAAGAAGCCGAAGCTTTGATGAAGCTTGCCGAAGAAGCTAAGGTCAAAGTTCAAATTGGGCATGTCGAGCGATTCAATCCTGCATTTATTGCTGGAAGGTCGTTCATTAAAAATCCAATGTTTATTGAATGTCATCGGTTGGCGCAATTTAACCCAAGAGGAACGGACGTGCCTGTTGTAATGGATTTGATGATTCACGATTTAGACATCATTCTAAGTGTTGTCAAATCGCCTATTAAGCGAATTAGCGCAAGCGGTGTGGCTGTTGTAAGCAACTCCCCAGACATTGCAAACGCCAGAATTGAATTTGCAAATGGATGCGTGGCGAACATTACCGCGAGTAGAATTTCATTAAAAAACATGCGTAAAACGCGCATCTTTCAGCGCGATGCCTACATATCCATCGACTTTCTCAAGAAAAAAACTGAGGTTGTTAGACTTGGCGAAGGAGAAGACGATGCGGACTCGAACGATATGTACATCGAGCTGCCTGACAACACCAAGAAAAAAATCAATTTTGAGTTCCCGAACATCGAGGAAACTAACGCCATTCAGGAAGAATTAAAATCATTTAGAGATTGTATTCAGGCAAATTCGCAACCAGCCGTAACGCTTCAGGATGGCTACAATGCCTTGCAAGTAGCGCACGAGATTGTACGTAAACTTCATATCAGTTCAGATCTTCTTTCCTCTGAGATATAATAAATCTAATTTTGCAGTCGTTCTCGCGCTAGCTGTTACTATGAGAAAACGTTTACGACCTACCCTATTTCTTTCAGTCCTTGTTCTGCTGGCCAGTTCGTACACTTCGTGCGAGTTAATCAATCCAGAAGAGCAGATTCCATCATTCTTACGAATTGATTCGATTTCATTTGCAACCGCATCTTCTGAAGGCAAACCTATTGAGAATTTTACAGATGCTTGGGTTTACGATAATGAACAACTTGTTGGTGTTTACGAATTACCAGCAGTAGTTCCAGTTTTGAGAGGTGGCGATGCCAACATCAGAATTAGGGCAGGAATTAAACTCAACGGACAAGTTGGAACACGAGTTCCGTATATATTTTCGGTCGATTACTTGAAAACAATAGAGCTATTTCCTGACAGCCAATTGCACATTAATCCAACACTCTTTTTCAAAGAAGGAGTAACATTCGATTGGTTGGAGAATTTTGACAATAGCTCTACAACCACTTTGTCCAAAACGTCTCAAAGCCAGGCTGAAGTTGAGCGAATTACGGGTGTAGAATCTTATGATGGCGGTTCTCTTAAACTCGCATTAGATGCTGACCAACTCATATTTGAGTGCAAGATGACAGGTGATGGTGTTGATATTCCGGGTGGAGGAACCCCTTCTTTTCTAGAGTTCACCTATAAATGCAATAACTCATTTGTGGTAGGCCTTTTTAGCGAAGATCCAGGAGGTACTAGACAAAATTCAATCATAATTCTAAACCCATCCGAAGATTGGAATCATATCTACATCAACCTGACGGATGTTGTTTCGGCCAATCCGAATTACACTGCCCAAAACCCATTCTTTGGTTTTATTCGTGATGAGAACGTTGAAGGCGAAGCATTTGTCATTCTTGACAATATCAGAATGATGCACTGATGAATAGGAGACTTCAAGCATCTAAGTACATTCTGTTTGATTTGATTTGCGCAGCTTCTGCTTGGAGCATTTTCTTCTTTTACCGAAAAACGTGTGTAGAAAGCCAGAAATTTGGCTACAAAGTAATGGTGCATATAGATGAGCAATTCCTTTGGGGGTTGATACTCATTCCATTTTTCTGGTTGCTGATTTATGCACTTTTAGGTACGTACAGCAATGTTTATCGAAAATCCAGGCTAAAGGAACTGAGCCAGACATTTACCACCACTCTTCTTGGTGTAACCGGGTTGTTTTTTGCTCTCATTTTGGATGATGAAGTGTTGAATTACACCACCTATTATCAGTCTTATGCTGTATTGTTCGCATTGCATTTTGGGCTCACGTTCCTTTTCCGTTTCATTCTTTCCAGCATTACTGCAAGCAAAATTCACAGTCGAAAAATTGGTTTTCCAACATTAATGATTGGCAGCGATGCGAAAGCACAAGAACTGTATGACGAGCTGGAATCTCAGCAACGTTCTTCTGGAAATAATTTTGTCGGTTTTATTCGCGTAAAAGAGCGCGAAAATTACCCTTTGGAAGAACGACTTCCATTCCTTGGGAAATTGGATGACTTACCAAAGGTGATTAAGGACAATGCTGTAGAAGATGTGATTATTGCCCTCGAATCAAGCGAGCATGAAAGTCTTGAAAACATCCTAAATCGGCTCGAAAACGACAACCTCATTGTGAAGGTTATTCCTGACATGTACGATTTTCTTTCCGGATCGGTAAGAATGGATTCCATCTACGGCACGCCACTTATTCAAGTAACGCGCGATTTGATGCCACCTTGGCAACGAACCACCAAGCGAATTGGAGACATTGTCATTTCATCGCTTGCTTTGCTGATTCTTTCTCCGTTGTACATATTTACCATGTTAACGGTGAAATTCTCAAGCCATGGGCCTATTTTCTACATGCAGGAACGTATTGGAAAAGGGGGGAAACCATTCAATATTATCAAGTTTAGATCGATGTTTGTTGATGCCGAAAAGCAAGGTCCCGCCCTATCTAGCGACCACGATCCTCGCATAACGCCTTTTGGTAGGTTTATGCGCAAAGTTCGTCTGGACGAAATTCCGCAATTCTTCAACGTCTTAATTGGCGAAATGAGTTTGGTTGGCCCACGTCCTGAACGTCAATTCTTCATAGATCAGATTGTAAAAAAAGCACCACATTACCATCATTTGCACAAAGTAAAACCAGGCATTACTAGTTGGGGAATGGTTAAATACGGCTATGCCGAAAACGTGGACGAAATGATTCGTAGGATGAAGTTCGACCTACTTTATATCGAGAACATGAGCTTAATGGTGGATGTTAAAATCCTCATTTATACTGTTCAGACCGTCCTTCTCGGAAGAGGGAAATAAGCTAAATGTCCAGCACATTTTCATCTGCTTCGCAAACAATTCTGACTGCTTGTGCTAGCGTGATTATATTCGCGGCAAACATTACAAAACATGAAGAATATTACGGTTATCGGAGCTGGAACAATGGGCAATGGAATTGCGCATGTATTTGCCCAAAATGGGTTTACAGTTTCATTGGTTGACGTAAGTAAAGACGCGTTGGATAAAGCAATGAATACCGTTGCTAAAAATTTGGAAAGACAAATTTCCAAAGGACTACTTACGGAAGACCAAAAACTAAAAACGCTCCAAAACCTAAACATATTTACCAGTTTAGAAAAAGGTGTAGCAGATGCCGATTTAGTTGTTGAGGCAGCTACTGAAAACAAGGAATTGAAGCTTTCCATCTTCTCAGAATTGGAGAATCTATGTCCAGATAAAACCATTTTAGCCAGTAATACATCTTCCATTTCAATAACTCAAATTGCCGCTGCCACAAAAAGAGCTGACAAGGTGATTGGAATGCACTTTATGAATCCAGTTCCAATTATGAAACTGGTAGAAATTATTAGAGGGTACTCCACTTCAGATGCTACAACCTCGGTTATTGTTGCGTTGAGTAAAAAGCTTGGAAAAGTGCCTGTTGAAGTGAACGATTATCCTGGTTTTGTAGCAAACCGAATTCTTATGCCGATGATAAACGAAGCAATTGAAACACTTTATCATGGTGTGGCTGGAGTTGAAGAGATTGATACGGTAATGAAACTGGGAATGGCACACCCAATGGGGCCATTGCAATTAGCTGATTTTATCGGGCTTGACACGTGTCTTAGCATAATGCGCGTATTGCAAAATGGCTTGGGTAATCCGAAATATGCGCCATGTCCATTATTGGTAAACATGGTGGAAAGCGGAAATCTTGGCGTAAAAACGGGAAGTGGTTTTTACACCTACACACCCAATTCAAAGGAGAAAGTCGTATCGGCCCACTTCCAGAAATAGCTAGGGAAGTTGTGATTTTCGCTTCTACAACTAAAACCAACAGAACGAGTCATGCTGCTTGTTTCAGCATCTATAATAGTACACAGTAATAGACCCTGAAACGAGTTCAGGGTGACGCTATCTGATAATAGCATAGGAAACCCGTGGACAATCAAGTTAACTTATATTAGCCTTTGATGGAGAAACTGAAGAAATACGCCAACCACCGAGCTGTTGTGGTGTTTTACCTGATTATTATTTCAGTTGTATTTCATGGCACCTATGATCGAATATTTGACAAGAAAGTCCATTTAGGAGGCGACAACGCTGGTTATTACATTCTTGGTAAATCAGTGGCTCAAGGAGACGGATTCAGTTCCATTCACAATAAGGACAAGATTCCAGGGAATCACTTTCCTCCTGGGTACCCTACACTGATTGCAGGGGTAATGAAGGTTTTTTCTGGAAAGGTGACCACAATAAAGACAGCCAATGGATTCTTTATGTGGGCAGCCTTGATGGTGCTCTTCTTCCTGTTTAGAGCACTCACCAAAAACATCCACCTCTCTTTCATCGCCTGTGTTTTAGCGGCTTACAATTTCCACCTACTTGAGTACAGCACCATTATGATGAGCGAAATCTCATTCGTGCTTTTTTCAGCAATAAGTCTCCTGCTTTTTGTCCTCACAGACTTTGAAAAAGTGTTTTACAAAAACTGGAAATTCTTCCTGTTTATCTTGGCGATGGTATTTACCTTTTATATCAGAACTCTTGGTATATCGCTGGTCATTTCATTCACCCTCATTCTTTTGTTACAAAAGCGATGGGCATATGCTGGAACACTTGTGGTATGCTTCCTTATACTGGCTTCGCCATGGCAAATTAGAAGTGCCAATTTAGGAGGAAGTCCGTACGTAAAACAGTTGCTTCAGAAAAACCCGTACAGGCCAGAATTAGGCCCAATGGAGATTGCAGATTGGCCAAAACGATTTGGCATGAATCTCAAACGATACTTCACTTTGGAAATAGCAAATGCTGTAATACCGTTTGAAACCATTGATTACAAGCAGTGCGTAAAACAGCTAGAAAAGGAGTTCGGAGTTATAGCCATCGCTTCAACAGCTGCTGACTCCTTGGCAATAAAAAAAGCTCAGGAAGCAAAGCCGCTCACGCTCAAGGAGAAACAGCAAAATGCAGCCAAACGCGGAATGCCTGGCTCCAAAGTTGAGATTACCTCTACCGACTACATCATAGCCATTCTGTTGCTCATTTTGATGGCTATTGGTCTCGCCCGAATGAAAGACCACCGCATATTGGTTGGGCTTTATCTGGCTGGCACATTCGGTATTCTATTTCTCTGGCCAGAAGCTTGGTTTGGCATTCGATTTATGCTGCCAGTTGTTCCTATTCTGATTATGCTATCGCTAAACGGGTTGGTGGAAACACCGATGTTTATTGCAGAACGTATGAAGAGAAAAGAACCATGGATTATTGCCATGATTATTCCATTTGTTGTGTTTTTTGGAATGAAAGAAAAACTCGAAAAACGTGTGGTTGAACTAGAAACCCGTGCCAAGGGAGTCTATATAAGCAAGTTTAAGAACTACTTTGATCTTGCAACCTGGAGTAATAAGAACTTACCCAAAGATGCAGTTGTTGCATGTCGTAAGGGTCAGTTGTTCTACCTGTACGCTAACCGATGGGTAACTGGTTTTAGAAATACACTAGACAAAGAAGACCTAATTGAAACACTAAAGAATAACGGTGTAACACACGTGGTTCTTGACCAACTTGGTTACTCATCAACTTCGCGCTACCTGTATCCAGCAATCAAAAAGTATCCGGGTAAGTTTAAGGTAATTCAGCAGTTGAAGAACCCAGACACGTACATTATGAAATTCAACTATGACCTTGATTACACCGGTGAGTGGAAAAATGAAATGAAGGATGGCCAAGGCACATTCCGTTGGGAAAATGGGATGAGTTATGAGGGTGATTGGATTCAAAATAAGCGTACCGGACAAGGAAAATTCACATGGCCCAACAAACAGGTGTTTGACGGTGAATGGAAAAATGACCTCAGAAACGGGCCAGGTACACTTTATATGCCTGATGGCTCTAAGTTTGAAGGTGTTTGGAACAACGATATCTTAAGCGGGAAAGTAAAATTGTACGATAAAGATGGGCAGTTTAAAGAGAACGCCACGTTTAAGAACAATCAGAAAGTTAGTTGAACGAAAGTTTAACCTTGAAAAGAGACAAGCTGATTATATATCAGCTTGTCTCTTTATCTCAATCAATCTTCATACTCGTACCTAAGTATGACAACATCCGACTTGAGGCGCTCCATATCCTCAGCTGAGGTTCCATCATAAAAACCGCGAATCTTTCGCTCTTTATCCACAAGAATAAAATTCTCGGTATGAATGAAATCCTTCACCCCTCCATCGCCTTCAGTTGTTACCGCAAAGTAGCTTCTTCTGGCTAGCTCATAGATGTGTTTCTTATCTCCTGTTGTCAGCTTCCATGTATCATGATTCACACCGTACTTTTCTGCGTACGCTGCCAAAACAGGAACGCTGTCTTTAACGGGTGTTACTGAATGAGAAAGGAACATAATGTCGTTATCGTTTTTATAAAAATCCGATAACTCACTAAGACTAGCCGTCATTTTCGGACAAATGCTCGGACAGGTAGTAAAGAAAAAATCTGCCACATAAATCTTGTTCTCAAAATCCTTATTGGTAACCGTTTCACCAGTTTGGTCTGTCAAGCTAAAATCAGAAATCCTATGCGCTTTAGCTGTGCGCTGCATATCTGCATCTACTAGTTTAGGATTCACATCAGACGGTTGAAAAACCTGCAAACGCTCATTCTTTTTAATCATAGGGTAAACCACAATCATTCCCGCCACCCAAATGGCTATAAATGCCACAATAATCCATTTATATTTAGTCATGCCACAAAAATGTGACAAATTGCTTTGCTAGATTGGCATATAAGTCACATTTGCACGATATATTAATTTCAACCCGTGCTACAAAAGAGAAATCATGCGTCTGATCAGTTCCCGAAAGGGGAACATATAAAACCTCATGTGTTTTATAAGTATGCCGTTGATGAGCGCGGAGCATACATTCTTGCTGCGCTAATCATTGGGTGCGGCATCGCCATTTTCTTAATGTTGGAGATGACACTGATTCCTATACTAACAGTTAGCCGCATTTTCATTTCTTTCGGGCTAATAGGTTTCTTAGTGGCATTTCTGCTTAGAAAGCAACTCCGAATTGGAATTTTAGATGGCCTTTACTACAATCTATTTGCCATTGCTCCAATCTGCATGGTTGGGTTTCTGGCAATTAACATGATAGATTCAGAAACGTATACTGAAAGCTACCAAGTGGTTTCATACCAAATACACGAAGATTACTACTCGTTTGAATTAGAAGATGACATCTATTCGGAATTTTGGCGAATACGTACGATGAGAATAGAGAAAATACCATCACACGCAACTTCTATCCAGTTTACCTTTAGCAACGGCCTGCTGGGGTATAAAGTAATGCGAGGTTCAGAGTTGTTCTGACTCTGTTTGGTTTTTGTTGACGTGTTGTTTAAATTATGAGAGTCAAGTAATTTTCGCAAATTCACGTACTCTAAAACCGACCATTATGAGCGACAAAAAATTATCAAGAAAAGAAGGTAAAATCCTAGGTGTATGTGCTGGATTGGGAGAACACTTTGATATTGATGCAACCGTTGTTAGAATTGCATTTGTGATTTTTACATTTTTTGGTGGAAGTGGAATTCTTCTATACCTGATTCTTGCTTTGATTATGCCGAAAGCATACTAAAATGCCAGAAGTAGCGGTTTTCATCATCGGGTTACTCCTTAACGGTCTTGGAATTCTCGGCTGCATTATACCGGCACTTCCAGGTCCGTTCATAAGCTGGTTATCACTATTCCTTTTCTTCCTTCTTCCAGAACATGAATTAGGTACAACCATATTGGTTGTTACTGGTGTTTTTATGGCACTAGTAACTGCCTTAGACTATATCGTTCCTGTACTAGGAGCAAAGAAATTCGGTTCATCCCGAGAAGGTGTTATTGGAGGAATGATTGGTATTGTGGTAGGGCTTTTCGTCTTTCCTCCTTTCGGCATTATTCTAGGACCATTAGTGGGAACCGTGATAGGTGACATAATAGCTGGCGGCACATTCACCAAAGCTTTAAACAGCGGGGTTGGATCTCTGCTAGGCTTCATTGTTGGAACTTCTATAAAACTTATTTTTTCTATTAGCGTATTGACCTTGTTTACCATCAAAGCAGGTGGTGCAATCGGTCAATTATTTACACAATGGTTCTCATAAAAACTTCAAGTGGCAAGCCACAAGCTCCAAGTTTGTCTGCACGTTTCGCTCTCGTTTTTCTAGCTCTATTTTCAATACTAGATACAACAGCACAAGTACTTACGGTTGAACGAGTTACTGCTTGGGAAAATGCTGGGCTCACAACGGAGCTTTCCGCTCCAACCAATCAAGTTCTAATAACAGATTTTGGAGGAGACAATACGGGTGTAAATAGCACCAACTCAGCTTACACCGATGCCATCGCAAGTTTGAATGGAAATGCGGGGACCATTTATTTTCCGCAAGGAGAATACCTGTTCACATCTAGTCTATCAATCCCAGACAGTGTTTTTCTGAAAGGTGCGTCTGCCGAAACCACACTAAAATTCGATCTAGGCGGAACAGGCGACCTTATTCGCATCAACGGAACCATCGTCTCTACAGAGTATGCGCTGGATCAAAACGGCATCAAAGGCACATATGAAATTGAACTCACCGATGCATCTGAACTTGAGGTGGGGAATGTAATCAGGTTGTACCAATTTGATGAAGATTACATGTTCTCTACTTGGGCTTACGGTACCTTGGGTCAGGTTATCAAGATTACCGAGATAACCGGAAATGTGCTGACCCTTGCCGATCCTCTCAACCATAATTATCCACTTTCTAGAAACCCATTTCTAAAAAAACTAAACCCTGTAACATCTGCTGGGATTGAGTGTCTGAAGATTACGAGAGAAGATGCCACAACAGATCAGACCGACAACATTAACGTTAATTACGCCTTTAACTGTGTGATTCGAAACGTGGAAATTGAGAACAGCAATTTTGCCCACATCGGCATCAGTTCCTCAGCACACATTCAGATTGAAGGATGCTATTTACATCATGCACATGCGTATGGTGGCGGTGGTCAGGGTTATGGCGTGGCAACTCAGTATGCTACCAGTTTCTGTCTTATACAGAATACCGTTTTCGAACATTTGCGGCATTCCATGCTCATTCAGGCTGGGGCAAATGGAAATGTTTTTGGCTACAATTATTCTTACGATCCATTTTGGGAAAGTGGTAGCCTCCCGCAGGATGCCGCTGGAGATGCCGTTCTGCATGGCAATTACACGTACATGAATTTATTTGAAGGAAATACGGTTCAGAATATAGTCATTGACGCCTCTCATGGAAGCAACGGCTCATTCAACACGTTTTTTCGTAATCGGTCGGAGTTATACGGCTTCTTTTCTGACAATAGCACAACTACCGATTCGATGAATGTAGTAGGAAACGTGATTACCAACTCTGGTTTCCCGTTAGGACTTTTTATGCTTAATGGAGTGGGCCACTATTCCTACGGAAACAACCATAGCGGCACCGCAATACCTTCCAATACAACAAATATCAGCATCAATTCCCTTTATCTGAACGAAAACGACCTACCAGATTTCCTTTCGCAAGAAGAGCTACCGATGGCAGGCTATCCATTGGCTATGAACCAGAAATTACTTCCTGCCGAAAGTCGATTCATTACCGAGGATTATGTGGAATGTTCAAGTTTGATTACGTCTTCTGGGTTTGTCCAAAATGACGAAGGTTCCAAATTTGTGCTCAAGGGTAATATTCTGGAAATTGATAGTTCCGTGCTACCAGCAACACTAGATATTTATTCAATTAACGGTGCGCTGCTACAGCATCAAATACTCACATCCACAAGAGAAACCCTTTCCCTTCCCAACGGAAATGGAATGTTCTTAATTCGTACTGAAAGCCTTTATGGACTTGAGCGTGCGACTTTTAAGCATATTTCCTTTTATTAAAGACTGCCAAACTTCACTTTCTTCTTCCGATTATTGTACTTGTGAAACAGGCAAAGACATGCGCAGTAATCGGTTCTGGTATTGCCGGACTGGCAGCTGCTATCCGTTTACAGCATCAAGGATTTACCGTTACCGTCTTTGAAAAAAACGCTTCCGCTGGCGGGAAAATGAACGAGCTGAATACCGATGGTTTTCGTTTCGATAAAGGCCCAACTGTTCTCACTAAGCCTGAATACGTGGAAGAACTATTTGAACTCTGCGGAAAGCACGCGTCAGACCATTGGAACAGCAAACCAGTTGAACCCATTTTCAACTATTTCTTTGAGGATGGCACGGTGGTTCGCTCATCCAAAGACCAGCAACAGTTTGCCGCTAATGTGGAATCCAATACCGAAGCTTCGGCTTTATCTGTTCTCAAATTTCTCGAACAATCGGAAACCAAGCATTTCCTTACCGATGAGGTTTTTCTTCAACGCTCGTTGCATAAGTTCAAAAACTACTTTAACTGGAGCACGCTTCGCGGAATTCTCAATTTTGGAAAGGTGGATGTGTTTCGATCGATGAATTCGGCCAACTCCAAGCAGTTTGCAGACCAGAAAGTGGTCGATATATTCAATCGCTACGCGAGTTACAATGGATCCAATCCGTATCTCGCACCTGCTACGCTCAATGTCATTGCGCATTATGAAATCACCCTCGGCACTTACTTTTCAGAAGGTGGAATTCACCGAATTATCAGCGTTTTACAAGCACTTGCAGAGGAGATTGGAGTCACGTTCCGTTTCAATTCAGCTATAAAGGAAATTCTGACCGAAGGAAGCCGCGCCACAGCCATAAGAACAGAAAATGGTCAGGAAAATTTCGATCTCATTGTAAGCAATTCGGATGTGTACAATACTTACAAACAGCTGCTACCAAATTTAGCCGCACCCAAACGCTTCATCGAACAACCAAGATCGAGTTCTGTTATTGTCTTTTATTGGGGAATGAACAGCACATTTCCGCAGCTTGGTTTGCATAACATGTTCCTTACAAATGATTCCAAGCAAGAATATGAGCAACTTTTCGGAACAGGCATGCTGTACGAAGATCCGACTATTCATCTAACTATCAGCAGCAAAATAAATGCGACTGATGCACCTGAAGGTCAGGAAAATTGGTCTGCACTTATTTCAGTTCCGCACGATTCGGGACAAGACTGGAATGCGTTGGTAGCCCAATCACGCAAGCGTGTTATCAAGAAATTGAATGGCATTCTAAACACGGATATTGAACCACATATTGTATTTGAAGAAGTGTTGGATCCGCCCAAAGTCAATGCAGAAACAAACGCAGCTTTCGGAGCTGTTTTCGGTAATAATTCAAATAGTATGTTTTCGGCCTTTCTACGCCACCCGAACTTCTCGTCTCAGTTAGAAAACTTGTTCTTTTGTGGTGGAACAGCTCATCCAGGACCGGGAATTCCGCTCTGCTTACTTTCCGCCAAAATTGTGAGTAATCTAATTCAAGAAAAATTCAAGCCTACGGTTGAATGAAAAATAAAAAGCAGCCTTTTCATGTAGTAATCTGTGGTGGCGGGCTTGCTGGACTTACGCTTGCGTTGCAGCTCAAGCAGTTGGAATCAACTATAGAGGTAACTGTTCTTGAAAAAACCACGCGTCCCTTGGCCGGTGCGGCTCATAAAGTGGGCGAATCGACCGTGGAAATTGGAGCGCATTATTTAGGGGAAGTCCTTGGGTTAAAGAACTATTTGAAAGAAAAGCAGCTTCCAAAACTTGGATTGCGCTATTTCTACGGAAGTGGGAAACTACCGTTGGAAGACCGTCCCGAAGTAGGTCCAAGTATGTATTCGCCAGTTCCATCCTATCAACTTAATCGCGGTACGCTAGAAACCGACCTCCGAGAAATGGTGTTGAACGCGGGCGTAAATCTGCTGGAGGGAACTTCGCTTGACGAAATCAAGTTTTCAGAGACTGGAGAAAACCATACCGTTCAATACTCTATCAACGGAAATCCTGAAAGTATTGCTGCCAATTGGGTGGTAGATGCCATGGGGCGAAGAAGGTACTTGCAGACAAAACTTGGATTAAAGAAAGAGAGCCCGCATTCGGCCAGCGCTGTGTGGTTTAGAATGGAAGGAAAAGTCTCAGTAAACGACCTAGTTCCAGCGTCTAATACTGAGTGGCACCAGCGGAATATTGAAGACCGTTATTACTCCACCAACCATCTAATGGGCCATGGCTATTGGGTTTGGCTAATTCCGCTTGCATCAGGAAATACGAGCATCGGAATCGTAACTCAGAATGACATTCATGATTTTGCGGCCTATTCACGTTCGCATGAAACAAGCTTTGCATGGCTTCAAGAACACGAACCGATTCTTGCTAAGCATTTGGACGGAAAAGAACCGATAGATTTTCGAAAGATTAAAAACTATAGCTACGGCTCGAAGCAACTTTTCTCAGAGAAAAGATGGGCTTGCGTAGGTGAAGCAGGAGTTTTCTCCGATCCATTCTATAGTCCGGGTTCCGATATGATTGCGCTTTCCAACACCTATACGACCAACCTTATTCTTGCTGATATCGCTGGAAAACTGACTAAGGAAAAAGTCGATTTACTGAATAATGAAATACTGAATATCAGGTTTCCCGATCAGCTGAGTTATTTCGTAGAAGGCTATCACACCTTCGGAAACACGCAAGTAGCTGCCACCAAATTCCTTTGGGATACCATCTACTATTGGCGCGTTTATTCCCACCCGTTTTTATGCGGATTTCTTACAGATTTTGACTTCATAAAATTGTATTCCGAAAAGCTAGAAAAGCTTTCAACCATCAATAAAGAACTCCAATCTGAGTTAAGAAAGTGGGCTGAACAAACAGAAAGCGAAAACCATTTTGCATTCTGCGACCTTGCTCAAAAGCGACTATTTATAGAAAGCGCCATCGGATTGATGACACGGCCCAACATAGAAACGTATAGCCAGTATTTGGATGAGCAAATAAAATTCTTCACTGAAATGAGTTTGGCTTTGAAAGCAAAAACTGAAGACGGAAGCGAACAAATTGGCTTTGCTCCTTTCCGGAGTTTCTACAGTTCAATCTCTAAAAAAGAGAAAAGAAAGAACAGCATTAACAAACGAATTGCTCGAATTGGAAATGGAGCTTTTCTCTATGGATTTCGCTCCACTTATCTTAAATATTTTGTAGCCAAAAAACCAAAAGTGCGACTTAGTGGAATACTGAAAATGCTTTACTCGGAATAACATCGGTTACATTTGCCTGCATGGTTTCACCTAAGGATTTAGAAGCACAGGTTTCGGCCTATCTCTCCAAGCGGTTTCTCGCCAAAGGCGTGAAATTAGATGGTGCCACGCTCTTTGCAGAAATTGGAATCGACTCCATGACTGTGGTTGAATTGGTGATGTTTATTGAAGAAGAATTCGGCATTGCAATTCCAGCGGGTCAACTAACAGGAGACAATCTAAAGTCCTTGGAATCGTTGGTCAATTGCGCAGTTTCTAATCAAAGATGAACAATCAAATACCTCATAGCTCACTAGGTCGTCACCCTGAACTTGTTTCCGGGTCTGTAACTGATAGATGCTGAAATAAGTTCAGCATGACGGTTAAACAGACATTATCAGGTTCCGATTACTTCCACCTCCTACTCGACCGTAAAATGCTACGCAACGGCTTGGTCGGGAATATCTCGAGAATACATTTGAAATTGGAACCGAATGCCGATTTGAACTCCATTGCAGAACAACTGGTTCAAAACCCAACATTTCAGAGTGTTTGTCAACTGAAAGTGGTTCATCGCTGGCCGTTAACCCCGAGGTGGGACGTGAGAGATTGCTTCAGTCGTTCCTCCTTCGCAATGACGCCCGTTAGTTCGTCATTGCGAGGAACGAAGCAATCCCTCGCTCTACACACAAAACTCTCCCAATCCGAGTTAAATTCAACTGTTCTTAACCGAAAGGTTGACAATGAGAAAGGTCTAGTTTTCATCGATTTATGTGAACTAGAAGACGGCACCAAGCACACAGTCATTTCCATGCACCACGTGCTATTCGATCATCAAGGAATGGTGAACTTTCTTCATGCTTTGGCAGATGATTCCAAAACGTTTCCACTCTTCCCTGAAGCAGAAAAAACATCCATTCTTCAAACGCTGCACAACGCGGCTTACATGACGGTTTACATGTTGAGCCGAAGCAGCGGCAAACTTGGAACATTGGTAGCCAAGAACCTCAAACCAAAATCTACACCTAGGTTTAAAACTATCGAGTTCTCTGAAGAGGAAACAAAACAAATAGAGAAGAACGCATGGCAAGCTGGCTCGCGCATTGGGCAAAGTGCGTTTTACATTTCGGCAACAGCACAGATTGTCAATCAAGTACTAAAAAACAGGAATGAGAACCCGCCTTATCTATGGTTTTCTGTTCCCTACAACCAGCGAAGAAAAGGCATCTCAGGACATCTAGTTTCCAATCAGCTTTCGTTCCTTTTTTTTCGATTGAACTCCAACGAATTAGCTACAACGGAAACAGCGATTAAAGCCATCAATCAACAACTAAAAGCGCAAATAAAAAACCGAATAACCGAACGCTACACGGATCTTTTAAATTCGCTGCTATTGATGCCCATACCTATTTACGAAGCTATGGTGAACCTTGCTTCCAACGGAAAAATGTCAAGTTTCGGCTATTCTGACCTTGGAACCGATAAGATTAATCTGACTGAATTTCTAGGAGCTAGAATTGAAAACACATTCCATTATCCGCCCGTTCCGAGCCCACCGGGATTCAACGTGGTAAATTCTAAAACCAACGAAAAACTAAAGTTCGTGTGGGCGTATTTTGACGAGGTTTTGAATGAGGATGAAATCAGCCGAATGGAAGACTCATTCCGCGGTTTGCTCCTGTAGGGGCGTATGGCCATACGCCCTTACTGGCAGCTAAACATCAACCCTATTCTATTTCTCAGAATAACCCAACTCATCAAACACAGGCTTCCAGTTTTCATAAATCTCCGCCATCTTTTCAGGAGGATAATTGTACGTGTTGGTCTTATAACCTTCGTAGCTTTTCACTTCCGATTGGATATGTGGAGCAGCATCTTCAAAATTCAGTCCTAACGTTTCATATGCTTTTCTGAGCGTATCCATCTCGTTACCGATGAAATCCTCATACTTTATCTCGGCTAGGTTTCCTTCAGTTATTTTTCCTCTACTCTGGAAATACTTCAAGAACATGTCCTTGTAAGACTTTAGCACACCTTCATTCACCACATCCTTCGGCCAATGCTGTAACGCCACCAACGGTAATGTAATGGTATACAGCCGTTCGGTTGAGAAATAGACGCGATAAGGGTTGCGGTAAATATGAATAAACTTGGCATCAGGAAACACCTCCAAAATAGCTTCAACACGCGCTAGGTTCTCGGGAGCTTTGATAATCAATTGTTTTCCCTTGTGCTTAAGAGTCAGCTTTTGCATGAAATACGTTAAAGCCTGCTGCCAATCCTTCTTCGCTTCTGCATCATCAAACATTACAAACTGCCTGAACGACCAGTAAAATAATTTGGGGAAATAATACCCAGGAAGCATGGTGGCTGTGGTCATGTTTCCAAGCGAATATTCCGGTTCAGTTGGCATATCCACGCTCAACCTAAGATTGTCCATTGGCCGCTTGTTCGGCATCCGATTGCCTAACATCCGCTGAAGCATCTTCTCGAAGGAAAGGTAGAGCCAAGGCATAAAACTCTCTTTTACAGATAGGAATCCAAATTGAGGATCTTTACCCAGCAAATAATGTAGGTAAGTGGTTCCACTGCGTTGATGGCCCAAGATGAAAATGGGAGCTTTCACTTTGGTCTGCTTAATCTTCTTATTCCATCTGAAATGCTCCCACCAAATGAGTGGTGTGTAAAACAGAATCATCATGGTTAAGACAAAACACTTCGGATAAAACCTCCATTCAATCTGCTTTCGGTATTTCCAGAACATGCCCAGCCACGTGCTGAGATTCGCTCCCATAATAGTTGGTGCGGAAAAATCGAAATGACTAGGCGGACCAATGATTTTGCTCAAAACAGTTGCTATCGTGCGTCTTTTCTAACTTGCGGCAAATATGCGGAATTGACCCCAAACACCTTCATATCATTCGCGTTACACCGCATTTCTATTCTGGTTACTTTACTGATTATCGTGGCATCGGTTCAAGCACAAACAACCCGCATTTTGGGTTCGGTTACTGATGCCAAAACAAATGAAGCCGTTCCGTTTGCCAATGTTGTTTTCCAGAAAAATAATGTTGGAGTCATCACCGATTCGTTGGGCAATTTTGTGCTTGAAACCAAGCGAAACTTCGATTCCTTGGTTGTATCGCTTATCGGTTATCGGAGTCAAACATTGGTTGTAAACCGTGGTGTAACCGAGGAAATAGAAATCCTGCTTTCACCAAGTTCGTTTGAGTTGGATATGGTTGAAGTGCGGCCTGGCGAAAATCCTGCTTTCAAAATTCTAAGGAAGGTCATCGCCAACAAACCGATTAACTCGCCCGAACGACTCGACTCGTACGAATACGAAGTCTATCACCGCGTTCAATTTGACCTAAACAACTTTACCGAAAGAATTAAGAAAAATCTGTTCCTCCGTCCGTTCGATTATATGTGGTACAACACGGATACGACAGAGGATGGTGTGAATTACTTACCGATGCTACTGACGGAAAGTAGTGAGAAACATTACTACCGCAAGAAACCAAAGTCGAACAAAACCATCATCAACGGGCAGCGCACGTTCAAGTTCTTTCAAGCACCAAAGATTATGGAGTTTGTGCAGGATATGTACATCGACCCGAACATCTACGATAATTACGTGGTCATTCTCGATCGCAGTTTTCCTAGTCCGATAAACGATTACTACAAACGGAACTATAATTTTCTGCTCGATTCTGGTATTCATACGATTAACGGATTTCCGTGTCATCACATCTATTTTAAGCCAAAAGGAAAGAGCGATGTGGCGTTTACGGGCGATATGTATATCGATACCGCTAGCTACGCAGTTGTGCAAACTGACCTCGAATTCAGTGTAGAGGCGAACATCAATTTCGTTCGTAATTACTGGATTCAGCAGACCTATTCGTTGGTAGATAGCATGCAATGGTTTTTAACCAAAAGCCGTGTTATTGGTGATTTTACGGTAATCGAAAACGCCCAAGACATGACTGGTTTCTTCGGTAAGAAGACCACCGAAATCCGAAACATCAAGATAAACCAACCACAAAAAGCCAGCTTCTATTCCACCATCGACCCTGTGATTGTTCTGGACAGCGCCAATGTGCGAGACGAGGAATTCTGGAAAGAAGCCAGACGCGATACATTCAGCACAGAACAAACCAATCTTGTGCGGATGATTGACCGCATGAACCACGACCCGAAGTGGAAATTGCTAATTGGTGGATTGAAGCTATTGTCAGATGGTTGGCTTCCATTTCGAAAGATTGATATCGGGAACGTATTCACGTTTTATAGTCATAATAAGATTGAAGGTTCTCGTGTGAAGTTCGGCTTCCGAACCAACGATAAATTCAGTGATCAGGTTAGGCTAAAAGGCTATCTCGCTTACGGGATTGGCGACAATCGATTTAAAGGCGGTGGCGATGCTTCGTTTGCGTTTCCTGGCAAGCTCAACAAACGCTGGATTGTTGGATTCGGCTATCGCAACGACCTTTTCCAGCAAGGACGAAGTCAGAATATGCTACCGCTCGACCACGTGCTTACATCATTGGTTCGCATTAGCGGTTCGCAGAAACGAACCATGCTTGAGAATTACACAGGCTACATAGAACGACAATGGTTCACGGGACTTTCTACCCGCTTGTCACTTTTTAAGGACAACTATTCGCCTTTGAGTTCTGATTTCAGAATGAAAAATGACGGAGATACCACCTCAGTTGATAGATTCTCAACAGGTGGAATCAAATTCAATCTACGGTTTGGTTGGGGAGAGAATAACCTTCCTGCAACATTCGACCAAGTTGATGGCGGTTTCTTCTTCCGTAAGTATCCAATGCTTTCGCTAGAAGTTGTTGTGGGAATTAAAGAGCTTTTCAATTCGCAGTTCAATTACCAGCATTACAAACTGAAAGTGGAACATCAACTTCGGGTAAACAAAGTTGGTTATTTGAACATTCTAGCTGAAGCGGGCATCATAAACGGGTATTTACCTTATCAGCTATTACATGTGCCAGATGGCAATCCGCTAGTATTTAATGATGACCACGGATTCAATCTCATGAACTACATGGAGTTTGTGAGCGACAAGTACGTTTCGATTCAATTGGAACATCATTTCAACGGATTTTTGTTCAACCTAATTCCTGGAGTGAGAAAGCTAAAACTACGCTCGCTGCTTATTGGCAAACTGTACTACGGAACGCTCACTTCGCATAATCAGAACGGTCAATATATTTTAGCCGATGGAATGAACCAAACCCGCTTTCCATACGCAGAAGTTGGTTTTGGTATTGAGAATATCCTTAAAATATCTCGGATTGATTTTACGTGGCGCGTCACGCAATTAGGGAATTCCAAGACGCTTAGTTTTATCGTTAAGCCGAGTTTTTATTTCAAATTCTAATCCCAATTCCAGCCTCGTAGAGACGCGATTCATCGCGTCTCACATTTCGATTTTAATTCCGTTTTTCATCCAGCATTAGACGCGATGAATCAGAAGCGATAAATCGCGTCTCTACGGGGTTCGTATATTTATTACGTGTCAGGCAAATTCAAAAACAAATACCGCATTGATTCAGCCCATCTTAAGCATTGGGACTACGGCTGGAATGGCATCTATTTTATCACCATCTGCACGGCAAAAAAAGATTGTTTCTGCGGAGATATTATAACTGGCAAAATGCAATTGTCGGAAATGGGTGAAGTTGCACGAAAAGCATGGTCTGAAATACCTGAACATTTCCCTTATGTGGTCCTCGATTCGTACGTAATTATGCCAAACCATGTTCATGGAATTATCGCCATAGATAAACCTGATAACGTTCCACGTAGAGACGCGATTCATCGCGTCTCAAACCCTAAAAACGAAACTAACACAGATAAGAAAAAGGTAGAATCCATAAATCAATCAGACGCGATAAATCGCGTCTCTGTGGGTGGTGGAATTACTGGAACCAACAATCCAATGCTGCATGAAAATCTATCTCGAATTATCAGGTGGTATAAAGGTCACGTAGCCTTTTTGGCTAGAAAAATTCACGCTGATTTTGGCTGGCAAGCACGGTTTCATGAACATATAATCAGAAACCAATATTCAATGGACAGAATCAATAATTATGTACTGAACAACCCTGCGATGTGGACCGATGATACATTTTTTATGGACACGGACTAAAACCAGATCCCCTGTAGAGACGCGATTCATCGCGTCTGGTTTACGTTGTTATGGTAAACGCTAAATCATTTGAGAGACGCGATGAATCGCGTCTCTACGGAATCTGAATAAATGACTGAAAATCATCATTGTAAAAAATCATCACTTCTTCACCTTTGGCGATGTCTCGCGTAGCAGAAAACGTTTGCGTTAGTTTCTCTTTATCCTGATGAAAAACCTTAGCGCTAAATACGTATCTTCAAATAATGAAAACCCCACAAATCGCATTTGCTTTGGTTATAATGGCGTTCAACGCCATTTCGCAAAGCGTTCCCTTCCCAACCGACAACACCATTTGGGTAAATACGGAATACTTCTACGTATTTAATCCGCCCAATCCCATTCCTGATTTGGATTTGAATAATGTGGATAATTACTGCGTAAACGGTCAGGATACTACCATCCAGTCAAACACATACACGCAGGTTTTCTACTGTGGCGATACGTATAAAGGTGCCATCAGAGACGATAACGGCATTGTTTATTTCGTTCCTGCCGATTCGGTTGATGAATATTTACTCTACGATTTTACAGCGCAGGAAAATCAAGTCTTAGAGAACGTTTTCGTTGGAAATCACTTCGATGAATCGTTCATGCTACAGGATTTTACCGTTCAGCAAATAGGAACCGAGATTATTGGTGGCGTAAGCAGGCGGGTTGTGTATGCAGACCAGTTTCATTGGATTGAAGGCATTGGTTGCGAGACCGGTCTTTTTATGGAACCATGGACAAACGTTTCAAATTATGAGCATCGTTTAGAATGTATGAGCGTGAACGGAAACACACTATTTCCTACTGATGCCACTGGCGATTGCTCGTTGACTGTGGATGTGGTTTCTGCAGAGGAATCACTATTCGCAGTTTATCCAAATCCGAGTTCGGGAAATGCCACGCTGCAGTTTGGCGCTATTCAAAGACAGGCAAGCATTCGTGTACTTAACAGCCTCGGACAACACGTTGAATCATTTGTAGCTACCAATACAGACAAGGTTGAACTAGCTCTACCTGAAAACCGTGGCATCTATTTTCTGAAGGTAACTACGTTGGATGGCGCAACCACTAATTTGAGAATTGTGAAAAATTAACTCTTCACAAACACCTCAAAATCATCATTGTAATAAATCATCACTTCATCCCCTTTTTTGATGTCTCGCGTAGCGGAAAAGGTTTGCCTTAGTTTCTCTTTATCCTGATGAAAAACCTTGGCGCTAAAGTTCTTATCGTGGTTAAAGAAGCTACCAACATCACTTAGGCACAAGGCGTAATATTCATCGCTCCAAGGGAATTCCAGCGTTGCAATGAGTTCCGGCATTTGTTCGTTATGGTGCAATAGCGTTACATGACTTACGGCAATTATTTCTCCCGCTTTAATGTCTCTTATTGCGAAAACACCCTTCCCGTGAATTGGGCTTTCTTTAATTTCTACACAGTCGTTCATCTGCCTTTGGTAATTTGGCGCAAGGTTAATGAAATCGTTCATCAATAAGGTAATTCACGAAATACTGAAGCTGGCGCATAAACCAGTTTCATGTTCTGATGATGTTAAAACCGCCTGCCTAAAACGTGCCGTTGAGGTACAACATGAAATCAAAGAGTGGCTTGGAGAAACCGAGCGAGAAAAAATAGGACTAGGGCAAAACTGTAACGCTTCTTGGTATTTGAAAGCCACCGAAAACAAAGGTGCCTCCTACCCTTTCGATTGGATTTTTACCACGCCAGAATTCATTCAGGATATGCTTTCGGATAATTTCGAAACGCTCTTGGATAAAAGTCAACTAATTCCGCATGGTTTAGATGCGGGTCACGAACGATATCACGACTGGCTTTTCGGACATCGGAATCCAGCAAGTTCAACGGCTGATTACGAGTTCATCCAACGATGCGTTGCACGATGGAAAGAACTTTTTCAGTCTCAAAAACCAATTGTATTTGTGACAGTTGTGTTAAATGAATCTGATAAGCGGAAACGTTGGCGAGACGGTTTTTCTAAGCAATTTCGAATGCCTACCAATCAGAAGCTCGAAGACTTCAAATCCATGATGAATCAGATTTCTGACATCAATACAAACTGCAAATTCCTGTTTATAGAACAATACACGGAAGAAACGTTCGAATTATCAGTTCAAGCCAAAACGGAAAATGCTTTTTGGGTGAAATTCAGCGCCATTGATAAAAATTCGGGTGTTCAATATTTGAATAATTTGGATGATGAAGTGATGAAAGTAGTTTATGAAGGGTTGAAAACGTAAAGTTTAATTTGTGAGTTCGATGCAAACACTAAGGTACTCGAAGGGTGCTTGTAGTGCTTTCTACCATGGCTTCGAGTACCTCAGCCATTACTATGCAAACCCTGAGGCACTCGAAGGGTGTTTGTAGTGCTTTTTACTCATGGCTTCGAGTACCTCAGCCATTATTATGCAAACCCTGAGGCACTCGAAGGGTGTTTGTAGTGCTTTCTACCATGGCTTCGATTGTCTCAGCCATTAAATCTGAATAACTGTTACATTCGTTTTGTGCATGCGTGGTTATACATACTTAAATGTGCTGACGGCAGCTATTACACAGGAAGCACGGAAAATCTTCAACGCAGATTTTTGGAACATGAGAGCGGGCTTGGAGCAAATCATACCCGTAAACGACTTCCGGTAGAGCTGATATATACCGAAGCATATCCGCTGCAGCAACAGGCTTTTTGGCGCGAAAAGCAAATTCAGGGTTGGAGCAGAAAAAAGAAAGAAGCTCTTATTGAAGGCAGATTAGAAGACCTGCCAAAACTGGCAATTGCCTATCGTGATAAGCAGTTGAAGAAGTTGATTGGAAAATAGAAACTCATGGCTTAGAGTGCCGATGCAAACCCTGAGGTACTCGAAGGGTGATTGGTCTAGTTCCATGGCTTCGAGTACCTCAGCCATTACAAACCCTGAGGTACTCGAAGGGTGATAGGTCTAGTTCCATGGCTTCGAGTACCTCAGCCATTGGTTCTTAGCAATTCCTTAAATCGGAACGCGTACATTCAGAAAAGATTCACAAACGAACCTGTCAATGAAAATCCTTCTAACCACAGGTGCTATTTTGGCCAATGTGTTCACAAACATCGGTTTTAAATATTCCGCTACTTATGATTTAGTTCCTATAAAAAAATGGGGCTCCCTTGTATTTGGACTTATATTCGGTTTAATTAATTCCGTTTTATTTACCGAATCGTTGAAGTTCATTTCTCTGCAAGTAGCAGACACGGTTTTCTTTTCGCTGACAATTATTGGCCTTTATGGCGTATCCGTATTTTGGTTCAACGAACCAGTCACCTTGCTGCGACTAGCAGGTGCTGCAGTTATTATTGTTGGAGTAATCATGATTTTAATTCGCTGATATGAATTTAATAACCATCAAAACCTTCTTTTATGACCATGAAACGATTCTGTATGAACCGAAATTTCAGGCTGAAGGAATCGACTACTTTCTGAAAGATCAGAAAACGGTGGCAATCGACCCATTGGTTTCGAATGCCATTGGCGGAATCAAGTTGCAAGTACATTCTGAAGATGAGGAGCGCGGCAGAGCACTAGTAGCTGAGATTGAAGCCAATAATTTGAGTAGCAATCTAGGCGATGTAATTTTGGTTGGCGGAAAGAAGTATCAGAAAATATTGGATGAATGTCCAACGTGTGAATCTGAAGAAATCTATGCTTACAAACAGTCGTTTTTCGAAGGTCTTTTCTCCCCTTTTGCCAAGCGCAAACGTTACTGTCAGAATTGCAAGATGAAATGGTCATAAACTCCTTAAAGTACCTAGCAGAGAAGTGGACAGTTTAACGCAGGCCGCGCTAGGAGCAGCCATCGGTCAGGCTACACTGGGTAACCGCATTGGAAAAAAGGCAGCACTAGCGGGAGCTTTTGTTGCCACCATTCCCGATTTGGATGTTTTGCTACGCGTTTTCTACAGTTCATACGATATGCTGCGCATTCATCGTGGCATCAGTCATTCACTTATTTTTGGCGTGTTTGGTGCATTGGTTTTATCGCTCCTATTTAAGCGAACCAAGCTTTTTAGCCAAGTCTCATTAGTACGGCTTTGGTGGTTCAATGCGCTGTGTTTGGTTACCCATTCATTGCTTGACTTTTGCACTTCCTACGGAACACAATTATTCTTGCCGTTTTCGGATATGCGCCTCGGTATTGATATTGTTAATGTGGTTGACCCCGTTTACACCGTTCCGTTGCTAATAGGCACACTTGGTGGTCTTTTCATTCCACGATTAAAACCAAATATGTTCCGATGGAACGCTGTCGGATTGATGGTAAGCAGCCTCTATCTCATCTTCACATTTACGGTTAAAATGAACGTAAACGGAAGATTAGAAGCCGACCTTTCCAACGAAGACATTCGATGGACAAACCTACTTACCATGCCCGTTGGGGTGGCAAGCATGAACTGGTACGGGGTAGCAACTACAGATGCGGGCATTTACATGAAGAAATACACACTATTCGCAGATACAAACGAGCCGTTTCAGTTCTTTCCACAGAACGATTTGCTTCTTAATAATCTGGAGCCCGAAGTGGCCAGAACCATGCGGTGGTTTGCAAAAGGATTTTATACCGCAGAAGCCGTGGGAGATACAATTCGGATTTACAATCTTCAAGTAGACATGCGTGGAATGGTACTTGATCGAATTCCTCCTGCTCCTACAAAAGGGTACTTTGAATTCATTCCCGATGCGGAAGACGGTTACCAGTACGGCTACGGAAATATGAAGGGACATTAATGGTGAAGATTGAATCTCATATTGTTCCTAATCTTGAAGGAAAAGTTCGCCTTTCCGATTACGCTGGTGGCATTTTTAAAACTATTCCTTCCCGCAAGGGAATGAAAAAAGCCATTGATAAGGGATTGGTAGAATTGAACGGTAAACCAGCTAAAACAAGTTCTTTTATCTCTGAAGGTGATGTGATTGAATTGCTTGAAAACCCAAACCAAACTCGTCCTTACATTGAGTTGAAATTAGAAGTACTGTTTGAGGATGAACACTTGGCCATCATCAACAAACCTGCTGGTATTGAAGTAAGTGGGAACCGAAAATGGACGTTGGAAAACGCGCTTGGCTTTAATCTCAAACTGAGCACGGAATCAGATGCACTGAAATTTCCAGAGCCGATTCACCGATTAGATTACCCAACAAGTGGCGCTTTACTGATTGGAAAAACAGCAACAACTATAATTGCTCTAAACAAGCTTTTTGAAGCCCGAAAAGTGCAAAAGATATACTACGCAGTTACCATTGGCAAAATGGATGAGTTCGGTACAATCGAAACTCCGATTGATGGAAAGCCATCCAAATCACTGTTTACTGTTTTGCAAACGGTTGTATCAGAACGGTTTGCGTTCTTAAATCTGGTAAAACTTGAACCGTATACAGGCCGCAGACATCAACTTAGGAAGCATCTTTCCAAAATAGGAAATCCAATTTTGGGCGACCGTGATTACGGAATAGAAGGATTAATTCTGAATGGAAAAGGATTGTACTTGCACGCTTCATCGCTCCGGTTCTTGCATCCAATTACCCAAGAAGAACTATTTATTGAGGCGGCTTTACCGAAAAAGTTCGGAAAACTATTCCCCTAGCGCGGCTTCACAATCTTATCTTTGCCGAAGTGGAAAACGGACAGCAAACACGTATCAACAAATTCCTGAGCGAAGCAGGTTATTGTTCGCGAAGAGCGGCAGATAAACTGATAGAACAGGGCCGCGTAACCATTAACGGAAAAGTGCCGGAAATGGGTACAAAAATATCCGCGGAGGATGAAGTTCATGTTGATGGAAAGCTGATTGCTGAATCTACCGAGAAGCCCGTTTACATTGCCTTTAACAAACCGGAAGGAATTGTGTGTACAACGGATGTGGGCGTTGAACCAGACAACATCATCGAATACATCAATTACCCAACGCGTATTTTCCCAATTGGGAGATTAGATAAGATTAGTGAAGGGTTAATTTTCTTGACCAATGATGGTGATATCGTGAACAAGATTCTTCGTGCACGAAACAACCACGAGAAGGAATATTTGGTGAATGTGAATAAAGCAATCACCAAGGAATTCATTCAGCAAATGAGTGATGGTGTTCCAATTTTAGATACCGTAACCAAGGAATGTGAAGTGGAACAGATTACGAAATTCCGCTTCCGAATTGTGCTCACACAAGGTTTAAACCGACAGATTCGTAGGATGGTAGAATTCCTCGGTTATCGCGTAGTGAACTTGAAACGTATTCGCATTATGAATGTGAAATTAGATATGTCTGTTGGCGAGTGGAGAGATATTACCAAAGAAGAATTGGCTGAGATTAATCGTTTGGTGTCGGATTCAACCAAAACACACGAGTAGTCGAGGTTTTTTTGTGGTAATCTCAGGTTAAACACAATTGGTAAAAGACTCGATTCGTTCATCCAATGTTTAAGGCAGCAGAAAGCGATTTAGAAGATTGCGGAATTGTTTAGTCTTTGCAGTACAATTGCAGATTGAGCCGCGTTAAGGATGGAAGCGGCATCCTTTTTTCTGCTCAGCTTTTCGAATTGGCTCCACGCTTCGAGAACCTCAGGGTTAAAGACACCGAAGGGTTTACAGAAAAAAGATAAAGCGTACAGCCTGATCGCCACGCAACTGGTTTCGTACTTAGATACATCCCGATAAAAATCGGGACACTTAGGATGACGCTAACCCAAGTGGCTTGGCGGAAACGCCCTAAATTTTCAGCAAATCATTTTTAACTTCGTGCCTTATCAAAAAATGAAAAAACTCTTACTCTCTCTTTTTCTTATTGCAATCTGTGCAACTTCTTACAGTCAACAAACCACTGAAAGCTGGGGTTTTGATGGGCTAAACCGCGAATACATTCAATACGTTCCTTCCGTTTATGATGGTAGCGAGGCGGTTCCATTAGTAATTGTGCTGCACGGACTAGGCGACAACATGGCCAACATGGCGCAAGTTGTTGGATTCCATCAAGTTTCTGATACAGCCAATTTTATTGTAATCACACCACAAGCGCTGGTAGACCCACTTTCTTCTTCTACTGCATGGAATTCTGGAGCAGGAGCATTCGGTTTTACCTTAAATGCCGATGTGGATGATGTTGGTTTTCTCAATGCAATAATTGATTCTGTTAGCGACCAATATAATATTGATGCGAGTAGAATTTTTGCCACAGGGTTTAGCATGGGTGGTTTTATGACTAATAGACTTGCCTGCGAGCTGAACGACCGTGTTGCATCTATTGCATCGGTTGCTGGTACAGTTGGATCAGGACTTACCTGTACACCTGGACAAGACATTCCAGTTTGTCATTTCCACGGCACAGCAGATGGAACAGTGGGCTATGGCGTAGCTGATGGCGGTGCTATGGACAATACATTTGGTAGTAATGTGGCCGATTGGATCTCTTTTTGGAATTCAAATAATGGCTGTGGTAATGTCACATTACAAGGTCAATTCCCAAATACAGCTAATGATGGGTTATTGGTTGATTATTTGGAATATGCTGGATGTACAGACAATTCACGAGTAGTTCATTACAAAGTTCATGGTGCTGACCACGTTTGGTTAGGGCCAAGCAACGATGTATTCTACACAACCGAAATTTGGAAATTCTTTCTTGGCCTTTCTCCTACTAACTTAGTTGCCAGCGAATTAGGAATTGGTGAGAATGAAATTGCCACCATCGGAGTTTACCCAAACCCTACTGCTGATGTACTGAGAATTGAAAACACAGAAGCCAAAATCCTAAACATATCTATTTTCAACACAACCGGACAATTGGTAAACGAGTTTTCTGGAAGCACAAATACTATTGATGTAAGCGCATTGCAAACAGGTGTTTATCAGATTATGGTTGCTACTGAAAAAGGGCTGTATTCCAATTCCTTCATTAAAAACTGATTTGGTTCAGATTCGGATAGCTACGGAAAGTGATATTCCAGCTATTCTTGGAATAACAAATCATGAGATTCTGAATTCGACCGTGCTATATGAGTACGAGCCTAAAAGTATTGAGGCTCAGCTTGTTTGGTTTCAGGAAAAAATCGAGAACAACTGGCCCATTTTTGTGGCTGAGTTAGATAGCGTTGTGATCGGGTTTGGAACATACGGTCCATTCCGAACGCGACCTGCTTACAGCAAAAGCATTGAACATTCGGTTTATGTGCATAAAGACTATCGCGGACAAGCGGTTGGGAATGCGCTTATGCTTGAATTGATTCGCACGGCCAAAGCAAACGGTTTTCATACCATGATAGCTGGAATAGATTCCTCCAATATGAGCAGCGTGGAGTTTCACCGAAAATTCGGTTTTGAGGTAGTTGGAACGTTCAAAGAAGTCGGATTCAAGTTTGATAAATGGTTGGATGTAGTTTTTATGCAGCTTCTGTTCAAGTAGGTTTCAGAACTTTTATCTCGTTTTTCTGTTCGCTTTCTCGTGCAGTGGATAACTGATAATATCTGGCTTATTCTGTTCTTCGCTTGGGGAATGCCGCTTGGCGTATTCAGAAGTAAGTTCAGAAAGATGGTTTATAAAACCGATGATTGGACTATCAATATCAAGCCCTACTTCTTAAAGGAAACAAAGGCTCTCTTTGGAATGATTGAAGTAGATCATCCGGAATTCTCACGAATTAGACTTCGTTATGGTATTTACTTGGTAATCTATATTCTACTTTTCCTGGTTTATCAATTTAGGAGTTAGGAGATAGGGGTTAGAAGTTAGGAGATAGACGGGGAAAGCTGTAGATACGATAGGCTGTTTAATGGATGGTTAATACCAATTGTATTGACACTAGGCTATTAAATCGAACAATCATTATTTTCTAAAAAGAATAGAACTATCGCCAAAGCTTAAAAAACGAAAATCATTTTCTAGGGCGTAGTCGTAAACACGACTCCAATCTTTGCCAATAAGGGCAGCAACTAATAGCAGTAGTGTGCTCTGCGGCTGGTGGAAATTGGTAATCAACGCATCTGCCATTCTTATTTGATATCCAGGAGCAATCAGTATTTGCGTGTAACCACTAAGATAACTCTGACCGTTTTTACGCATCCATTCCAGTACAGCATCTAAAGCCACGGAAACGCTAACTGTTTTATCAGCCAACTCGTACGGCTCCCATTGTCCGACAAAAAACTCCTTCATTTCGTATTGTGCCAGCAACTTTACACCAAACCAATAAATACTTTCTATAGTGCGCAAAGATGTGGTTCCAACGGCAATAATGCGGTTGTTCTCAGCGGCAGAACGCATTTTCTCTATAGCATTTGCTGAGACCACGATACGCTCTTTGTGCATTTCGTGATCCTGCATCGTGTCTGATTTTACAGGTTTGAATGTTCCAGCACCAACATGCAGCGTTACAAATACAGACTCCACCTGCTGCTTTTGTAAATCTTTAAAAACGCTTTGCGTAAAATGTAATCCCGCAGTAGGTGCCGCCACCGAGCCATCTGCCTGTGCATACACCGTTTGGTAGCGTTCTTCGTCTTCCTGTTCTGTATCGCGGTTTAGATATGGTGGCAGTGGAAGGATGCCTACATCATGCAACACCTCTGCAAAAGTGAGTTCGGAATCCCACCAAAATCGAACAACAAAGGCGTCTGTCTCTTTGCCGCTCATTTCTACATTCAGTTGATACGTGCCAGTTTCGGAAGTAATGGTTCTGGTAAGTACTTCTCCTGTTTTCCAGCGCTTGGCGTTACCCACCATGGCCTTCCAAACCGTGCTTTTTGTACGGGTAAATGCTTCCGAAACTTCCGCTGGCTCCATCGGCTCAAGGCACAGAATCTCTATCTGCGCACCTGTTTGTCTTTGAAAATGAATGCGTGCATGAATAACTCGTGTATCGTTAAACACCAAACAATCGTTTGGCTGAAGCAATGAGGGCAAATCCTTGAACACTTTCTCACTGATATCGCCATCCTTGTAAACAAGTAGCTTACTAGTATCTCGCTCGCTTAACGGATACTTCGCTATACGTACATCTGGCAGCTGATAGCTATAGTCAGTAATAGATAGTGCTGACGGATGTGCTTCTGATGGCTTATCGTTCATTCAAGTAGCGTTATATTCTTGTTTCTGCGCACAAAAGAAAACAACCTTTCTATGGATCCAAAGCAATAAATAAAAGAGCTTTAAACTATTGCAGAATAGAGACAAAGAGATTACCGTATGACACTTAACTTTCGAAAGTAAAATGAAAACAATCCTCTGCATAAGCGGCTCAGCAAGCTCCAACAGTTCTAATACACAGCTTTTACACGCTATGGCAGACTGGCTTCGTGGAACCTATGAGATGGAGGTTTACGAAGGACTCCAGAATATTCCGTTGTTTTCACCTCAATTGCAAGAAGCTGGTATTCCAGAAATTGTGCAGGAATTACGTCAGAAAGTGGCTTCAGTAGATGCAATCGTCATCTCAACTCCTGAATATTTGCACAACATTCCCGCAGTTTTGAAAAACGCATTGGAATGGATGACCGAATCAGGCGAGTTGGCCGATAAGCCTGTGCTTCCAATTACCTTCACTCCTACTGCACCCCGTGGCGAATATGCCATGAAATCGTTGTTGCAATCACTTACTGCCGTTAAGGCAAAAATTGTTGTGGAGCTTCCTTTATATCGGAATGAAATGGCTGCTGAGGGGCGCATCTATCTTGATGATGAGCATAGGATGCTTTTGAGTGAAGCATTAAGTCTGTTGTAACTCAAGACTTCATTTCTACAAAATCCTCCTCTTAGCTAATTGGATTAACCTTTTCTTCAGGCAGCCCAATGTTGGTAGGAAATGGAGGACAAAACACCTTGCAAACTAAAAGACTACCTTCGCGCCATATTAACAACCATATATTATGAGCAACGGAACAGTTAAGTTTTTCAACGATTCAAAAGGATTTGGATTCATCACTCCAGAAGATGGTAGCAAAGATGTCTTTGTACATGTAAATGGACTAATTGATGAAATTCAAGAAGGGGACAAAGTAAGCTACGATGTAGAAGAAGGACCAAAAGGATTGAATGCATCAAACGTAAAAGTGGCTTAGTAAATTACTTCTTACGAATACGCATTAAAAAAGCCTGTCAGTTTTGATAGGCTTTTTTTTGTACTCAAAAATTAGTGAATCATCTCCATGAAATCCTTTTCTGAGGAAATAGGAACACCGAGGTCTTCTGCCTTTTGGAGTTCCTGATGAACCGAAACCTAACAGGTTTCATAAACCTGTTAGGTCTAGCCAACTAAGCGTTAATTATCCCCAAAAACCCTCTTTCAAGATAATAGGAATGCTGAGGTTTTTCAACTTTTGACACAGTTGACCCACCCTTACCTGATTCTTTGGATATAATATTGGAAACTTTGGGTCAAACGCTGGAAACTTTAGGCCAAACGTTGGAATCTTTTGGTCTAACGCTAGGAACTTTGGGTCTAATGCTGGGAACTTTGGGTCTAACGCTGGGGACTTTGGGTCTAATGCTGGGGACTTTTGGTCTAACGCTGGGAACTTTGGGTCTAATGCTGGGAACTTTGGGTCTAACGCTGGGGACTTTTGGTCTAACGCTGGGAACTTTGGGTCTAACGCTGGGAACTTTGGGTCTAACGCTGGGAACTTTGGGTATAATGCTTCCACCGTTGGGTGTAATCTTTCCACCGTTGGCTTTCCTTTTCCGAACTATTAAAAATCAAAATAGCCGTGTACATAGGGTCTTTTCAACGAACTGTGTCAACCTTTGTTCTCTTTAGGGCTCATTGGAGAATGTTTGAATTTCGGGCCTTGGCAGTGCAAACTTGCGCTAGCGGGGGAATCGATTCGTCCGTGAAGACATTCATGGTTTAATGGAATAATTACGATTAGAATATGTTCTTAACAATAACCATTATATTTATTCTTAGCGCTTCTACTATCTGATGAGATTATCGATTACCCTATTATTTCTTCTACCGACATTTTTTTGTCACGGTCAATCAGATATTAGTTATGGTTGGGCCTTAAATTTTGGTGACAGTTTATGGAACGAGGGCCATTCAATTACAATAGACAAAACAGGAAAGATTCTCGTTATTGGGAGTTTTAGTGGTACAGTAGATTTGGAGATTGGTCCTGACGCCACCCAACTCACAAGCGTTGACGAATTGGATGTATTCGTTGCGAAATATGACAGTTTGGGAAACTTTATTCGTGCGTTCAGCATAGGAGGATTGAACAACGATTATGGACATGCAATTGGAACAGACAGTCAAGGTAATATGTACATCGTTGGTAGCTTTGCAGGAACAGTTGATTTTGACCACGGCCTTGGCACCGCTTATTTAGTTAATACAGGAGGGCCTGACTTGTTCATTGCAAAGTACGATGTGTTAGGTGGGTATGTATGGGCTAAAAGCTTAAGGGGTTTGCCGCCTGTTGGTCAATTTAGTTATGAACATTCGTTGGTTGTAGATAATGCGGGTAACATCTACATCACGGGATACTTTTTTGGACCTGTCGATTTTGATCCAAGTAGCGCTACAACAAGTGTTACAGGTTATGGGGGCTATGACATTTACTTGGCAAAATATGACTCATTCGGCAATCTAATTTTCGCTCATTCTATTGGCGGCATATCAGACGATGGCGCGAGATCGATAACCGTTGACGTTGAAGGAAATATCTTCTTAACAGGGACATTTAAGGACACGGTAGACTTTGATCCCTCTTTAGGGGTTGAAAACCTAACCAGTAATGGCGACCGAGACATTTTTATTGCTAAATATGGTTCAAATGGAAATTTTGTGCTTGCCAAAAGTATGGGGGGGCCATCAGAAGATGAGGGACTCTCGATAGTGACCGACATACATGGGAATGTCTATTTGGCTGGTCGATTCAACGAAACTGCTGATTTGGATCCTGGAAGTAATCTTCAAAACTATACGAGCACAGGTTTTGAAGATGTGTTTTTCATGAAATTCGATTCTGCTTTAAGTGTAATTTATATCAAAACATTTGGAGGGGCTAACTCTGATCGTCCGGTTGACATCGAACTGGATAATGCTGGTAATTTATTCATCTTAGGTTACTATTACGGAACTTCTGACTTTAATCCTTCTTCTGGGGTTTACAATCTTACCAGTGCTGGTGAGCGCGATATATTCATTTCAAAGTACGATAGCATAGGAAATATTGAATATGCCAAAAGCATGGGAGGTGCTTCATATGACTCCCCGAGATCCTTTGTACTTGATCAAAATCGAAATCTTTACGTTACTGGAAGATTTGGAGAAGTTGCAGACTTTGACCCGAATTTCACAACTGCTGAACTTATAAGCAGTGGTGTATCAGACGTATTCGTAGCAAAATACTCAGATTGGACCTCTACTTCTTCAGTTACAGAAAATAGCAATAATGAACGCTCTTACATTTTCCCAAACCCAAGCAATGGACTTTTCGAAATCAGTGCTAACAACTTAGTCGGCTACAAGGTTTTTGACAACAAAGGACGGCTGATTCTTTCTAAAGAAGGTTCTACTTCTAATCCGATTAATCTTATAACAGAACCGACTGGGATTTACTTTGTACACATCATCACAGACAATGATTTAATAACCGTAAAGCTGATTAAAGAATAAAGCCCATTCCCTTTGTGCTGATTGCTAACCTTCATTCCAATCACCCCCCGCTGGGGCAAGTGTTAAGCGCAGCGGCACTTGTGAGCAGTAGAACACAATCAGTTTATGCCTGAGGTGCACACGAGTAACTGATAGTGAAAAAATCCCGTGCTGCCTAATCACAGAGTATTTGTTCCTTCGCACCTTAGCGACTTGGCGTGAGATAAGGAGCCATATTCTTTGCTTATGTATTGCGACCTATCAGGCTTTGGTTCTGTGCGTGGTATATCATCACAGGGCTTACACCCTGGGTTAAAGGATAATGTCCATCAGGGCTATGCAACCGCTTCTCTGCGTGCACTATCATGATATCATCCATCAAATTATCTATTATCAATCCTTTTTCCTCCGCGTTTATCTGCGCTATCCGTGCCATCCGCGTGCCATCCGCGTGCCATCCGCGTGCCATTTCGAAGCATCCGTACCTTCGCTTCTTTGCGTGAAATAAAAGGAGCGTAGCTACCTATCGGCTTCTTTCCAGTTAAATCCGTGTTCCATTACACAGCATCCGTCAATCAGGAGCTACCTATGCTCGGCCTGTCGAAGTATAGCAGCCAATCAGTCTTCACCCGTCCCTTTACAATGCTAAAACGCTCCGTTCGGAATGCAGAGGCCTTCAAGGTCTTGTTATCCACCAATCATCCCCAAAAAATCCTCCTCTGAAATAATCGGAATACCAAGGTCTTCGGCCTTTTGGAGCTTGGATGGGCCCATTTTATCGCCTGCTAATACGTAGTCTGTTTTCTTAGAAATGGAACTCACGTTCTTGCCACCATGTTGTTCTACTGCTGCTTTAATCTCGTCTCTACTAAATTGAGAGAACACGCCAGAAATCACAAATAATTTTCCTTCCAATAAATTAGAAGTCAATTCATTAGAGTCTTCCACTTCGAGCTTTAATCCAAACATTTTTAAACGCTGAATAATGCGTTGATTGCGTTCGTCTGCAAAGAACTTGAGTACGCTTTCTGCAATGCGGTCTCCAATTTCATCTACGGCTATTAGCTCTTCTTGAGAAGCTGCCATGAGTGCATCAATATTCTTGAAATACTTGGCTAGTTTCTTAGCAACGGTTTCTCCTACAAACCGAATTCCAATACCAAACAAGACTCTTGGAAAAGCAATTTCCTTTGAGGCTTCAATACCGTTAATGAGCTTCTGAGTACTTACATCCGCCATGCGATCTAACTCAATGACTTTCTCGTAAGTAAGCTCATACAAATCAGCTACATTTTCAATCAAGCCTGCTTCGTACAGTTGCTCGATAGTCTCCGCTCCCAATCCATCAATATTCAAGGCTTTGCGAGAGATAAAATGCTCCATTCTGCCTTTAATCTGGGGTGGGCATCCTAACTCATTCGGGCAGAAATGTTTCGCTCCGTCTTCATTACGCACTAACGCGGTATCACATTCCGGACAGGTATCAATGTACACCACCAGCGCAGCATTTGGTTGACGTTGGTTCAAGTCAACCCCAACAATTTTGGGGATAATCTCCCCTCCTTTCTCCACCTGAACCATATCGCCTAAATGAAGGTCGAGTTTGGCAATTTGGTCGGCATTATGAAGCGATGCGCGTTTAACAATTGTACCAGCCAAAAGCACGGGTTCTAAGTTGGCAACGGGCGTAATTGCTCCCGTTCTTCCAACTTGGTACGTGACTTCATTCAAGCGCGTAACGGCTTGCTCCGAAGCAAACTTGTAGGCAATTGCCCACCGTGGCGATTTGGCGGTAAAACCAAGAATCTCCTGGTCATCGAGGTTATTCACTTTGATGACAACGCCATCAATATCATAACCCAAGTGGTGTCGTTCGGTATCCCAGTAATCTAAGAAAGCAAACACTTCATCGGCTGTTTTGCAAACTCTTGTGTGCTCAGAAACCTTAAATCCCCATTCTTTCAGTTTCATCAAATCGCCATAATGCGAACCTGTAATTCTTCCATCCGTCATAGACGCATACAGAAAGCAATCTAGTCCGCGACTGGCTACAACCGCACTATCCTGCGATTTAAGCGTGCCCGAGGTCGTATTTCGTGGATTGGCATACAACGGCTCTCCAATCTCCTCACGCTCTCTGTTAAGTCGCTCAAAATTGCTGTGCGGGAAGTAAACTTCGCCACGTACTTCAAACTCAGCTGGATAATCGCCATGCTTCAAATCCAACGGCATACTTCTGATGGTCTTGATATTGGCCGTAATCTCATCTCCCTGAACGCCATCTCCACGCGTAATGGCTTGCGTCATTTTACCAGCTGCATAACGAATTCCGATTGCAACACCATCAAATTTGAGTTCGCAAACGTATTCTGCTTCACGCTCCAAGTCCTTGTGAACCCGTGCCATGAATTCCTGCATTTCTTCTTGGCTGTAGCTATTTCCCAATGAAAGCATTGGGTATTTGTGTTTAACCGTTGGAAAATCTTTGGTAATGGTACCTCCCACTCGCTGACTTGGGCTTTCTGGACTTAGTAACTCTGGAAACTCAGCTTCCAACGCCATCAACTCCTCCAACTTCTTATCAAAATCGAAGTCTGAAATAGAAGGTTCGCTGAGAACGTAATAATTGTGATTGTGGGCGTTTAGCTCAGTGGTGAGCTCGGCAATACGGTTGTTGGCTTCTTCTCGGTTCATGCTTTCATTTTTTCACGCAAAGGCGCGAAGACACAAAGAAAAAAACTTGAACGCCTCTTTCGCCAACTTATCTTTTCTTTTTCTCATCCTTCTCTGAATCTCTAGGTGAAAACCCACCCCTGACCCCTCCAAGGAGGGGAAATCCGCGGGAAGCCGCGTTATCCGTGTTTTCCTTATTCCTTTTTACTTACTACCTCTTTGAGCACACAGCAAATCGGTCTTTACCACTTAGGTCTTTCACAATTCGAATATCGGAATAACCTTTTTGCTCCATCAACTCGGTCATTTCCGGACCGTATTGCTCGTTGAACTCAAAGTAGAACCTGCCTCCTTTTTCGAGTGAATGTTGTCCAATATCGAGCATCTTACGATAAAACAAAAGCGGATCTTCATCTTTGATGAATAGCGCCAAGTGAGGCTCATGAACCAATATGTTTTCTTTTATCTTATCTGCTTCTTTTTCAGCAATATATGGTGGATTACTTACAATGATTGAGTAAGTAAGTGGTAAGTGATAAGTAGTAAGTAAATCAGCTTGCTGAAAACCGATTTCTAATCCATTCTTAATAGCGTTTTCTTTTGCCAAAGAGAGCGCGCCTTCATCCACTTCTATGGCATCTACTTGCCAAGCAGCTGCTTTGCTTTTTATTGCAATAGGAATGCAACCGCTTCCTGTGCCAAGGTCTATGACTGAAAGAGGTTTAGTAATGTCATTCTCACGTAAAACCAACTCGCACAACTCTTCTGTTTCTGGCCGAGGTATAAGCACGCGTTTATCTACATTCAGTTTACAACCGTAAAACTCAACTTCTCCAATAATGTATTGATATGGTTCTCCTGTTGCTAAACGCTCCAAAACAGGAATAATCGTATTCAGATTACTCTCAGTTAGAACAGGTTCTGTTAAACCTTTCAGGTCTGATTTGATGGATAATTTATCCTCTAGCGAATACTTCCAAAGTGCATCAATCTCAGGTCTATCGTAGATAGAATCGAGGACTTCTCTGTATAAATCTCTTAACGAACCAAGCGAGTTTTCCTTTGGAAGTAGCAATAGTTTTTCTTTAGTGATGACTTATAAGCGCGCGACTAATGGAGCTACACAACTTGAGAGCTATCTCGTGCCTGTAATTTTCTCCCTAAACCTTATCCACCCGGTAAACCTTATCGCTAGGCCCAAGTCGGTAACGGTCTTTTAGCTCCTCTCCTATTTCAGCAGCAATATCGATGCGTTGTGCTTTGAATCCAACAGACTCTAGCTTTGCTGGATAATCAAGACCGAAAAGACGCACGTGGTCTTTTTGCCAGTAATGCTTTACGCGGTCTTCTTCTGAAGTAATACTTGGGTCTTCAAGCGTTGTTTCTCGCTTGTAATCTATTGGCACTTGAAAGATGCCGAAGCCGCCTGGTTTCATTACGCGGTACAACTCGCTCATGGCTTTGTGGTCATCTGCCACATGCTCTAGAACGTGATTACAGAAAATGACATCGAACGTATTGTGCTCAAACGGCATATCCTGTATGTCGCACTTTACATCCGCCAAAGGCGAAAAGAGATCGGCTGTTGTTAGATTAAGATGCTTCAGCTTTCTAAATCGACCTAAGAACGGCTGTTCTGGCGCAATATGAAGCATCTTTCGTGGCTTGGTAAAGAAGTCTGTCTGTTCTTTCAAATAAAGCCACAGCACTCTATGTCTTTCTAGAGTTAGACACTTCGGACAAAGAACGTTTTCACGCTTTGCAGAGCCATCGTAACCATAAGGAAGCATCTTCCGGAATTTCCCTTCGCAAACTGGACATTCGTACTTGTTTCCACCATAAAAAACGGGAGAAAAGAAACTAAAAATATAGCTCAGGCGAATGAGAATGGGACGCGGTATGGTTCTTAGTAGAAAGTGAAACATGATAATTCTTTTTTAATCCTCCGGCTCGTTCCTCGCCACCTCCTTTGAAAGGAGGATTGAGCCCCATCCCCATTTAAAAGGGAGTGCCCGAAGGGCGGGGGATTTCGAGTTTTCAACCTGAATCAAGTTCCTTGCATTTGATAGAACGATTGCCTGTCTTTGAAAGGGTCTTCCGTTCCCAACGCTTCGTACACATATTTGAAGGTTGATAGAATTTCAGGCTTACCACCTATAATTGCCACATCATGCTCGAAGTGCGCGGATGGCTTTTCGTCTTGTGTAACGATTGTCCAACCATCATCCAATTGTGCCACTTTTTCTGTTCCGAGGTTAATCATCGGTTCAATAGCGAGAACCAAACCTTCTTTCATTTTCTTACCCGATCCACGCTTTCCATAATTAGGAAGCTCAGGGTCTTCGTGTAATTGCTTTCCTAGTCCATGTCCCACTAATTCCCGAACAACACCGTAACCATGCTTTTCTGCGTGCTGCTGTACAGCAAAACCAACGTCTCCAAGTCGGTTTCCAGAACGAATTTGTTCAATTCCCAGATAGAGACTTTCTTCCGTCACTTTCAGTAATTGCTTCACTTCTTCAGAAACCTCACCGATTGCAAACGTGTAAGCATGATCACCGTAATATCCATTTAGAATTGCTCCGCAATCGACTGAAATAATATCGCCTTCTACCAACGGTTTATCTGTTGGAATTCCGTGAACAACTTGCTCATTCACTGAGATACAGAGCGTATTCGGGAACCCACCGTATCCCAAAAACCCGGGAACTGCACCCTGACTTCGGATATAAGCTTCTGCAACTGTATCCAATTCCAATGGCGTAACGCCTGGCTTAATCAACTTGGCAACTTCACCTAAAGTACGCGATACTACCAATGCACTTTCGCGCATTAATTCAATCTGATCTCTTGTTTTTAAAATCGCCATTTATCCTCCAAATAACTTACCAAACAATCCTTTTTTCTCAGACCTCTGAGCTTGTTGTCCTTGCTGACTAGCAGCTTCGGGATGAATGATATTGAAAATCTCACCCCAGCCTAAAAAACCACCAACATTTCTATCGTCAATAAACATGTCGCAATCCAACTTTCGGCTGGCTTCATTCGGGTCGAATTGCTCCTCTGGAAAACTTCTGTTTATGGCATAAAACTCAATGCCATTCTTACGACAGTATTCAACTGCATCGTCCAAATTTTTTCCATGTCGGTACGTCCACATAATGAGACGATGACCTCTCTTTTGTAATTCTTTGAGCGTAGCAAACGCAAAAGGCATTTCCTTCCCAATTGCAGGGAATTTGTGTTCAACTACTGTTCCGTCAAAATCAACCGCTAGAACCAGCGATTTTCCCATCATCATATCCATTTTGCGAAGTTAGGTATTGTGAATTTCACGCAAAGGCGCAAAGACGCTAAGTTTAAAATGCTCAGATACATGAATTATACACAGATGCACTGATTTTATCTGATTACGATGATTATTTCATTTTTAATCGGTGAAAAACCGCGCGAATCTGTGCATTTGTGGCTACGAAAATATTCAGATATAATCCTTGCTAAGCACGTTCAAATCAGCATCAAACTCATACAACTTCGGTTTTCCCGTTGGAACTTCTGTTTGCAGAATTTCCTCCGGAGATAATTTCTCCAAGTACATAATTAGCGCACGCAGACTGTTTCCGTGTGCAGCAACAATGATGGTTTTACCCGCTTTCAATTCGGGCTCAATCACCTCTTTGTAGTAAGGAAGAACTCTATCTGCGGTTCCTTTCAAGCTCTCGCCTCCGGGAGGTGGTGTGTCAAAACTTCTTCTCCAAATATGAATTTGCTCAGCTCCAAACTTCTCACGCCCTTCATCCTTATTCATTCCCTGAAGATCACCGTACATGCGCTCATTCAGTGCTTGGTTTTCGGTGATATCCAAATCGGTTTGTCCAGTTACTTCCAGAAGTAGCTTGAGCGTTCTTTGAGCACGCAGTAAAGCAGACGTAAAACCTTTATCAAAGCGATAGTCTTTCAACGTTTCGCCAGCTTCAGCAGCTTCTTTAATTCCCTTAGGAGCAAGGTCAACATTTACCCAACCAGTAAAACGGTTTTCAGCGTTCCATACAGATTGTCCGTGACGGACGATGACCAATTTTGCGTGTGCCATTCTTTTTTAGTGATTAGTTAACAGCGACCAGCGAATAGTGACTGGCGAAAAGAGACACGGAAACTGCCGCTTATACCTTACGCCTTTCAACTTATCACTCTTCATTCGTATTCGAGTTTGTAATTCGTATCAATCATACGTTCTGCAAGACGTTTCAAGTGCGTTTTTACAGAACGTTGTCGGTATTTATTCAATTTATCTATGATGGAAACTCCATTTACCTGATCTATTCCATGTAATATCCATCTTGCTGCAAGGTCGGAAAACACTGCGGTTTGCTGCGTTAATTCCTCATCAAGAAAACTGACTTCAATCTGTTTTGGCCGCTCAATGGAAACAGTCAATCTTGGAATGCTCACATCATCTTCCAACATGGAAACCAGAGGTGCGTTTGATGAAATCAACTCAGGGTTGATAAAAACTTGTTGAAAATCTAAAGCTTCATGCTTCGCGAAATTCAAGTCAATCACAAACACTTGAAGATTAAGACCTAAATGCTTGGCCGAAACAATTGGGTGCTTAACTTTTTTCTGAACTTCTTTAACTTGCAGAATCAATTCCGAAGCCTGGCTTTTACCCAACTTCTGCCCTACTGACTGATATATTTTGTTTCCGTATGCTTGTATCACTATTTATTATTGAGTTATTGGGTTCTCGATACGATTGTCGTGCCTCCAATCGCTCGAACTGACGGACTGGGTCACTTCGAGTGATTCTGACGGAAGAAGAATTGTATCGAGAAGTAGCATGTATTATTGGTTCATGGGTTATTGGGTGAGACTTGAAAATCACATTCCCTATTAACGAATAACCATTAACCAGTAACTGCAAAGCGTTTCACGAAATCATAAAGCAACCGCACGCCAACTCCTGTTCCGCCTTTCACTCTATAATCCACATCCGCATTCATAAAAGATGGACCAGCAATATCAAGGTGTATCCAAGGATAATCTGTAAAGTGATGCAAGAAAGTAGCTGAAGTAATGTTTCCACCAGCCGCTCCGCCAATGTTCTTTATGTCGGCAATATCAGACTTGATGGCATCATGATATTCTCGCCACATGGGGAATTCCATAATACGCTCGTAAACCTTTTCACCACTTTCTTTCAGCTTAGTAGTATCGGCTTTATCGGAACACATAGAAATTCCATGATGCCCTGTAATTCTAGCCGCAGCGCCTGTTAATGTTGCTAAATCAATTACCAATTCTGGATCATATTGCTTCGCATAATGAAGCGCGTCCGCTAAAATCAAACGTCCTTCGGCATCGGTATTTAGCACCTCAACTTTGGTTCCGCTCATCATAGTAAGAACGTCATCCGCAACGATGGCTTTACCATCAATTCTATTGTCTGTAGCTGGAATTAACCCAATTACATAAACTGGCAATTTGTTAGCTGCAATCGCAGCAAAGGCTCCAGAAACAGCAGCCCCACCTCCCATATCTGACTTCATCTGAGCCATCTGAACAGTCTTGATATTGTAACCGCCTGTATCGTAAACCACGCCTTTGCCAACCAAAACAATTGGCTTCTTATTCTTGGCGTTTTTCGGTTTCCACTCAAGTATATTAAACGTTGGTGGCTCAACAGAACCTTTATTCACGCCTAAAAGACCACCCATTCTGAGTGCTTCAATTTTCTTCTTATCGAGTACGGTAGTTTTAAAACCTGTGTCTTTACCAAGTTTGGTAATACGCTTGCTCCACTCGGTAGCTGAAAGCGTGATAACCGGCTCATTTACAAAATCTCGCGCTGCAAAAGTTCCAACAGATACATCATACAGTTCTTTCAAATCAGCTTCAGAAACACTGGCTTTCACGTTCAGTGTTTCCAATGCGTTCGGCTTGTTTCTATCTCCTGTTTTGTATGTCAAAAACTGATAGTTGGCAAGTACAATCCCTTCAATTACAGCAAGCGTGTCATCGCCATCAGCAGTTGAAATTAATGTAGCCTGTTTCGCCTTTTCGCCATTCAAAACATCTTTGAGTTTTGCACCCAATCCTCTTGCCGATTGAAAACGATAACTGGTTTCGCTTTCCTTCCTGGTCTTGGCAATAATGGTTAATCCTTTGGCCGATGGAACGGAGAAAACAAGTTCCTCATCACCTAGTCTTTCGGCAATTTTCTTCTTCAAATCTTTAACCTCTGCTATCGTATCAAGGTCTTTCTTTGAACTAATCAAATAGACATTTACATCTCCAGTAGATTGAACTTTCTGGAGTTTTATTGGGACGTTTGTACTCATTCCGTGGTTTTAATGTGGGCGCGCAAGTTAACCAAATGTTGAGGGCCGTAAAATCGCTGATTCATCAATGCTAAAGTCAACTTTAATGTTTCAAAACCTTAACTTTTAAAGCATGAAACCAACACTGAAAAACAAACATGAAGAAATACGCAGGTTATGTCTTGAGCTTGGCTTAGAAGCATTCTATGTTTTAGTTGGGTACGCAATTTGGCCAACTAGCGGAAAGCTTCCTAAAAACTAGTTTCTGATTATTTCAATGAATACTAGCTAGTTCAAACTGAACTTCAAACCTACAAATACGGTTCTTGGCCGTAATGGGCCATATACATAACCGGCATCTCGATTTGCACCAAGATCGAAGTCGTTCTGATAGCTATTGAAAATATTCTGCATACCAGCGAATAATTCAATTCTGTAATTATCTGCAAAGCGAAACGTGTAGCTAATTTTGATGTTATTCTCGAAAAAGCTTGGCGTTCTTTCAATAACTGTACGTTCGGTTTCCACATCAACTACGTGGGGAACACTCATTGCTCCAGTAACTACGCCAGAATACGATATGGAAAGCGGTTTAACTGGTTGATACACCAACGAGAAAAAGCCATACACATCAGGTGTGCGCAACAATCTTTTGGTTGTTGTGGTAGGCGAAGAATCGGTTGCATCTTCTGGTGCCCAAATTTCTTCTTCCTCAGAATAATGAGCGGTTTGAATAGTTGCGCCAGATTGAAAGATTAGCTTACTACCGAAAGCCACATTCGCTTCCAGATTCACACCTGCAACCGTTGCGCCAGAGCCATTTCTTTTGGTAATCACGGCTACACCACTAGGAAGTTCCGTTTGGCCAGAGAAAATGAACGGGTTATTCAGTTTCGTGTAAAAACCCTCTATTACAAAATTCATCTGCCACTTCTTAATCACACGGTCAAAGTTTAGCGAAACCAATGCGCTGTTTGACCGCTCTACCGCCAAATCTGAATCAATTCGAATGAACCTTGCCGTTCCCCCAACCGTTTCAATATGCAGGTCTTCGTCAAACGCTTGCGGCCCGCGATACCCTTGGGCAAAGGATGCGCGTAATTTGAGTTCTTTCATTACCTCAAACATGGCAGAAAATCTTGGAACAACTACATTCAAATTTAGTTGGTTTTCAAACCGCTCTTGACCTAAGTCGTAATTCCCGTTAATATTAACGTGGTCAAATCTCGCGCCTGCAAGTAACGTAAGTCGTTCAACCGGTTTATATTCCAACTGCGCATATGTACCAAGTGCGCCAACCTGCTGATCAATCACTCTTTGGTAGCCCAGCATTTCATCAGTTACATGATTATAGATGTACTCAGAGCCCGCAATTAGCATAAACTTTTTGTTGATGTCATAATTGTACTGAATACCGCCAACCGCAGAAATATCGCGCGAATTACCATACGCATTGATGGCAAGAATATCATCAGCCGTAAGTGTATCGCCTTCTCCAATAACTCTTCCTCCACCTCCATAATAACTAGTTCTATCAACCGCTTGCAGCGAACCATAAACAGACAACTTATGTTTCAGGTTTTTACTCATGTATTCAACAGAAAGATTACTGTTCACAATATTATGTTGTAGCTGCTCTGTAAGGTCTGTTTGATGGGGAGACAATTCAAATTTATTGCCTCCTCTTCTGAATTCATTAATATAGTAAGTACCTAGCTTAATTTTAATGCGGTCTGATATGTTCCAAAAGGCATCCAATCCGAAGGTGTTGTTTTTAAGCATTACGATTTCCGAAAAATCATCACCGTTAGAATCCCAAGCATCCGCTGTTCGGTTAAAACCAAAAAACGTCAAGCCCTTATCTCCGCTTTTAGAAACAATTGAACCATTGAAATTTACTGTTCTATCCGAAGCTTCGAGGTTGACAAAAGATTGATTTAAGCCAACTTCAAAAGAGTTCTGAATCGGGTCTTTGGTAATTATATTCACAGTTCCAGCAATGGCACTTCCTCCAAACATCACCGAGCCTCCGCCTGTAACAACCTCAATTCTATCAACCATATTAGTGGGAATCATTTCAAGCCCGTAAACGCCTGCAAGCGCAGAAAAAACGGGACGGCTATTTATTAGAATTTGAGAATATGCACCATCCAAACCATTCATGCGCAGCTGGGTAAAACCGCAATTCTGACAGTTATTTTCTACACGCAACCCTGGCGAGAATCTCAAGCCCTCAGCAATGCTTAGCGACTGCGTTGATTCAAAGGTTCTGTTTGAAATGGTATTCATAATAACGGGCGAGTTGTACCGAGCAATAGCGTTTCTTGTACCAGAAACAACGACTTCTTCCAGCCCGAAAACATCTTTAGCTAACGTTACAGAACCAATATCTAGTGGCTTACCTGTAACATCAATTTGTTTACGATAAGACTTATACCCAACACTACTAATCTGTAGCTGGTATGCGCCTTTCGGAACATTTTCCATAATAAAAACCCCCTCATTGTTTGCTACCGAACCATAATTTGTACCAACCAATGCCACATTGGCAAATGGTATTGAATTTTCGCTATCGTTTACAGTTCCTGTAACGGTTCCTTCTTGTCCAAAGACATTGAGCGCAAACGTTGCAAAGAAGAAAAGAATGGTGTTTTGTTTTAAAATCATGAGGTAAAACTAAATCTATTTTTAGACTTGTCTAAATTTTATTTTCGATTTATTTAATAATTGTAGATTTGCAATCATAATGTCTCAATCGTTTACAGAGGAGAATTACCTCAAGCATATCTACAAACTATCCAAGAAATCGGATAAAGGTGTGAGCACAAATGCTCTTGCAGAGAGGATGGAAACAAAGCCATCCTCTGCTACTGATATGATAAAGAAACTAGCCTCCAAAAAACTGGTGGATTACAAGAAGTATCAAGGCGTTACGCTCTCTAAAAAAGGAGAGGAAATTGCCATTGACATCATCAGGAAACACCGTTTGTGGGAGGTTTTCCTACTTGAACATCTTGGCTTTGGTGGTGAAGAAGTACATGACGTAGCCGAAGAATTAGAGCACATCAATTCTGCTGAATTGGTAGAACGATTAGACAAGTTTCTTGGTTATCCGAAGTACGACCCGCATGGAGGACCAATTCCAGATAGTAAAGGAGTATTCCCAGAACCAAAACGTGTTAAGCTGGATGAACTTGAAGTAGGTCGAAAAACCAAAGTAATGGGGATTACAGAGCATTCTGATGCCTTTCTCTCACATCTCAAAAAACTCGGACTGGAACTAGGAACAGATTTCCATCTAAAAGAGAGATTTGAATTCGACCGATCGATTGAAATTGAACTCAACAATAAAACCATTCAACTGAGCCACGATGTGGCCAAAAACATATTTGTATCCTACTAAAATGGAAGTATTCGAAACACTCAAAATCTGGTTTTTAGCGCAGAATCCAATACTACAAGCGTTGATGGCAACTACGTTTACATGGTTTCTAACCGCGGCTGGTGCATCACTCGTATTCTTCTTCAAGACCATAAACAGGCAATTGTTTGATGGTTTGTTGGGCTTCACAGGCGGTGTGATGATTGCAGCAAGTTATTGGTCGCTGTTGGCTCCTGCTATTGCAATTACGCCAGAAAGTAATCCAGGAGTTCCCATCTGGTTTCCTGCTGCCGTTGGTTTTTTGGCGGGTGCACTTTTCCTTTTTGCGCTTGATAAAGTGATGCCGCATTTGCACATAAATTTCCCCATTTCAGAAAAGGAAGGCGTTGAAACTAAAATGGACAGAACAATGCTGCTTGTGATGGCGATTACGCTTCACAACATCCCAGAAGGGCTAGCCGTAGGAGTTGCTTTTGGAGCGGTTGCCCATGGAATGGATGGAGCCACAATTGGAGCTGCCATGGCGTTGGCTATTGGTATTGGTATTCAAAACTTCCCAGAAGGGTTGGCGGTTTCTATGCCGCTGAGAAGACAAGGCGTGAGCCGTTTTAAAAGCTTTTGGTACGGGCAGCTCTCTGCAATTGTAGAACCAATTGCAGGTGTAATTGGGGCTGCAGCAGTAATTTACGCCTTCCCTATTCTGCCGTATGCTTTGGCTTTTGCCGCTGGCGCGATGATTTATGTGGTTATTGAAGAGGTAATCCCAGAAACACAGTTAGATAAATATGCCGACACATCAACCCTCGGGTTTATTGGTGGATTTATTGTGATGATGGTGTTGGATGTCGCTTTGGGTTGAACAAACCCAGATGAAAAGTTAGCCTGTCATACTGAATTTATTTCAGCATCTATCGTGATTTAATCAATAGACCCTGAAACAAGTTCAGGGTGACGAGAGTAATTCGAGATACGCCACGCCCTCTACAGAGCGGAAATCATTTCGTTTACATCAATAGAATGTGCGCACTTAAAATGCCCCTTCGGGCAAGCTGATTTTCCGTGCATTCCGCATGGTCTACAATCCAGTTCTTCGTTCGTCTGAATTACAAATGATTTTTCTGATAATGGAGTAAAACCGAACTCAGGAACGGTGGAACAAAACACTTCGGTAATTGGTGCATTTACAGCAGATGCCAAGTGAACCGGAGCTGAATCGTTGGCGTAATTCATCTTCGCATCTTTCATCAAAGCGGCCGTTTCCAACAATTTCAATTTCCCCGTCAAATTGGTAGTATCTCTTTTCGACTTCTGAATAATTTCGGCAGCAATTGAGGTGTCCGATTTTGCACCAATCAAATAAACGTTGGTTTCGGTAGGAATCTGGTTTATCAACTCAACCCATTTCTCTACAGGAAACTGCTTCGTGAACCAAACAGATGCTGGCGCAATAGTAATGTACGGCTGCGTTTTGAATTCAAAAACCGAATCAACATCTCTTTTAGATGGATAAAGTCTTGGATTTACCCGCTCCGAATTTCCCGAAACTAAATCGAGTACACGATCTACTTCATGCACGTTTTCAAATTTCTTCCCAAAACGGTGTTCAACCGATTTTGAGAATAAAAATGAAAGCGGGTTGTTCTCATAACCAATCGTTTGTTTAGAGCCTGAAAAAGCAGTCAGAAAACCGCTGGAAGCGTAGCGTTGAATGTTGAAAACAGCGTCATACTCTCTACTCCGAACCTCACGAAGCGCCTTCCACAACTCAGCATATTTAGACTCTTTCTTATTCCAAACAAGCACTTCATTCAAGAACGGATGTCCTTGAAAAAGCGATTGATTTCCGTTGCGAACGAGATAATCTATTTTGGCATTCGGGTAATCTTGATGAAGCCTTTCGAGAAGTGTAGTTCCCAAAATAGCATCACCGATAAAGGCGGTTTGAATGACGAGAATTTTACGCATCCATCCCGATTAGAAAAATGCCCAAGTCAACAGATACGTCATGCTGAACTTGGCTCAGCATCTGTTCAGACCCTGAAGCAAGTTCAGGGTGACGCGCTAAGTGGTCATTATTTGGTTCGAGAACAGTCATTCTTCGTTTTTACACAGCCACGTTGTATTCACGAAGTGAATCGTTAAGAGACGTTTTTCTATCCGTGCTTTCCTTTCGTTGACCGATTATCAATGCACAAGGAACGTTGTAAGTTCCAGCAGGGAATTCCTTCGGATATGTACCTGGAATAACAACAGAACGTGGTGGAATATAACCTTTCGTCTCCTTTGGTTCTGAACCTGTCACATCAATGATTCTTGTACTCATTGTAAGCACAACATTTGCTCCAAGAACGGCCTCCTTCCCTATTCTAACCCCTTCTACAACTATACATCTTGAACCAAGAAATGCGTCATCTTCTATAATCACTGGCGCAGCCTGAATCGGCTCCAAAACGCCTCCAATTCCTACGCCACCACTCAAGTGAACATTCTTACCAATTTGGGCACATGAACCAACCGTGGCCCACGTATCGACCATCGTTCCGCTGCCGACATACGCACCAATATTCACGTATGAAGGCATCATAATAACACCCCTTTCTAAAAACGAACCGTAGCGTGCAATGGCGTGAGGCACTACCCGAACACCTGCTTTTTTATGCCCTGTTTTCAGCGCAATCTTGTCATGAAACTCAAACGGTCCCACTTCAATCGTTTCCATTTTTTGAATGGGAAAATACAGAATAACCGCCTTCTTCACCCATTCATTCACTTTCCAATCATCTACTCCACTAGGTTCTGCTACACGTAGTGTTCCACTATCCAAAAGCGCCACAACTTCTCTTATTGCCCTAACAGCTTTTTCCGAGCTCAACAAATCGCGATTTTCCCACGTTTGTTCCACTATCTGTCTTAATTCATCTATCTGCATGCCGCAAAGATAATCCTTAACTTTGCCGCGCCTCAAAAACAGGTGATATGGGTAGAATTTTAGCCATTGATTACGGAACAAAACGTGTTGGAATTGCCACCACAGACCCTTTGCAAATTATTGCAACGGGACTAACTACGGTACATCCGAATGAGTTGTTTGAGTTCTTGAAAGAATACATGAAGACCGAAACGGTTGATTGTATTGTAGTTGGCGACCCAAAGCGTTTAAATAACGAACCAGCACAAGCCGCAGCTGGCGCGAATCTGCTTACAGCGAAAATCCAAAAACAGTTTCCAAATCTGAAGGTAGACCGAATGGATGAGCGTTTCACATCAAAAATGGCTTTTAGCGCCATGATTGAAGGTGGATTGAAGAAAAAGGCAAGAGCCGATAAAGCATTGGTGGATAAAGTAAGCGCGACCATTATTCTACAGTCGTATATGGAGCAAATGAACAGTATCAATAGAATATGAGTAAGACGAGAATATTACCAATTATAGCGTTTGGCGACCCCGTTTTGAAGAGGGTTGCTGAAGATATTGACCCCGATTATCCAGAACTCGGACAGTTGATTGACAACATGTTTGAGACCATGTACAATGCTTCTGGACTGGGTTTAGCTGCTCCTCAAATTGGGCTGAGCATCCGCCTTTTTATTGTGGATGCTTCCCCATTCTGCGAAGATCATCCAGAATTGGATGGCTTCGTAAAAGTGTTTATCAACCCAATTATTCTTGAAGAGTCTGGCAAGAAATGGGATTTCAATGAGGGATGCTTAAGTATTCCGGACATTAGAGAAGATGTAACAAGACAACCGAAGATTCTCATTGAGTATTATGATGAGAATTGGGATTTACAGGAAGAGGAATTTGATGGAATGGCTGCGCGAGTTATTCAGCATGAATACGACCATATAGAAGGTATTCTTTTCACCGACCATCTTCCAGCACTAAAACGTAGAATGCTTAAAGGTCGATTGAAAGATATTACCACTGGCAATATTGATGTTAAATACAGAATGAAATACCCAAAATGAGAAACCTAATTGTAATTGTTTCATTGATTTCGATTGGGCTACTTGCCTGCAACCAACCTACGAAACCACTTTCTCAAAAGGAACAGGTTTTGGCAAAAATCGACAGCTTGGAAACGGTTCTTTTTGCCGATTCCGAAGCAAAATCGGATATAAAATCAGGAATGAATTTGATTCGCTCCTATGCCAAATTCTATCAACTAAGTGAGAAAGACAGCTTGGCCGTTGACATGCTTTTTAAAGCTGGCGAAGTAAGTATGGGAATTGGTCAAAGCAATTTGGCAGTGAAGTATTTCAGAACCATAAACGAAGACCACCCTGAATTTTACAAAGCTCCGGAAGCTCTTTTTCTAAGTGGGTTTTGCGAAGAAAACTTGAATAACGATACCGCGCAAGCCCGCTTCTTATATGAATTATTTGTTGAGCAATTTCCTAAACATAAATTGGCAGAAGATGCCCGATTCTCTATTCAAAACATGGGAAAGTCAGATGAAGATTTGATTAGAATGTTTGAAGAGAATTTGGAAAAGGGCTCCTGATTGATGATTTGAGATGGTTATCTCTAAGAATCCTCCCCTCTCAAGAGGGGAATGACGGATGCTTCGTAAAAAACGATCTTAAATCGTTATTCGTAAATCCCCAATTCAAACGTGATTGTACTTTTGCGGCAAATAGAGGCAAATGGATACTACCGTTCTTGAAAAAGCAAAACAATGGACTTCTGAAGCATTCGATGCGGAAACGCGCGAAGAAGTTCAGAGCCTCATTGACACCAACGAAACGGAGCTTGCAGAGAGTTTCTATAAAGACCTTGAGTTCGGGACTGGTGGTTTGCGTGGTATTATGGGCGTTGGTTCAAACCGCATCAACATCTATACTATTGGTATGGCTACCCAAGGTTTAGCCAATTACCTCAAGAATTCATTTGAAGGAGAAATTAGTGTTGCCATTGCACATGATTCAAGAAACAATTCGCCATTATTTGCACGAAAAACGGCTGAGGTTTTTGCCGCCAACGGCATCAAAGCGTATTTATTTAGTGAGCTCCGCCCTACTCCGCAGCTTTCGTTTGCCATCAGACATTACGGTTGTAAGAGTGGTGTTGTTCTCACGGCATCGCACAATCCGAAGGAATACAACGGCTACAAAGCATATTGGGAAGATGGCGGACAACTTGTTGCCCCGCACGATAAGAACGTAATTACCGAGGTGCAGAAAATTGCAGGGCCACAGGAAGTGAAATGGAATGCAAACGAATCGCTGATTGAAATGGTGAGCGATGACATCGACAAGGCTTACATCGAAGGGTTGAAATCGCTGTGTCTTTCTCCAGAGGCTATAAAGAATCAATCTGATTTGAATATTGTGTTCACCTCTCTTCACGGAACGGGCGGAACGATGGTACCTAGAACGCTGAAAGAATTAGGTTTTACAAATGTGAGTACGGTTGCCGAGCAAGACAAACCTGACGGGAATTTTCCAACAGTTGTTTCTCCAAATCCGGAAGAGGCGGCCGCTTTAAAACTGGCTTTAGAACAAGCTGAGAAAGTTGGCGCTGACTTAGTAATGGGAACCGACCCAGATGCTGACAGAGTTGGTATTGCTGTTCGTAATACGAATGGAGAGCTTGAGTTATTGAACGGCAACATGACGGGTTCTTTGCTTGTCTATTACCTCATTCAGCGTTGGAGCGAATTGGGAAAACTGAACGGAACGCAGTTTACAGCTAAGACTATTGTGACTTCAGATTTGATTAGGAAGATTTCTGAATCGCAGAACGTTCCGTGCTACGATGTGCTTACAGGTTTTAAATACATCGCGGAGCTGATTCTAAAACTAGAAGGAAAAGAGCAGTTTATTGGCGGTGGCGAAGAAAGCTATGGCTACCTCTCTGGTGATTTGGTTCGTGATAAAGATGCGGTACTAAGCTGCGTGCTAATTGCCGAAATGTGCGCTTGGGCAAAAGAGCAAGAAAAGAGCTTATATGATGTATTGCAAGACATTCATACTGAGTTCGGATTCTACCTCGAAGACCTTATCAGTATTACTAAAAAGGGAATGACTGGCGCAGAGGAAATTTCCAAGATGATGGAAGACCTACGCAGCAATCCACCTAAGACATTGGCTGGCTCGGATGTTCTCACATTACGAGATTACAAATTGGGCAAAGTCACCAACCTTGCAGACGGAGCTCAAACCGAAACGGGACTTCCTGCATCTAACGTACTTCAGTTTGAAACGGCTGACGGAACGGTTGTTACTGCTCGTCCTTCTGGTACGGAACCTAAGATTAAGTTCTACTTCTCTGTAAATGGCGAATTGAAGAACAAGGCTGAGTATGATTCGGTTCGAACTGCACTGAAAGGAAAGATTGAGGCTATTCAGTCAGACCTTGGTTTAAAGTAAATTAGAATTTCGTCATTGCGAGCAAGGAACGTGCGCGGCAATCTCTACATGTTGTCTATAGCTAAAAATGGCTATTGCGGTTCTTTGGCGTATTCTATAAATTTGTAATTACGACCTTAACCCCAATTCTTATGCGAAATATTAGAACACTAGCATCACTTATTGTCTGTCTTTTTATCACACAATCAGGATGCAAAAAAGAAGACCTAAACCCTGAAGAGAATGAAACCGTAACAGTCATAAGTACTGATGTCCAAACGTTTGAGGTTGTTTCATTGAAGACGGTAGGAATAGACTTGAACGAGAGTTACACAGGTTTATTTGGTACTAAGCCGATTGACTTGATTAAAACTTCAGACTCTACTTTGGTATTTGCAATTCCCAATATTGAGGTAGGATTACAACAATTGAGCTTTGATTTAACGACCATTAACTTTAATGTAACCAAAACCGAAGTATCAAATCCGTCTCAGACTATTTTGGACGTGTTTACTCAATTTGACGAGGATCTTGCAGAGTTAGCTGGAGATACTTCCGTTACACAAACTGATCTTAATAGTGCTAGTGATTTTCAGTCAAATGTCTTGCAGTTTTACAATTCCCTCTCTGAGGATCAAAAGTTAGAAACAGCCCTTTATTACGAGGCGAATAAAGAAGTTTTTCAAAATTTCAGAACAAATCTATACTCCAATATTGATGCTCCAACCCATCTTTTACGTCAGTCTAATTGCCCAACAGGGATTGATAAGGAGTTTTATTTCTGTACGTGTACAAACATTGGAGAATCTGCAGGAGAACTTAAAGACGCGCTCGTAACAAATGCAGAAATGCTAGCATTGGCAGGAGCTGGAGGGCTTCTAACTCTAAACCCAGTTACAAGCCTGGTTGGTCTTGGTGTTGGTGGCTTTGGACTGGCAACTGCCGCTTATATTTTCATGGTTGAGGTAAGACCTGCTTGGATTAAATTTAGAGGAGATATTGTCCCTTTTCTCAAAGCTCAATGGATTCTTGGAGAAAAGATTTTCATTGTTGTACAGCAAGAATTTGCTTCAGAAGAAAGTACTGACCTCAACCTTGAGGCAGAACTAAACTCAATCTCAACAGAAGATGCTGGGCTTTCTAACGAAACCAGCTTTTTGGTTTCTTCCTTGGCTGCTGTTAAATCCTATTGGAGTAATGTGCAATCCGTATTTGGTTCTTTTCCAAGTTATGAAAATGATGCTCAAGAAATCTCACTTCAAACCAATGAGATAACGATTTCCAATATCTCTAACCCCAATGTTGTGCTAGACTCTCAAAGTGGAGAAAGAGTAACATTTAAAACATTGTCTGGCGAAGACGAAAACTTTTCGTTCAATATTCATGTGGATAGAGAAGGTTTTTCAGAACAAGAAACCATTAATGCAGTGCTAACCGCTGAAGAACAAGTTTTTGATTTCACTGGTTCATGGCTATTGAGTTATTACAACGCAGATGTTGATGGAAATCAGTACTTGCATCAAGAAGAAAGATTCACTTGCAACTCATCTGGGTATGCAGCAGAACACGAAGTAAGGTATCCAACGAACCCTCCTCCAGGAAATGATTGGCAGTCATCAAGCAATCCTATTTTCTTGTCTTATGCCAACAGTCAAATCGTGCTAAATTCTAGTTTGGGTTGGTATGTAGACGTCAACAATGTTAACGATGTTCAATTTTATAGCCCAAATTGGAATTTGGTATATAGCGCAGGCGACTATGAGTCGAAACACAAACTGGAAAGGCAATAAGGTTTTGAGGTCGTGCCTCGCTCCCATGACGCGAGTAGCTGGCAATTCCTAATTATTCATTCTTAATTCCTAATTGAAAAATGTGCCTCTGTCTCTTCGCCATTAACGAGTCTGATGAGTTTCCACTCATTCTGATTGCGAACAGAGATGAGTTTAGGAAACGCCCTGCGGCAAAAGCAGCCTTTTGGGAAGACGAACCAAATGTTTTGGCTGGTCGCGATTTGGAAGGAATGGGAACTTGGTTGGGTACTAACAAGGCTGGCAAGATTGCCTTTCTCACCAATTACCGCCATCCAGATTTCTTTAACCGAAAAGGACCTACACGCGGCAAACTGGTTTCCAATTTCTTGACTTCTACTATTGATGGAGAAAGCTATTTAAAGGCAATTCAAAACCCCGCAGCTTACAACGGTTTTAACTTGGTTGTGGGCACGGCAAAAAAGCTATTCTTCTACTCCAATGTAGAGGACAAAATCAAACCGATTGATTCTGGAGTTCACGGCTTAAGCAATGCCTTTCTTGATACTTCTTGGCCTAAGGTTGATGATGGAAAAAGCAAGCTAAAAGCCGCCATTGAAACGGATGCGCTTGATACAGACAACCTCTTCTCTATTTTACATGATGGCAGCTTTGCCAAGGAGGAAGATTTACCCCAAACGGGTGTTGGCTCTGAGTTTGAAAAGCTGCTCTCTGCCAAGTTCATTAACACACCCGATTACGGAACGGTTTGTTCTACAGTTATAAAGGTTGACCGCAACGGAACGTGCTTTTTTAACGAGCGGACGTTTGATGGTGAGGGGAAGGAAGTTGGTGAGGTAGATTATCACCTCCAATTAAAGTTGTAACCGATTTTCAAATCCAAGTAATCAGCCACTTGTAAATGTGCTTTTAGTCCGAAGCTTACATACAAGTACGGCAGCACCTGAAAAGTGAGTTCATGCCGATGATACCAAATTTCGTTTATAGGAAATTGGTCAAAGGCGTAAACGCCAATGTGCTGTCCAAACTGAATTTTACCAAGCCAAAATTCATGTCCAACCGAAAACGAAAGTCGCAGATGACTTCTGGTTGGGTCGTCCGAACTTAGAATGCGAACACGCCTAGAATTATCCATTTCAAAATTGGTTCCTACAGCAATGGCTGTACTTCGGTGCAACCAGCGTGAGTATTGAAGATTCGTGTTGAAAATCCAGAACTGAGCTGGGTTTCCTGGGGTAGCATTCTTAAGAGAATTACCAATATCTAATTCCATTCGGTTCTTCTTTTCTGGAGGTGGTCTTCTCACCTTCCCCCTGCTCTTTAGTTCGACAGGCGTGAAGGAATAATCAACTCCAAAATTTGCGGTTGGGTAGTTCAAACCCTTATTCGGATTCTTAATTCCGCCATTGCTTATGTGGTTATAGTTTCCTCCCAAACGGAGATTCCAATGTTTATCTATCCGATAGTTAAACCCAATGCCAAGTGCCAACGGAAAAGCAACCGTTGTGCTGTAAGCCAAGTTATTCGGATTGGATTCTTCATCATACGGTCTATCCATAAACGCCACGCCAACAAGTGCTATTCGGAATGAAAGGTTAAACCGCTTCGGGACAAAAAAGACAGGTTCCACATACGCCAACGCGTAATACGCGGATCCTAGAACAGGGCCATTATCGAAATTCATGTAGTTCACGGAAATTCCAACACGCGGATAGCAACTGCAAAAGGCGTAAGCTGTTTCTCCTGTTAACTGCCAAGCAATATCAGCTTCAATTCCCCAGGGATAAGATTCTTTGAGTGGTCTGAGCGTACCAGAATGTTTCAGAAAGTAACCTCCATGACCTCGTAATCCGAGAGAGAAAATATTTTTCGATTTGGTCGAATCGCGTTTCGCTTGCTGACCGTAAATAGCCGAGCAACAGAAAAACAACAGAACGAAAAGTGATGTCCTTATCAATTGAAATTCATTATTTATCCAAACACTTACTCATCTAAAATCAAAGTATAAATGTAATTTCTACGGCTTTAAATCAAAACACCTAGTGGCACACTTTATTTAACGCGCGCCATCAAAAATTTGTAAAACCAAGACAAACATTAGCTTTGTTTGCTAGCACAAATTTTAAAACTAAAAACATGGCAGATTACGTTTGGCATCAACATTACGGAGCTGGAGTACCGAAAGAAATAAACCCAGATAGTTACTCGTCTATCGTTGCTGCTTTTGAAGAAAGCTGCGCTAAATTTGGGGATAAAGTGGCGTTTGAGAACATGGGGGTGCCCATGACTTTCAACGAGTTGAAGCAACGTTCGCACAATTTCGCTGCTTGGATTCAGAACAATACAGATTTGGTTCCTGGTGATAAAATTGCCATTCAAATGCCGAATTTGTTGCAGTACCCAATCTGTATTTACGGTTCGCTCTTAGCTGGGATGGTGGTGGTGAATGTAAACCCACTTTACACTTCGCGTGAGATGGAGCATCAGTTCAATGATTCAGGCGCAAAAGCGGTTGTAATTGTTGCCAACTTCTGCAGCGAATTGGAGGAATGTGTAGCTAAAACAGGTTTGAAGCACGTGATTGTCACGCGCATTCCTGACCTTTTTCCACAGCCAAAGCAGTTCATTGTAAACTTGGTTGTTAACCATGTAAAGAAGATGGTTCCTAAGTTCAATATTAAGAACACGATTGATTTCCGTGATGTGGTTAAAGACCGTGGCCTGAAGCCAAAACCAGTTGAAATAAAGAACACCGATACTGCCTTCTTACAATACACAGGCGGCACAACAGGTGTGTCCAAAGGCGCTGTGCTAACGCACAGAAACGTAATTGCAAACATGGAGCAAATGCGTGGTTTAATGGGCGATATCATTAAGGAGGGAGAAGAAATAATCATTACTCCTTTACCAATGTATCACATCTTCTCTCTAACGGTTAATTGCTTAGCATTTATCTGTATGGGTGGTAAAAACGTATTGATTACCAACCCGCGAGATATGCCTGCATTTGTGAAAGAGTTGAAGAAGCATGACTGGACTGTTCTTACTGGTGTTAACACGCTTTTCAATGGCTTACTGAACAATGAAGAGTTCAAGAAACTTGATTTCAGTTCTGTTAAGTTGGTGATTGGGGGAGCGATGGCAATTCAGAAAGCTGTAGCCGAAAAATGGAGAGACGTAACTGGAAACCTTTTGGTTGAAGGATACGGTCTGACTGAGAGTTCTCCAGTAGCTTCTGCTAATCCGATTGACGGCCGAGCGCGCATTGGAACGATTGGTATTCCGGTTTCATCTACCAACATGAAACTATGCGATGAAAACGGAAAAGAAGTTGCAGTTGGTGAACGTGGCGAGATTAACATCAAAGGTCCACAGGTTATGCAAGGTTATTACAACCGACCTGAAGAAACAGCCAATGTTTTGAAAGATGGTTGGTTGCGTACGGGCGATGTGGCAACGATGAGCGAAGATGGTTTCTTCACTATTGTTGACCGAATCAAAGACATGATTATTGTGTCTGGATTTAACGTGTATCCAAACGAGGTAGAAGATGTGATTGCTATGATGCCAAAAGTGCTGGAAGTTGCGGCAATTGGTGTTCCAGATGCTAAGTCTACGGAAGCGGTGAAAGTCTTCATTGTAAAGAGAGACCCAAGTTTGACAGAACAAGAAATTCGAGATTTCTGCCATGAAAATATGACGGGTTACAAAAAGCCGAAACACATTGCTTTCCGCGATGAGTTGCCAAAAACACCCGTTGGGAAGATTTTGAGAAGAGCTTTGAGAGAAGAAGAAGCTGCTACTACCGCTTAAAAGGGATAACCCGCATTAAACGAAAAAGGGCGAACCAGTTGGTTCGCCCTTTTTCATTTCAATAGAAATACGTTACGGGGCAGGGGCATCGGATCTTACCACCTTAACCTTTGTAGCTTCTGGCCCTTTCAATCCTGGCTGAACTTCAAAAGTCACTTTGTTTCCTTCTGCAATTTCTTCTAGAACGTTGTTCACGTGAACGAACATGCTTTCGCCATTGTCTCCATCCTTAATAAACCCGTAGCCTTTATCGTGGTTAAAGAATGACACAGTACCTGTTCTTTCCGGATCTTCATCAGTATCGTCTTTCTGCGGAATACCCAAAACAATATCCTCAGCATTAACGACTTTTTTCTTCACAGTCGGATCGGGCGGAGTGTCGGTAATCATTCCGTTTTCGTCCACGTAGGCAATCATATCGTCAAAGCTGCTCTTCCCTTCTTCCTTCCTCGCTAATCTTGCTTCTTCCTTCTCCTTACGCTTCTTTATCTTCTTCTTTTCGCGTTCTTTTTTACCGAATGTTTCTTGAGACCTACCCATTTAGTACTTGTAGTTGTTTTAATTATATGTCGCAAAGATAATAAACCAAATGTGGCTTTGTAATACCTGTTTGCTACAAAAGCGAAACAGGTTCCAAGACCTCCACCTTATCTCCAAAAGAGCGAATCGCAGCTTTTAATTCGTAGCTAGGAATAACATGTAATTCAACAGATAGTCCGTCTTTATTCTCTTCCACAATTTTTTGTGTGGGATGTAGAGGTTGCGCCTTTACATATCTCCCCTCTTGCGGTGCAAATTTCAGAACAATTTTTTCTGGAGTTCCACCAGCAGTAATCCCAAAGCTGTATTTGAAAAGTGTTTCTGAATCAAAACTTGAATCAGGGACAAAAGCACCATCTCTAACGGAAAGATCAGAGATTCTATCGAGCCCGAAAGTTTTGATTTTACCAGCATCTGCATCTTTTCCAATTACGTACCAACGGTTTCTGTACTCCTTTAAAAGATACGGGTGAAGCAATCGTTCACTTTCGGTTTCATCCAAGAACGAAACGTACCTGAACCGAACCTCTCGGCAATCTTTTATTGCCTGAAGAAAAACCGGCAAATGCTCCGTTCCCTTAGCCGTAGGAGTATTCTCAAACTGAACGAACCGATCAACAGCTTCATCTTGCATTTCTGGCGAAATACTAAGCCTGTCCATTATTTTCTGAATAGCCGAACCAAACTGATCAAAAATGGCCAAGTCTTTAAACTTGTAAAGTGTGTTTGCCGCAAAACGAATGGAATCCTTGTCTTCCTCGTTTAGGCTGATTTCCTTAATAGTAAAACCCTCTTCTGTGTAGTAATAACCCTTTTCCAATTTGGAATAAGCAATAGGCGCGTAGTAACCAAGTTCGCTCTCATTCTTCAAAGCCCACATATCTTTCTCAATAGTAGAAATTGACACGCGTTCACCAGAACTTCCATAAATCGCTTGTTCACAAGCGTATTGCAAATCTTCCTTTGTAGGAAACTTACGGCTCTTGTTGGTTAAGCAATCATCAATAATACGGTAGCGGAGTAAGGCGTATTTATTTGCTGGCATGAGACAAAGTTAACGGTAATAGCTTCCTAGTCTAGCCGTCTTAAATATTGCCGTGCATCTTCAATGGAAACCTTCTTCCCTTCGTTAAAAGCCACGATAAATGCATCTTTAAAACCCATCAAGCGAAGTTCGTCTCTGCGTTCTAGAGCATGACCATAAGCCTTGTAGTTTCCTACGGTTAAAAGAGTCAAGTCTTCCAAGGAAGTTTCAGAAATACTGTCAATCATTAAATAGAATTGAGCGGATTCATCTGGTAAAGATTCTTTGAATGCTGCCAACTGAATCCGATAATCTACTTCTCCTCGTATCTGCGCCTTGGGCGATCGTTGGTTCAGTGCCACCACTTCGAGCGGGAAACGCTCCTCATCGGTAATATTGACGATGAAAGCATCTGCATATCCAACTCCTTTTACAACATCAAGCATTTTCTCTGCCTGCGAACGAAAATTAAAATTGCCAATTACGTAGCGGTAAACTCCATGCATATCTACATACACTTCTACATTTTTCAGTCCTTCAAACTTGCGCGTCATGCTTGGCTGTAGCAAAGCCGCTACTTGTACGCCATAAAGCGTTGAAAACGTGCTGTAATGATGCGGCTGCGTCTTTACTCTTAATCCTGGTTTCACCAAACGCTCCGGCACTTCAAGAAGCTGAACAGTCGGCTCTTTACAGAGGTTAGCCCACTTACGCCCATCAAATAAATAATATTCATCATCCTTTAGGAACTCATTTTCAGAGGCGAACACCTCCTCTAATCTAGCAAGCGCCACCTTGGCTTTATCACAGGCCCCGCTTCTACAGTAAGCCAATATCATGTAATAGAACAAATGCTCTGGTGGCCCCACACCAGGGTTATCCCACAGCTTGTCGAAATTGCGATCGGCCATTTCAAGCAATCTTGTAGCGCGCTTGGGCTCTTTACCCATAACAACCTTGGCTACCGCTAACAGATATCCAACATTTGGGTTGAGTGTATCGCTGGCGTAGAGTTCTTCCAAAATACTAATGGAACGCCCTGCATTGTGCTTAGCTATATACAACCGCGCTTCGTCAAACTTGTCCCAAAAAGCTTGGTCTTTTTTGTCTTGCCCACTGGCTGCAGTTGATAGAACTATCAACAGCCCCAGGATACATCCAATAATGGAAAGCTTTTTCATAGAATGACGGAATGAGTCTGTATGAAAGTAGCGAGTGATAGGTTTCCGACCACTCAATAGAACTTTACATTTCCATAAAGAAATGTGGATAAGTCTGGTGCTTAAAGAGACGTCAGGTACCAGATGTGAGACATAAGACGGAAACAAGAACGAGACCCTTCCTTCGTGGTGATTGCCTAGAAAGTGGCTTCCAACTTTAATCTTTCTCATTTTACTGTGCTCTGCACAGGCCGTACCACAGGGAAACAAGTGGTTATTG
>Ga0222662_1000130_pt1 | contig 69998 bp, 55 predicted proteins | sample AntAcemetagen600_FD_179821 | JGI IMG/M metagenome (GOLD analysis project Ga0222662, IMG submission 179821) | Saline water microbial communities from Ace Lake, Antarctica - #600 | ecosystem: Environmental > Aquatic > Non-marine Saline and Alkaline > Saline | place: Antarctica: Ace Lake... | reverse complement strand
GGAAATCAATGAACGACCTAGGAAAATCTTCTCGGGAAAAAGCCCATCAGAATTTAATCACAGATTAACAGCGTAACACGACAGAACGAACCGATGCATACTTATGCGCTAGAACGTTGAATCCGCCCCTTATAGAGGCGTATAATTGGCCACGATAGAATATCATTACTGTCCCAACCTGAACGCAGGCTTTCTTTTAGCATGTTTTGAGAGGCTGATCCGAGTAGTAGGTTGCAGCAGAGCACGAACGCAGGAGTACTTCCGCGCCTATCCAATATTCGTTTTATATGTTCTGTTTGTTCGGCATTAAGCCCATCGCCTTTATGGCGGAGCGCCTGATAGTAATTAATGTATGCTATGTCTTTCTCTGACGCTCCACTCTCTTGTTGAACGTTTTGCCACGCGATTTTTGTGACATCTTCCCAACTAGTTTTGAGGTCTATCGCACTGTGGATTAGAGCTAGAAAATCGTCACTGCTGGAAATCCCTTTTTGCTCGAGTCCAATAATTAATGCTTTTGAAGCTGTGGGCGCTTCTGAGGATAATCCACGAGCCGCAGTTCGTAGTTCTATCGGGTTAGAACTCTTACTGAAGCCATGGTAGTCTCTACCTAGTTGATAGACCCATGCAAAGAAAGCTTTAGCTCTATCAGGATCGGCTTCCCAGCGGTCTGCAAAGTTTTCATTCTCATTCGTTGGATTTGGTATATTCCATTTTCCATTGGTATAATCCATAATCCCATCTTCCTCTGGATCTTCTCCGCTAACCACGGCTTCTAGGCGATCTTTTACATATTTCAGGAATCGCTGGATCGTGTCATCAATATCTCTGCCTCGGTATCTATGGGCGCAAATCGTGGTGATTATGATAGAAATTGGACTGCCTTTTTTTCCATCGAAGCTGACGTCGCGATGGCGCTTCATTAATTGTATCGCTCTTTGTAGTGGTGTTCGCACTAGTTCCTTCGGCACCTCCTCAACGCTAGCATAAAGAGAGGCATTCTTTTGAAAAATCTCTTTTCGTTGGCTGTAAGCAAAATCATCTAGACTATCGTTCCTATCTTTAAACCATTCATAGTAGCCTCTTGGATTGCTCTCACGCCATACGTAGTTTGAATCTCCTCGGTTGGTGATTTTGATTTTATTACCGAGGCCGAGAATGCTGGAGTTTCGCGCTGGAAGGACATCAAGGTGGAATCCGGGGCGGTTCGAATCAGCGGCGTAGATTAGTGTCCAGCATCTCTTTCCTTCTTTATCCAGCATGCGGCTGTAATCTGAATGCTCCTTTAAGCGATTTCCGACATCTGTTTTAAGTTCCACTGCGCTCGGATCTTCTCCGTTGATTTCGCAAACCTGATCAATATCATAATCTGCGTCAGTCTTATTTCGATAAGGACGAATGACCGTCCCAAGGCGGAAAGAGCCTTGAAGGTAGATTCCTACGGAGTCTCCGCTACTATAATCGCCATTTTCGAGCCACTTTCCAACGGATTTATACCGCAATCGCGCTAATTCGAAGTCAGTCGGAGAGATGTCCAGGCGGGAGATTGCGTCCTCGAGTATGGTGTTCAGTTCAATCATTTTTTCCTATAGCTGTGGGATCGGGTTCGTATGGAGAAGCTGTGTGTTTAAAAAACTGACTGAGGCCGCCACATGAGTGCATGCCGTCTTCTTCTCCGATGGTTTGAAACTCTTCAAAATCGATAGAATCAAGGGCGTGCTCCGGAGCAACTTGTCGATCGATCACAGCTAAGTTCCCAGGGGCTAAAAGCTGTCTAAGGAACATATGGCTAGTCGCGTGGCTGTTGGCATTCATTACGACTGAAAGGACCTTAGCTGCCCATGGAAGCTTACCTAACTTACCATACTCGTATTTTAGCGGCACAAAGGGTAAGGGCTTTAAATGTAGGCAATTGGAATGACTCGAAGTTGTCGAAATATTGAGGACGCGAATATTTTGGAGAGAGGCGCCTAGCTCCAGTGCCTCGACTACTCCAACAAGCGCAGGGTTATTTGCCCAGAGGCCGCCATCAAGATAGCGTGTTCCCTCAAAGTGGAAGCTCGGCAAATAGGTCGGAGCCGCCGACGTAGCCATGGCGGCCGCCCACATCGGCATTTTCCAGTCTTTTCGCAAGCGCGGGTCATGTGGGGTTTTGAGTAAGCGTGGTTGAGAATTTGCTGAGAGATAAGTAGGGAGGATCAACCGCTTTTTACTATGAAGCAATAGAGGCGTTTTCTCTTGATCATTCAGCACGAGTAGCTTCCTCAGCGTCTTTTCTAAATGAGCATTCGAATATTTTGCGATTAGCAAGTTTCGAAAGGATCTGTAATAGCGTTCGAAGCCTCGGTTTGGAAATATCTTGGGGCCTTCGGTTATATAGAAATTTTGAATATCTTCAGCGCTTTTCCCTAAGCCTAGGCCTAAAGCAATGAGTCCTCCTGTTGAAGTTCCGCAAATAATGTCAAAGTGCTTGGTGAGAGAATGCCCCAAGTTATCTTCGATAGATTTTATAACGCTTGCAGAGTAAAGCCCCATGAGTCCGCCGCCATCCATAGCCAAGATTTGGACGGGTTGATCAGGTGTAAATACCTTTAAAGAGTCAGACTTGTTGTGGTTTGTTACTAAACCCATCAAACCTTCCCCTCCTTCAGGATTACACCCAGCAGGTCGGGGCTTTTTTCGGGGAGGGCGGCTAGCTTTTGTGAGAGGTCGGTGGCTTTGAGGCGTGTGACAAGGGCCTTTATGGCATCGGGGCTTGGCTCACTGGTTGGCGTGAAGTCGGCAAGCTGGGTGGCGACGGTTTTTTGGAAGAGTAGGTTGCGCTCGGCCATTTGCTCGCGGAAGTCACACTCTATCACACAGGCGCTGGTGAGTGGGTTTCTCATTTTCTGGCGCCCTCTTCCGGTAAGCGACCAAAGTCTTTTCCTAATTTCTTCTCTTCACTTTTGACGCGGCGTTCCAGTTTTTTGATGTCTTCCTCTGGTGGGAGTGATTCAGGTTGGATGCCGCGCTCACCGAGCATCTGCCGGACGCTGGTATTGTTTTGCACATGCTCCCCGGTTATGGATGGCTCACCTCGGAGATCGGCTTGCTGCACATTATGGTTAGTCATTTCGGTCGCGAGGTTCTTCGCGGCGATGGTCAACGTGGGCAGAAAGTCAGCCAGGGGGCGGCTTTTTGTGATACCGAATTTTTCTTTCATTGCCTGGGTCGGATGGCCACCAAACAGGGCGGCGTCCCCTTTGGAACGAATTCGAGCGAAGCCGGAATCGTCCACGCCTCGCTCGTAGATATTTTCCGATAGGGTTTTCTCGGAGGCTCTCAGCCTCTCACGTGCCTCCATGCGTTGGATCAGCTCCATTCGCTCCTCGATCAGCTCCTGCTTACGGGTCTGGACGGCGAAATAGCTCTGGGCAAATGCGATTGGCTCCTTGCGCGGGTCGCCGTTCTGGGCGATCAGGTAGCACGCATAGCGAGTCAACATGAAGTCCTCGATTGGGCGCTGGCCACCTTTGCCGTGGGTGATCAATTTCGTGACGCCACGAAAATGATACTCGGGGTCGTAACCAGTTGATTTGCAAGACTTAATCGCCCTCTGGATAGCTGTCAGAAAATTCTCCCACCGGGCGTAGCCGAGCGGTTCCTGTAGATCCCGGGCGAACCAGAACTCGATGTCCGGTGCATCGGGGTGGTTCTGCGCCAGTTCGTCGAAACGGCTTTGCATCTTCGTGAGTTGTTGTTTTTCCATGGCAATCAGTAGTTTGAGTTCATACTTTCCCCTCTTTCAGGATGACACCGAGGAGGTTGGGGCTTTTTTCGGGGAGCGCGGCCAGCTTTTGAGGGAGTTCGGTGTCTTGGAGTTTGCCGACGAGACTGGTGATGCTTTCGGTGGTGAGGGCGTTGTCGCTGCTTGGATTGAAATCGCTCAGTTGGGTAGTCACGCTTTCTTGAAAGAGGAGGTCGCGCTCGGCCATGTGCTCGCGGAAGTAGCATTCCATCACGCAGGTGTCGATCAAAGTTTCGAGGACGCTGGACTCAACGCTGAGCGGAGCTTTCTTGGCGGCTTGGACGAGGGGGACTAACTTCTCGAAAAGTGTAGCCTCGATGGGGCTTGGCTTTTTGACGGGAATGATATCAACGAAGATTTTACTCACTTCGTAAGTGTTTCCCATCAGTTCAGGGAAGTTGTCTCTGAAACAGCATTTGAATAATGCTGAATTTAAAAAGGCAGTTAAATAGGATAAGCTGTCTTTTTCACTGGTAATAATAAAGCACTTTTGATTCCCGTAAAAATAGTCTCCCGCGTCGTAATAGAACGGAAGAAATTTCGTCATGTTCGGGTAGATGATCTTCGGCTTATTGAACTCCTCTACGTAAGCGCAATTACGTAAATTCGACCAATGATCGCCCTTGTCCTGACGCTTGCGTAGTTGAACCTCATACTGAGCTAAGTGCTCCCAAAGAACAGGGCATTCGACTTTCAAATTAACGGGTGGAATGCCTTTTGATTTTACGCCGTTATGGGAGTTAATCATCCACGTGCCATCCCAGTCGGTTTTGTAGCGGCTTACGTAGCGGCCACGGAGTAAGGGCACGAGGTAGTCGGTGCACTTGGAGTCTTGAGTCACGTAGGTGTCGTGCTGCTCCTGTGTGAGATAGAAGGCGTCGTTGAATCCTGTCTTGATCCCGTAATTGATGGCGATGTCCCACTGCCCTAAAGGGATGCCTTGGGCTTCGACTTGTTGCTTGATTTTGTGGCGTTCGGGGGCGAGCACGACCCAGGGAAGGCTGGAGAGTTCGCTTTGCACGACGGCGTTTTGCTCGAAAAAGGCTTCGGGATCGCGCATGGCGGCGCGGTCGTCGCTGGCGTAGCAGGTGCGGAGCTGCTGGCGCGGCTCATGTTGAGCGAGCAGGGTGATGCAGGTGTAGGTGGTGGCAGCCCCGAAATTTTGCGCCATACCGAAGTCGAGCAGGGAGCGTGTGTCGACTTGAGTGGCGAGGTAGTTACGTAGCTTTTCGCCGTAGCCGGCTCGCATCCATTTATTGGAGGTGATATAGGCGAGGTGCCCTCCTGTGCGAAGCAAGCTGGCACCGCGCTCGTAGAAAAGGCAGTAGATGTCAGCAGTGGCGGCGTAGGTTTGGAAATCTTGAGTGAGCCATTTGTCTTTTTGCGCCTTGGGGAATTTTTGAATCTGCACGTAGGGCGGATTTCCGATCACGATATCGAAATCTTTGATCCCAAACATCCACACGGGATCAAAGTAGGGGGCGCTGGCGTTTTGATCGTAAGGGTCCCAGGCGGCGAGCTTGTCGGCGGCATCGCTGGCCCAGCCATTGGCTTTGAGTTCTTGGGCGATTTGTCCGCGCAAGGCTTCGTCGCGCTCTTTGTATTTCTTTTTGGTGGATGGGGTCTTGGCGCTGAAGAGCGCGTGGCGAACTTGTTTGAGCTCCTGTTGGAATGCGCCGACCTTGGCGATCTCGAAAAGTTCGCCTTGCTGCTTCGGTTTTTCGATCTGTATGAGGGTGTCGGCGGCTACGAATTTGGTTTCGAGATTGGGCAGTGCGCGGATACCGAAGTTATCGCGCTGACGGTCGACGCGTTGATCAACAATGAGTGAGATAAAGCAGCGGAGCTTGCTGATCTGGGTGGCGATGCTCTGGATGTCGACGCCGTAGAGGCAGTTTTCGATCAGGTAGAGCTTGCGCCCGTAGCCGAGCTCGTTGAGGGCGAAGGCTTCTTTGATGTCGTCTTTCTGGGCTTCTGCATCTTTGGTAGCTTTCTCGCGGAAGTTGCTGTCTTCAATGCCTTGGGCGGCTTCGATCACGGCATCGACTTTAGTGAGCTGGCGGTGCTCCCACAGTTCGTCGCGGGGGTCGAGCTTGCTGAGAATATAAACCAACTTTTGCAGTACACCGATAGGGAATGCGCCGGAGCCGCAGGCGGGGTCGAGTATTTTACAGCTGTCGATGGCGCGGATGAGCACTTGCTTCTCGGTGGGATCGAAGGCGTGGTCGCGCTCGGTGTAGGCGAAGAGTATGTCGAGGCCTACCTTGGCGTCTGCCTCGGGCATGGCGGCGTCTTTAACAAGGGCTTGCTGGAGGTGGGCTTTGAGCGACTCGTCCACCATGTAATCGACGATGCGGCGGGGGGTGTAGAAAGAGCCTGTTTGCTTGCGGGCGGTGGTCTTGGTCTCGGGATTATAGGCGGCGAGCAGATTCTCGAAGACTTGGCCGAGTAGCTCGGGGTCGAGTGCTATTTCCTGATCAATTGGGGTGTTTTCTACAATGGTGAACTTGTAGCGTTTTAGAATATGGATGAGGCCTTGCACCTTGGATTCGCGCTTGCTGGGGAGACCGAAGGCGTCGTCTCCGGAGAGATCGACGGTGCGGGTCTGGCCGAAAAAGAGCAGGTCGGGCAGATGCAATGGGTTATCTTTACGGTCGGAAAAGCCATCTTCGTAGATGATGGCCTTGCCGCCTTGTGGGCCGAGCTTGGTCGGGTGCGGTCGGTCGAGGCAGTCGAAGAGGCCGCCGTTGAGAAAGGGAGTGGTCGCCTCCAAAGTCTGCACAAATTGATTGGGATCGCGCAGGCGGTCTTGATAGCGGAGCAAGGTAGTTATGTTTTGGTGCTGGCCTGACTTGCGAAACTCGCGCTCGCCGTGGGGGCGGTTGAGTGTGGCGAAGAAGAGATTTTGAAGAACAGCTTTGTAGTAATGGGTCTCTTTGGATTCGAGATCGAAGGACTTGAGGATGTTTTGCTCTAGCTCGGCTGGCTCGAAGAGTGATGCATCGATCAGGCCTTTTTCTTTGACGAACCAGACGAAGAGGACGCGGGTGAGCAGGCGAATGAGATTCTTGGCTTCGTGCTCGCGGACTTTTTCGGAGTCGTTGAAGAGGTGGTAGCGATCTTGCGACTCGTTGTAGAGGGGGAAGTGCGCCTGTTTCTTAGCCCAGAAGAACCAGTTGGATAGCTCGTTGTAGAAGTTCTTGTTGAGTAGCTCGACATTAAAGATCTCCTCCCACGCGGTGTGGAGGGTATCGAAATCGCGGATCGGTAACTTTTTCGGGTGTTTGAGGTTTTCAAACGCGAAGGAGTCTAGAATGTCGAGGTGGCCGCGGTGAGGATCGGTCAGCGAAATGTCGCGGATAATTGTGGCCTTTTCGAGCACGTCCTTGTCGTCGCGCACTTTGTTGCGGCGCCGGTTGATCACAGCGATGGAGAGCACGGGCTGCTGATCGCGGAGGTGCTTGATCAGCACCATTACTGGCATGGGAAAGACGCGATTGATCTGTCGAACGATGGCGGTGAGCTTGCCGCGCGCGTAGTCGCCCCCGGTCAGCTCGATGGCGAAGAAGACGTAGGACTGAAGCAGGCTTGGTTTGACCTCGGTATCTTTGAACAGGGTGGCTTCGCGGGAAATTTCCTCATCGGTCAATTGAAAGAGCAGATCGGCCGACTTCCACTCGGCATAGAGGGCTTTATCCTGATCAAACTTGGCACCTGGGATGTTGTCTTCAATCAGTTTGAGAAAGGTCGCGGGCTTGGAGTCTTCGAGCGCTATAGTTTTGTCGCTCTGGTAGCCGAGCGTTTGTAGCAGTGCGAGGCTAGTGGCACGGAAGTCGCCGTCGGGAATCCCTTGAAGCGCGGATTGGAGTGTTGATTTTAGGTCGGTAGGCATCTAAGTGAAAAGATTAAAGGTTGAACGGTTGTTATGCCCAGATCGGGTGCTGATGCCAATCATTGGGCATGCCCATGTGTGCGAGCGGTGCGGGGCACTGTGGGGAGCGGGTATCGATAAGCTGTTGGACTCGTTCGCGCCAGTCATCTGCAAACGTATGCTCTGCGGTGCAGGTTTTTAGGAAGGTGCGTTGAAGAAGGAGGCTCGCAAACAAGTGGTTGTTTCCCGGAAGCAAAGGAGCACTCCATAACTTGCCGAGGGGCAAGTCGGGCTTAATCGACCACTCTCGATCCCAGAGTCGCGTATGGTGGGCGCATAGATTACGCACATAAACAAGGTGGTGGAGGCATGAGATGAACGTAAGCGGCTGTAATTTGTAATGTGAAGCAATGCGTTTGAGGTCGGGCTTGAGCATGCCCTCAATCATGCGCGAGAGCGTGCCGAACGACATGATCTCGGTAGCCACCCAGATTGGCAGGTCGGGATACTCACTGTATTTCGTTTCAAAGTGTTGGATAAAGCGCTCACTGGATCGCTTGGTTTCGGACTGCAGGCTACGATGCCACTGTTTGTGATTAAATGCAGCTTGCGCAGTGCCTCCCGTAACTTGCTTGGTTGCGCTATAGAAATGGGTGGCATCTGAGTGGCCAAACGCTTGATAGGTTTCACCGAAGGTATAGGCGACGGTTGTGCGAATGTCTAATTCAATGACCTCCATCGACTCATAGACCAAGTCCCTGAGCGCACGGTCGAATTCGTAAGCATGGCGAATTTGCTCGAAAGTGGCACCTGAAGCAAATTGGTGACGGCTACTTTCAAAGGCTAAACCGTAACCGCTGAATCGGTAGTAGTTCAAATGGCGAAGAAAGCGTTCGGCGGCGGCAGCATCTCCTACAATTAGCCCGGCATCTTCCAACTTTTGCAGTTGCTTGCTAATCGGTTGCCATTTTTTGGCGTAAGGAACCTTCATTGAAGCGTTCCCTTCTGGTGATGCCCGAAATATGGGCAAAAAAAGACGCGCCCTTTATGTGCATTCTCCTTTCGGACAAGCGGCACGGCGCGTGTGTTATTTTCAAATTGGTTGAAAAGTGCCAAAGGTGCAAGAGCAAATGCACTTTTTAGTGTTTTGTTATACGACTTCATAATCTGCCTTGAATTGTCATGAAACTTAGGCCATATATTAAGATCTAAACCTCGAGTGCTCTTCTCCCATCCTTGCGACGGTGTAGAGTCCGGGGGTTCTTTTGGGCTGGTTTCTGCGTAGCGGGGGCCAGTCCATCTTTTGTGGATCTTGGTGATTCATTATTTGTTCAAAATTACGAGCCAGGTGAGTAGCTCGTATTCGTGTTCGAGTGCGGAGGGGGTCTCTTCGGCGCTGGGAAGTTTGCCGTCGCGTCCGGCGAAGAGGGAGCTGACGGCGCGTTTACTGAAGGTGTGCGCGATGGAGGCGAGGGCTTTCTTAATCAGGCCGTCGTAGTGGTGCATGTCGGCTCCGTCATTTGTCTTGGCGTCGAAGAGGTCGCAGAGGGTCTTTTGGGCGTCGGGCAGGCCAGCGGCGAGATCGCGGAAGAGGTTGAGCGCCTGCTTGGGTTGGGTGAAGCTGAGGCGCACGGTGCCGTCGTCGAGCACGTAGATCAGGTAGTAGCGCCCGAGGGGGTTGATGTGCTTGGCGGTCTCGGAGTCTTTGCCGGGTTTGGCCTCGGCTCCGTCTTCCGAACGGTGACGTAGGCAGAAGATTGTGCCGGGCTGGGCGATGGGGGTCTCTGCCTTGGTCGGCACGACGGCGTAGAGACCTGGCTTGGCGGCTTCGAGCTCTTCTTTCTTCGATTCGAGGAACTGGAGTAGGTCGATGCGGAACTCGTCGAGCGAGAAGTCGGCTAGGGTGATGTTGTCGTCGAAGTCTTCGAGATCGAGGATTTCGTCCTGCATGCGGCGCAACTGTTTGTTACGGAAGAGGAGGTCTTTTTGGATGAGTTCTTCGACCTGCTCGTTTTCGAGGAGGTTGTCCTCTTGGGTGGCGGAGAGGTCGACCAGCGCCATGCGAGCTTCGACGCGGTGCTTAACGTTGAGGTAGCGGTCGAGGTCGGCCACGGGCCAGAAGTTGATCAGGTGGACGGCTGTATTGCGCGAGCCGATGCGGTCGATCCGCCCGAAGCGTTGAATGATGCGGACGGGATTCCAGTGGATGTCGTAATTGATGAGGAGGTCGCAGTCTTGGAGGTTTTGACCTTCGGAAATACAGTCGGTGGCGATGAGCACATCGATGACCTCGTCCTGGGGGAAGCGTGGCTGATCGGCGCGGCGCTTGGAGAGGGGGGAGAAGTTGGTTAGAATGTCGTCGAAATCGTTGGAAAACTTTAGGGTGCTGCGGTTCTCTTGGCTGCCTTGGACGAGTGCGACGTGGGCATCGCGGGCGCTGATGTCGCCACTGAGCTGATCGTAGAGGTAGCGAGCGGTATCGGCGAAGGCGGTAAATATGAGCACTTTGCGGTTGGCGCGTCCGTCCTTATCGGTGGTGGGGTGATCGAGTTTTTCGAAGATGCTTTCCCGTAGCTTAGCGAGTTTGCCGTCGTGCTGTGGTTTGGTGGCTTCGGCGCGGTCGAGGAGGTAGCGTAGCTGGACGCGGTCTTGTTGGATGGCCTTACGCCACTTCGGGATATCGATGTGGCCGAGGTGGAACTTCTTTTTCCCGCCGACCACGAAGTCGGCCTCGCCGAGGTCGCCTGAGTCGTCTTCGTTTTCGGGGTTGAGCAGATCGTAGTCGAGTTCTGGGTTCTGCCCCTTGAACTGCTCGAATTGATCGAACTTTGCTTCCAAATGGTCGATCTTTTGGATGGTGCGCGAAAGTGTCAGGCGGAAGGAGTCGATCGAGCTTTCCAAGCGTTTGAGGAAGTTGACCTTCATCATGCTGATGAGGATCCGCTCACGGCCTTCTTGGGTGAAACCGTTTTGCTCCTTTGCGATGTAGGTGGCTCGCACTGATTCGGGCAAGTCGGGGCGAAGGTGAAAGGTGGGATGGTAGAGCGCGAGGGTTAGCTCTGAAATTGAATCGTCGAGGTCTTCGAAGGATATCTGCTTCGGGCGTAGATCGATGGGCGGGTGGAGAGACTTCGGGGCCGGTCGGTGAGGGAAGCCGCCGAGGCGCTCCATTTCGGCTTTGTAGTAGCGGGTGATTTGCTTACGCGAGCGGGCGATGCTGAGGCCGTCGAGCAATCTGAAAAAATCGCCGCCGATGGCGTTGAGCAGGTCGCGGTTGCTACGCTTTTCACTGGGTTGCTTGGCCCAGGTGGTAAAATGTTGCTGAGCCTTACGGGTGGTTTCTTTGACCGAGGCGATCTTGAGGGACTCGCTAAATGCGGCGTCGGGCACGTAATCTCGGGCGACGTCGCCGCCGGCGATGAAGGAGACCTGGTTTCGCAGGTCGGAGAGCTCGTTATTGACCGGGGTGGCGGAGAGGAGCAGCACTTTGGTTTTGCTGCCGGAAGTGATGATATCCTCGATCAGGCGTTCATAGCGGCTGCGTTTGAGTGGCTCGCCTTCTTCCTGCTTGGCTCGGGCATTGTTGCGGAAGTTGTGGGACTCGTCGATGACGACGAGGTCGTAAGCTCCCCAGTTGAGGGTTTCGAGGTGGAGACCGTTGACTTCGCCCGATTCCCTAGAGAGGTCGGTGTGATGTAGGACGTCGTAACGGAACTTATCGTCGGCAAAGGGATTGAGCAGATCCGGATTGCGATAGACCGTCCAGTTCCGGCTAAGCTTCTTGGGGCAGAGCACAAGGACGCGTTCATTCTTCAGCTCGAAGTATTTGATGACTGCAAGAGCCGTGTAGGTTTTGCCCAAGCCGACGCTATCGGCGAGGATGCAGCCGTTAAGCTCCTTGATCTTGTTGATCGCGGATTTTGCGCCGTCCTTTTGAAAGGCGTAGAGTGCACGCCAAATCCCGGTATCCGGCAGTTGCAGATTGTTTAGATCCGACTCTGCGCTGCGTTCCCCGTCGATATATTCCCTGAAAATATGGTATAGGGTGAGGTAATAGATGAACTGTGGGGCTTGGTTGGAGTAGAGACGCTTCAGCTCAGTCAGCACGACTTCGCGGACATCTTCGGTCAGCTCATCGTTCGACCACCATTCGTTGAACCATACGAGGAGATCATTTCGGTCTCGGTCGCTATCGACCACGATGTTCAGTTCGACGTTGTTGCCGGATTCACGCAATCCAAGGCCGGGCACGGTGAAATTGGAACTGCCCAGCATGGCTTGGGCGACGGGGCCGTTTTGCACGTGGTAGAGCTTGCCGTGTAAAAGACCACTTTGGCGAACGGTGCGAATTTCAACTTTTTGCTCGATCCACTCGGCGCACTCTCTGGCCAGTTTACTTTGAGAAAGCTGGTTGCCTAAGGTGAGACCGCTTTCAGTGAGAGAGAATTCGCGGGATGCTTTGGAGTCTTTGTCGAGGTTGTTGACAAATTTTGGATCACCGAAAAGAAATCGCAGCTCCTTGATCGGATCCAGCTCATTTTTCATGGCATGGTAAGCATGAATCGTGAAGTAAGCCGAAACGATGGATAGGGCTGTTTCCTCGGATAGGAGTGGCCTCAGGAAGTCGACAGCCTTACCACGGGAATGATTGTCGCGGATGCTGGATGGCGAGGCTGGCGGTTTCATGTATCTACGAAGAAAAACAGGGAAAAGTGACTAAATAAAGGCTAGTTTGCTTTGTCCATGACGAATTGAGCGTTTGTATGTTTCTCGCGTCATTATACCACCAAATATAACACTGTGGGTAGGACATTGGCAGGGGTAACATGCTGGTTGAAGCCGCTGATTCCTACTTTGTGGTCTTTTGGAGGTGGTTGACCGACTTGTCTATTTCGTCGACCGGTGTCTTTGATTGCGAGTAGAGTGACCTAGTGCGACCAAGAGAGTAGATTCAGCTCTGATCGTGACGTCCTGAGCCTTGTCGTTGGCGAGGCGAAGGTTGCGGTCGGTTCCGAGGAGTGCGCCATGTTCAGTGAAGGCCCGTGGCGGTTTTCTGCGCCCGCCACGACCACTCTTTGATATCACATTTTGTGATTTCAAGTTTGTAACCTATTCGTTATCAATAGTAAAAGAGAACCGCTCAGGGAATCTTTCAATATTTCTAGAGACCGCCTGATTGAGTGCCATCGTCGTTGTGCCGTAGATCTTGGCTAGGTCGCTGTCCAGAATCACAGCCTGCTGGCGGATGGTGTGAATGTTGCTTGTGATTTTCTGCATTGAGCTGTCGGCCATACCTCAAGTGACCATTCAGTTAGCTGCTTACCTGACAAACTAAATTGAAGGGAGGACACGCTGGAAGCGTGCGCTACTTTGGGCTAATGTTGGTGGTTTTATAGTTTCCGCCCTCAAGCGTAATCAGCTGCTGGTCGAGCATTTGGCTGAGAGTGAGTTCACAAATTTACGCGGTGCTTTAGGTGACTCGATTAAAGGCGAAGTTGACGCGCTCTGAGTAATCGACATTCACGCTGCGAGTGACTGGCTGGTCTGTCATTTTGCTAAAGTAGAAGTGGAGCTATTGTTCTTGAAGTGGTTTAGAATGATAAAGTTAGCGTATAGTAAACTGGATGCTATGACATTGGCTGTCTTTGAGGTGTTTCCTTTAGATCGAATTCGTTTGTTATGAGGCGTGTAAAGTAAAAGTCGGTGAGGAACAGGGTGTTTTTCGATAAAGATGCACTTACTTTTCGTTTGTAATCCGCTGAGCCCGACTTCACTCGCGCTCAGGCCGCTGTAGTTTTTGGGGTGGCCGCGTAAAGTCTTCGCCGACGCGGTAGACTGTGGGCGGTGTCGAGAGCGCTTAAGCTTTGCCGTCCAACTCGTCGAACTTGGCTTTCATTGTGGGGTTACCTCGGGTCAACTTTTTAATGGTGACGTCCTGCGCCTTGTCGTTGGCGAGGCGGAGGTTGCGGTCGGTTCCGAGGAGGGCTTCTTTGGTCTTTTGGAGGTGGTTGATCGATTTGTCGATTTCGTCGATCGCGGTCTGGAACTTTTTACCGGCGAGATCGTAGTTGCGGGCGAAGCCGGTTTTGAAGGTTTCTAATTTCTCTTCAAAATCAGTCACGTCGACGCTCTGTGATTTGACCAGTGCCAGTTCGGCCTTGTATGCCATGGAGTTCATGGCGGCGTTGCGCAGGAGTGTGATCATGGGGATGAAGAACTGCGGGCGAATGATATACATCTTCGGGAAGCGGTGGGAGACATCGACGATCCCTGTGTTATAGAGTTCGCTCTCGGGCTCTAGCAGTGAGACGAGGACTGCGTATTCGCAGCCTTTTACGCTGCGATCTTTATCGAGTTCTTTGAGGAAGTCTTCGTTCTTCTTTTTGGTCGCGGTGGTGTCGCTCTCGTTTTTCATCTCAAACATGATCGAAACGATTTCGTTACCTTCATCGTCGGCATCACGGAAGATGTAATCTCCTTTACTCCCAGTCTTGGCGTCGTTGTCTTTTTCGAAGTAGGCCTTAGTGAATGCGGTGGCTCGGAGGCGGTTGAACTCGGTTTCGCAGTGTTGCTCGAGGGTTTCGCCGACCATCTTAGTGGAGAGCTTCGCTTTCATATCGCGAAGGCGCTCGATGGCGTCGTCGCGATCCTTGAGCTGAGTCTCGTATTTATCCTTGAGTGACGTTGCTGCCAATTGCTTCTCAAGCTCAGACTGCTTGAGACTATTTTGGAATTCGTCGCGTTGCTTTTCAACACTGCCGACCGCTTCATTGATCGCGAGCTTCTGATTGACCTCGTTCGATTCCAGCTTGGCCTGGAGTGTTTGAATTTCAGCATCCTTCGTGGCCGAGGCTTCCTGGAGATCCTTGGTGCGTTTCATCTCCGCAAGGTTGGAAGCGTTTTGGGTTGCCAGCTTGGCTTGTTGCAGTTCGGAGGCCAGCTTGTCGCGCTCCTTTTCGACAGCGGTCAGGGCCTCAGCAACGGCAAGCTTGCGGGCTCCTTCGCCCTTATCCAGCTGGGCTTTCAATTCATGGATTTCAGCTTCTTTGATTGCGGTCGCCTTCTGCGATTCGTTGGCCGCTTTCTCTTTGGCAAGTTCGACCGCGTTGAGCTTTTCCTTTTCGGCCAGTTCGAGGCGCTCATGCAACTGGTGCTCGAACTCACTGTCATGGACTTGTTTGAGGATATCTGCATAGCCCGCTTCGTCGACCTTGAATGCTTTGTTACAGTGTGGGCAAATGATGTCTTTCATATTAAGGAGTGGAGTTTAAGGAACAGAGTTGGCTCTTCAAGGCGGTCGCGGTCGTAGAAATTTTGACTAAGGTGCCAGTTGGCGGAGTGAAGGAACTTCATATCTAGGAGCGCGAAATGGGCATCTGATCTATATCAGTTAGGAAACTAATCGAGTGACGTCTATGGGTAAATGTAAAGATACCATCTTTTCGGCACTAATTATACATTAGGGGTAGGACATCTATAGGGGGGGTGTGTCGGTTATGTTTAAACTTCCAGTTTACAACTTATTGCTGGCAGAACGTGGGTGGCTTAATCAGATTGAGTTCGCCGAGTTCTCGGATCAGGTCGCCGACGGGGGTGTAGAAGACCCGTCGGCGGGGCTGCTGACTTGTGCTTAAATTCCAGCAAGACCTCTTCGCGTGTGCGCGAACAGCCAGATGTCGGGTGCTTTGCTCGCGGCTGCGTTTTTGTTGGCGCTGTCCAAATTGAACCATTCCACTTTTACCGCAAACAAGGTGCGAGTGCTTATTATGGGGCAGAGCTAGTGATCAACGTGTGGCTCTCGGTGAATCACTACCTCCTATGTTTCGTCGGGAGTCTTCGCGATAATGACTTGGAGTGCGGTTCATTATTTTACGAAACTGCCTACTAAAGAAATAGATGTCATTGTAGCCGATTGAACGAGCCACCGTGTCGATCGCCCAATCAGTTTGCGTTAATAACACACAGGCACGCTCGATTCGCTTTAAAATCAGATAGCGGTTCGGCGACTCGTTGGTTAGCTGACGGAAACAACGCCCGTAGTGAATACGCGAAAGGTTTGCCTCCGCCGCGAGCTCCTCAACGGTACGAAACATGTTTTGCCCAGCGTGTATACGGTCTAACTGCCTGTAGATCAAAAATGCTGCATCTGTCTGGACTGGTTGAATCGACTCACGCCACAAGAGCCCAATCATATTGGCAGTTAATATCTGCAACTGTTCCCGAGCAAAGGCATCGTTATAAGCCGAAAGTCGAATCGCTGAATTGATCAAATTATTGCTAGCATCCGCTTCATGCAGTTGAATCCCGAGCAAGCGTCCCTTCAGTAACTGAGCATTTTTAGAGCCCATACGAATGTGTATACTGAAGTTGCGTATCTTTTTGGAGCTTACCTGCGAGGACCCTACGATCTTTGAATCGTCACTAAATAAAAAAGCTGTCCACGGCTGAACTGCATATTCGCAGCCATCACAATCGATCATGGCCTTCCCCTCTAAGCAGATCCAAAGATTCCAATGCCCCGCTGCATTCGACTGCCATGTCCATATGCCCTCCTGTTCAAAGACAAAGGGCGGAGCGACTATCTCAATAGCCTCATCTCGTAAATCTGGATATTTCATAAATGTTTCAATAGTGCAAAATTTTGCTTCATCAGTCCATTGAAAAATGTCTCTAAAAAGGGTAATCTATGGGCATGAATAAAAACACAACTGTTCGCCTAGGTATCATTGGGCTGGGAAACATGGGGCAAAGCCATGCCGACAACATTATCGCCGGAAAAGTCCCCGGTTTAGTACTGGTCGCTGTCGCCGATCAAGATGCTGAGCGTCTCGATCGATTCAAGGATGCGGCTCATTTTAGCGATGGGTTTGAGCTAATCAAATCTGGCATAGTCGATGCCATCCTAATTGCCACGCCTCACTACTCTCACACCAGGATCGGGATCGCCGCGCTCGAAGCTGGCATCCACACGCTCGTTGAAAAGCCGATCTCCGTGCATAAGCAAGACTGCGAACGATTGATCGCCGCATGGCAGGATAAAGAGGTCATCTTTAGCGCCATGTTTAACCAACGAACCGACCCGGCCTATTGCAAAGTAAAGTCACTCATCGAATCGGGTGAGTTCGGCACCGTTGAGCGCATCAACTGGATTATTACTGACTGGTATCGCACTGAGCACTATTACTCATCTGGCGGCTGGCGTGCCACATGGGGCGGTGAAGGCGGCGGTGTGCTGCTCAATCAATGCCCGCACAACCTCGACCTACTCCAGTGGATATTCGGGATGCCCTCAAAGGTGACAGCTAACTGCCAATTCGGCCGCTTTCATGATATTGAAGTCGAAGATGCCGTCACGGCGATTTTAGAATATCCGAACGGCTCTACTGGCGTCTTTATCACCACGACGGGCGAAGCCCCTGGCACGAACCGTCTAGAGGTCGCCTGTGACCGTGGAAAAGTAGTCGTCGAAAATGGTAAAATCACTTTCACTCGCACTGAGCAACTCGTCAAGGAGCACAACAAAACCGCACAAACTGGCTTTGAGAAACCTGCTGTCTGGCATGTCGATATCCCGCTCCCCGCAGGCAACGGCGAACAGCACATCGGTATTATGAAGAACTTCACCAACGCCATCTTGAAGGGCGAGGCACTGATTTCCCCTGCCAGTGAAGGCATCCATTCTGTAGAGCTGGCCAATGCCATGCTCTACTCGGCCTTTGAAAATACATCAGTCAACCTGCCGCTCGATGGTGCCGCTTATGCCCGCGTTCTCAAAAAAAGAATAGCTGCGTCCACACACGTTAAGTCCGAAGTGAAGAGCTCCGCAGTTGCCGATCTCAGCAGCAGCTTTTAATTATCGATTATCAAGCAACACTTTTAGTCAATTCACCCACAAAGAACACCATTTATGACAAACCCGAAAGACGGAATGAACTACGCGCCGACAGCCACTAAACCGCAGCCAGTCGTCGAACCAGGCGAATTCAGTTTCGCGGCCGCCTATTTTGACCACGGTCACATTTATGGGATGATCAATGGCATGACCGAAGCCGGAGCCGAGCTCGTGATGATCTTCGAGCCCGATGCTGGTCGGCTTGAAAGTCTCAAAGAGAAATTCCCCGGCGTGCATGTGGCGCAGACTTTCGACGAAGTGCTTGCCTCCGATGTTCAAATGATCGCCTCAGCCGCCATCCCGAATCAGCGCGGGGCGATCGGCTGCCAGGTCATGCAAGCGGGTAAAGACTACCTGACTGACAAGTGCCCTTTTACTTCGCTAACGCAATTAGAAGAAGCGGAAGGAGTCGTCGCCGCCACCGGCCAAAAATACATGGTTTACTACTCCGAACGCGTCCACGTGGAGTCTGCTTGGTATGTCGATCAGTTGATTCAAGACGGAGTGATCGGCGACATCGTCCATATGGAGATCTTCGGCCCACACCGTTTGGGTAAGGCTGGTCGCCCCGACTGGTTCTTCGATAAAGAACAATACGGCGGCATTTTGACCGACATCGCCTCGCATCAGTTTGATCAATTCCTCCACTACGCACGCTGCACAAAGGGCACAATCGCCCATGCGGCCGTGGACAACCGCGTCAATGCGGACAAGCCCGAGCTCGAAGATGTCGGCCAAGCCGTCATGATTCTTGAGAACGGCGTGCAGTGCTTCTCCCGTGTCAACTGGTTAACCCCCGACGGTATGCGCGGCTGGGGCGATGGCCGCAGCTTCATCACTGGTAGCAAAGGCACGATCGAGATTCGTAAATATTTCGACTTCGGGCGCAGCGACGACCCCGACACCATTATTTTAGCCAATGGCGATGGTGAGCAAGTCATGCAGGTGCGCGGCCAAGTGGGCTTCCCCTTCTTCGGTCAACTAATTCTCGACTGTCTAAATCGCAGCGAGTTTGCCATGACACAAAAACACGCCTTTGCCGCATCGCGTCTGTCTCTCCAAGCACAAGCCATCGCCGATCTAGCGCGATCATCCCTTTAAAACAATTTATAGTAGATTATGAAAATCGAACAAGTCGCCCTCATCACTTACACTATCCGGGACTTTATTCAGACGCCCGAAGACTTTCGCGAGAGCATGAAAAAGCTTGCCGAGATCGGTTACAAAGCCGTCCAAATCTCCGCGATGGCACATGATGTAATGCCCCCCGAAGAGATTGCCGCCGTCTGCGCCGAGAACTGCCTGACTATCTGTGCGACCCACGAACCTAGCTCAATGGTGCTCGACGAGCCTGAAAAGGTCGTCGAACGCTTACGGCGCTTAGGCACTAAATACACCGCTTATCCGTTTCCGGCGGGTATTGATTTTTCCAATCCGGAATCTCGTGAAAAACTCATCCAGCAACTCGATCACTCGGGTGCCGTCCTGCGCGAAGCCGGCCTCGTCTTAACCTACCACAACCACGCCAACGAGTTTTACAAATGGGATGGTAAGCCCGCTCTGCAACATATCTTAGAGCAGACTGCGCCGGGAAATCTCCATTTCGAGCCGGACACCTACTGGGTGCAACTCGGTGGGGGCGACCCCGTCGAATGGTGCCAACGCCTCAAGGGCCGCCTCCCTCTACTGCACATAAAAGATGTCGGCGTAAGCGAAGACAACCTTCCAACTATGCACGAAATCGGAGCTGGGAATCTTGATTTCAAAAAAATCATATCTACCGCTGAGGAGTCCGGTTGCGAGTGGTTCATCGTCGAGCAAGACACCTGCCCCGGCGATCCGTTTGAGTCGGCCAAGATGAGTTTCGACTGCATCAAAGCTAACTTGATCGATTGATACGAACCATGGTGGCCCGACGCAGTAATTTCACGGTTCCTCTCTGAGCTTCGCATGACGCAGTCAGAGCAGTGTCACAGATATGCGCCACTTGGTCTAACACTGTGACACTGGGTGTGACAGATTGGCCTTAATCTTGGCGCTTAATCTTAAGGTTGATGTGCCTTCTTGTAAATATAATGTTCTTATTCAATGGCTTAGGTTTTCTTTCGCGTGCTGGCACTGGGAGTGCTTATAACTTGGCATGGGTAAAATAATTGGAATTGATTTAGGCACAACGAACTCCTGCATGTCCGTGATGGAAGGTGGGGAATCTGTTGTGATACCAAACTCGGAGGGTGCACGCACCACTCCTTCTGTCGTGGCATTTGCCAAGGGCGGCGAGCGACTCGTCGGTCAAGCGGCTAAACGCCAGGCAGTCACGAATCCGAGCAACACGATTTTCTCGGCTAAGCGCTTTATCGGACGCAAGTTCGACGAGGTGCAGGAAGAGGCGAAGAGCCTGCCATACGACATCGTTTCCGGTAAAAACGGCGACGCTTACATTGAGTGTGAGGTCAAAGGCAAGAAGGAGCAATTTGCTCCCGAGCAGATCTCTGCTATGATTTTGCAGAAGCTAAAAGCGGATGCGGAAGCGTATCTCGGTGAAACTGTCACTGAAGCGGTCATCACGGTGCCTGCTTACTTTAATGATGCACAGCGCCAAGCGACGAAAGATGCCGGTCAAATCGCGGGCCTCGAAGTGAAGCGTATCATCAACGAGCCGACTGCGGCTGCACTCGCCTATGGTCTTGATAAAGGCCAAGACGAAGTGATCGCGGTTTACGACCTCGGTGGTGGCACCTTCGACGTATCGATTCTCGAAATCGGCGATGGCGTCTTTGAAGTTAAAGCAACCAACGGTGACACTCACCTCGGTGGTGATAACTGGGACAGCGCTTTGATCGACCACTTGATCGCTGAATTTAAAAAGAGTGATGGCATCGACCTTCGCACCGACAAGATGGCGCTTCAGCGCCTGAAAGAAGAGGGCGAAAAGGCTAAGATCGCACTGTCCTCCACGCAAAGCACCGACATCAACCTTCCGTTCATCACGGCAGACGCGTCGGGGCCGAAGCACCTTAACATCACACTTTCTCGTTCCAAGTTGGAGCAAATCTGTGATGCGCTCTATCAGCGCACCATCGCTCCGTTCAAGGCTTGCTTGAAGGACTCCGGCCACAGTGTTGACGAAATCGGCGAGCTTGTGCTCGTCGGCGGCATGACTCGTGCGCCTAAGGTTGTTGAGATCGCTAAGGAGCTTACTGGTAAGGCACCACACCAAGGGGTCAACCCCGACGAAGTGGTCGCCATCGGTGCGGCTATCCAAGGGGGCGTTCTTCAAGGTGATGTGCGCGACGTGCTTCTGCTCGACGTGACTCCGCTCACTCTGGCGATCGAAACTGCGGGTGCAGTGGCTACAGCCATGATCGAGCGTAACACCACAATCCCGACCAAAAAGAGCCAAACCTTCTCCACCTATGCGGATAATCAAACTGCGGTGGACATCAAAGTCCTCCAAGGCGAGCGTCCAATGGCGAAGGATAACAAGATCCTCGGTAACTTCCGTCTCGACGGCATCCCTTCTGCGTCTCGTGGCACGCCACAGATCGAAGTCACTTTCGATATCGATGCCAATGGTATCCTCAACGTCAGCGCCAAGGATCAAGGCACCGGCAAGGAGCAAAAAATCACTATCTCTGGTTCTTCCGGTCTTGATAAGGAAGAAGTCGAAAAGCTGAAGCGTGAAGCTGAAGCCCACGCGGCGGAAGACGAAGCCCTCAAGGCTGGCGTCGAAGCTCGCGACGAACTCGATAACATCGTTTACCAGGCTGAGAAGCAAATCACTGATCTCGGTGACAAGATCCCAGAGGACAAGAAGACCGAACTCGAAGGCGCTCTTGCCGAGGGTAAGGCCGTTCTGGAAAACCAAGAAGCCGACGTCGAAGCACTCAAGGCTCCGAAGGAAAAGATCATGGCTATCATGGAATCTTTTGCAGAGGAACTCTACAAACAGCAAGCTGCCGAAGGCGCCGCCGCTCCGGAAGGGGAGGCTGCTAGCTCCGAGCCAAAGCAAGCTGAAGATGCTGAAACAGTTGATGCCGACTTCGAAGTCGTCGACGAAGACAAAAAATAATCTCTAACAAGCAGCGTGCGGACGAAGTGTCCGGGCGCTGTTTTTGTTAACACGGAATTCTCCACAACCATACATAAAAACAAAATATGAAAATCAAACCACTCGGTGAACGCGTTCTATTGAAGCGCATTGAAGAAGACGAACAAGTCCGCGGCGGGATCATTATCCCAGACTCTGCGAAAGAAAAATCTCAGGAGGCCGAAGTGGTCGCTCTGGGCACTGGCAAGAAGGATGACAATGGCAAAGCCATTCCCTTCAATGTCAAAAAAGGCGATAAAGTCCTCCTCCCTCAATACGGTGGCACTGCTGTTAAAGTCGATGGTGTTGAATACATCCTCGTCGACGAAGATAGCATTCTCGGTGTGATTGCTTAAGTGCAGTCACTATTAAACTCTTAAAATAAAAAATAAAGTAACATATTATGGCTAAGCAAATTCTCTTTGATGAAGCAGCTCGCAAAAAGATCCTTAAAGGTGTCGAAACACTTTCACGTGCAGTGAAGGTGACCCTCGGCCCGAAGGGACGTAACGTCTTGATCGACAAAAAATTCGGTGCACCGACTGTCACTAAGGACGGTGTCACCGTAGCGAAAGAAATCGATCTTTCGGATCCTTTCGAAAACATGGGTGCACAAATGGTGCGCGAAGTGGCTTCCAAGACTGCAGACTCTGCGGGTGACGGCACAACCACAGCAACAGTTCTCGCCGAAGCGGTTTACCGCGAAGGTATCAAGAACGTAGCTGCAGGCGCCAATCCTATCTACCTCAAGCGTGGTATCGACAAAGCAGTTGCTGCGGCAACTGCTGCATTCGCTAAGCAAAGCAAGAAGGTGAAAGACCGCGAAGAAATTCGTCAGGTGGCCACTGTTTCTGCTAACTGGGATGCGACTATCGGCGACATCATTGCAGACGCAATGGACCGTGTTGGTAAAGATGGCACGATCACAGTTGAAGAAGCCAAAGGCATCGAAACATCCCTCGACGTAGTCGAAGGTATGCAGTTCGACAAGGGCTACCTTTCTCCTTACTTCTGCACCGATGCAGAAGCTCAAGAAGTGAACTTCGATGACGCGCACATCCTTATCCACGAGAAGAAGATCAGCAGCCTCAACGAAATCCTCCCATTGCTTCAAATCGTTGCCAAGACGAACAAGCCATTCCTCATCATTGCTGAGGATATCGAAGGCGAAGCCCTCGCTGCGTTGGTTGTTAATAAGCTCCGTGGCACACTTAACGTAGCAGCCGTGAAGGCTCCTGGATTTGGCGATCGCCGCAAGTCCATGCTCGAAGACATCGCTGTCCTCACAGGTGGCCGTTGCATCACTGAAGATCTCGGCATCAAGCTTGAGAATCTTCAGCTCAGCGACCTCGGTAAGGCCAAGCGCATCTCCATCGACAAGGAAAGCACTATCATCGTCGAAGGCGGTGGTAAGAGTTCCGACATCCAAGGCCGTGTGAAATTGATCCGTAAGCAGATCGAAGCGACTACATCCGACTACGACCGTGAGAAGCTCCAAGAGCGTCTTGCTAAAATCGCTGGCGGTATCGCCGTGATTAACGTCGGCGCACAAACTGAGCCGGAAATGAAAGAGAAGAAGGATCGCGTCGACGACGCCCTTCACGCAACTCGTGCAGCCGTCGCAGAAGGTATCCTTCCCGGTGGTGGTGTTGCACTGCTCCGCGCAGCAAAGGCAATCGAAGCCACTGCTGCTGAACTCGAAGGTGATGAAGCCCTCGGTGCATGGATCGTTCGCCGTGCGATCGAGTCGCCTCTTCGCCAGCTCTGCACCAACGCAGGGGTCGAAGGTTCGCTCGTCGTAGCTGAAGTTCTCAAGTCGAAAGGCTCGAAGGGTTACAACGTCGCTACTGGCGAATATGTTGACCTCCTCGCCGCGGGTATCGTTGACCCAACTATGGTCACACGCACAGCTCTCCAAAATGCTGGTTCCGTAGCCGGTCTGCTCCTCACGACTGAGTGCATGATCACCGACGAACCCGAAGATGGTGCCTCCGCCGGTGGCGGTATGCCTGACATGGGTGGTATGGGTGGCATGGGTGGAATGGGCGGCATGATGTAGTCTCCCCTCGGAGATTTATTCGCTTAAACCAAACAAAAATTCAAATACAAAGCCCCGACCAGAAATGGTCGGGGCTTTTTCGTGGAAAGGGTTGGAGTCCCGCCTTTAGGCGGTCGTAGTCAGCAAGTAGCTTATCTGGACGTCTTATGCAGCCATGATCAAACGCCAGTCGGCAAACGCGAACTTCTCTAGCTGCCCATCTGTACTAACGGCGTTGAGACGGTGGTCGCTGAACTGCGGCCAGTTTTGCGCTGCGCACCAGAGGTTCTGGTAACTCGACGGTTGTTTTCATAAACAGAAGAGTAAACCTGTGTAACTGTATCTCAATATGGGGGAACTATTTCCTCATCATCCGACTAGGAGGTTGATTTGCCGCCTGCATCTACTCTTACTACGCCCAACCATGTATCTTTCGCCCCGCATATGAGCCAATCCAGAGTCATCGCCGCCGTCGAGATCGGGACGTCCAAAGTCGCTGTGCTTTTGGGGGAGATCATTGGCGACTCTGGCCTCAACATCATCGGGCACAGTGTCGGCTCCTCCAAGGGAGTGAAAAAGGGCGAAATCACGGATCTGGATAAGGCCAGTGACTGCGTCCACGCCGCCATTCTCCAGGCTGAGGAAAACGCGCAGTCTCGGGTGGACGAGGTCTATCTCGCGCAAACCGGGCGGCATTTGATTGGTAATTTCAACGTCGGTAGTTCCAATGTGAGCTCTCCCGACGGCATCGTGCGCCGTGCCGATATCGACGCGGCGAAGGACGATGCCAAGCGCCGGACACTGTCTCGTGACCGCACTTACATCCACCACATTCAAAACCCTTTTTCGCTCGATGGTCGTCCCGTTGAGAACCCGCTCTCGAAAGAGGGGCGGCAGTTGCAGGTCGGCTACTGGTCGGTGCACGGCGATAGCGAATCTGTCAGCGACAGTCTTCGAGTGATTCGTGGTATCGATCTTGATGTCAGCGATATGATTATTTCCAGCATCGCTTCGGGTGCAGTGCTGCTCGAAGAGTCAGAGAAAGAAAACGGGGCTCTCGTCATCGACATCGGCGGTGGCACGACGGACTACGTGCTCTATCGTAAAGGCTACATCGTAAAGACTGGCGTCGTGCCCGTCGGTGGCGACCACATTACCAACGATCTGAGCATTGGTCTGCGCGTCGCGCGCAAGAGCGCTGAGGAATTTAAACTCAGAGATGGACGTGCCTATTATACCAGTGAAGATCGTGAAAAAATGGTCTGGTTGATCGGTGATTTTACGATCGGCGACCGCCAGTACCCACTCGCAGCGATTACCAAGATCATCGAAGCCCGCGTCTTTGAGATCTTCGATATCATTAAAGAGCAACTTGAGGTGGCCGACCTATTTGACCCGAGCGACATCGCCTCGGGCGTGATTCTCACGGGGGGCAGCTCGCGTCTCGCCGGGATCGACGAAGCCGCGCATCGCCGCTTCGGTTTAGACGCCCGCGTCTCCGAGGGGTCGCAGGACGTGGCCGAAGAGCTGCGCGCGCCTGAATACAGCACCACACTGGGATTGCTCCATTACGCGCTGACCGGGCAGGAAGAAAGCCAACAGCAAGTTAAACCATCCAGCCTGCTCCGGAAACTGACCGGCCTTTTTAACTAGGATTTGATTTGAGCGAAATGAATCCTATCCAAAACAGGGAAGCGCTTGAGCTTTTTAAGGTAGCGCCGCTACCAATTTAAGGATTTTAAACTCTTAACCGACGTGGAAACGACAACCGATACATTATTTAGCGAAAGCACTGACTCAGGTGATCTGAAGATTAAGATCGTCGGCGTCGGTGGTGCGGGTACCAACGCGGTCGATGGGCTCAAGCTCGATGATCTGGGCGACGTGCGGCTCGCTGCGATTAATACGGATGCGCAGGCGCTCAACCAATCGCCACTCGCGGAAAAGCTCGTCATCGGCCGCTCCGTTACCCGCGGCCTCGGCGCGGGTGGGGAAGTGGAGATCGGCAAAGCGGCGGCCGAGTCGGATCGCGATGCCATCGCCCGCATGATCGGCGATGTGGATTTGGTGATTCTAGTCGTCGGCCTGGGCGGCGGCACGGGCAGCGCAGCCGCTGCAGTCGTGGCGGAAATCGCGGCCAAGACGAATGCACTCGTTCTGGCATTTGCCACACTACCTTTCAGTTTCGAGGGCGCGCGACGCAAGCGCATTGCCGAAGAAAGTATCGGCGAGCTGCGCCAGTTAGTGCACGGACTCATTCACTTACCCAACGATGTGCTCCTGCAAGAGGGCGAAGAAGACACCAGTGTGCTCAACGCTTTCGCGGTGGCCGACCGTTGGATCGGCCGTGGCGTCAATTCGCTCTGCGCCATGTTGCTTAAGACTGGCCTAATTAATCAGGATTTCAGCTCGCTGCGCTCTGTCTTCCAAGATCGCGGCGGCAAGACCATCTTCGGCACCGGTACTGCCACGGGTGGGGACTTCGTCAAAGATGCGCTCGAAGACCTCTTTATCTGCCCGCTCCTGCATCTAGGCGACCGGCCAGCGCAGTTGGATCGTATTTTGGTCAATGTGATCTGCGGAGCCGATATGGGCATGGCCAAAATTAATGAAGTGATGACGCAAGTCACTAAACGCTTCGGCTCGCGCGAGGACATCGTCTTCGGCGCGGTCATCGACGAGAGCCGTAGCCAGAGCTTGGAGCTGTGCATCCTCGGCAAGGCGGAGATGGATACCTTCGTGTCGCCAGAGTCTAGCTCAGCGCCGACGGCGAAGAAAACGATGATCACAGGGCTCGGCCTCGAAACCGAAATCTCGCAAGACACCAAGGCGCCGCGCGCCGTGCACCGTTCTAAGCTGACTAAGAAGCAGCTGGCCGAGGTCGATCAGGATGAGTTCACCTTCATCGACGCCGACGCTCAGCGCGGCTATTTCGACAAGACCGACCGCAACGACTACAACGACGAAGATCTCGACGTGCCCACCTTCATGCGCCGGGGGATTAAAATTAAGATCAAGTAGCGCCAGTCAGTAGAGGCGTCACTGGCGAAGCCTGCCAGCTTGACAGGCCAGAACAGAGGGAACTGATATCGATTGTCTCAAGATTGTCGACCGTTCCGCTAGCATGTCATTGTAGCGGAATCGGGAACCGATTTCGAGTTGTAATGCCGCAAGGTGCTGCGGTCGAAATCGGTTCCCCGTTCCGCTACTTTTTGTCCCGTCGCTATAGACGTCCTGCTCGCGCTTGACCCTCTATCGTATTACCCCGCATTTTACACTTCCACTTCTTTCGCGTACTGGCAAAACCTCTACCTATGCCTTGGTATATCTACCATGCTCTGAAGCAATTATTTCCTTCGGGGCGCTTTTTCTCCTTCTTCTCGCTCATGTCGATCATGGGCGTGATGCTCGGTGTCTGCGTCTTGATCATTGTCCAGAGTGTGATGAATGGCTTCGGCGAAGGCATTCGCCAGCGGTTGACCGAAACTCAGGGCGATATTCGCATCCGCTCTAGCGAGGTGATTTATGATTGGGAGGAAGTGCTCGATACGGTTCTGGAGCAGGACGCAGTGGTCGGCGCATCGCCTTTTGCCGAGGGCGTGATCATGCTTCAGCATGAGAACCGTCCGCAGTTCCCGTTTGTCCGCGGCGTCGACCCTTGGTCGGAAGAGGAGGTCGTGCCGCTGGAGAAGTTTTTGACCATTGGTGACATGGAGGACTTCGACGACGACGGCGTGTTCTTAGGCGAGGGTTTGGCTTATTCGTTGAAGGCTGGACCAGGCTCGACCGTCGAGGTGTTTACACCGCTCATGCTGGAAGCTTTGAAAAAAGACGAAGTGCTCCTACCACGTGAGTTTAAAGTGATCGGACTCTTTCGCACGGGTTCGCCGCAAGTCGATGGGAACACCATGATCACGACTCTGCGTGTCATGCAGGAGCTCTACGGCCTCGAAGATGGGGTGCACGGTATCGTCCTTAAACTGCGCCCCGGGCAGGATGCCTACGAGTATAGCGTCGATCTGGAGCGTGAGGTTTTACGCCCGGGCTTGCAGGCGGTCAGCTGGCTGGAATCGAACGAGGACTTTCTCTTCGTGATCGAGCAAGAGAAGCGGGTCATCTCCTTTATCATTATCTTCATCATTTTGGTCGCCTCGTTCTCCATCGCGATCGCGCTGATGATGGCGGTGATCCGCAAGACCCGCGAGATCGGCCTACTGGTGGCGATGGGCGGGCGCCCGCATCAGGTGGCCTATAGTTTTTGCTTTCAGGGCTTTGTCATCGGGCTAGTGGGCACTGCCATGGGGATCCTCATGGCTATGATTTGTTTGCATTACCGCAGAGGGATTCTTTCGGCTTACGCGGACATCACGAACACGCAGACAAATTTCCTCGGCCAATACGATGTCTATGAGATCCCCGTGCATTACTTGGCTTCCGACTTTATCACTGTGACTTGCTTTGCGCTGGTTATCTCTACGCTGGCTGGGCTCTTACCCGCGCTACGCGCTGCTCGACTTAAACCCGCTGATGCCCTCCGAAGTGAATAACGAATTCCTACTCGAGGCCAGAGGGCTGGGGAAACAATTTCCCGGTGCGGACAATGCCATTTCTGTTTTGGATGGGGTAGACTTCGCGCTGCGTCCAGGCGAGAGCGTGAGTATTCGCGGGGAGTCGGGGAGTGGCAAATCGACACTGCTCAATGTGCTTTCCGGTTTGGAGCGCGCGGATGCGGGGCAGCTCTTTTGGCAGGGTAAAGATGTGACTAAGTATTCGCTGTCGAAGCTCGCGGCTTCGCGGACGCGCTACATGGGCTTCGTCTTTCAGGCCTATTACTTGGCACCCGAATTGAATGCGGTAGAAAATGTTCTGCTAGGAGCGCGTATTGCCGGGCGTGTGGATAAGGCCGTTCGTGAGCGGGCGGAGGCCTTGCTTGTCCGTGTCGGCCTGAAAGAACGTATTCGGCACAGCTCGACCAAATTATCGGGTGGTGAGCGCCAACGAGTGGCCGTGGCGCGTGCTTTGATCAATGACCCACCGCTTGTCTTGGCGGACGAGCCAACGGGGAATCTCGACGAAGCGACTGGCCTCGCGGTAATGGATCTTTTACTAGAGATCGCAGGCGAGTCGCAAAAGAGCCTCGTGCTGGTGACGCACAATCCTAATTTTGCGGCTCGGACGCAGCGGCAGTTGACTTTACATTTGGGAAAGCTGGCTTAGAAAAGTAGCGACGAGCTTCCAGCTTGTCAGCCGCACCTCCGACAAGCTGGAAGCTTGTCACTACAATTTATACATCATGGATAATCAGAAACTAAGAATCGGATTTATCGGTGCGGGGGCGAATACCCGTAAAATGCACATTCCCAACTTTCATAAATTGGAGAATGTGGAACTCAGCGTAGTGGCTAACCGCAGTATCGAGTCAGCCGAGAAGGTGGCTAAGAAAGACGGCATCAAGCGAGTGGCAAAGGACTGGCGTTCCGTGGTTGAGGATCCTTCGATTGACGCTGTTTGCATCGGCACATGGCCGAATCTCCATGCGGAGGTGACGATTGCCGCGTTGGAAAATGGTAAGCACGTGCTTTGCGAAGCGCGCATGGCCTGCGATCTAGCGGAGGCCAAGGCGATGCAGGCCGCTGCGCAGGCGCACCCCGAACTCGTTGCGCAAATTGTGCCCGCTCCCTTTTCTTTGGATTTCGATGCGACGATCCGCGAGATGATCCGAGCGGGCAAGCTTGGTCAGCTTCTAGAGGTGCGCGTCGTCCATACGGGCGGTCAATCCGCTTGCTCCGAAGCAGCCATGACCTGGCGTCAGGATATCTCGCTCAGCGGCAAAAATATCCTGACTATGGGGATCATGCACGAGACGGTGCAGCGCTGGGTGGAAGACGAGCCGAGCTGGTTGCTGGCCGATAGCGCGGTCTTTCAAATAGAACGTAAATACGCAGAATCGGACGAAGTGAAAGAGGTCAAAGTCCCCGATAGCCTGAGCATCCTCGGGCGCTTTGCTCAGAGCGGCGCTCGCATGGTCTATCACTTCAGCGGCGTCGAGTCGGGCAAGCCGCGGATGGAGTTTCGCCTCAACGGATCGAAGGGCGCATTGCGCTTTGACGCATTTCAGACTTTGTTGCTTTTTGCCAAAGCGGGCGAGACAGAGGAAAAGAAAATCACGCTCTCGCGCAGTGATAGCCGCGGTTGGCAGGTGGAGGCGGATTTCGTCCGCTCGATCCGCGAGGGCGCGCCCGTGACTTTGACCTCCTTTGAGCAAGGCGTCCGCTATATGACGTTTACCGAGATGGTGGCGCAGTCGCTGGCGGCAGGTTCGCAGCGAGTGGACTGGGTCGGGTAGGGGCGGGTTTCGTTATTTTGTAGGACGCAGGTCAAAGACCTTGAGCCAATCGTAACGGCGATAGCCAGTGTGTGCGCTCTGCCAGCGCCGAGACAACGGCTCTCGCCGTCATCCTACGGAATGCTAATTCTCAAATTCGGATCCCTTATAAATCTGCCATCTGCTGTAATGCGTCCTTGCATGTCGTCCTATTGATTCTCAATACTGTCTCAATAAGGAATATGGACGCTAAAATTAAAACGACCTCGGAAACTCGAGAGACCTTTAAGGACTTTCTCAGCAGCAAGGGGCTGCGTGTGACGAATCAGCGTCTAGCCATCTTTGATGCGGCCTATGAGCATCCCGATCACTTCACGGCGGAGGATCTACTGGAGCGGTCTCGTGATATTGATGATTCGGTCTCCCGTGCCACGGTCTATCGAGCGCTGCCGATTTTGACCGAAAGTGGGCTGATCCGTGAAGTCGATGTCGGGCGCGATTACAAGTTTTACATGGCGAATCGTAACGCCACCACCTTTCAAGCGCAGGTCATCTGCTTGGACTGCGATAAGATTTTCGAAATCGATGCGCCGTTCATGGAGTGGTATGGCAAGACGGTGGCCGACAAGCTATCCCTTAACGTCGAGAGCCAGCGCCTGCAAGTGACCGCGCACTGCGAAGAGCTCATCGCGTCTGGCCTTTGTAAGCGCAGTGGAAAGAAGGCATAGCGGGGGCATTGTGAAGCCTGCTGTCATCAAGCCGGATGCGGTGGCACCGGAAGGGATCGCGGTTTCGTCGATGGTAACAGCGTAGTCGGGCAATGCCTAAAGAACTGGAAAGATAGCTGGCAAAATCGCGTAAAACATTTAATTTATTGTTATGATAGCAATCCATAAGAAAATCGTGGTCGACGAAAAGGGCGATCCAAAAGAGGTGATTATTCCTTGGGAGGAGTTTCGCCAATTGGAAGAAGCACTTGGATTGGATCTTGATACTGAGGAAGTCGCTCAATTACGTGAAGCCGATACAGACATGCGCAGTGGCAATCGTGAGGCGTTCGTCTCTTTAGATGATCTGTAAATGAACGAGCTGGTTTTACACCGGCGCGCGGCACATTATTACAAGCGCTTACCCGAGAATATCAAAGAGGCGCTTAAAGCGAAGCTAGAGACGCTTCGCGATGATCCCGAGAATTACCTAGGAGCTAGCCGACTCGCAGGAGAGTGGCAGGTTACAGCCGCTTCCGTCATGGAAACTTGCGCGTGATCTATGTTTACAATGCCGAGGAGTCGCGTGTTTACGTGAACTTTATCGGCTCACGTGGCGACGTTTACAAAAAGTAAATCGAACAAACGCATTCCAGGTAAGCCTTACCGCATGACGGCAGTTTTTTTGCTTTTGGGAGTCCCCATGCTTGCCCTGACCGCATCTTAAAGAGCTTTTTTAGTGCCATTCAAGGATAGCCGCAAAGACGAGCAAAAGCCACAAGACAGATACTTCGTCTGACCTTATCGACGGCTACTTCACCGGCTCAAACCACACGCCGATCATATTATAATCAGCAAGGGTCCCTTTTTCCAGTTCAAGGTCTTTCGGTGGATTGATCATACGCCCCTCTACGATAATGGGCACCTCGTAGGTTCGGTAGCCAGGAGCACTCAGTCGCGCGGTGTAGTCACCATTTGGAATGCCTTTGAGTGGCATTAGGTTACGGCCGATTTGCAGGTTCTCGTGCGTGTAAGCGACCGTGCCATCAGGTGCCACCAGTTCGATCGTCGCGCCAGGGCCGTTTTTGCCGTATTGGTTGAATTCGAGGCTCCTCTCATTCACGTAGCGTACGCCGATGTGGATGACGCCAGGCGATTTCTCCGTGGCTCGCGGGCCGAGCACGATGAAGAGCGTGCCGACGATACCAGTGAGAAAAAGAAGCAGCGCCACGACGAGGCCGCCTTTGAGTTCGAGAGTTTTTGCCATTTTGTGTTAAAAATTATGATATGTGCGGCGCTTAGTCGAATTTGTAAAGATTTGGAGTTCGAAGCCGTCGGTTGCAATCCACCAAAATCTTACGATTTCGGCTACCAGTCCGCAATTCAAGTTTTGTGGTTTAGCTTCTATATACATGTTTTCGTGCTTGTTTCGAGGGGGCAAGGTGTTTTCATCCCCGCTCTTATGATGAAGCGCACCCACCACTGCTCCCAGCTCCGTGCATCCGATCAAGGCTCGACCGTCACTCTGAGTGGCTGGGTTGACTCTGTTCGCGACCATGGAGGCATTCTATTTGTCGATCTTCGTGACCGTGAGGGACTCACCCAGATCGTGCTCGACCCCGCCAATCAAGGCCTCGAAGCGCAATTCGGCTCGATCAAGCCCGAGTCGGTGATCGCCGTCACCGGTAAGGTTGATGCGCGTTTCGGCGACACTGCCAACTCGAAACTTGCGACCGGCGAGATCGAAGTCCACGCCGCAGAGCTGGAGATTCTTAATGTTTCCAAGACGCCTCCATTCCCAATGGACGACTCGGCTGACAAGGTGAGCGAAGACCTGCGCATGACGCACCGCTACCTCGACCTGCGCCGTGCGACCAACACCAAGATGCTGCGCATGCGCCACGCCACCAGCCGCGCGATCCGCAACTACTTGGACGACCAAACCTTTATCGAGGTGGAAACACCGATGCTCTTTAAGAGCACACCCGAAGGTGCCCGCGAGTTTCTCGTGCCTAGCCGCATGAACCCCGGCGCATTTTACGCGCTCCCACAATCGCCTCAGCAATACAAGCAAATGCTCATGGTGGGCGGCGTCGAACGCTACTACCAGCTCGCCCGTTGCTTCCGCGATGAGGATCTACGTGCCGACCGTCAGCCCGAGTTCACCCAAGTCGATATCGAGCTTTCGTTTATCGACCGCGAGGACATGTATGAGCTGATCGAAGGACTCATGAAGCAGGTCTGGAAGGATGTGATCGACGTCGATATCGAAACGCCGTTCCTCCGCATGAGCTACTTTGATGCGATGAACCGCTTCGGTGTCGATAAGCCCGATATGCGTTTCGATCTCGAGTTGGTCGATTGCTGCGAGATTTTTAAAGCTTCCAGTTTCAAGGTTTTTTCCGGCGCGATCAAATCGGGTGGAGCGGTCAAGGCTTTCAACGCCAAGGGCCTTGCCGATCTCACTCAAGGTGAACTCCGCGGCCTCGAAGATTCCGCCAAGGCACTCGGTGCTAAGGGGCTCGCTTTTATCAAATGTGAAGGTGGCGAATGGAAGTCTCCAATCGTCAAATTCTTCTCCGAAGAGGAAAAGGCTGCGCTCAGCGAATTGCTCCAGATCGAAGATGGCGACATCGTCTTCTTCGCAGCCAGCGAGTGGGAGCGTGCTTGCACCATCCTCGGTCGTGTCCGCCTCGATGCGGCACAGCTACTGGTCAAACGCGGCAAGCTGACCATCGATCCTAACGATTACAAATTCCTCTGGGTGATCGAGTTCCCGCTCATGCTCTTTGACGAGGAAGCAGGTCGCTTCGTCTCCTCGCACCACCCATTCACATCGCCCGTGCCGGAAGATATCGAGCTGCTCGATTCCGACCCCAAGGCCGTCCGTGGTCAGCACTACGATCTCGTGCTCAACGGCGTCGAGCTCGGTGGGGGCAGTATTCGTATCCATCAGCCCGCATTGCAGAAGAAGGTCTTCGAAGATGTACTCAAGATCCCCGCAGATGTGGTCGAGAGCCGTTTCGGCTACATGCTCAAAGCATTCGAGTATGGCGCACCGCCTCACGGTGGTATCGCCTTCGGCCTCGACCGTATGGTCACTATCCTCACGCAGCGCACCAGTATCCGCGACGTCATCGCCTTTCCCAAAAATCAAAAAGGGCAGGAAATGATGACGCAGAGCCCAGGCATCGCCACCGAGAAGCAGTTGCGCGACCTTCACATCAAGGCCGTCCTTCCGAAAAAGGAAGAGAAGGCGTAGCACTGCTGTAGCCTCGAAACTCTGTTTCGGGGTCTGTCGGCTGTAGCCTCAAAACTTTGTTTTGGGGGGTGTACGATTCATTTAATTAAGTCTGGAACCCGGAGCACCCTCCGGGTTTCTTTATGTCTATGCGCTTTTCGCAATTCCTTTCTATTACCGCCCTCTGCTGCCTCACTGCTTCGCTCTTTGGGCAGATGACGCCCAACGCCCCGATTAAGAACTTTCGGCTCCCGCGCTTTGGTGACAATGGCTACACCCAGTGGGTGCTCCAAGGCGCACAAGGCATCTACGATAGTGACGAGCAAGTCCGCGTCAAAGACATGGCGATGCGTATCTACTCCGGCGACGAGCGTATGGCGCTGGAGCTCTCGATGGATAGCCCCGAGGCCACACTTCGTTTGCAGGAGAATCGCGCCTATTCCGAGGGCGCGATCGAGATCGTGGGGGCGAACTTCAAAATCTCCGGCATCGGCTGGGAGTGGTCGGGCGAGACCAAAGAGATCGTGGTGAAACACGACACCAGCGTCAAATTTACCCAAGGCATCGCAGGTGCCTTCGTCGATACAGGAGCCACTGATTCTGGAGCTGCTAGCGAGACGGAGATCCATAGCGAGCGCCTCGTCCTTCGCACGACTGAAGAGGAGTATTACTTCGAGTTCACTGGGAGTGTGCATGCCGTCTCCGATCAAATGGATCTACGCAGTGAGCAACTCATCGCCCTAGCCGATGTGCCCGAGGGGCGCGAGAGCAGTGCTGCCGCCAAAACCTCGCCTGGCGAGCTCGATTCCATCCGCCAGATCATTGCTCGGGATGAGGTCATCATTATCCAGAGCGGTAAAACCGTCAGAGCCGACGAGGCCGAATTTTTTCCTCGCGAGCAAGTGGCGCACCTTTCCGGTTCGGCCAGTGTCGCGACTAAAGGTGCTTACTTGAGTGGCGAGACGATCGATAGTCAGTCCGGCCAGATCGTCATCGCTGGCACCAAAACTGCTGGGCGCGCGCAAATGATCCTCACCGAAACTGGTGGCCTCGGCATACAAGGTGCCTCCGCGATCACATCTGAAACCATCGTCCTCGCCGATACCATCACCATGCGTGAGCAGCCTACGGAAAACCACTTCCTCTTTGCGGGCTCGGTCGAGGTCATGTCCGGTGCCGTGCAGATGCGCTCCGCGCGTATGACGATCACGGCCAATAAATCCGATCAACCTAAGGCCTCGGAAGAGGGCGATTCCGATCTAAAGGTGGGCGAGGTTAAAAGCATCGTGGCCGACGGCGGCGTTCGCATCGAGCAGAGCGGCCAGATTGCCACTGGCGAGCAAGTTACCTTTTACCCCGCCGATGAGCGCGCCGTCCTCACGGGCAATCCCCAGGTCACCAACGGCGAGGCCATTATCACCGGCCAGATCATGGAGCTCCAGCCGCAGCTCGCCATCATTCGCGGCGAAGTGGGAGAGCCCGTCGTCGTTCGCCTCCCCGAAATGCCCGACCTGGGCTACGCAGGCTTCACCCCGACCAGTTCCGCGGATCCGAAGCCAGCCGCATCAACGCAGATGGAAGAGACCGTAGTCACCAGTCGGTTACTTCGAATGGTCGAGGAGCCCACCCGCACAGTTTTTCGCTTCACTGAGGACGTTACAGTCGCCGCGACCAATCTCGACACCACATGTGATCGCCTCGACGTGATCGCCCGCGAGCCAGCCAACGCCGACCCCGATGCTAAAGCACAACTTGAGGTTGAGCGTATCGAAGCGCATGATAATGTGGTGATCAAGCAGACTGGCCGCACCGCGACCGCCAAGAAAGCCATCATTCTGCCCAAAGAGGGCAAGGTCGTGCTCGAAGGCAAAGCCGTGGTGCAAGACGACCGCGGTCGCGTAGCCGGCCACCGTTTGACACTGCTCCAAGGCCAACGCCGCGCCATCGTCGAAGGCGGCGGCCCCGACGGCGAACGCGCCCGCATCACACTCCCCGCCATGCCAGGCAGCCAGTAGGCTGACGCTCGTAGCCTAGAAACTCAGTTTCGGGGTCTGCCCTCACGTAGCCTCGAAACTCAGTTTCGGGGTCTGGCCTCTCGTAGCCTCGAAACTAAGTTTCGGGGTCTGGCCTGTGTGGTGCCAACTTCAGGCCATTGATCGTAGTGGCGACTTCAGTCGCCATCAGGCTCAGATCCTTTCAGGGAGGGATATGGCAGCTAAAGCAGCCACTACTCAGGGGCAGTTCAAATATTCAATGAATCTGCTCAAGTTAGCGCCAATCGGGGTCTGTCCTCACGTAGCCTAGAAACTCAGTTTCGGGGTTCACCACGTAGCCTCAAAACTAAGTTTTGGGGAGCCATTATGTTGCTCAGGCATTTTGTCTGTGAGAGGCTGCGAGTCATGCGCTGCAAGTTTTCCGCGATGTGTTTCAAGTTTGTATAAATAAACCTCGCTCCGTTAGTAAGCTATTCTTAACTTTATTATTAGTTTAGCTTTTTAACCGATGGCAAAATATCATATTTCTGAACCCGATGTCCGCGCCATGGTGCGCCTGCTCGGGCAGACCGTTGCCGCAGAGGGCGGGCATCAGGAGAAAAAGCGCTTTCTCATGGACGGCCTCTGCCAGTTGATTGATGCCGACTGTTGGCTCTGGACGCTTGGTTGCCAAATCAACCCCGGCGAGGCTCAGGTCTATGTCAATTTCACTCACGGCGGCTTCGACGAGAGCAGATACGCCGCCACGCTCCAAGCCTTGTCGCATCCCGCCATGGGCGCAGCGGTGGAAACCTTCTATGCCGCTATCGCCAGTGAGCCAAGGCCGCTCACTATGCTCCGTGATGAAGTCGATCCGCAAGGCATCGCCTACGGCGACGGCCCCGCGCAATTATGGGAGCAGGCTGACATAGGGCCATTGATTATGTCTGGCTATCCGTTAGACGAGCACTCGCTCAGTGGGGTGGGGCTCTACCGCCGCTTTGCCGCCGAGCCCTTTACATTACGCGAAAAGCAGATCGCCCACATCATTCTCAAAGAAGTCTCCTGGCTCCACCTCTCTGGCTGGCCGGAAGACCGCGGCGCCACCGTGCCGTGCCTCTCGCCCCGCCAGCGCACCGTGCTCAATCTGCTACTAGAAGGCCAAGCCCGCAAGCAGATCGCCTCCAATCTGGAGATCGCCGAAAACACCGTCGCGGGCTACGCCAAGGAGGTTTACCGCCACTTCGGGGTCAATTCACAGGCCGAACTCATGCACAAGTTTCTAAGCGGCAAGGAGCCTACTTGGGAAATTTAGGGAAAAATGAACACATCCAGCGCCGATATGAATACGATTAGCGAAACCGATGCTCGTGCCATGGTGCGTTTGCTGGGACAGACCGTTGCCGTCGAAGGAGGGCATTCTGAGAAAAAACGTTTTCTAATGAAAGGCCTCGCCGATTTGCTCAACTTAGATGCCTGGGTTTGGACGCTTGGGTGTCAAAATGAAGTGGGAGGAAAGCACACCTACGTCGGTTTTCAGCACGACGGCTTAGATGAGCAACGTTTTGCAAGTTTGTTGCAGGTACTGGAGCACCCTGAAATGGCTTCGATCGCTGGCCCTTTCTATGCTGAAGTTGGAGAGACTCAATTACACACCACGCGGCGGCGCCAAGATATGGATCCGTCTGGACGTGCTGAAACGGGGGAGGTGGGCGACTTATGGCGCGCCGCGAATATCGGCCCCATCATGCTGAGTATCTTTCCGCTCGATCCCACCTCGATCAGTGCCATTGCACTATATCGTGCCCATCGCGCCGCGCCCTTTACAGAGCGCGAAAAGCAGATCGCGCACATCATCCTAGAAGAGGTGTCTTGGCTGCACATGTCTGGCTGGCCGGAAGATCGCGGCGCCACCGTGCCGCACCTTTCGCCACGCCAGCGCACCGTGCTCAACCTCATCCTCGACGGCCAAGCACGCAAGCAAATCGCCGCCAATCTGGAGATCGCTGAAAACACCGTCGCGGGCTACGCCAAAGAGGTCTATCGCCACTTCAGCGTTAACTCGCAGGCCGAACTCATGCACAAATTCCTCAGTGGCAGAGAAGCTGCTTCATAAGTCTGTCTCACCATTCTACTCTCATGATTCACCATTTAAGCCCCCCCCCAATTGTGGGAATAGTCAATACAGCGGAAATAGGGTATTCTTAACAAATATCGTAGAGGCGACCTACCAAACTTTCGCCTGATTCTCACTCAACTAGCCAAACATAATCGGACCTCAGACTGCATCTTCAGAGACATCGATTGCCATCGTTGATGGGCACTGCGTCTTGCGCGACGGTTTGGAGCATTTATTCGATGCAGTCGACGGCTTTTCGGTATTAGGTAGCTTTTCGACTCCCAAGGCCATGACGCAATGCCTTGAAGCCTTTCAGGTCGATGTGGTCGTGATGGAAGTTCTCTTCGGTGGTTGCGATGTGCTCCGCGAAATTGCCGAATGGTCGCGCGAGTACACGGATACTCAAATTCTGGTGCTCTCGCAATTTCCAGAGGAGGTTTACGCTGAGCGAGTCCTCAGTGCGGGGGCGCGGGGCTATTTGATGAAGGATCATCCGTCGTCCGCTTTGATTGAAGGTGTTCGCAAGGTGAACCAAGGCGAAGTCGCGCTCAGCGCCACAATGGCCAATCGCTTACTGTCCAACTATTCGCGCAAGAAAAACCTGACGAACACTGAACCGCATGCGGAACTCGCCGCGCTCAGCGACCGCGAAATTCTCGTCCTGACGCTTGTCGGCCAGGGCTACCCCACCGCTCGAATCGCTGAAGAGATGGGTATCAGTAAGAAGACCGTCAGCACTTTCAAAGAGCGTATAAAAGTCAAACTCGCCTTAGAAAACAGCATTCAACTCTCCCAAGTCGCCATGCAGTGGTTCGGGCGCTCCACCTAAAGCAGGATGAAAAGTAAGCTACGCCCCAAAGAGCACACCCTAAAGATGCGGAGCAAGCGTGTGCACCTACCTTTCGGTTTCAGGGTGAAGCCGCGCACGCTGCGTGTCTTCCTTCTTACTTCGGTGGTCTTATCATTTTTCGTCGTAGGCTTGCCTCTTTACCTCTTCCTCTTCCAGCCCGCGATCGAAAGAAATGCCGCACCTGTCGCGCCAGAGGTTTCGCTGCCTGAACAAGCTTCCTCGGTTCCAGCGGTTTCCAGCGTTCCACCAGCGATTGTTTCGCAAATACAATCACCTGCGCCAGCGGAGGCTGAACCCAGCATTGAACCCGAAGAATTGACCCTCGATTCGATCCTAGAGAAATATCGAGCCGCCACCGGACTGAACGAGGTGAATAGTCTCCTCCTGCACGGCACTTACTTCGAGGACGGACGCCGCTTTGAGATGAAGCTAGCCACCAAAGCGCCGAACCTCATCCGTAAGACTTTGACCGATGCCAATTTGGAAATGGCCTGCATCTTCGATGGACAATCCGCCAGAATCGAGGTGGCTCAAGGCGATCAAACTGTATCGAACGCGCTCGAAGACGTCCTCTATCGAAACGCGATCATTCTCGAAGGTGCCTTTCTCGCACTGGCTGGGGGCACCCTCGCCGAAGTCCAGCCCGACTATTTATGGCAGCCTGATCAGGTTTATGATGGCCGAGCTTGCTGGACAGTCGTCAGTCAGATTCCCGGCTACCCGCAAATCAATCATCTGATCGACACCGAGAGCCACGTCGAACGCGTCCGCTACCTCGATGTGCCCGTGGGGGAGAAACGCCACCAAGTTTCCATTCACTTTAACGAATTCCGCCAACAAGCCGATTGTCTGCTCCCGCACGCCTACACCCTCAAAGTCGATGGTGCCACCCGGGGCGAAGCCACCCTCACCAGCGTCCAGCGCAACCCCGGGCTCATGCCATGGATGTTTTAGATGCTGAAATTCATTTTGTAGGGATTATTCCTACAAGTAGGATAGGGTGCAATTCCCTCTATACAGATGTCCAAAAATCTATATAATGCAGCCTTTTAACTTTCGCTAGATTCACTAATAGCATGTCGAACTCAAAACTACCCAATTTCCTTCTCTATATTGGCCTGTTGGGGGCATCAGCCCATTTCGTGGCGTTGGAGGCCACCCCGGGGCAAGATCTGAGCGGGCAGGATCTGACTGTTGGAGATACCGTTTCAGTAGATTGGACAGGCGAGGATTGGAGTGGGGGAACTTACAATCAGACTTTTTTCTCCACTACTCAGCAACCAGGTATTTTTGTAAATACAGACTTCTCTAGTTCTGAATTTGATCAGGGTGTCTTCTCTGATGCGAATTTGAACGGCGCGAATTTCAGTTCCTCAACAGGGTTCAGCCTCTCGATGTTTTTGGACGTTTGGGATGCGAGAGGTGTGCAACTACAAGGGCTTGATTTTACGGAGACTTTCTTTTACGGACGTGGCGACTCTCGGAACGAGCATGACCTATGCGCGTGATTTGACGGGTGCCTCGCTCGCAGGCTCGACTCTATTGGATGCCACTTTTGAAGATGTGATCCTGAAAGATGTTTCCTTTGATGCCGCAATCGATTTCTCTGTGACTCAGCTCAAAGGTGCCGCCGATGTGCGTGGCGTCAAACTTACGAATTTAGATCTAGAAGATGCGAATTTTAGCCAGCTGGCTGGTTCAGGGGTGGACGATACAAATAGAGGAGACTTGAGTGGCGCTGTCTTCACCGGTTCGAGTTTACTCAATGCAAACTTCATAAGTACAAATGTGAACGGCGCCGATTTTTCTGGGAGCACAGATTTTTCATTCAGCCAGTTGCGTAATGTGATCGATGCGCGTGGCATCAACTTAAGTTCCTTGAATCTAGATGGCGAAGACTTTACTCGGATAGCCGCCGTGGGATATGGCGATAAACCCTTTGAGAACGATCTGACTGGGGCGATTCTGGATGGCATCAGCGCAGTCGGAGCGACCTTCGACGGCACGCTTCTCGGCGGAGCCTCCTTGGTCGGTGCCGATTTGACGGATGCCAGCATGCGCAAGGCTGATTTGAGTGCGAGCGATCTGACGAGTTCGACACTTGATGGTGCAAACTTGTTTCAGGCTAAGTTAAATGGAGCGACCTTGAGCGGATCCAGTTTGATTGGGGCGAACTTATCTGGAGCAGATGTCACTGGCATTTCTTTGACGGATCAGAATCTTCAGGGAGTCGGCCTATCAGCCGCCACAGGTTTTGATCTGACTATGCTAAACGATGTGGCTGACGCACGCCGTGTGCGACTTTCAGGTTTAGATCTTAGTGGAGGTGATCTAGCTCTCGTCGCTGGTTCTGGTGCCTCCAATGCAAATCAAGGCGACCTTTCGAGCGCGAGTTTCATCGCAGCCGATCTCACTGGTGCCAGTCTGGTAGATGTCAACCTGAACGGCGCATCGTTCGACTCGGCCACCGGACTGACTGCGAGCCAATTGAACGCTGCTTCCGACCTTCGTGGTATTGATCTGAGTCACCAAAACTTTACCAGCGAGGATTTAACGGATCTCGCATCGACTGGTGGCTCGAATCTGAATGAGCGTAACTTAACAGGAGCTCGTCTTGTCGGAGCGACTCTCGACGGGGCTGATTTAGACGGCCTCAACCTGACGGATGCGAACCTAGCGGCTACGTCTGGCCAAGGGGCAACTTTAACCAATGTAGATTTTACGCGGGCGCGGCTCAATGATGCCAATCTCACGGGTTCTGGCCTGTCTGGAGCTACTTTAACTAATGCGGATTTATCCAATGCTATCCTAGACTCGGCAACAGGGCTACAAGCTAGCCAGCTCTACGATGTGAAAGATGTTCGTGGTGCGAGCTTTCAGGAGCTTGATTTTGCTGGTGAGGATTTAACTCAAGTAGCCAAAAATGGGTCATCTGACGAATACGCTAATAATTTCTCGAGGACTTCTTTTGATGGTGCCATCATTTCAGGCGCGATCTTCTCAGGCGCCGACTTGAGTGACGCTTCTTTTGATGGTGCGGATGCGCTGGGTGTGGATATGAGTGCGTCTATACTGAGGAGAGCTGATTTTGCGGGGGCAAATTTGGTGAATGCTGATTTTTCTAGTGCATCGAATAAGAATACTTCATCAACGGGGCATGTGACTTACCAAAGTGCATATTTTGAAAATGCGGATTTGACGAATGCCAACTTCAGTAACGCACTACTAGGAAATAGTCGATTTGAAGACGCCATATTATCTGGTGCTAACTTGACTTCGGCGTATCTCTATAAATCGGACTTCTCGAACGCTCAACTCGTCGGGGCAGACATGAGTAGTGCATCGCTTTCATATTCGGACTTCACTGGTGCGGATGTTAATTCCGCGCTGTTTACGAGTGCAGATTTGTCGTATGCGGTATTCGATTCGGTTCAGAACTTTCAATTATCTCAGTTAGAAGATGCCTCCGAGGTCGATGGTATTCGCTTCTACAATCTTGTTCTTTCGAATGAAGTGTTCGGGGCATTGGGGGAGGGGAGCAAGGAAGGGGTGCTGACTTCCAGTAAATATGCGGGGACTAATCTCTCTGATGCCGATTTTTCAGACACTACACTCAATTCCGCGAGCTTTAGTGGGGCAGATATCACAAATGCCGACTTTATGGATGCGAGTCTACGGGGGGCGACATTCGATGTAACAACAACTGGTTTTACCGCTTCAATGCTGGAATCGGTATCAGACGCCCGCGCTATTAAATTGTTGAATATGAACTTGGCGAGTGCCGACTTTTCGAAAGTTGCGACATTAAGCAGCGATGGAGCTGCAGCTGATAATCTACTCGACTTAGAGGATGCCAATTTCAGCGGTTCCATTCTGACCAATGCCAACTTTTCGCTCACTGGATTGACTGGAGCCACTTTCGATGGTGCCAATTTGGATCAAGCAACTTTCACCGATGCTGGCTTGCTTGGTACTAAATTTACAGGAGCACTTAATTTTGACCTATCGCAGATTTACGATGCATTCGCCGTGCAGTCTGCCGTTTTTAATGGTCTGGATTTAAGTGATTCAGACTTCGCACGTGTTGCCGCGGAGGGGACTGCCCCCAATACTCACGCTGGGGATCTCAGCCTAACAAAATTTATTGGTAGCGATGTCTCGCGCAGTAATTTCGTCGGGGTCGATCTGACGGGGGCAGATTTTACCAATGCGACCATGATAGATGCTGATTTTAGCGGATTGGTCTTACCTGCATTGCTTTTAGATGATGACGAGAATCCAGTTGCGAGTCTGACTATGAACGGCGCCGATGCCAGCGGGGCGACTTTTGATTCGGCGAAACTTTACCAATTGGATGCCAATGACGCTAATTTCTCTGGGGCGAGTTTTGTAGATGTTGATTTCTTCGCTGCGGAGCTAGAGAATGCTAACTTCAGTGGCGCGGATCTGAGTCAAACCGATTTCCTCGCGAGCAAACTCAATGGCGCCAATTTGAGCGGCGCCCAAAATTTCCTTCTCAGTCAGCTTTCGAACGTCGAGGATGCTAGAGGCATACAGTTAGAGAATCTCACGCTGACTAACTCTGACTTTACCCAAGTCGCTGGATTTGTTTTTGAGGGAGAAAGTCCGAACAAAGGCGACTTGACTGGAGCTTCACTCGTCTCCTCGGATGTGAGCGGCTCAGACTTTGAAAATACAACACTCACATCAGCCAACTTTAGCGGGGCGACTGCGAGCAATGCAGATTTTACTGGTGCGGATCTGAAAAGTGCTAATTTCAGCACCGCTGTAGTGATAGGTGCTGCTTTCATTAACGCGGAGCTGAACAATGCGAATTTCAGCGCAGCTGACGTGACTGGTGCTGTCTTTACTAATGCGGATCTAAACAGTGCTAATTTCAGCACGGCTGAAGTGGGTGGTGCCGTGTTTACCAATGCGAATCTTTACAATGCGAGCTTCTCGGGGGCGACTGGATTTATTGCTAGTCAGCTAAATGTGGCAATCGATGTGCGTTCCATCGATCTGAGTCAGCAGAGTGGATTGACCAATTCCGATTTCACTCAAGTGGCAAGCTTGGGTGACTATGAGGGTAATCTGAATGGAGCTTCGTTCGAAGGTTCCGATGTGAGCGGTTCGGACTTTACAGGCACGTATTTAACCTTCGCGACATTTTCGAATGCCACTGTCAGTAATTCGAACTTTACCGATGCATCGCTCCGCAATGCTCGTTTTGATAACTCGACAGGGCTACAGATCAGCCAGTTGAATGCTTCGTCCGATGTGCGAGGTATCAAATTGAATCAATTAAGCACGCTTGCTAACTTAGACTTTACCCAAGTGGCCTCTGGCTCGACAGGTAATTATTTGGGTAATTTATACGGGGCGTCTTTTGAGGGTTCCAATGTTAGTGGTTCTGATTTTTCCGGAACCAATCTCACATTGGCCAATTTCAATAGTGCCAATGTGAGTAATGCTGATTTTTCCAGTACTAATTTAAGGTCATCTGACTTCGGCCTTGCCGATGTGACGGATGCTGATTTCGCCGACGCAAATCTTCGTAGTGCCAATTTCGAAGGAGCCACTGGCCTACAAGTCAGCCAACTACATGATGTAGCAGACGCCCGATTCATCAATCTCAGTCAGCAGAGCGGGTTGACGAACGCTGACTTCTCGAAGGTGGCTTCGACGGGGACGGTGGATACGCAGTATGCCGGCGATCTACGTTACGCATCCTTCGTTGGATCGGATGTCAGTGGTTCCGATTTTTCCGGCACTAATTTGACGCAAGCTGATTTTGACGCTTCCGATGCAACTGGCACGAATTTCTCACTCGCGAACCTAGCGAGTGCCAAACTGGCTGGTATCGATGTGGCGGGGGCGGTCTTCACTAATGCGAATCTAGCCTATGCCGACCTGTCGAATGTCACGGGTCTGCAAATTACACAGTTACACGCAGCCTCGAGTGCTGTTGGCGTCAACCTCAGTGGCCTTAATGACTTAGCGAACTCCAATTTTTCGTTAGTGGCCAGCCTGGGCAGTGACTCTAGTAAAGCTGGCGACCTTACGATCGCTAAGTTTACTTCGTCGATTGTCAGTGGTTCTAACTTTTCAGGGACTAATCTGACTAATGCTAATTTTGAGGGAGCAACTGTAGATGGTGCAGACTTCACTGCGGCGAATCTTCGGGGAAGCAATTTTAGCGGCTCAAATGGTCTTTTAGCCACGCAGTTACAGGTTGCCGTAGATGCACGGGGCATAAATCTCAGTCAATTGAGTGGGCTCGCCAATTCAGACTTCTCGAAGGTAGCCAGTCTTGGAGGGGTGACTGATCATGCGGGCAATTTGGGCAGTGCCTCATTTGCTGGTTCCAACGTCAGTGCTTCGGACTTCACTGGGACAAATTTAAGCTCGGCCAATTTTAATGGAGCGACTGTTACGGGCGCAGATTTTGAGGATGCCAATCTAAATCGTGCGAATTTTACGGCTGCGACCGGCTTCCAAGTCAGTCAATTGCATGCGGCCGCAGATGTTCGCCGTATCAATCTGAGTGAACAGGTCGGACTCGCTAATTCAGATTTCTCTCAAGTGGCCACGGGTGGTGATAGTGCAAATGCTGGCGACCTTGAATCTGCACAATTCATTTTGTCCACTGTCAGTGGCTCCGATTTTACAGGCACGAATCTACAATATGCTCAATTCAGTCGCGCAGACGCGAGTTCTGCAGATTTCATCGATGCTAACTTAACGAGAGCCGACTTTAGAGATGCAGACGTGAATTCTGCGGATTTCTCCAACGCCAACTTGTCCTCCGCGTATTTCTATGATGCGGACATCACGGGTGCTCAATTTGCTGATGCTAACTTGTCGAATGTTATCTTCGAACGCGCACAAGGATTTACCGCTTCTCAGTTAAATAGCGTCAGTGATGCCCGAGGGATCAAATTGTCGGAACATGCACTTAGCGGTGCAGATTTCTCTCAAGTCGCAAGTTTAGGGAATGACATCTCAAACGCGCGCAAAATGGACGGAGCAAATTTCTCTAAATCAGATTTATCGAATGCGAAGTTGAATGGTCTTTCATTAGTTGGTGCAACCTTCACGCGTGCAAATTTGAATGGTGCACAATTCATCGCGGCGGACTTGGAGAAGGCGACTTTCAATGCAGCCAGCCTCGTAGGTGCCGTTTTTGCCGATGCGAATATGACGAGCCTCTCCTTCTTAGGAGCCGAGGCGCGTGGTGCAAACTTTACAAATGCCAATTTGCAGGGGACTTCTTTCGCGGCAGCGGACGTGCGTGATGCCGTATTTACAAGTGCCAATGCTGCTGCAGTCAGTTTCCAGGGAGCCGATCTGGATCGCGCCGTATTTACTGACGCTGACCTCAATGGAGCCAAATTTTCGGGTTCCTCTGGTTTCGAAGTGCGCCAATTATATGATGCCTACGATGTCCGCAATGCTGATTTCTCTCACATGGATCTGACTGGCGCAGACTTTACCCAGGTGGCGACACTAGGTGCGGATACTACCTATGCGCGTGATTTATCTGGAGCAAAATTCAATAATGCAACTTTAGGTGAGGCAAACTTTACCGATGTCATATTGAATGGTGCTGACTTCAGTTATGTCGAAATGAGGGAGCTGATCTTAACGAATGCGCAACTCAATGATGTAATCATTGATGAGACATCAGGCGACGTTGGTGTCGGGAGTGGATCGAGTTCAGGAGACCAAAATGTGGATACGAGCACACGATGGGATCGCATTCGCCTTAGTGCCGGAAGTGTTTTTTCATTGGATAGCGAGGAGATTATTACTCTGACTGCCCTCCGTATCGATGTGGATGAAACCTCAGAGTTTAATTTCAATAAGCACCGCCTAGAAGTTATTTACTTTAACGGTGATTTGAATAACCAAGAAGGCACTTATGCCCCTGGCAATTCACCTGCGGCTAGTACGATCAATGGAAACTGGACAGAGGGGGTTGCCGCAACTGTGGAGTTCGAAATCGCCGGGCTTACCGCAGGCACTGAATACGATACTGTTTATGTGACGGGCGATGCCTTCATCGACGGCACCGTGAAAGTTGTCCTGATCGATGGCTTTGATCTAAACGAAGCCGAGGGCTTTACCTTTGATTTCCTCGATGTAGATGGTGAATTCAACTTCGATCCCGGCACGCAGTTCATCCTCCCCTGGGAGCAATATGAAGGTGTCATCTGGGACACATCAATGTTTGGAACAAACGGAACGATCACCCTGACGGCAGTCCCCGAGCCTGCGGGCTATGCGCTGCTATTTGGTCTGGGTTCTTTAGCTTTCGTTTTACTTCGCCGTCGTAAGTAGGCGCATCTTTGATTCTCAAACATTTGCCGTTTTATAATGAAGTCATTTTTCGCCCTGTCCGCACACATGAGGCTAAGCGCATCCCTTTTTGCGTTGCTGGCTTTTAACCTCGATGGCCATGCGGCGATTACAGCAACTGGTGATACGTATCCCACGGCAGGAGATACTTTCTGGGCGAGTGGCGGCGGCGACCAGTCGATTGGAGTCGGCGGCTCCACCACGGGGAGTTTATCAATTACTGATGGTAGCACATTTCTGAGTTCTTCTGCCAATGTCGCCTATGTCGAGAATTCAGTTGGGCTGGTGACTGTGGACGATGCAACCTGGAACAATAGTCGATCAATCAGTTTAGGATCATACGGAGAGGGCTCTTTGAAAATAATCAACGGTGGGGAAGTTCTATCTGATACCTTAAATATTGATGCTCGATGGGGGGGGGACTGCACAGCTTGAATTCGACACGGGTAGTCTAACGGTTAAAACGCTTTACGGGCACCAATCAGCCATTTCTGGCACGGGGGTGATTCATGCCAATGGTCTCGTTGGCTCTGGGCTTGATTTCGTTTTTGATGGAGCAGGAGTGAACACTTGGTCGGGGCAAATTACCAATGGAGGAATGGACGCAGTTGATGTGAATTTGTTGGCAAATGGCCAAGCTCAAATGGGCGGAAATCTCCATGTTCGCAATGGTGCTCGCCCATATTTTAGAGATGCCTATTTCGGACTTTACGGTGTGAACGAAACTGTAGTCGTGGAGGGAGTGGGTTCACAGCTATATGTCTCGACACATCTACGCGTTGGAGGAAATAACAGCGGCTTGTTGCAGATTAGCGATGGAGCCACAGTTCGTTCATACTATTCCCTCGATGTAGATTCAAGTGCTGGCTCCGTCGAATTAGACGATGGGCATATCACTACTATCAATTTTAATGCCGACGCAGCATCGGTGAGTGGGACTGGCAGTGTGATGGCGAATGCTGTCCGCGGCGAGGGGTATCGTATGCTATTCGATGGGGCGGGCGACCATCGATGAGAGCAGACGATTACGAACGAGCGCGGCGACCAAATCGACATGGTGGTCGATGCCATTAGCTATTACGGCGATTTTGGGTCTGATATACTGGTTCAGAACGGAGCCACCGTTCGATTTAGAAATGCCTATATTGGCGATAAAGAAGACTCGCAGCAGACCGCTATCGTGAAAGGAGAAGCTTCTTCATGGATTAACACCAGCAATGTCATTGTCGGCTTCTTAGGAACTGGGAAGCTAGAGGTTTCAGGGGGTGCTTACTTGGAGAGTAATTGGGGGACGATTGGTCATGCGCAGGCAGCGAGTGGAGTGGCCGTCATCTCTGGAGATAGCACCCTTTGGGTGAATAAAGGGGGCTTGCTTATTGGGAATGATGGTGACGCTCATCTGTCTGTAGAGTCCGGTGCCAAAGTAACTGCTGACGAGGATATCTACGTTTCCCGCAATGGTGGTGTCGCGACAGTAGATCTACACTTCAACCAGAACGGAGTCCTGCGCGCGGGTGTAGATGGTAGCGGCGACTTCACCAACAATGGAGTCGTCAATTTATTCGCATATGCATCACTCTCTGCGGGTTCTGCGCTCAGACCAATTGAGGTGGGGGACGGAGGCAGCTACTTAGGTAATGGGGTCTATAATGCTTTCGGTGGCACCTACGATCCATCTACTGGAGAGTTTGTGGTCGGTGCACTGGCGAACGGTGCGGAAGGCTTGGTTGCTCAAGACTTGAGTGGGCAACGCTACGAGTTTGATTCGGGTGAATTGATGGTCGCCTTCCATCAGGAGGCAGGAATCGCTGACTTTAATGCAGTTGCGATTACACCGAATGCGATTGGCGAGAATCCGGTAGTGGGTGCTTACAGTTTCTCAACTTCTCTATCTGAAACAAATGTGTTGTTAGCATTCCAAGTCGGTACAGGGCTCGATGCCGAAACTTTTTCCATCTGGCACTTAGCTGAGGGCGAAACCGAATGGACGCTCTTTGATCCAGAGACCTTTAGCTACGCAGACGGCTGGGCAAGCTTCACAGTTTCTGGTTTTAGTGATTACGCCATCACCGCCGTCCCCGAGCCATCGGCTTATGCGCTGATTTTCGGAATCTGTGGACTCGCGCTGGTCATTCGCCGTCGTCAATAATTTGTATTAGGGGAAAGCGGTGCTGCCTTCTGGCGGTGCCGCTTTTTTGGGTTTCTCGGGGCAGGTGCCTTTTGTAGGAATTATTCCTACATGTAAAATAGGGCGCAACTCCCCATATACAGGAGCCTTTTAATTTGTTAATATGATCGGCTACATTTTAATTCTGTCTAGACCATGATCAACTCATCCCGCTCACTCAATTTCTGTAAATTCGCCACTTTGTTGGGGCTGACCGCCGCCTATTCGTTTGCTGCCGACCCGGTTGACGGTGACATTACATTGACTTCTAGCTTGTCGAATCCAGATCGCGCTATCCTCGACCTCGAAGAGGGGCAGTTTAACCCTAATCTGGCCTTCTCCCTTTCTAATGCCGCAGACGGCGGTGCGACTTACTCTCTAACGGGGACGAATTTGACCAACCTTTCCGACCCTCTCGCGGGTAACCTTTACGGCTCGGGAACGAATCCTATTTTGGGACGGATGGACTCCACAGGTTTGAGCGCTGGCGATATCCGCACTTTTACTCTGAGCGCTGATCCCTCGACACCAGATCTGAATCCTGTTCAAGCCTCGCATGATGTAACCTTCGTTCAGAATCGGCAGCTTGAGTGGACGACTGCTTCGCCTCTTGGTATTTTCAACTTAGGACGCCATTATGTGAGCAGCGAAGAGATTACAGTGACACTCAATGGTGGTTCAGGGACGCACCAAGATTCTACCGATGTGTTAGTTTATGAAAATGCACCCACTGGTATTACCTTGTTCGAGCATGGCAATACTACCGTGTATAAGCAGAATGCAGATTTAGACGTTTTTAACGACGCCGGACAGTCTGTAGATTTTTCACTATTTATTAATCCAGACGGCTTAACCACTCGGGATATTGTACTCGGTAATAATTTCGTCACTCTGGGCGAAAATGGTGAAGCCCTTATTCAAAAGACGGAGAATCTTGCTAATGAGTCCCTGCAAGTAACTGAGAAGACTATTACAGTGAAAGGCTCTGCCCTGTATGCGAGAACTTTGTCGAGTGATATCGTCTCTACTGGTGAGCGGGTGATGGTTGGTGAATCGGGTTCCTACAATGGAACGCAGCAAGCGCTAGTCACGACGACTGGTTCAGATGAAACGGAGCAGAGATTGAGATTATACGGTGGCAGTCTTACGAATGGTGCGCTTGCCTCGAGTGTCGTCGTTACTAATCCAATTCCAGGAACTGCTGGAAACGAATATTTTGATGATGGATCTGATACGGCAACGGTTGACCTAACTTATACAAATCTAGCTTATGGCTCTGGCGCGGTAATCGATACGGATAATAAGGGACGCAAAGAAGTAACCGTAGAGATTGGCAGTAAAATCGTGAGTGCGGAGGCAAGTGATACATTCGATCCATTTATGCAAACTTCACTCAATGTAGGTGTGAGTGTCGATGTGGTGACTGATCGTAGCCTAGCAGCCACGGATCGAACCGCTGGTAATGCCTACTCCGCGCTCGTCGGCACGACTGTGACAGACCTTTCTAACAACGTTCGCACGACGAACGGAAGCTTTACGACGAATGTCGGTCTGGTTGACGGTAATGGTGGGGCTGCCGATGGCACGACGGTTCATAACTATACGGATCAAAACAGTTTGTACACAGATTCTTTCAGTGTCGGCAGTCTGACTCAAGGCGGTACTGTAACAGGCGCAGTCGCGCACAACGGAAGTCGTAGTTTTGATATTACTGAAGAAGGCCTCGAGGGTGAAAATGCCCAAACCGATGTTGGCTTTAGCTGGCAGCTAAAGTATCTCGCGGCAGCGACCCATACGCTTGACGGAGGCTTAGAGGACGGCGATTCGCTAGGTTCTGGAGGCGATGTTACGGTTAATCACACGGGCACTTCGGTGTCTGCGGACATCCGCTCTTCGCTTTCTGTGGATGATTACACTGCTTTTAGTGTGGCAAGAACGGATGGGAATTCGACTTTTTCAAATGGAGAATCCACCACCTTCCAGATTTCTAATAGAACTGGATTGGAAGCGGGCACTTATCAGGCTAGGGCAAGTTTAACTCTAACTAATGCTGTGGATTTTGGTAGTTCCAGTGGAGATGTTGGCTCCTATGGTTTTGTTCTTACGCATGTTGTGGCAGGGCAGAGAATCGGCGGAAGTCTTGTTCAGCGTTTGCTGTCAGGCACCAGTTTTGGGGATGTCACTGTTGGGCTTAAAAATGATGCTCTAGATAGCTTTGGGACTGAAGTGGGAATCATCGACAGTCTGGAGCTGACTGAAGATGTCGAAGCCGATATTAGTTTTGAGTCGGCTGATCTTGCTGAGGGAGTGGATACTGAGGTCGCCTCCGGGGACGCGGTTGATATTTCCGGTCTGGACGGTAAGATAATTGTTATTCAAAGCACTTACGATGAGGCCGATTTGATTAGCCAGTTTGGGACTGAGGATGCCGCCGTGCTGATGTGGTGGAGTGAAGACGATGAGCAATGGGTGAATGCAGTCGCTGGAAATAGTGACGAGCGTATTGGTCGCCGTTACGCAGGTTCCTATGAAGATTACCTCTTGGAGTATGGTGATGAGAATGGGGAATTGACTGCGGATCTCTTGGGCGACTTCGGCTGGGATGTTGCGAACGATGCGGTTTGGGCGATCGTTGACCATAACAGTACCTTTGGTGGCGGTGGAGCCGCAGCAGTGCCTGAGCCTTCAGCTTCTGTTTTGCTGATGGGTCTAGCGTGTGGAGCTCTTCTACTTCGCCGTCGCAGGTAGTTGCTCAATGTGGCGCTTGAGCATAAGCCTTTGTGGAATTATCTCACTAACTAGTTTCGTCGGTCTGACGGGATGTAACCAGAATGAACCCAGTGATCTTTCTGTTGAGCCTACATTGGAGGGGGGTTCTGCTGATTCCTTACTCGCAGATACTTCCGCATTTACTAACAAGCGAGGCTCGGTGGTCTTTCGTCCGACTGCGGAGGAGTCCGCTTCGATTAAGGATTCCGTTCGTGGGTTTCTCAGCGCACGCACGGTAGAGGCTCTGGAACCTTATGTCCTTTATTCAGAACGTGTGCTGCCGCTTGCTCAGCAGTATTACAGCCAGCGGCCTTTCCTTTCCGGAAGTGTGCGCGTCGATCCAGAGTTTCGAAGTGTCGGGCAACGTATTGTAGCTAAGGTTTTTATCGAAGGGCGGAAGTTTCCCCGCTTGCTGGCGCTGGAGAAAACCGATGCTGGTTACAAAATCGATTGGGAGCTTTTTGTCATGCACAGCTCGATGGCATGGGCAGATGTAATCCCGAGCATGCCAGAGACACCAGTGGTTCTGCGTGGCATTCTTCAGCCAGCGGATACGACAGATTCCGAAAAAGCCTATACGCTCATGCACCCATTTACGGGAGAGCGAATTGAACTCGTATTTGATTCTAATAACCAATCGATTTCCGAGAACGATACGATCATATATTTAAACACGTTAGCGGCATCGCCCACACTTTCGATTGTCGAAATTAAGTGTAGGAAATCTAGCAACCAGTTTATGATCCATTCGGCTACTTCCGTTTGGAAATAGGTGTTTAAGTGCATGGGTTGCGTGGAGATTTTTCGCTTTCACGCTTGGCTTGAAACGACGCAGATAGCTGGATATACCGATAGCGCCTTCAAATAAACTTGAAATATGTAAGCTATGTTTACAATATTCAAGAATGATTGAGCGTCTGGAAATTTTTGAACGAGTCATTCTTGCTTTGGGGCGTAACCCAGTGGTGGGCTTGGTGGGGCCGCGACAGGTGGGCAAAACGACTTTGGCGCGCCAAGTGTTGCCGCATTTTAAGGAAACGCATTATTTTGATTTGGAGGATCCGGATGATTTGCTTCGGATGGAGCATCCCAAATTGCTGTTGAACCCCTTGCGTGGGCTCGTAGTGATCGACGAAGTGCAGCGTGCGCCAGATCTATTTGCCATTTTGCGTGTGCTCGCGGATCGCAAAGATTCGCCTGCGCGCTTCTTGGTTTTGGGCAGTGCCAGTCCAGAACTCTTGCGTCAGAGTGCTGAATCCTTAGCCGGTCGAATCGAATATATCGAACTGAGTGGTCTCGACCTCAATGAGGTAGGGAAGGGCGCACTCGAAGATTTATGGGAGCGGGGCGGCTATCCTCGCTCATTTCTAGCCGCCACGCTTGAGGATTCCGCCGCTTGGCGACTCGGCTTTATTCGGACATTCCTAGAGCGCGATCTTGCGCAATTGGGCTTTGGCTTTGCCGCTCCTGAAATGCAGCGCTTCTGGAAGATGCTGGCGCACTATCATGGGCAACTGCTGAATTCATCTGAAATTGGCCGAAATCTCGGCTACTCGCACAATACGATCCGGACTTATGTCGCGGCATTGGAGGGGGCTTTTATGCTGCGCCTGCTTCAGCCTTGGCATGAGAATTTGGGTAAACGGCAAGTCAAGTCGCCTAAGGTTTATCTCCGTGATTCCGGAATACTCCATGCGCTCTTTGGATTGAATGATCTGGACAGCTTGCGTGCGCACCCGCGATTGGGGGCGTCTTGGGAGGGCTTTGTTGTTGAGCAAATTCTTTCGTCTCTGCAACCGGGGGTGGATAGCTACTTTTGGTCAAGTTATTCAGGTGCTGAGATTGACCTGCTCTTGATCTACGGCAGTCGACGAATCGGTATCGAAATTAAATATGGAGACGCCCCACGCCCTAGCCGGTCACTCACGATCGCTCGAAATGACCTTCGACTTGATCAAACTTATATTGTCCATCCCGGTCAGGCTAAAATTGAATTCCCGAACAACGTGTTTGTGCTCTCGCTGGCCGACTTACTGGATGAGTTACCGTAGCCGCGCATCCATCGGGAAGATTTCAGGCTCGCCTATCTTTAGTTGGGCAAAATTCGGGTGGCTCGGGTTGAGCAGGTAATTGCTTTCATTCGGCACGATGGTGCTCGGCACTTGTAGGGCTGCTGAGCTTTGTTCACCTGTCCATTGATCGCCCCACGCTCTGGTTTGGCGGAGGCTCCATGGCAGACCCCTAGACATCATATCGAGGCTGGAGAAGTCGCCAGATGTGATCGCTCCAGCGGGCATATCGATCGCGACTGCACTCAATTCTGGCAAATATCCAGCGGGATCTAAATGCACTAGCACTTCCAACACCGCCAACGATAGGCTGCCGCTGGCGTAAACCACGCGTTGCCCACGGCTATTCCAGCGACCGCCGTAGCGAAAGGCACCTTCGCCATCAAATGCCGTGGCTGCGTGCTCCGACTTGACCAGCCGCCAAAGGCGCAGCGACTTAGACATAGACCCCATGCTCTAGGCGACCGAGTAAATCCTCTACCTCGCGAGCACCCATTTCCGTCTCCGCAAAGTCCAGTGGGGTGCGCCCACCCAGTGCACGAGCAGGGCGCGCCAGCCAATCGCGGCCAGTCGCCTGATTACCATCGAAATAGGCCGCACTCAGCCAAAACAGGCGAGCATAGCGCATCAGCCGATCACTGTGGTTGCGATCAAGCGGCTCTTTCTTCGCACGGCGGCGGCTCAAGGTGGCTGTCGAAATACCGATCTTCCGCGCCATCTCGTCGACGGGTAGCCCAAGCATCTCGCGCAGGCTGTCAAACTCTTCGACTGGTAGCCCAGCCATGATCCGTTCGACCCATTGCACTGAATTATCCTGATAGGCGGCTTGCGCTTCTTCGACCAATCGTGGCTCATGTCCTGGTGGCCTGTATTTCATATGAAAGACACTAGCCTATCGCGTGATAGCGGTCAAGCCATTTTCGCGACTAAACCAGTCCGTTTTTCTGGATTTCCTTCAGCCTATTGGCATCGACCACATCGGGCGCGCGTTTGTCTTTGCCGGCGGTCTTATTGTACCGACCGGTGACTTTATCTTTCTCGTAGCGGGTGAAGCCGTGTTTTTCGACGTTTTCGTCGGTTAATTTATTCTTGGTCGCTCCTTCCGTGTATTTGCTGGAGACGTTCGGAGCGTGAAAGACCTTGCGCACCGGATTGCCCGTCTTTGGGTGGATCTTGAGCGACGCGTCGGCCATGCGCTGGATATATTCGAAGGCTTCGCCGTCGGAGCCGTCAGGGAGGATTTCTTGGTAAACGTAAGTGGGCATAGTTTGAAAGGCTGACGAAGCGCGAGTAGCGCGGAGATGGTGAATCAGGACGATTTGCCCCGAAGGGGTGACTGAAGCGGGTGCCCTTTGGGCGGCTGAAGGAGCAAAAGCTGCTAATTGAATCAAGCAACTCGCAACAATCAACATGCAACCGTAGCACAGGCATCCTGCCTTTGCAATTACTTCAATGGGGTAGAGAGTGGTAGCGCGGCATGGCCTCATGCCGCACCTTGATCCGCCTACCTGCGGCATGAGGCCATGCCGCGCTACCTGTTCTCAGGAGAGTTTTACCTCGCACATTAATGTGACCCGCATCCTGTCTGTGAGCCGATCAAACAAACACAGGCAGGCTGCCTATGCTACATACCTGACAAGTTTCACCAGTAAACCCGCACCCTAAATTGGGTATTTATGTGACTTGCTTATTAACAGATAGTTTACATATTCACGCGGTCGGTCATGGCCGGCTTCACTCACAAAACTAACCCCACAGAGATCGAAATATTATGGCAGAAAACAGCTTCCTTTCCCCGTTTTTAGAAAAACTGGGCTCGTTCATGCCCAATGCGATTGCGGCCGTCATCGTCCTCATCGTCGGTATCATTCTGGCAGGCATTCTCCGGAAGGGTGCTAGCTTTCTCCTCGGCAAACTCAAAGTCGATGAACGGATCAACCGAGATCGTGAGGAATCGCTGCAAATTGAATCTCCGATTGCCACCTTCGTTTTCTATTTGGCGATTCTCTATGTGCTCCTGTTGGTGCTCAGTATTCTGAATGTCGAAGGCGTGCTGGTGCCTTTGCAAAACATGTTTGAGCAGTTCGTTAGCTACATTCCTAACATGATCGCTGCAGGTGTGATTGGTTTTGCTGGCTATATTATTGCGCGTATCGTATCGACCGTAGTGGGCGCAGCGGCCAAGGGGATTGATGTCTTATCCGAGAAAATCGGACTGGGCGAAAACGTCTGCCTCTCGCGCGTCATTCAACAGTTAGTCTTCCTGTTCATCTTTGTGCCGATTTTGATCGTCGCGCTCGATACCCTGCAAATGCAGGCTATCTCCGACCCAGCCACGGGTATGCTCAACGAGTTGCTCGCAGCGGTTCCCAATATCATAGGTGCGGCCATCATTTTGGCGGTTTTCTTTATTGCAGGCAAGTTTGTCGTCTCGATGCTGGTCGATCTGCTCAAAAACCTCGGTGCAGATAAGTTGCCCTCCAAACTCGGCCTCGAGCCAGTCGTAGGCGATAGTTTCTCGCTCTCCAAGTTGACTGGAAGTGTCGTCTTTTTCTTCATCATGTTCACTGCGGTGATCTCTGCTCTGGAAAAGCTCGGTATGTCCGAAATCTCGACTGTACTCAGCGGCCTACTCGTGCTGGCTGGGCAAATTGTGCTCGGCTTGGTCATACTGGCCGTCGGCAACTACTTTGCTAATTTGGCGCATTCACTCCTTAGCCGCTCAGGTGAAAGTGGCATTGTGCCAACCATCGCTCGCTGCGCTATCCTCGCATTGGTTCTGGCCATTGGCCTCAATGCTATGGGCATCGCCGATACGATTGTGCACCTCGCGTTCGGTCTCTCGCTCGGTGCGATTGCCGTAGCCGTGGCGCTCTCCTTTGGTCTCGGTGGGCGTGAAGCCGCTGGCAAGCAAATGGAATACATCCTGAGCAAGTTCCGGAAGGGCGAATAAGCTAATTTCGTTTATCTCGCGATACTCTCTTTAGTGTAGCGAAACGAGGAACTCGTTTCGGAGGATCGGTGAAACGTGACCGTAACTCGAAATCGCTTAGCCCTTCGACAAGCTCACGATTCGCAACGAGTCCGCTACAATATTTGCAAACGGCGGGAGGCATTCCCCTCCCGCCGTTTTTTTATGGAACTCTGGGCTTCCAGAAAGCGTCCAATGGGCTTAATCTACCACTATTATGAATGAGATTATTGCTATCTTTGCCGGAGTCGGACTTGCCGCTGCTTGCGGATTCCGCGTCTTCGTTCCACTTTTTATTGCCAGCCTAGCCGCCAATATGGGGGTCGACGCATTCGGCGGCACGAACTTCCAGGATATGCTTGGAGCCGACTTTGAGTGGCTCGGTAGCGATTGGGTGACGCTCGCTCTAGGCATCGCCACAGTTCTGGAAATCGGTAGCTACTACATCCCGTGGCTGGATAATGCGCTTGATACCATCGCAACACCCGCTGCGGTGGTGGCGGGCACCTTTATTTCCGGTGCGATGCTGCCCGAATTTATGGGCGACGATGCCTTTAAGTGGATCGTCGCGGCGATCATGGGTGGCGGCACGGCAGGTGTCGTGCAAGGCGCTTCGGTTCTTACGCGCGGCGCCTCGACCGCTACGACGGGGGGTATCGGGAATCCAGCGGTATCGACAGCCGAGCTAGGTGGCTCTGTGCTGACGGCTGGACTCGCTGTGATGATCCCGATTCTCGCTGCGATCCTAGTTATCTTCCTTCTTTATTACTTCATCAAAAAGATCTTCGGTTATTTCGCGGCTCGCGCGGAGCGTAAGCGAGAAGGGCAGGTCAGCGCAGGAGCGAACTCGGTCGCGGATCAGCCGCCGTCGCCACCGGGGCTATAGCTTCGTAGCGGATTGAGATTCTGCGAATGGCTTCACTCAAGATTTGGCTCGAAGCAACGCGCCCGAAAACACTGCCTGCTGCGGTGGCGCCTGTTCTCTTGGGCACAGCGATGGCTTATAGCTTTGGCCAGCTCCACGCACTGCCCGCAGTTATTTGTTTGGGCTTTGCCCTGCTAGTGCAGATCGGGACGAATTTTGCCAATGACTACCTCGACGGCATCAAGGGCACGGATACGGAGGCTCGCCTCGGGCCGCGTCGAGCGGTGGCGACTGGGCTGGTCGCAGCTGTTACAATGAAGATGGCAGCGATCGGGATACTCGCCTTCGCTTTTTGCCTCGGGCTTAGTCTCATTTACTTCGGAGGCTGGTGCTTACTTGCGGTGGGTGTCGCTAGTGTTGTCTGCGCGTGGATCTATACGGGCGGCCCGTATCCCTTGGCCTATAATGGTTTGGGCGATGTGTTTGTCGTTTTGTTTTTCGGCCTCATCGCTGTGGGCTGCACCTTTTACGTGCAGACGGGCTTCATCTCACGGGAGGTTATCTTACTCGGTTTGGCCTGTGGCTTGATCGTGAATAACATACTAGTGGTCAATAATTACCGAGATATAGATGAAGACCGAGCGGCAAGTAAAAGGACACTCGTTGTCCTACTCGGTCGACGCTGGGCGCGGATGCAGTATGGTCTATCGCTTCTCTTTGCGGGCGGGGTGCTCGGCTGGTTGGTTTGGCAGGGTAGTGGCACGCTGATTCTGCTCGGGTGTTTGGCCGTTATCTACGGCTTTTACCTACTCGTAAAATTGGCAAAAGCAGAGGCACCTGCTGACTTCTTGGCAGCCCTCAAGGGTGCGGCACTGACAGTGGTCATTTACAGCGCGCTTGTGTCGCTGGGCTTAGTCATCGGTTGATGTTCCGATCATGATTCTTGTAGAACGAAGGCGACAGGCCGTTGTTTCGATCTACAACACTGGCTGTTGTCAGCGTGCTACGTGTAGGATGACGGCGATAGCCGTTGTCATGATGCGCTTACGAGGCGCACACACTGGCTCTCGCCAGCGTGCTACGTGTCGAATCGCTATGCTTCCAGCTCTTCTTTAGTAATCGGAGCGGTGCCTAGGTGGCTGACTACGATGCCGGCTGCCTTGTTGGCCAGTGCGGCGGCGTCTTGAAGGCTGACACCTGCTGCGAGGGCGGCGGTCAGTACCGCGACGACGGTATCGCCCGCGCCAGAGACATCGAATACTTCCTGTGCTTCGGTCGCGATGCGTCCGATGATTTTCCCGTGCTCGCCGAGGAGCATGCCGTCGGCTCCGAGGGTGATCACGAGTTTCTCGGGCTTGTGGGCTTTGAAAATAGCTTTAGCCACGGCCTCGTCGTTAAATTCCGCGTCGGGGCTACTGTCGAAGCCTGCCATTTGCAGAGCTTCGGAGCGATTGGGTGTCATCAGAGTCATACCGCTGAGGTCGAGGTGACGCTTCGGCTTGGGGTCGACCACCAGTAGCGGTGACTTGTTCGATTTAGCGGCGGCTGCACGCACGGCATTGAGTAGAGCGTCGTTGATCACGCCCTTGGCGTAGTCGGAAAAGAGAATGGCGTCGGCCTCTTGGATCAGCTTGAGGAATTCCGGTGACTGCAGTTGCGTATCCATACCATAGGCAGTGGGCTTGGCCTCGCGGTCTATTCGGCAGAGCTGCTGACGCTGGACGACAACCCGGGTTTTCACGATCGTCGTCGCGCCCTCTTTCTTACCAAGAGGCGAGAGCTGGATGTTGCGCTGCTTGAGCACTTCGCCCAGAAGCTTGCTCTCGGGGTCGTCCGTGTAAGAGCCAATTAGAGTCGTGGGTACACCTAGACCAGCGAAATTATTACCAACATTAGCGGCGCCGCCAGGCACGTAGTTATCGCGCACCACCGATACTACTGGCACCGGAGCCTCGGGCGAGATACGAGTGGCCTCGCCCATGATGTAGTGGTCGAGCATGATATCGCCGATCACGACGATATTGAGATCAGCAAAGCGTGCGAGTGTGTTGGGTATGTCGAGTGCCATGGGGTGTTTTAGTTCCAGTCTTCGTTCTCTACGAGTTCAAGCCATGCGTGTAGGATAAATGTATGCAGTTCTTGGATACGCGCTGTGTTATCGCTCGGGATGATGATGCAATGATCTGCGATCGCACGAATTGAGCCGCCATCTTTACCAGTCAGCAAGATGGTGGTCACGCCGTTGGCTTTGGCCTTTTCGAAGGCTTGGCGAATGTTCTCTGAGTTGCCGCTGGTGGAGAAGCCGACGAGTAGATCATTCGACTTGCCGAGTGTCTCGATCTGGCGTGCGAAGATTTGCTCGTAGCCGTAATCGTTGGCGATGCAGGTGAGCACAGAGGTGTCGGTGTTGAGCGAAATCGCAGGTAGGGGACGTCGCTCACCGCGGTAGCGGCCGATCAGTTCTTCGCAGAGGTGCATCGAGTCGGTCGCGCTGCCGCCATTGCCGCAGGCATAGACGGTGTGGCCTGCGTGTAAGCGCTGAACCATCAATAGCCCAGCGGCCTCGATCTCGGGGAGGAGTGGCTCGACAGCCTCGACGCATTGCTTGAGCGCTAGATAATCTTTTTGAACTAAGGACATGGTCTTTTAGATGGAACCCGCTTTGTGGATCTTTTCGATCATTTTCGTAGTGCTAAAGCCTTCGAGGAAGGGGAGGAATTTGATCTCTGTGCCAGCAGCTTCGAAAGCAGCGCGTTCGCCTTGGTGGAGGGTGTCGATGGTGTAGTCACCGGCTTTGGTGTAGACGTCGGGGCTTAGCTGTTGGATCTCGGTGATGAGGCGTGGGTTATGGAAGATAACGACGTAATCGACGCAACTGAGCGCGGCGAGGCAGTAGGCGCGCTCGGTTTCGCTTTCGATTGGGCGAGTCGGTCCCTTTAAGGCACGCACGCTCTCGTCGCTATTGATTAAGACCCAGAGCTGGTCGCCAAGCTTCTTCGATTCCTTAAGGTAGGATATTTGGCCGACATGGAGTAGGTCGAAGCAGCCATTGGTCATGACCATAGTCTGACCGACGTCTCGCTGGCGTTCGCGCTCAGGGACCGCTTCGGCGAGCGTCAGGAGTTTTGTGTTTGGTAAATGCATCGTTCTATGCCTCCTGCCCGAGGTGCTTGCTCGTGACGAGGTAGTTTTGCACGTAGTCTTTGACCGCATCCTGTAAGCTGTAGCCCTCGGCGGTGTAGCCTGTGGCGCGAAGCTTGTCGGTATTGGCGCAGGTGTAGTATTGGTATTTGCCCTTCAGTTGCTCGGGCATCTCGATGTAGCGGATGTTGGGCTCTTGGTCGAGGGCGGCAAAAATCGCAGTGGCCAGCGTGTTCCAAGTGTTGGCTTGGCCGGTTCCGAGGTTGAAGAGGCCATTGGCCGTCGGCGTATTGCCTAGGTGGAGCGTCATGGCGACGGCGTCTTTCACATAGAGGAAGTCGCGCATCTGGTTGCCGTCAGTGTAGTCGGGGTGGTAGCTCTTGAAGAGGCCGATTTCTCCGGTCGCTTGGATCTGCTCGTAGGACTTTGCCACGAGGCTACGCATGTCGGCCTTATGCGTTTCGTTCGGGCCATAGACGTTGTAGTATTTGAGCCCCACAATCTTGTCTAGCCAGCCCATGCGTTGCGCGTAGCAGTCAAACATGTGCTTGGAGTAGCCATACATGTTGAGCGGGCAGAGCGTGTGGAGGTCTTCGAGTGTGTCGTCCATCCCGCCACTGCCATCGCCGTAGGTCGCCGCACTGGAGGCATAGACGAAGCGAATGTCCTTCTCGATCGCGATGGAGGCCAGCGCCTTGGTGAACTCGTAGTTATTATGGATCAAGTAACTCGCATCTGTCTCCGTTGTCGCGGAGCAGGCACCGAGGTGGTAGATGGTCGAAAATTGATCGAAATACTCGGGAGCTTCCTCAGCGAGAATCAGCAGGTCGTCGGCTTCTAAGTAGTCCGCGTAGCGGAGTGGAATGAGGTTTTTGAACTTTTCGTCCTGCCCGAGAATGTCCGACACAATAATATCGGTCGTGCCGGATTCGTTTAACGCATGGATCAGGGCGCTGCCGATAAAGCCTGCGCCGCCTGTGACGAGTATGTGTTTGCCTGTGCTCATTTAGAAAATGTGGTTGATTGGGTGATTACAAAAGTTCCTTGAATTGTTCGGGAGAGAGTCCTGCGTCTTTGGCGATGTTCCCCATCGTGATTGCATTAATGGGGTTATGACGAGGGATCGTTAAACGTATATTACCATTACTCATTACGATGTGACCACTCTGTCGAACGACTTTGAAGCCGACCTTTTGAAAGACCCGAATTGCTTCCCGTTGGTGAATGCCCGGTAATTTCGGCATCAATTATAGAGCAATTTCCATTGTTTCAACCGACTTGATTCCGTTTTCCTCGGCCTCAACCTCAAGCCACAGGCGAATGGCATCGGCTATATTGCTCAGTGCCTCTTCTTTAGAATCACCTTGTGAGTGGCAGCCATGTAAATCCGGGCAACTCACTGCCCAGCCTTCGTCTGTCTCCCATAATTGTATCCGGTAACGCATGGTTATGAATCTGTTTGATTTTCGGGCGGGGTCAAGCCGTCAAGATGGCATCGATACAGGCGGGAAAGTCGTCCCGGAGGGTGTGGGTGCCAGAGACGGCACCAGCGGCGATCTGTTCCGGCAGCTGCGGTTTGCCGCAGGCCACTGCCCATGCGCGCGCTCCTGAGTTCCAAGCGGTTTCGAGATCGACTAGAGTATCGCCGATCATGTGGCAATGCTCAGCCGCCACATCGAGATGGGCACAGGCCTCCTCGATGAAGCGTGGAGAAGGCTTTCGGTAACCGCCCTCCGCATCCGGAGCTTCGGGTGCGATGCACCAGCCCGCGATCTGCGTCGGTTCAACTTCCAGCAGCTCAAAGAGCCTCGCTTGGCAGGCGTGAACCTGTTCGATGGGGAAATACCCCCGTCCCACGCCAGACTGGTTAGTCAGAATGAAAAAAGGGACATTCGACTCGATCAGGTGATGCACACTTTCTTTGACCCCAGGCAACAACTCGATCTTAACAGGATCGTCGATGTAGTCCACGTGGCGGATGAGTGTGCCGTCACGATCTGCAAAGACCGCCGTATGTGGGCGTGCCTCCCGATGATCAGGGTTCAACCAAACGTTATTTGTCGTCATATGTAGAGTATCTAGAGGCATGTCTGAGTGATTGTCAGTCTTGACTTGAATATTTTCGCCTAAAGTTTGCCAATGACCTCTGCCTACTGCTCAATTCTGACCATCTGCATGCCTTTCGCTCCCTCTAATTCGACCATTCTTCATGTCTGACGCTTCACGTCCAACGCAGCATCCGGCGTCTGGCCAACCGACCAAGACGAAACCACGGTTAGTCAACCTGGTTTCGCCGGGTCGTCTGGACATGGAGTTCCTGTTTGAGGCGGTCAAAGGTCTGCGAATTAGGCTGCCAGAGAAGGGCTCATGCCCAGCCTTGGCCGCGCAGGAGATTTCCGATAAATTTGCAGCAGTCTGCCTAGCCGTGCCCAGGGATGTGGAAGCGACTCAGGCGGCACTTACTTTGGTCGAGGAGATGGGAGTCAAAGCTGTGCGAATCGATTTTTCAACGCACTACCCCGCGGAAGCGCTGATGCCTTTGCTAGCTGGTCTGAAAGAGTTTGGTGTCGGCGTGCTCTTGCACTTAGTGCAACCACTGAAGGAGGCTAAGCAAATGCCTGAATCGAGCGCGGTCGATGCGTGGGCTCGCTTTGTTAAAACGTCCATTACCACTTTTGGCGACTATATCGAAGCGGTTGAAATCGGCACGACGATCAATCGGGCGAAGTGGGCAGGCTACAGCCTTCAGGGTTTCTTCGCTGCTTGGGAGACGGCTTATCCTTTGGTTAAAGCCAGCGGCCTGCCTCTGGTCGGCCCCAATGTGACCGACTTTGAGCCGCAGTATAATGCGGGTGTGCTCGGCATGCTCAAACGCCGTCAGTGCCTGCCTGACATTCACTCCAACAATATGTTTGCCGAGCGGGCGATCGAGCCAGAAGCACTGGATCGTAAGATACTCGGCGAGTCGTTCAAACGCTTGCACGGCTACGATCTGATCAAAAAGCTACGCCTCGTCGCTTCGATTGCCCAGCGCAACGGTGTGTTGAGGAATTGGTCGACCTGCGCCTTTTGGACTCTGCCGCGCATTCAGCGCATTCTTGCTTCGTCTGAGGAACAGATGGCCGACTATCTCGTGCGCTATTATGTCCTTTGCGCTTCGGAGAGTTCTTTTGAGCGGTTCTATTGGGGTCCACTAGTCAGCGGGCGCGAAGGCTTGCTTGATGACGGCACAGGTCTGCCTGAAGATCGTAAGATCCGAGATGTCGTCGCCTACTACCGTGAACTGCCCGGCGAATCCGCACAGTGGCGTCGGCGCGCCGCCTTCCATGCATTCAAGACGATCCAATCCAGGCTTCCCGGGGCGCGCTACCTCCAGCGGCTTTGCGGGCTGGAGGGCTTAGAAGTTCACGCCTTTGAAAAGGGCGATGCGCATTTCCACGTAGTCTGGACGAAGAACGGTGCACTCGCACGATCGACAGAAGTCTATTCGAAGGCGGATCTAAACTCAGTCGAGTCGATCTATTCCAGAGGTGGCGAGGCCTTGACCGAGCTACCAGAGTATTTTTCCGAATCACCCGTCTATCTTGTTTGGGATCGATCGGCTCCAGTCGAGGTCGCTGCGGGCGCTGCGCTCGTGCCACAAGCCATAGCGGCACGAGCCGAGTCAGGGTATCGCTATTTCAGTTATGGCACCGATCTTTGGCGCGGTGTCGTCTATGCACGATCCCGCGACGAGGCGGATCGAATGATCGAAGCGCTGAAGCCCGAATCGATCGATTCGCCCACCGCTGAAACGACACTTCGCAAAGCCCGCAACGCCATTTGGACGGTCGAGCATCCACTCGCTCCCAATCAAAAGCTTGTCGTCAAAAAGCCTGCCCGCATCGCATGGCACAAGCGCATCTTAGACCGGAAAAAACCTTCCAAATCCCTGCGCAGCTGGAACGGCACCAGCGAGCTACAGCGCCGTGGTATCGAGACGCCCAAAGTCATCGCCTATTTCGAGCATCAAGACGGCACCCAGCTTTTAGATAACTGGTTCATTTGTGAACATGCAAATACCCGTTTGAATGTCAGGGGGTTCTTTAGCCAGTATGGGAGAGGTGAGAAGACCGTCGAAGGGTTTACTTTTGAGGAATTCACTGCTGCGCTGCTCGAATTCGTTCACCGTGTGCATTGGAGGGGTGTATATTTTAGAGATCTATCCGGTGGTAACGTGCTGGTTCGTATCGAGGACGATAATCGATTGGTATTTTCTCTCATCGACACGGCGCGCGCGCGCTTCGCCAATCAGCGGTTTAGCCGTAGCAAACGTGTCGCTGATCTAAAACGTTTAGTCTATAAATTGGACCCTGAGCGTCAGCAGAAATTCATGGAGGCCTATCTGAAAAAAGAGAGGGCTCAGTTTACTGCCGCACATCGCCTTGGTTTTAAGATGTATGCCATTAAGGCCTGGCTTAAGCGGATCAAACGGAAAGTCCGTAAGACGATATTAGCAAAATGAGTGACTCCGAAAACAGTTTGAGTGCGACTGAATCCACAGAGGTGCAATTGAAAATTGTGCATGCCTCAGTTCCTGAATGGGAAGGGGCGTTTACTTTAAAGTTGAAAAAGATGTTACGACATCTGAAGGGGCGCCGAGATGTTTGGCTGGCTTGTAGTCAGGATGAAAGCATCTTGTTGATCGCAAAACGTTTTCATCACGGTGATAAGCAAGGCCGTGAATTCAATAATGAGGTCGATGGATTGAAGCAACTTACGGGACGGGGTGTTTTATGCCCGAAATTACTTTTTACTGCGAATGACGGCGACGGAGGGATGTGGGTCGTTACGGAGTTTGTCGAGAACTCTACGGAGCTTTCTGATATTGTGCTGCATTGTTCCGATCCAGTTGTGTTAAAAACCGCGACTCAGGAGTTTGCCAATGCATTGATCAAGCATTGGCAATTGGGTGTTCATCAAACGGATGCTCATTTGAGAAACTTTTTATGGGATGGGCAGTCGATCTACACGATTGATGTCGGTTCGATTCGCTTTACTAAAGGCGCACTGGCGGTCTCTAAAAAATCCGCGATTCTAGAAAAGATGCTAGGCGGGTATCTCGAGTCTTTCCGTCGTAACCTGATCCAAGCATTTACTCAGAGCTGTGCTCAGCAAGGCGAGGAGGAGTTATTAGCTCGAATTGAGAGTCCGAGGTTCATTCGTCGTGTCGAGCAGCAAGAGGTCAAGAATTTACGTCGTATCTGGCAAAAGAGCCGTCGCGACTGTTCGCAGTTCATGAAAGAGCAACACGGGAACCGAATGTTGCTCTGTCAGCGGGAGCTGGATCCCGAGTTGATTGAAAAGTTGAAGCATGCCCCCGATGATCTCATGGAGATGGGGCAGCGACTGAAAAGTGGTAATACCTGCACCGTGCAACAGATCGAGTGGGCGGGTGTGAACATTGTGGTGAAGCGTTATAATCCAAAGTCGATTCTTTACCAGATGATGCATTTCTTTATGCATTCAAGAGCCATGCGCAGTTGGATGAATGGGATACTCCTATGTCGCATTGGAATTCCTTCGGTGATGCCTCTTGCTGTTGTGGAAGAATCTCGATTTGGTTTATTGAATCGCGCTTATTTTTTAATGGAGTATTTTGAAGGTGAAGATCTTTGCGGATATTTGAACGCTCAAAAGCACAGTTCAGAGGGTTTTGATCAAACGCTTAACGGTCTATCAAGCCTATTTAAGCGTCTTAGCCGATTTAGAATCATTCACGGAGATTTTAAGGCAAAGAATATTCTAATCAATGAATCCGAATTGAGGCTGATTGACGTGGATGGTTTGAGGTTTTTTGTGTCATCTCGTCGCTTTTATCGGTTGTTTCGTTCTGATTTTAAACGATTACTTGATAATTGGAGTGATCAACCTAGTTTGAGGAAAACATTAAGAAATCGCCTTTTCGATATTTTTAACACCTAAAAAGTGAATGAGAGTTATTTTCCTTCAGAAGACCACGGACGCGCAAGGTGGTTCAAAGGCGAGTCTTCGTAATACACTGCGAGCGCTTTCCGATCAACCGGACATGGAAGTCGAACTACTGGCAGCCGCTCCGGGGCCGTTGACAGAATTTGCTGAGACGCTTTCAATCCCGGTTCAAATTGCACCCTTTCCTCGCTGGAGGAATGTGATGGACCGCTTGTTCTTTAATCGGACGATGAAAAAAATCGCAAAGTCAATTGAAGGAGCCGATTGGATTGTAAGTAACGAAATGTGGTGGGCGCCCCACGCAATCACACTGGCTAAATTTTCTGGCGCTCAATCCGCAGCAATTATTCGAGACGAAGTTGCGGATCTTAAGAAAGCACACCAATATGATTTTCATAAACTGGATCAAATTATTGCGGTGTCTGGGGATCTAAAGGCCCAGTTGCAAGACGATGCTAAACTTTTCGAGCGCACACGCACGATTTACAATATTGTCGAGCACCCCGAATTAGATGCCGGCGTGAGGGATCAATTGAATGCATTGTGCGGTGATTACCCGAAGGTGAAGCGCTGGGTTGTATCCGCAGGCACGATTTGTCCGCGCAAAGACCCGATTCTTGCTGTGCAAGGGCTTGCTGAACTCGCTCGACGCAGTGATGACGATACAGGCTTACTATTTGTTGGGGGCAACGATGGGAGTGGCTATGAGCAACAATTAAGGCAAGAGGTCCAGTCATCTGGATTGGAGGATCGAGTTGCGTTCGCTGGGCAGGTTTCCGGTATCGGTTCTGCTTTAGCACGGGCCGATGTGTTCCTTTTAACGAGTCATAGTGAGGGCTTGCCTCGCGTCCTGATTGAGGCCGGTCTGGCCGAAGTCCCATCATTGAGCACTCGAGTCAGTGGCGTCAATGAAGTGTATGGTGCGAATGTCAAAGATCATGTATTATCGACGAGAGACCCGATTGAATTAGCTGATAAATTGGAGCGTATCTTGGACGGTTCCGATACAGATCTTTTAAAAACGATGGCATCTCAGATGGCAGAGCGTTATTCGAAAGCTTCACACCTCAGAGCATGGCGTTCATTTCTCTCAGGTGATTGACTGTTGGCCATTGCATAGGCTTTTAAGAAAAGAGTTAATCATATGAATATAAGAGATATTTCAAAAGAAAGACTAATCGAGTTTAGTCATCTGGAGAGGAAATTACAAGAAACCCAAGATAAAGCGCTTGCATTAAATATGCTCAAAGCAGCAACAGAATCACGATATCCAAATTATTATAGTGAAATCTTGGAGCAATACTTTATAGGTTTAGCACAACTTACAAAGAGTGTCTCTTCTGGTTTTGGAAAAAAGAAACCTCTAGAAAAAACTTATTTACATGTATTGTCAGAAGTCTCTTTAACTGGAGGACATACAAGGATTGTTGAACGATGGATCAATCATTCAGACAAAGATGAAAAGCATTCAGTGTACCTTTCCAGCCAGAAAGATCCTAGAAAGATACCCGAAGAACTTGAAAGGGGCGTTCGGGATTCTGGCGGGAAATTAATCACGGAACTTTCCCGACTTTCGATTGAAGATAAAGCAAATAATTTGAGGGAAATAGCGATGGATTATGATGTTGTCATTCTTCACCATAACCCAATCGATCCAGTTCCTTTGATGGCTTTTGGCGTTAAGGAATTCACAAGACCTGTCATTTGTTTCAATCATTCAGGGCATAAATTTTGGGTAGGGAAGTATGCAATAGACTTTTGTATCGATATTGAAAAGGGGCAAAATATTATTACTAAAGAAGTTAGAGGGATTAAAAATACTCGCATCATCAATATGCCGATTGATAAGATGTATCAGGATAAAACTGCTTTAGAGGTTGAGAATTCAAGGAAGAGATTAGGCTTTTCTGCTTCGGATCAGATAATAACTTCTATGGCATCGATGTATAAGTTCAATTCGATGGGGAACTTTTCTTTTGTTAATAATTTGAGAAGTATTATGAGCCGAAATGAGAAGGTTAAATTTATTGGCATTGGTATCCGAGATACGACCGATGAATGGAGAAAGCTTGTTAAGGATTTTCCGAATCGAGTTCAGTTGATCGGGAATGTCCCATTTTTAGAGGTCAAGGAATATCTACAATCTGCTGATTTATATATAGACTCGCTCCCTATTCAGTCGTGGTTGTCATTCTCAGATGCTATAAATATTGGGCAAGTTCCCGCTATTTCATTGAAAAATCCGCTCGGCTACCTGCCATATTTAGAAGGATCAGAGGCCATTTGTAAATCTTCAGACGAACTGATCGAAAAAGCATTGGCTATTTTGAATTCAAGGCAAAAGTCTGAAAAGATTAAAAAAGAATTATCATTATGCCTCAAAGAAAGATGTAATCAGAATGCTTTTAAGAAGGAAATTCAAGATGTCGTTTCAGAGGTTAAAAAAATCAAAAAAGATGATGGTCGATTTAATTTAAATCTCAGAAACGAGGTCGAAGAAATGGCTGTTTATTGGTGTCAATCAAGATCAATGATCCGAAGTCGAGGGATTCCCTATTTGGTTGAAATAGTGACAACAAAATGTTTTGGATTTAAACATAAGACGTTTAGATTATTCGGAATTAATCTTATTAATTGGCAGAAAGAGATAGATGCATAAAAAAGTTGGCAGCGTCCCGTGAATTGTTAAAAGTCTAAGGTGGTTTCCCTCCTGATAGCGACCAAGCTATCGTGGAGATAAAACCGAAAGGAAACCACCAATGAATAGAACTAAAGTCGAATCATCAGAAACA